>OBAD01000171.1_pt1 | contig 20283 bp, 18 predicted proteins | sample 1494861 | NCBI WGS metagenome assembly OBAD01 (sample SAMEA3360681, study PRJEB22359) | human gut metagenome | biome: ENVO:urban biome; feature: ENVO:human-associated habitat; material: ENVO:feces | place: Bangladesh | collected 2011
ACCTCGTACTCGGCACAGACTCTATCTGCGGTGACGACTTCAAGAACGACTGCAACACACAGGTTTGCCCATCTAACAACATCCCTGACGGTTGGGAGGGTATGGACGCAGGTCCTGAGACTCGCAAGGCTTTCGCAGCTGCCATCAAGGGTGCTAAGACTATCCTCTGGAATGGTCCTGCAGGTGTATTCGAGTTCGACAACTTCGCTGGTGGTTCTAAGGCTATCGCTGACGCAATCGCTGAGGCTACTAAGGAGGGTGCATTCTCACTCATCGGTGGTGGTGACTCTGTAGCTTGCATCAACAAGTTCGGCTTGGCAGACCAGGTATCTTATATCTCTACAGGTGGTGGTGCTCTCCTCGAGGCTATCGAGGGTAAGGTATTGCCAGGTGTAGCAGCTATCGAGAAGTAATCTTATGTTTAAAAGAAAGCCATTTGTAAAAAGGGCTTGATTTTTTACAAGAAAAATAGGTTGGAGGGCATCCTATGTGATGTCCTCCAATTTTCAGTTTAACTGAATCCCATAATAATCTACAGATTCTCTCTATAAACAGAACTATATCCTTCAATTAAAACAAGCAACAGAAAACATAAATTCTAAAATGATTTGGTAAACTACCGGAATATAATTTTCTGATTTTAAAACGAATACATGGATTGGATTGTTAATCTCTTTGCCAATACCGAGTCGGTGGCTCACATCGCCCTACTCTACGCTATTGTGATAGCTATTGGTGTTTACCTCGGAAAGATAAAGATTGGCGGCATTTCGTTAGGTGTCACCTTCGTACTCTTCGCAGGTATTTTGGCTGGCCACGTTGGCTTCACCGGTCCAAAGGAAATTCTCACATTCGTGCAAGACTTCGGCTTGATCCTCTTCGTCTTCATGATTGGTCTCCAGGTAGGACCTGGTTTCTTCGAGAGTTTCAAGAAAGGTGGTGTTACGCTCAACATGCTTTCGGCTAGCGCTATTTTACTCAACATCCTCGTGATGTTTGGTTGCTATTATCTCTTCTTTGATACGAGCAACCCTAACAACCTGCCTATGATGGTAGGTACACTCTATGGTGCGGTTACCAATACTCCGGGTCTTGGTGCTGCCAACGAGGCTTTGCTCAGCGTCTTCCCTAATGGTGCTCCAAGTATTGCCAATGGTTATGCTTGTGCTTATCCTCTTGGTGTAGTAGGCATTATCGGTGCTACTATCCTTATCAAGTACATCTGTAAGATTAATACTGCTGATGAGGAAGAACAGCTTAACGAAGAAGATGCTGCCAACCCACACGCTAAGGCCCACAACATGCACTTGCGCGTGGAGAATGCTTACATTACAGGCAGAACACTGAGAGAAGTTTCAGAATTCTTGAACCGTGACATTGTATGTTCCCGACTGCTCCACAATGGCGAGGTAAGTATTCCTAACAGCAAGACTAAATTTGAGGTTGGAGATGAATTGCTCGTTGTATGTGCAGAGGCCGATGCTGAAGCCATCAAGGCTTTCATCGGACCAGAGGTTGAGGCTGAATGGGACCGCGAGAAGGATGAAGTACAGCACTTTGTTTCTCGCCGTATCATCGTTACCCGTCCAGAAATGAACGGTAAGACCTTGGGCAAGATGCACTTCTCCAGCGTATACGGCGTTAACGTAACCCGTATTTCCCGTCAGGGAATGGACATCTTTGCAGGCAGAAACCACCACTTCCACGTAGGTGATAAGATTCTGGTTGTAGGTCCTGAAGAGAATGTGAACCGTGTGGCTGAAATCATGGGTAACTCTGTAAAGCGCCTCGATGCGCCTAACATTGCTACTATCTTCGTAGGCATTATGGTGGGTATTATCTTCGGTTCTCTCCCATTTGCCATTCCGGGAATGCCGGTGCCATTGAAGTTGGGTATTGCCGGAGGTCCGCTGATCATCGCCATCCTCATCGGCCGTTTCGGCTATCGCATGAAGCTGGTAACTTATACGACGACTTCGGCTAATATGATGCTGCGAGAAATAGGACTTGTACTCTTCCTGGCGAGTGTGGGAATCAAGGCTGGTGCCGGATTCTGGGACACAGTGGTTCAGGGCGACGGATTGAAATATGTGGGATGCGGTTTCCTCATCACCATCATTCCTATCCTCATCGTGGGTACCATCGCACGACTGAAGTTCAAGTTCAACTACTTCACCATCATGGGTATGCTTGCCGGTACTTATACCGACCCTCCTGCCCTGGCTTATGCCAACGCATCATGCTCTAAGGAGGCTCCAGCCGTAGGTTACTCTACCGTATACCCACTGAGTATGTTCCTGCGTATCTTTACAGCCCAGATTGTGGTGCTGTTCTTCTGCGGAGCATAAACGCTTATAAATGTTAACAAAATAACTGGAAATAGTTATAAATTATAAAAGAGGTGCACAAAGATAAAAATTTGTGCACCTTTTTTGTTGTCTTTTCAGAAAATCTTCGTACCTTTGAGCACAAGAAACAAACCTAATGAATCTTCTAGGAACAGCAACAGTTCCTACATGATGCAGTTTTTTTCGAAACATGAAACAATAACCCTATAAACGTTAGTAAGCGTATGAAGAAATTGGGATTTCTGATAACCATGCTAGTCATCACTTCCCTGCCCGCTTGGAGTCAAGGAGCCAAAAGCATCCGTATAACGGAGGTGATGACCGACAACCGTACCAATCTTGTAGATGAGTACGGGCAGCACAAACCATGGGTGGAATTGAGCAATTCCTCCTTTACCACGTATAATGTACGCGGTATGTTCCTAACCACCGACCGAAGGGTTCTCGACAAGAAAATGTCGCCTGAAGCTCGCCGACAGCTGATGTGTCCATTGCCTAACAATGAGCCTCGAACCACACTGGGAGGCAAGAAGAGCATCGTTATCTTCGACAGCAGTTCCTGGTACCAGGATGACTGGAACGGACAACATTGGAAGGCAAAGAATTCTTCCAACTCGGGACCTTTTCATCTCAATCTTATTCTACAGGAAAAGATGCCCAACTGGATAGCACTCTATGACGGAAATGCCGTTGACCTTATAGACTCCGTAAGCGTGCCAGTGTTGGCTGACGATGAGAGTTTTGAACTGAGTAAGGACTTCAAGACATGGGAGAAAGCCATTGCCGGATCAGTAACTCCAGGCTATCTGCCTCAAAACACAGGTTTGAGTAAAGCCCAGCAATTGAAGAAAAGCGACCCATACGGAATAGGAATCGCCGTACTTTCAATGGGAATCGTATTTGCCTGCCTTGCTCTCCTCTTCATCGTGTTCTGGGTTTTCGGAGCCTACATGAAACATAAACAGCGCATTGCCCGTGCTACAGAGAAGCACGCCACCTTATTATATAAGACAGGAAAGAAGACCATCGAGGTTACTCAAGACCTCAGCCATAAGACCAATGTGATTCTGAAGGATGGTTTAGAAACCAAGGGTATTGATAAGGAGATTTACATGGCAGTCATTTCCCTTGCGCTACAGGAATATCTGGAAGATGTTCACGATGTAGAATCAGGCATTATCACCATCAAGCCAAAACAGACCAGATGGAATGCTCCGAAATTCAACAACAACAATAACAACGTTAAAATATAGAAACTATGGCAAAGTACGAATATAAGGTTAAAGGCGTAGATTACGTCGTTGAAATACAGGATATTGAAGGCAATATCGCCAATGTTACCGTGAATGGAATCCCATTCGAAGTGGAAATGAAACAGCCGGTTAAGGCTGGCAAGCAGAAAGTAAAGTTAAGTGAAGAGCGAAGAGTGAAGAGTGAAGAATTCAACAGTTCTTCTTCTGCAACAAACGCAAATTCCGCACCAACCACCAAACCAGCGGCAGCCGCTGCCTCTGGCAAGCCAGTGGTAGCTCCTCTGCCTGGCACCATCAACGAAATCAAGGTAAAAGTCGGTGACAAGGTGAACGCAGGCGATACTGTTGTCGTTCTCGAAGCGATGAAGATGCAGAACAACATCGATGCAGAAACCTCGGGAACCATTGCCAGCATCAACGTGAATAAGGGCGACGCTGTGATGGAAGGAGACACGCTTGTGACAATCGCTTAATAAGCAGTTTAGACAAAAAGCTAATGATTACTCTTCCTATCAAAAGACTAATCATAAAGTTCAATGTTCAACTTTCAAAGTTCAAAGTAAATTATGGATTTCATCATACAAAACTTCAATGAGTTTCTTACCTTCACGGGCTTTGCCAACGCCTCGGCAGGAAACCTCATCATGATTCTGGTGGGAGCACTCTTTATCTGGCTTGCCATCAAGAAAGATTTCGAGCCGCTGCTCCTGGTTCCTATCGGATTAGGAATCATTCTTGGCAACATTCCATTCCGTGCCGATGCCGGACTCGAAATAGGTTTATACGAAGACAACTCCGTTCTGAACATCTTCTACCAGGGAGTGAAACAGGGCTGGTATCCACCACTCGTATTCCTGGGCATTGGAGCCATGACCGACTTCTCGGCGCTCATTTCCAATCCGAAACTCATCCTGATTGGAGCCGCAGCCCAATTTGGAATCTTCGGCGCCTACATGATTGCCCTGGCTCTTGGGTTTGAACCTAACCAGGCAGCAGGCATTGCCATTATCGGAGGTGCAGACGGACCAACAGCCATCTTCCTGAGCAGCAAACTGAGTCCGAACCTCATGGGAGCCATTGCGGTTTGTGCCTACTCTTACATGGCACTGGTACCTGTAATCCAGCCACCTTTGATGCGACTGCTTACAACAAAGAAAGAGCGCGTCATCAAGATGAAACCGGCCCGTCAGGTTTCACAGACCGAAAAGATTCTATTCCCTATCATCGGTCTGCTTCTCACCACCTTCATCGTTCCGTCCGGTTTGCCATTGCTAGGAATGCTGTTCTTCGGAAATCTTCTGAAAGAGAGTGGAAAGACAACCCGACTTGCCAAGACAGCAAGCAGCAGCTTGAATGACATTGTCGTCATCCTCCTCGGTCTGACCGTAGGCTGTTCTACCCAGGCATCAGAGTTTCTGACATTGAATACCATCAAGATCTTTGCTCTCGGTGCTCTTGCATTCATCATCGCATCTGCAAGCGGAATATTATTCGTAAAGCTGATGAATCTCTTCTTGCCAAAAGGCAAGAAACTAAACCCACTTATCGGAAACGCCGGAGTGAGTGCCGTACCAATGAGTGCACGCATCTCCAACAACCTGGGTCTGGAATACGACCGCCACAACTTCCTTCTCATGCACGCCATGGGACCAAACGTTGCGGGAGTCATTGGTTCTGCCGTTGCAGCCGGAGCTTTGCTGGGATTCTTCAATTAAAAATTGAGCCATCAAGCTACCTCTCCAAGATAAGCTCATAAAAAAGAATCGCCCTGAAAGGACAAAAGCATCTTACATCCAATGCTTTCCCTTTCAGGGCGACTTTTTTATTCTATTTTAGCTCTTAACCCGCATGCTCATTTTTCCTTCAAAGGAAATGATAACCTCAACCTGATAACTCAAACTGCTGTCAGGCATTGCCAGCACAGCAAGATAATGAATACCAGACTCATCTATCTTATTGAATACAATGTCGCTCAATATAGCCTGATTCAAGAACGAAGCAGGAACCTGCTTACCGAAATCCTTCTTATAGAAATCACGAGAGAACAGACGGTTGGCACCATGATAGACATGCAGATTCACAATATTATCGTAATAAACATTGTCTACCTCAACACCATCATCATTATAAGAACTCTTGTAAACCTTATAACTTGTTGGATTAACCTGTACGTAGAGATGATATTTCTCATCGCCCCTTACAACCACCGTATCACGTTTGATCAGCGTATTCTGATTCAGCGCCACAGAAGCACGATTGTGGATGAACTGCTGCAAATAAGATTTATCTTCCGTCTTCACCAGCTTAACCACATCTCCATTCTGCACTTTAAACTGGAAAATATGCTCAGCCTGTTTTACAATCGGATATTTTGCCATATTAGCGCCCTTCATTACAAGCGTATCGCCAGCAATGTAGAAGTAGACAGGCTGACTGGTAGAATCAGGATAATAAATCGTGTCGCCCTTAACGCGAAACGCTACATCATCCTCATCGTCATCGTTCAGCCAAATGCCTTGCAACATTTTCTTAGCCGCAGCATCTTCCTTTACCTCCTGTTGCTTTTCGGCCTTCTGACCACAAGCAACAAAAGCCAAGATACAGCCGAGCAGCCATAAATTAACTATCTTTTTCATGATGAGTTCTTTAAATAAATTAATCGGTAAAAGTCTGTACCAATTCTACTCGAAATAATCAGCCTCTTCGAAAGACTTTGCCTTGATTCTGTCTTTTTCTGACGTAAGTACATCAACTCCCTCAATAGGCCATGCTATTCCGATGGTAGGATCATCCCAATGAATGCTGGCTTCATGTTCAGGAGCATAAATGTTGTCAACCTTATAAGTAAAGATTGCTTCATCGCTCAGTACCAGAAAACCATGGGCAAAACCGCGAGGAATGAAAAACTGACGTTTGTTCTCTCCACTCAATTCTACCATTACATATTTACCGAAAGTCTTGCTGCCCTTTCGCAGGTCAACAGCAACATCCAGCACGCAGCCCTTGATGACACGCACCAACTTAGCCTGCGAGAATTCGCCTTTCTGATAATGCAAACCTCTGAGCACACCACGAGCCGACATCGATTCATTATCTTGCACAAACTCCACATGCCCTCCAACGTGAGCATCGAATTCAGCCTGCTTCCATGCCTCAAAGAAATAGCCGCGAGCATCATCAAATACCCGAGGTTCTATCAGCCAGACTCCTTCAATTTCTGTCTCTGTATATTTCATCGATTAATACCTTATTTATTTTAGGCACAAAGGTAATACTTTTTCCCGAAACGACAAAACAAATTAGACTTTTTATGATTTCATCGAAAATTTTCTCTATTTTCTGTTGGTCATTTCCGAAAAAATCACTACCTTTGCAAACGTGAATAGACTAGAAAGACATATAGAGATCCTACTTTTGAGCAACGATTGCGTGATTGTCCCAGGATTTGGTGGCTTCATGGCTCATCATGTAGATGCGCGTTACGATGGCAGAGACAGCATGTTTTTGCCACCGCTGAGAACGATTGGCTTTAATCCTCAGCTCCAGATGAACGATTCTCTCCTTGCACTTTCGTATGTTGAAGCATACGACATCAGCTATCCGGAAGCGTTGAACCGCATTGCTGATGAGGTAACAGAGATGCGTCAGACTCTGGAGAATTCAGGCAAATTTGAACTGAACGATATTGGCACCATCATATTGAACGAAGACGGAAACTACACCTTCGAACCATGTGAGGCAGGCATCCTTACACCTGAGTTATATGGCTTGGGTGGCTTAAACATGCTCCCACTTGCGCAGATTTCTGCAGAAGAGGCTCAGAAGACTGAAGATTCTGCTGCTTCAATCATTGAAATGCCAGCAAAGACAGTAGAAAACAACCGTACAGAAAGCAAAGTCAAGAATCAGAATAGTAACCAGAAGATGGAGAGCGGACTCTCTGTCAACAGTTCCGTGTTCGTTAACGATGAAGACGAAAAAGAATCAAATGCCGAATTTATCAGCATCAAGAAGAGCTGGTTGCGCAATATTGCAGCAGCCTGCATCGCTCTCATTGCATTCTTCACCTACTCTTCTCCATTGGGAACACCAACCGTTCAGAAGAGCCAAATCGACACAGGTATGTTGAACCGCATCATGCCTAAGGAGATCAATAAAGTTGCTCAACCTCAAGAACTGGTTCTTAGTACAGAATCTCAAGCAGAAGAAAGCATTCCTGCCAAGTCTGTCAACATGGCTCAGGACAATGAATTGCAAACAGCTTCTTCTTACTATAGCATCGTTTTGGCAAGTCGTGTTACCAAGCGCAATGCAGCGAGCTATGCAGAACTCCTCCAAGACAAGGGATTCAAGGAAGCCAGAGTGTTGATTACGGATAATAATGTGAAAGTTATATACGGAACTTACTCTACCGAGAGCGAAGCTTATTCTGCTCTCAACCGCTTACATAACTATGATGCTTTTACTGACGGCTGGATTACGAAAGTAAAAGAATAGTTGACAGTTAAGATTTTATAGTTTATAGCTAGAACAAAGAGCAAGGACGGAAACTTCTACAACACATTATTAGAATATAGACAGAAAAGTAAGAATAAGAATATGAAAAGAGTACGTTGTCCTAAGTGCGATAATTTTATCACCTTCGATGAGACCAAGTATCAGGCTGGTCAGAGTCTCGTTTTCGTTTGTCCTAATTGCAATAAGCAGTTTGGCATCCGAATGGGTGTTTCAAAGCTCCGCGAAACCCGCAAGGAAGAAAAACTTGACGAGAATGCCAACGAGAAGGGATATGGTTCTATCGTTGTCATCGAGAACGTATTCGCTTACAAGCAGGTCATCCCGCTCCAGTTGGGCGACAACATCATCGGTCGCTACATGAAGAACAGCGGAATCAACTGCCCTATCGAAACCGTAGACCCAAGCGTAGACATGAACCATTGCGTAATCAACGTTAGTCGCGACAAGAAAGGCAAGTTGAAGTATGTACTCCGCGATGGACCAAGTTATACAGGAACTTTCGTTGACAATGAAATTCTGGGCGACAGAGAACGCCGCGTTATCGAAGACGGGACCCTGTTCACCATCGGAGCAACTTCTATCATTCTCCGCACAGCAGACAGCGAAGAAGAAAACTAAGAAATTCTGATTATCAAAATAAACACTTCAAAAGGAGCAATTAGATGTTGGTTTACATCTAATTGCTCCTTTTTCACTTAACGAAAACGTAAAATCCCGCCATATTCCTAACTTTCTGAAAGAAATCTACTATATTTCGTAATCTTTTTGCTTTTATTTTCTTTAAATTAAAAGAAAATGTGTACCTTTGCATCGAAAAATAAGAAATAGAAATGAATTACGTTAGGTTATGGATGTAGCAATCGTAAAATATAATGCCGGAAATATCTATTCCGTAGTCAACGCCATGAAGCGTTTAGGCATCGAACCTGTTCTTACAGATGATGCAGAAATGCTCCAGAAGGCTGACCGCGTTCTCTTCCCAGGACAAGGTCAGGCAAGAGAAGCAATGGAATATCTGAAGGCTCATCAACTTGATCAAGTAATCAAGAACTTGAAGCAACCCGTCCTGGGCATTTGTGTAGGACAGCAACTCTTGTGCCGCCATTCGGAAGAAGGTGACGTAGATTGCATAGGAATCTTTGATGTAGATGTAAAGCGATTCCAGCCTCAGAAACACGAAGACAAGGTGCCTGCTATGGGATGGAATGAAATCTATGATTTGAAGACTGACCTTTATAAGGGGTTCGGAAACAGAATAGATTCTGACTCAGACAAATCTACCGCTGATGCGCTGCTTCATCCCTACTCCTATTTCGTACATAGTTATTATGTGCCACTCTGCGAGGAGACCATTGCCAAGGCAGAATACATTCTTCCTTATAGCGCATCGCTCCACAAAGACAATTTCTATACCTGCCAGTTCCATCCGGAAAAGAGCGGAAAGGTGGGAGAACAGATTTTAAAGAACTTTTTAGAGATAAAATAAAAGAGGAAATACTAATATGATAGAATTAATTCCAGCTATCGACTTGATAAATGGCCAGTGTGTTCGTCTTACAAAAGGCGATTACGACCAGAAGAAGGTTTACAATGACAATCCTGCCAAGGTTGCAAAACAGTTTGAGCAGATGGGCTTCAAGCGCCTTCATGTAGTAGACCTCGATGGAGCCAAGTCAAAGCACATCGTAAATGATGCGGTATTGAAGGCCATTACCACAGAAACCTCTCTCGTAGTTGATTTCGGTGGCGGAATCAAGACCGAAGAAGATATAGAGAAAGCTTTTGCTGCGGGAGCAAGCATGGTTACAGTGGGCAGTATTGCCGTCACTAATCCGGATCTCTTCATGCAATGGTTGGACAAATATGGAGCTGACCGCCTGATTCTGGGAGCCGATGTAAGAAACGGAAAGATTTCTATCAACGGATGGAAAGAAGATTCTTCTGAAGATCTCCTTCCTTTCCTGAAAAAGTACATCGATAAAGGAGTACGCTACGTTCTCTGCACAGAAATCAGCAAAGACGGAACGCTGCAGGGACCTGCCATAGAACTCTACAAAGAAGTAATGGCTGCCTACCCTCAACTGCATCTTATCGCCTCAGGCGGAGTGAGTTGCAACGAAGACATCGAAGCTTTGGAAGCTGCAGGTATTCCTGCCGTAGTATTTGGAAAAGCTTTCTACGAAGGGAAAATCGATGTTGACAAACTAGTTAAATAGTTAATAGTTGACAGTTAATAGCTGACAGTCAATTACTCGTAGCTATTCTCGACACGCCCTGTAAGGGCAAAAGCTTCAATCTATATGAATTTAAATACAATGGTGAAAGTTCAAAATAAAAGCAAAGGATTGGCTAAGCGAATCGTTCCTTGTCTTGACGTGAAGAATGGCGAGACGGTAAAGGGAACCAATTTCGTGAACCTGCGCAGCGCTGGCGACCCGGTAGAACTGGGAAAAGCTTATAGCGATGCCGGAGCCGACGAGCTCGTATTCCTAGATATTACAGCAAGTTTCGAAGAGCGCAAAACCTTTACGGATATGGTAACCCGTGTGGCTGCCGAAATCAATATCCCATTTACTGTGGGAGGTGGAATCAATGAACTCAAAGATGTTGACCGCCTGCTCAACGCAGGAGCTGACAAGGTTAGCATCAACAGTGCTGCCATCCGACATCCGGAGCTCATCAATGAAATAGCCAACCATTATGGCTCACAGGTTTGCGTATGCGCCATTGATGCACGTCTCGATTCTGACGGCTGGCACTGTTATGTGAAAGGCGGAAGAGAACGGATGGAACTAGGACTGTTTGACTGGGCTAAGGAAGTAGCCGACCGGGGTGCCGGTGAAATTCTCTTTACCAGTATGGATCATGACGGTGTGAAACAGGGATTCGCAAACGAGGCCCTCGCCCGTCTTGCCGAAGAAGTAAGCATTCCTATCATTGCCTCAGGAGGTGCTGGAAAAATGGAGCATTTCCGCGATGCTTTCACCCAAGGCAAGGCAGATGCTGCCCTGGCAGCCAGCGTGTTCCACTTTGGCGAGATTGCCATTCCTGACCTCAAGAAATATCTGAGAGAAGAAGGAATCAACGTGAGAATATAGAACACGGGGTATATAATAATGTAAGAAAATAAAAACAAGATAAAATGGAAATAGATTTCGAAAAATTAGGCGGACTGGTTCCTGCCATCATCCAAGACGCAGTTACTAAGAACGTCTTGATGCTTGGGTTCATGAACCAGGAAGCATACGATAAGACAATAGCAACCAAAAAGGTTACATTCTGGAGCCGTTCACGCAACTGCCTCTGGACAAAAGGTGAAACATCAGGCAACTTCCTGAACCTTGTAAGCATTCAGAACGACTGCGATAACGACACCTTGCTGGTAAAGGTTCACCCAGACGGTCCAACCTGCCACAAAGGTACAGATACCTGTTGGGCTGAAGAGAACACGCTCAACCCTATCCTCTTCCTCTCAGAACTTCAGGACTTCATCAACAAGCGCCACGAAGAAATGCCAGAGGGAAGCTACACTACCAGCCTCTTCAAGAAAGGCGTTAACAAAATGGCACAAAAGGTTGGAGAAGAAGCTGTTGAAACTATTATCGAAGCAACAAATGGCAACAACGAAAAACTCGTTTACGAGAGTTCAGACCTTCTCTATCACCTCATCGTTCTGCTCACAAGCAAGGGCTTGAGAATAGAAGATGTTGTGAAAGAACTTCAGATGCGTCACGACCCGGAATGGGATAAGAAACGTCGCGTTGCCAAGAGCAAGGGCGAAATGAAATAACAAACCAACATTAAGGAGAAAAAAATAGAAGATGTTAATAGATTATCAGAACGTCAGCATATATCAGGCCGACAAGTGCGTGCTCCAGAACATCAATTTCCATATTGATGAAGGAGAATTCGCCTACCTTATCGGAAAAGTCGGCTCTGGTAAAAGTTCGCTTTTAAAGACACTTTATTGCGAACTAGACCTTGTAGAGGGCGAAACCGAAAAGGCTGAAATTCTCGGCAGAGACCTAAAGATTATCAGACGAAAGGAGATTCCGGCTCTGCGCAAGGAGTTGGGAATCATCTTTCAGGATTTCCAGTTGCTACACGACCGCACCGTTCGCAAGAACTTTGAATTCGTGCTTAAGGCAACAGGCTGGAAAAACAAGAAAGACAGAGATAAGCGCATCGAAGAAGTACTCAACGAAGTAGGCATGATTGATAAAATCGACAAAATGCCTCATGAGCTCTCAGGTGGTGAACAGCAGCGTGTAGCCATCGCCCGCGCCATTCTCAACAATCCTAAGATCATCATCGCCGATGAGCCAACAGGCAATCTCGACCCAGAGACAGCCAGCAACATCGTGAGTCTGCTGAAAGACATCACCAAACAAGGAACAGCCGTTGTGATGACAACCCATAACATCCCGATGCTCGACAAATTCCCAGGCATCGTTTACCGCTGTAAGGAAGGTGTGCTCTATGACGTAACAAATGAGTACAACCGTATCGACCTCACAGAGGATGGAGAAGATAATTAAGTGAAATAATTAAATATAATTACGACTATGAAGGTAATGAAATTCGGAGGTACTTCTGTAGGCTCACCAGAGCGCATGAAGGGAGTAGCCTCTTTGGTTACAGAATCAGGTGAACCAACTTTCATCGTATTGTCTGCGATGAGCGGTACAACAAACTCTCTCGTTGAGATCTCTGACTATCTTTACAAGAAGAATCCAGAGGGCGCCAACGAGGTAATCAACAACTTGGAGAAGAAATACATGCAGCATGTAGAAGAACTCTACTCTACCGAGGAGATGAAAAATACGACTCGTGAGTTCTTGCAGGGCGAATTCAACTATCTCCGCTCATTCACCAAAGACCTCTTCACTTCTTTCGAGGAGAAGAGCATCGTGGCTCAGGGCGAGATGATGAGCACCAACATGGTTGTAAACTACTTGAAGGAACAGGGTGTAAAGGCTGTATTGCTCAACGCATTAGACTTTATGCGAACTGACAAGAACGCAGAACCAGACCCTCAGTACATCAAGGAGAAGTTGGCTGCTATCATGGAACAGAACCAGGGCTATCAGATTTACATCACTCAGGGCTTCATCTGCCGCAACGCATATGGCGAGGTTGACAATCTGCAGCGTGGCGGTAGCGACTACACCGCATCTCTTATAGGTGCAGCTCTCCCAGCTGAAGAGATTCAGATCTGGACCGACATCGACGGAATGCACAACAACGACCCTCGTGTCGTAGAGCACACTGAGGCAGTACGCCAGTTGAACTTCGAGGAGGCTGCTGAGTTGGCTTACTTCGGTGCCAAGATTCTCCACCCTACCTGCGTTCAGCCAGCCAAGTATGCCGGCATCCCAGTTCGTCTGAAGAACACCATGGATCCTAAGGCAGATGGTACCATCATCGACAACGTCATCGTACGTGGCAAGATCAAGGCTGTAGCTGCCAAGGACAACATCACTGCCATCAAGATCAAGAGTAGCCGCATGTTGCTCGCTACAGGTTTCCTCCGCAAGGTATTCGAAATCTTCGAGAGCTATCAGACTCCAATTGATATGATTGCCACTTCTGAGGTGGGTGTCAGCATGAGTATTGATAATGATTCTCATCTTAACGACATCGTAAACGAGCTGAAGAAATATGGTACAGTAACTGTAGATTCTGATATGTGTATTATCTGCGTTGTAGGTGATTTGGACTGGAGCAACGTTGGCTTCGAGACCATCGCTACCGATGCGATGAAGAACATTCCTGTACGCATGATTTCTTACGGTGGTTCTAACTACAACATCTCATTCCTCATCAGAGAGAAAGATAAGAAGCAGGCATTACAGAACTTGAGCAACGTATTGTTCGAGAAGAAGTAATGCAAATGAAAACGAAGAGTGAAAAGTGAAGAATTCGTATGTAATGCTTCCTGTCCACTCTTCGTTGAATATTCTGATTTACAATAAATTGGATATTCTGATTTAACTATAATAAGGTATTAATTTAAGATTAAGCGAAATGAAAGGTACATTTCCGATAGATAAGTTTCAGGAGATACAGACTCCGTTCTACTATTACGACACCAATGTGTTGCGCCAGACATTGAAAACCATCAATGAAGAGGCTGGCAAGCACGAGGGATTTGAAGTGCACTATGCCGTAAAGGCAAATGCTAACCCTAAGGTGCTCAATATTATCTGTCAGGCTGGTTTAGGAGCTGACTGTGTGAGCGGAGGAGAAATTCAGGCTGCCATCAAAGCCGGATTCCCAGCCAGCAAGATTGTTTACGCTGGTGTAGGCAAAAGCGATTGGGAAATCAACCTCGGATTGGAGAAAGACATCTTCTGCTTCAATGTAGAGAGTATTCCGGAGTTGGAAATCATCAACGAACTGGCTGAAAAACAGAATAAGATTGCGCAGGTTTGTTTCCGCATCAATCCGGATGTCGGCGCCCATACACATGCAAACATCACAACAGGACTGGCAGAAAACAAGTTCGGAATTGCCATGCGCGACATGGAAGCCGTAATCGAAGAGGCTGCCAAGATGAAGAACATCCAGTTCCTCGGACTGCACTTCCACATCGGAAGCCAGATTCTCGATATGGGTGATTTCGAGGCACTCTGCAACCGTATCAACGAACTTCAGAACCAACTTGAAGCGCATCACATCGTTGTGAAGAACATCAATGTGGGCGGCGGACTGGGCATTGATTACAATCATCCAAACCGCCAGCCAATCCCTGATTTCAAGGATTATTTTGATACATACGCTAAGAAACTGAAGTTGCGCGATGGTCAGAAGCTTCACTTTGAGTTGGGCCGCGCCGTAGTGGGTCAGATGGGTTCTCTCATCACCAAGACACTCTACATCAAGCAGGGCACAGCCAAGCAGTTTGCCATTGTGGATGCAGGAATGACCGACCTTATCCGTCCTGCTCTCTATCAGGCTTACCATAAGATTGAAAACATCTCAAGCGATGAACCTGTTGAAACTTACGACATTGTAGGTCCTATCTGCGAATCAAGCGATGTCTTCGGCAAGGCTGTCGACATCAATAAAGCCCATCGCGGCGACCTCATCGCCCTCCGCTCAGCCGGAGCCTATGGTGAGATCATGGCGAGCCAGTATAACTGTCGCCAGTTGCCAAAGGGGTATATTACAGAAGACTTTTAATATCGTTGAAAGTTTAAAAGTTAAGAGTTTATAGGATTTTCCTTTCTCTAGCTTTCTATATTACGAGAAAAAGAATATGATGATCATTAGTACAACTACTATAATAGCAGGCGCAGTGGTGGTTTTATTGGCGGTTCTCGGATCGCTGATAAATCCATTTCTGCGCTCGTTGCGCTTTCAAAAGACAGAAACGGCAGAGAATCAACCTCCTGTCAGTATACTCATTACCGCACACGATAATCTTGCTGAATTGGAGAGGAATCTCCCTATGTTCCTGCGTCAGCAGTACGCTGCCGACTATCAGGTAATCGTAGTCTGCCAGAGTACAGATGGCGAGACACAGGATTTTCTGAAGCGAACAGCAGCCGAGAACCCTCATCTTTATTATACTTATATTCCTGAGAGTTCACGCTACATGAGCCGCAAGAAATTGCAGATTACACTGGGTGTGAAGGCAGCCAAACATGAATGGATTATTTTGACAGAACCTAATTGCCGGCCAAGCAACGACAAGTGGCTGCAAACCATGGTCCGTCAATGTCAGGACCCTAACCATCTGGTATTGGGATATGTAGCCCTTGATGAGGAAACTAAGAGCGTACGCCGTTTCGACAGCATCCGCAAGGCTTACTATGTTTTGCGCCGTGCCCAACAGACCTACGGCTATCGCAGTCACATGCCAAACGTAGCTTTCCGCAAGAGCGACTTCATGAAGGAACAGGGCTATCAGGGCAACCTGGAATATGTTCGCGGCGAATACGATTTTCTCGTCAACAAGTATGCACATTGTGGCGATACAGCTACAGAACTGGATTGCGATGCATGGCTCATCCGCGAAGCACCATCGAGCAAGAGTTGGCACAATGCCCACCTCTATCTGCAGGCTTCGCGCAAGAGTTTGGAAAGAGCAGGTTCCATGCGAACCCTCATGTTCTTCGACCATCTCATGCCACATCTCAGCCTGATAGCAACGCTGGCCGTAGCAGCCTACTCTATCCTTACGGAGAATTGGATTCTTACAGGATGCGCAGGTTTCAGTTTCCTCCTGCTGTTCATCGTGAGAATGCTGATAGCCAACAAGGCCATCAGACACTTTGATGACGGAATAGCGATGTTCAAACTGCCATTCTTCGAATATGGAATTATCTGGAGAAATCTGGCTACCAAATTGCGCTATTGGCGGGCTGACAAAAACGATTTCACTTCTCATAAACTCTAAATAGGGTAAAAAGGAAGTTAAAGTCTATCATAATACTAACAGTTAAAAATAACCGACAGAACGATGAAAGTATATTTGTTCATTTCCAACCAAAAGAAGTTGCTGAAGATGTATCTTCCATACATCGAAGCCTTGAATAAGCAGCTCGACATTACCAACAGTCTGGTTGATGCCGACATTGTGTTGATCATAGGAGCATGGACATGGCAGGGAGCCCAGATAGCCAAGAAAGCAAAGCAGATGGACATTCCCTACATCGTTTGTCCACTGGGAGATATTTCTGAGAGAAACTGCAAGAACCCTTACTTGAAGCGTTCACTGCAACAGTCTAAGTATCAGAAAGCCATGTACACCAAAGCAAACCTTGTGGTAGCTACTACCCCTATGGAGAAAAGCTATCTCGAAAAGAAGGGTTGGAACAAGCGCATCGCCCTGATTCGCTATGCAGGATACAGTCATCTTACCACCTCTGAAGCCATGATACAGAACTGGATGGAGACGGATGAGGAGACGCTGGCAGCCTTCGAGCAGCAAAAGGCAGAAACCATCGCTGCCCAAACCAAACAGGCTATCATCGCACAGATCATGCAGATAAAAAGCCGCATGCCGCATCAGAATATTCCGCAAAAATATCTTGACGATTTGCACACTCTGCTCTATGCTGATGATTATGATGAGGATGCTATCAAGCAAGAACTGGCAGAGAAGAAACTCTCTTCCTATGCCGCCTCCGTTTTCCAGGCCATGACAGATAAAACAGGACTCACAGAAGGCTTCATGCCGATTCCTGCCAAAAAGGGCAGAAAGAGTAAAGAGATTCTGAAATTTGTGAAATAAAAGAAATCTGAAGTTTGTGAAATAAGAAGAAATGAACTTAGATAAAATAGAACAGCAGGCTGGTCATCTGCCAGCTTACCAGATAGCCGACTCTGTCAATGAAGCATTGATGGAGTCGGCTAACCTTGTTATTACAGCTCCTCCTGGAGCCGGTAAATCTACCCTCCTCCCACTCACCATTCTGCGGGGCATGAGTGATCAGGCATTGGAAGGTTTCATCCATGATCATCTTAAAAGTCAGGGTAAGATTCTGATGCTCGAACCGCGCCGCCTGGCTGCTCGCCAGATAGCCGAACGGATGGCACAGATTCTGGGAGAACCCGTGGGCAAAACCATCGGCTATCGGGTAAGATTCGAAAGCAAGGTTTCGGAAGAAACACGCATCGAAGTCCTTACCGAGGGCATTCTCACCAGAATGCTGGTCAATGATGCTACACTCGAAGGAGTTTCGTGCCTCATCTTTGATGAGTTTCATGAGCGCAGCATCAACTCCGACCTGGCGTTAGCACTGGCCCGGCAAACACAGGAAATCATCCGCCCCGACCTGAAGCTCATCATCATGTCGGCAACCATCGATGCTTCCAGTATCTGTCAAGCACTCCAGGCTCCGCTTATCGAGAGTGAAGGCAGAATGTTTCCGATAGAAACCATTTATGCAGACCACGACATCGACAGATATCAGGTAGCGCAGGAAATGGCAGTCACCATCTGTCAGGCTTTCAGAAATCAGGAAGGCGACATTCTTGCCTTTCTGCCTGGACAAGGTGAAATCATGAAATGTGAAGAACTGCTTCGTTCTGCCTTATCTTCAACGGAAATCTATCCACTCTACGGCAACCTTTCGCCTGAAAAGCAGCGACTCGCAATCGCTCCTTCCAAACCAGGCGAAAGAAAAATCGTATTGGCCACTCCTATCGCCGAAACTTCTCTCACCATCGAGGGGGTACGAATCGTTGTAGATTCCGGACTCTGCCGAAAACTGGTTTATGATGCCCATACAGGCTTGAGTCATCTCGAAACCGTTCGCATCAGTCAGGACATGGCTACGCAACGAAGGGGACGTGCTGGCAGAATCACATCAGGCGTATGTTACCGGCTTTGGACACAGACCTCTGAACATCTGATGCCTGAACAACGGCTGCCCGAAATACTGGATGCAGATCTCTCTTCCATGGTTCTCGACATTGCTGCTTTCGGCGAAAACAAGCCGGAACTGCTTCCTTGGCTTACCCCTCCTCCTAGGGGCAACCTCGCCATGGCCCAGCAACTTCTCAAGTCGCTCAACGCCCTCACTTCTGATCATGATGCTCACGCTCTCAGTGGTAGCATCACCGCAGAAGGCAGCAGAATGGCTCAGCTTCCTTGTCATCCGCGAATCGCCAAGATGATAATCAGCAGCGGTTCTCCGTCAATCCAAGCCTTGGCCTGCGACATTGCAGCGCTGCTGGAAGAGAAAGATCCGTTGGGCGGAAATGAGGATTCTGACATGACGCTCCGCCTTTCACTCCTCCGCTCCGCGCGAAGCAAGAAGAATCTGGGGCGTTGGAACCGTATCGCTCAAATTGCGCAGGAATACAGGAAGATGCTGCGGATCAAGGAAGACAACGAGCCAATTGATGCTGAGGAAGTGGGCCATCTTATCGCCCTAGCCTATCCTGAACGCATCGCCCATGCCACCGACCATGCAGGTAACTACAAGATGTCGAATGGCAACATGGTTTTCATCGACCCGAGCGACAGCATGTCTGCAAACGAATGGCTTGCCATCGCATCGCTCAACCTCGCTTCAACCTCATCATCCAAAACTGCGCTGGGACGGAAAGGAAGAGTATTTCTCTCAGCCCCCGTCAACTGGAAGAACTTGCCGGCACAAACCTGCGAGAATATCTCATGGGACAGTAAAGCGATGGCAGTAAAGATGCAGCAGGAAACACGGATAGGAGCACTCGTCATAGACAGCAAGCCGATACAGAATGCCAGCCGAGAGACTGTTTCAGACATTATCTGCGAAGCTGCCCAAAAAGACGGACTCAGCATGTTCGATTGGAACGAATCCGTTCATCGTCTGCAACAGCGCGTGGCGCAAGTAGCTGAATGGCATCCGGAACTGGAGATTCCCGACCTGTCAACAGAGCATCTCCTGACAACAGCCCGAGCGTGGCTCCCTTTCTATCTCGAAGAAGGTGGTAAGATGAAGACTTCTGTTACAGAGTTGAAGAAACTCAACCTGTGCGAAATCTTATGGAACATCCTTCCTTACGACCTTCAGCAGGAGATAGACCACCTTGCTCCCACCCACATCCGTGTACCATCGGGCAGCAACATCCGCATCGATTATCGCTTGGGAACCGAAGCCCCAGTTCTTAGTGTGCGGCTTCAGGAGTGTTTCGGAATGACATCAACTCCCACTGTCGATGCTGGCAAACGGCCTCTTCTGCTTGAGTTGTTATCTCCCGGTTTCAAGCCCGTTCAGCTTACTCAGGATCTCGCAAGTTTTTGGCAAGGCACTTATTTCGAAGTCCGTAAGGAACTGAAGCGCCGATACCCTAAGCATTTCTGGCCGGAGAATCCGTTAGAGAGTCAGGCCGTGAGAGGCGTCAAACGGTGATAAGATGAGTCAAATGCAAGAAGATTCGTCACTTGGCGATAAGATATCGTCAAGTGACAATATGAAAGAAGCCAAAAACTGTTTTGGGGCCTAAGAAAAATAAAAAAATAAAAAGGTCGCTCCCCTATCTGGGTAGCGACCTTTATCTTTATATTTGAATTTTGATGTAATCTAAATTCAACGATGCTCATCTGCAAGGAAATTAATCCTTGAAGAAATCCTTAACAGCCTCGTTTGGTACCATCTTCTCATCGAAAACGTAAGCACCAGTCTTAGGGCTCTTAACCATCTTGATAACCTTTGTATATGCGCGAC
>OBAD01000172.1_pt1 | contig 20277 bp, 14 predicted proteins | sample 1494861 | NCBI WGS metagenome assembly OBAD01 (sample SAMEA3360681, study PRJEB22359) | human gut metagenome | biome: ENVO:urban biome; feature: ENVO:human-associated habitat; material: ENVO:feces | place: Bangladesh | collected 2011
ATGACGATAGTGGGTGGTGCGGTTGCTCCTGTAATCATGGGGTATATTGCGGATACTACGGGGAGTATGGCGATTGCATTTCTCATACCGCTGGTATGTTATGGGGTGATTGGAGGGTATGCACTTTCTAATCGCCACGTTCCTCTTTAAATAAAAGGAGGATTTTTCGAAAATCACCCGGTCCCTCTTTACCCTTAAAGAGGGCTCCACCTCTCATCTCGGTCTTCTCCCCTCAGGGAAGAAGAGGGAAACCGCCCTACTCGGTGCTCGGAACCGCTACGCTCTAAGGTTGGCGGACCATCAAAGGTCTTCGCCATGTTGTGCGGGATGGGACCGCATGGGGAAAGGTGGGGGATAGGCTGGGTATTGCCTTGCTTTCTTCTACACAATTTAGGTAATCTAAGCAACCTTGCCTTATACCTACATGAAAAACGTGTCTGGTATAGCATAAGTATATCAAGCCATATTATGCTTCCCTCATGAGTCTGTAGTTGAAATATTAAAGATGGTGGTATACGATTTATTCCCTTTTAGTGGTTTCTTGAAAAAGTTATAGTTACATTAAATAAATAAAAGTTTTTGTTGTATCCATACGTTTTTGTTGATTGGATAAACGCTTATTGAAAATGAAAAAATATTCAGAACGTATAGATTTTGTTATAGATGAAATCTTGGATCAATATATGTATGCAGATAAGTCCTATCGTCCTTGGATTATAGGATTCAGTGGAGGAAAGGACTCTACAGTGCTGCTCACATTAACTTGGTTGGCATTGAAAAAAATAAAGGAACAAACTCCTGTTCCATTCCAGTTGCGTCGTCCGATTTATGTAGTCTGCAACGACACTTTGGTTGAAAATCCTATTATCTCATCTTATGTAGATGAGGTGTTGGAGCAAATACAAAAGGCGGCACGTGAACAAGATCTTCCTATTTTTGTAAGGAAAACAATTCCTCGTTTGGAGGATTCCTTTTGGGTAAACGTCATAGGAAAAGGTTATCCTGTTCCAAATACCGCTTTTAGATGGTGTACGGAAAAAATGAAGATAAAGCCCACTGCACGTTTTATAACAGAACAGGTGGATGAATGTGGAGAAGCTATTGTCTTAATTGGTACTCGTAAGGCAGAAAGTGCAACTAGGGCTCGCTCTATCAAAAAACATGAAATCCATGGACAGAGACTTACGCATCATACATTGTTGAAAAATACATTTGTTTATGCTCCAATTAAGGAACTGATGCTGGAAGAAATATGGTATATTATCAATGCAATACCTTCGCCATGGGGATATGATAATTCTGTTTTGTTCAATATTTATCTGGATGCTAGTGCTGATGATTATGAATGTCCTACAGTTGTGACTGATAAAAGTCATGGCTCCTGCGGGCAAAGTAGATTTGGATGTTGGGTTTGCACCGTAGTGAAGGATGATAAGTCCATGCGCTCTTTGATAAAAAAGGGGCATGAGTGGATGCAGCCTCTTTACGATTTTCGAAAGCAATTGGATGAAGAACGAAATATTATAGAAAACAGAATTCCTTTCCGGCGTGATGGACGACGTGCGGTCAATGACATGGGACCTTATGTTTTTAGCTATCGAGCAAGTATCTTAAAAAGATTGTTGCAAGTTCAATATGAATTGCAACAGAGAGATCGCAATATAAAATTGATTTCTGATCAGGAACTTATTGCAATCCAGGTAAATTGGTATAGGGATTTTAATTTCATTTACCAAGTTTCAGACATATATAAATCTATTTATAAAAACTCTTTTGTGATGGACAATGAAAAGCAAAAAAATAAACTTGAAGCAGATCTGATGCGCAAAGTTTGTGAAGATAACGTGGAGGAGGGTGAGCTTATTGAACAGCTGCTACTTCTGCAAAAAAGCAAGTCTCTTATGCAAAGACGTAGAGGCTTGAAGAGTGAAATAGAATCTCGATTAGAAGAATTCGTTAATAAAAAGAAAATATGATAATAAAGGAAATTGAATTCAATAACTTCCGTATCTATAAAGGTAAAAATCGAATTTGCCTCACTCCTGAAGATGGTAAGAATATCATTGTCGTTAGTGGTAATAATGGTTTTGGTAAGACTACATTTCTGATGGCTCTCGTTTGGTGTCTTTATGGAAAACAAATGGAGAAGGTGGATGAACTTTATAAAAGAGAAATTGGCGAAAAAGGTGGCTATAGCAGATATATAGGTAATAGTCTTAATTATCAGGCTGAAAAGGATGGTGAAACTCGTTTCTCTGTATCTATTACATTCTCAGATGTTGTTATACCTGATACTGCATGTACGGAAATCACGATTACTCGCTCATATGACAATGCAACGGGTGTTGATGAAGAATTGGATATTTTTATCGATGGCAGAAGCAATGATTTGTTTGTTGGTTCGAAAGAGGAAAAACTCAAAGAGGAAGAAATATTTATCAGAGACTATATTCTTCCTATCGAGATTGCTAAATTTTTCTTTTTTGATGCTGAGAAAATTGTGAGTTTTGCTCAGATTAATACTCCTGAACAGCGACATGAATTGAGCCGTGCATATTCTCAGGTTCTTGGTATCCAAAAATATGATGATTTGAAGAATGAACTTGAGCGCATTCAGGATGATTATCGCAAGGATTCGGCTAAGCCTGAGGACAGGGTGGCGTTTAATGGTCTGTTGTCTTCAATCAAGAATGACGAAGATGAAATAAAAGATATTGAAGAAACCATAACAAAGAATGATGAGGATATTATGATTGCTCGTCATGATTCAAATGAACTTCAAGAAAAATTGGTGCGAGAGGGTGATTTAATGTCTTTGGAAAAGTTAAATGAGTTACGTGAGAATGCAGAAGAACTTCGATCATCTTTGCAATCTTATGAAGCACAACTCAAAGATTTATATAATCTTATTCCTTTCGCCTTAGCAGGAAATCTGGTATCAGAAGTAAATCATCAGTTGGATGAAGAGACTGCTTATAAAAAGAATAAATTACAACAAGCTGGTGTTAAGGATCAAACCGAGAATATTCTTAATGATTTGGAACAGGCTAAACAGTCTTTTGGTCAACATATAGACATCCGAATTCGCGATTTTTATGAGGGGCAAATTAGAAGTCTTATTAAAAAGTACTTTTATCATGATGTGGATGTGAATCGTTTTGAGCATTTTTCATTACTTCACGATTTCTCAGAAATGGAAATCAATTCTTTTAAAGATTTGGTTTTCAAAATAAAAAATAGTAAAAGTTTGTTTGACAAGCTAAATAATGAATATTCGAAAGCAAAAGCAGAATTGTTTTCAATAGAAAAGAAAATCCGAGAAGCAGAGAAGCATGCAGAAAATGATTATGTGCAAGAATTGAGGCGCAAAAAGGAACGTATAGATGATCATATTATGCTTTTGATGCAGAATAATGCTGACATGCTTTCGCGTAAGCGTCGACTTGTTGATCAAATTGCTGCCAATAGGAAACAAAAAGACAGCTTGTCAAAGAAAATTGAGGTTGCCAATAAAAACAAAAAAGTTGATACTGTTGCAGGTAAACTAATCTATAAGATTCAGAAGTTCCTGATAAGTTTCAAAGAGCAGAAGAAAAAAGCTTTGGAACAAAAATTGATGGAGAAACTTCGACTTTATCTCCACAAGAATAATTTAGTAAAGAATGTCATAGTTGATATAACGGGAAATGGAGATGATGTTGATATCAATCTTTATGACTTTGATAATCGGAAGATTGATAAGGGAAATCTTTCCATGGGTGAACGTCAAATGTTTGCTTCTGCATTGTTGGGGGCTTTAGTGGAAGAGACGGAAATTGAATTTCCAGTTTTTATTGATAGTCCAATGCAAAAATTTGATGCCAGTCATACGCGAAATGTGCTCACCAAATTTTATCCAAAGGTTTCAAAGCAGGTGGTGCTATTCCCTTTGCTTATGAAGGAGATGACAGAAAGTGAATATAAAATGATATCACCTTTAGTTGGAAAGGCTTATTTGATAGAAAATTCAGATAATGGTTCTTCTTTTACTGAAGTTAAAGCGGAGACATTATTTGATAAATATAAAGAATTGAAATTATGTTGATAAATATATCTACATCAAAGCAAAATCAAGCTGTTGTCACAAAGTTGACGGCAAAGTTGACTGGAAGTACCAAGGAAAATGTAATAGCTCGTATTGCATTGGGATATTCCTTGGCTTCAGGCAGAAGATTTACTAAGCAGGAATTTGGGCTTTATGATTCTCAAGGTAAGGAGTATAAAGATCACATTCTTTTTGATCCTTCTTTGAAGAATTTTTATATCGCCTTGGTTTGCCAAGCTTATGGAATCCCCAAAAATGATGAAAATATTCCAAAGTATATCAAGCTGCACATTGACCATGGGTTGGAGAAAATAAATTATCTTTTCAATAATACACCTCAATATACATTCTTTGATTTCCTAATAGAGAATATAGGAAAGGGCATTGATGCCATAGAGGATGCTCCAATCTCGTTGGACCCTGTTCAAAACCAGAATCTACATATTCAAAAGCAGGAATTTTCTGGACCAATAAATCTAAAGGTTGGATATTCACCAGCGGAGCACGAACCCGTTTATTTTTGTTTTAATGATTCTGGAAAATATAGTAATCAGCATATAGCTATTGCTGGAAAGTCTGGCTCAGGAAAGACTCAGTTTGCAATGGAATTGATGAAGCAATTCTATGAGCAGACCCATGGAAAGTTGAACTTCCTTTTCTTAGATTTCAAGGGTGTAAGTGAAGATGACAAAAGTAAGATGAAAGATTTTTTTGAGGCTACCCGTACTCAATGTATATGTGCCCCAAATGAGCCTTTCCCTCTTAATCCAATCTCTTTTATAGACAATGTAAATGAAAAGAATAAAATAGTAGGTATTAACAAGTTTGTTGATATTATTGCCAAATACTCCAATATTGGTAAAAAGCAACAACAGACACTGAGAGATGCTACACGAGAGGCTTTCTTGCAACAAACAGGAGGCAAACATCCTTCATTTTCAGATATCAATACTCAATTGTTGGAATTAGTAGGAGATACTCGTGACACCTTGACCGACATCATAGGCAGATTGAGTGAATATGAATTGTTTGAATCTAATATAAAAGACCCTAGTAGTTTCCTCAACAATAACTATTATTTCTCATTGTCAGGAGAATTGGACAACACAGTACGCTTTACATCGGTATTTTTAATCATCAACTATATTTTCAATGTCTTTACCAACTTGGGAGGAACAGAGGTGACTGATGGATATCGTAATATGCGTTATGTATTGATGATTGATGAGGCGCATGATTTGTTTAGAGAGAAAAAATCATTAGAGATACTTGAGGTTCTTCTTCGTAAGATTCGTTCTTATGGAGTCTCTGTTGTGTTGCTTTCACAAGGAATTTCCGAGTATAACCAGGGAACATTCGATTTCTCTCAGGAATGTGAAACGGCATTCCTCTTGCCTATCAATGACTTGGCAAATAGCAAGGCTATCAATAAGTTCTTGGGATTATCAGAAAAAGATGGTGCTAAGGGTATGAGAAATATAGAAAAGTTAGAAAATGGTTTGGCTGTATCTAATATTAAAGAGTATCCTAAGACCGAAATATTTGAGATAGTTCAATATTGGAAAGAAAAATAATAAATGCTATGCAAGATTCTATTTTTTGTGAGTTTTATGAAAGAATAAAGCATGTTGCTATATTCAGTTTTGTGTTGTATTTCCTAGTGGTAGTCATTGTATTAGGAGGTGCTGGCGTTTGGATTCCTGTTATTCAGGATTGTAATTTAGGAATGTCGTCTTTGTCTAATAACATGATGACATATTCTTGCTCTTTAATGGCTCCTTCTGCAATATCCCTTTTGTTGTCATTCTTGAAATATAAACATAAGGTAAGTTTGGTGCTTATTGTATTCTTGGCTGCATTACTTGTCTTTTTACTCGTTGGATACTCTTTTATATCAGCAAATCCTTTGGGGCTGGCGATATTATGTGTTGCTTTATCTCTGCTCTTTTGGATTCTTGCTAATTATGATAATATTGAGCTTGATGACAAAAAGTTTAATGAGAATATTAAAAAAAATGTAGATAAATATCAAAGTAATTGGGGATAATTATGGGGCAGATTGGAATTCGTGGCTTTCTTGTTTCTCAAAATGGGCAAGATTTTATAATTGGTAAAGCCAAAATTGAAGATGTTTTGCAATATACAAAGTATACAGAACGTTTGATCATAGGTTATGATGAGAATGAAAATCCTATCTATAATGATCATGTTCAACGCAAAGTGGATAAATCAAGAGTTGAAAAAATCGCAGATTTTTTAATAAACGATGAAACTGCAACTTTCCCAACTAATGTGGTTCTTGGGATACCGCAAAATATGATAGAATCTCAAACGCTTAGTGATGATGGTATAATTAATTTAGTCTTCAATGATAAAGTTGTAGAAGAAGTTGGTAAAGCTAAGGAAGGCGATATGGATGCTGACATTTATGTTACAATAATAGATGGTCAGCATCGAATTAGGGGTATTGAGGTGGCAATTGATAGATTGCGTGCTATGATAGATAAAAGTGGCGATGATAAGGTCCAATATTGGCAAGATAAATTAACTAACTTGCTTAATATAGAACTTGTTATATCTTGTTTCATTGATAAGACATTGGAGTATCAGGCTATGATATTCTCTACTATTAATAGAACCCAGAAGCGTGTATCACAAGATTTAGTGTATAGCTTATTTGGGTTATCTACGGCAGATTCCCCTTATAAAACGGCCTTGGAAATCGTTCTTGCGCTTAATGGACATCCGAAGTCTCCATTCTATAAGAGAATTAAGCTATATGGTGGCAATTATAACAAGACAGATAGTCCTCCACTTTCACAAGCAACAATGGTAAAATCTATTGTTGCTTTAATAAGCACCAGTTTGAGAGAATCGGAAAACGATAAATATCGAGAAAGAAAAGAGCTTAGAACTTGGAAATCTACAAAGTCTCTTCCTTTTAGGTTGTTTTATGCCAATGACGAAGATTCAAAGATAGCCGATTGTATGTTCTTTTTCTTCAGTTCTATACGTAATGCATTTCCTAATCAGTGGAACTATAATGACCAATCCAAGCCAACGAATATTCTGCAATCTACAGTTGGTTATGAAGCTTTAATGAAAATCTTGGTTGATATTCTTGATAGAGCAGATTTCAAACAGTTTTCGGAGGGTTGCTTTGGTGGTTTTGTTGATAAGATCAAAGGTCTTGATGTTGAAAATACCATGCATTTTCCTATGTCAACCAGTGGTAAAAAGATATTCTACAACAGTATGTTTATAGCGCTTTTCCCTGATGATGTAACTGTAGAGGAAAAGCAAAGTGAAATCGACAAATTGTTGCAATGATATCTGTTATAAGATAAAGATTGCTAAAATATAAGGTTCTTTCTTGGATATAATAAGATTTTATTGTATATTTGCAAAAATATAAATATAGTAAGGTATGACAGCAAAAGAAGATAAGGAAAAAGAAAAGACCCGCAGAGAAAATCTAAGCAAGTTTATATATCAGCTTGCAAACACCTGCTTTACTGCAATGGTAGTTGTTGCTGCTGTTGGTTTAGTACTAGGTGTAGAGGACTCTAAACCCTATGCATTACTGTTAGGTGTGGGATTATTTTCTACTATTTTCTTAGCGCTGTTTGCTGATAACATTTTAAAAAGAAAATAATTATGGAAGGAATGTACATAGTTTTGGGCGGTGTAGGCATCGTTGCATGCTGTCTTTATCTTTGGTCTGCTTTCACGAAAAGTGGAAAGAAGTGGATTGAGAGTCTCTAGGGCGCATATTATTATTGCAGTGAGAATTTATACATAGATTGCTGTGATTAAGTATTCAATATAGAGAGCTTGAGAGAATAGAACTTTTGTATCGTCTGTCGTAATTTGACAGATGTTCCTCCTTTTGGATTGGAATACACAATGTTTAGATGTTTTCGATTTCGTGTCCGCTTTTACGCTTACGAGTTGAAATGAAGAAAAGAATTCTTGAAGGCTCTCTCTTTATATATTAACTGACATGGATAGGACAGCTGTACGAAATCATATCAAAGTGATGAAAAATTCCTCAGACTTACTGAATGTTCTTAATCTTGTCAAGCAGGAAATAGCAAAAGAAAATGGAGAAAAGTTTTATCCAATTTCGTATAATTCTTTTTGTTTTTATTCTGCCCCTAGAAGAACTGCAACATACTATAAAAAGTTTAATGTACCCAAAAAGTCTGGTGGAACTAGAGAGATAAATGCTCCAATTAAGGGCTTGAAAGATATCCAAAAACAAATAAACGTTCTTCTTCAATTGGCATATCCTATAAACGATAATGTATATGGTTTCGTACAAGGAAAATGTATCGTAGATAATGCTAATCCTCATATAGGTAAAAATTATATTTTCAATATTGATCTGAAGGATTTTTTCCCGAGCATAAATCAGGCTCGAGTTTGGGCTAAACTCCAATTGAAGCCTTTAGGATTTACTAAAGAGGTTGCTTCAAGAATTGCAGGACTTTGTTCTATGCATATACAGAAAGCCGATGGAACCGATAAGTTTATTCTGCCGCAGGGTGCGCCTTCATCTCCAGTTCTTTCTAATCTTATATGTGAAAGACTAGATTGGAAACTGTCAGGATTAGCTCGTAGGTTCCATCTTACTTTTACTCGTTATGCAGATGATATTACGTTCAGTAGTATGCATAATGTATATCAAGAAGGAAGCGACTTCCGAAAAGAACTCAATTGTATTATTAAGGACGAAGGGTTTACAATTAATCCTTTTAAGACAAAACTTCAAAAAAGAGGTTCGCATCAGGAAGTAACTGGTTTAACGATAAGTAATAAGGTAAATGTAGCAAGAACGTATGTTAGAGAAATCCGTTCTCTTTTATATATTTGGGAGCGGTATGGGTATGATGCAGCATGTATGCGCTTTTTTATACACATGGAAAAAGATGAGACATATTCACATTATGAGGACGTTCCATTGGAACAAATCTTGCGCGGTAAAATAGCCTTTCTTAAACTGGTTAAAGGTTCTAAAAATCATCTTTATTTGTCTTTATATACTAGATTATGTAAGCTGTTAGGTATCGAGGAGATTCATAAGAAAGGCAGAAGCCTGCAGAAAACAACTTCTAACGTAATCTGCAAGATGAATAGTTATGACGTTATAGAAGTATCTAAATTCATGGGATATTTTGATATGGAAGATGGATTTAAATATCTAACACATGATTTTACAGAAGGGTGTTCTGTTTCTATAGCAGAAATGCAAGAAAAATGCATGCAACTATTCTTGTCTGAAAGTAAGAAGCATAATATCCCAAGTTCATTATTCCAATTAGTTGGTAACTTTATTACTGGTGGTGATGTAAAATCTTCTTATTGGATTGATTTTGAGGGAATCAAACATAAAGAATCCTATAAGCATTGGATTTCTTGTGATCGACATCCAATTATTGACTTTCGAGAAGAAATTAATATTTTCAAGAAGAGTATTCAAGTAAGACAGAATTTGTTATCAGTTTTAATTGAAAATCTTATAAAAAAGCATCCTATATTGAATATACGATATGATAGAAGAATGTTAAGTAGAGCGAATTTCTATACAAATGTCTGGATGGTGAATAATACTTTGGACAAAATATTGAAGACGTTTGAAGATAATAGTAAATTCCAGGAAATTAATGTGGAACTTGTTTCAGCAAGAAAAGACAATTATATATTATACGAATTTCGTATAACTCAAATGAATTCATTCTGTTCAAAGAAAATAGTTGAGCTCAGAAGTAAAATTGATTCAGGAGGTGGTGACTTTGGAACAATTATAAAACAATTGGCTGGATTATGTCATTGGTCTATTGAGACGAATTGGGATGGTGACAACCTCAGATGGAATATACTTAAGTTTAAAGAACAAAATGAGATTGATAATTTAGAGGATAACCCTTCTGGTTTTACCCACATTTTATCATTCTATAAATATTTGGAAGCATGAATAAGAAGATATATATCATAGATGACAATAGATATGAAGAGTTGAGTAATTCTTGTTCTTTTGTCAAAGAAAAATTATTCAATGAATTTGTAGAATGGATACAACCGGATGTTACAACAACAATGTCGGGTATTGATGATGTTGCCTGTATTTGTTGGCATACATCTTTAGTTGTTATGAAAGAGGGTAAATATGTTTCAGCAGAAAGGCTCAAATATGAAATCGGTGAAAAAATAGGTATTTTTCCTATGGTAGAATATTCCAAAGGTGAAACTGAAATTGTGTATAATGAACAAGATATGCAAATATATATGCCTAAGGATTTGTTCTATTCAAGACTTGAGTCCTTTGTTTGTAATTATATAGATACTGGAAATATTGCCCTGGAATTATTGGTTGAAGATTCTAAGGAAACTTTAGAGACTAGTTCTCATGTTGCTTACTTTGGAAATTCTTGGGCAGAAATGAAAGACGTAGATGAATATATTCTGCAAAAAATAAATACGGAAATAGATACAATTATCATAGATTTAAATTCTGATATAGAGCAAGGTCTTAAGGTTGCTTTTACTTTAAGACTCATGGTCCAACAATTGGGATGTGGGGCTTTGGCGAAAATAATTTTTCTTTATGATGATGCTGTCTCTGGGTTGTTCTCGTTTAGTACTTATTCTCAAATCCTGTTTACTGAAGGGTGTTATATATGTGCAAGTAAAAATGTTACAAAAACAATAGAAACAGCTCATAGTTTGAACACAGAAAGCTATATTTCAGGCTTTTTGGATAGAGTGTATGTTAAAGAAGACTCATCCTATGGACATCATTCTTTAGCCAACGAATGGGGGCTAATGGCATTAAGCAGATTTGTTTCAAGTGATACTTCTGCCATTGATAGTATTCTTGCTAATGCAAGAAAGAGATTGTTCTTTAAATATTCTGTGGTTAAATCTCTTGATATCAAATCTCTTTTGGATTCAAGTAAATATGTGTGCTCTGAGAAGGTGATTCGAAATAAACCTGAAGGTGGAAAATATCTTCTTATTGATGATAAAGCCAGTGAAGGTTGGGAAGTTGTTTTAAAACAGTGTGTAGAAAAATACGAACTCTTTGATTCTATTGACCAAGAGATTGATTCTTATGAAAGATTGTCATTATCGATACAAAATAAAATAGCAAAAGGCTATTATGACGTTATTTTTTTGGATTTAAGATTGCTTTCTGCAGAAGAAAATAGAGAATTAGCGCCTGATGATATGTCTGGAATGAATATTTTGAAAAGGATTAAACAGGTAAATCCGGGCAATCAAGTTATTATCTTTACTGCTTCTAGTAAATCTTGGAACTTAAAAGCATTGATGGATAATGGGGCTGATGAATATTACTTAAAAGAATCACCCCTTTATCATTTTACAGAGAAAGAATCTTTGGCAAATGCTCGGCATCTTATTTATGCTATAAAAAGTTGTTTGTGGAGAAACTATCTGTCAAAAAGTTATCTGCGAATAAGACAATTGCAAGAAAAATGTAGATCTTTAGACACAAGATTTTCAGAAACTTACAAAGATGAGATTCATGAACAATTTGAAATAGCCCTTCATCTAATTCTGCAGACAAGAAATGAAAATGATAAGGACACATTTGCTTATGCATTTTCTGCTTTAGAATTTGTATTTGAACAAATTGTAAATGTCCTTGAGCCTGGAAAAAATAAAATGCCTAGCCGCATTACAAAAGTCATTAGTAGATGTAAATCTGATGTTGATGAACAATTCATTTTTGATGCTCAGAGGATGATACGAGCTAGAAATGCTTATATTCATAAAAATAGCAATTTATCCCATTTTAATTTTGTATATCAAAAAGATGGTTTTTTGAAACTGTTGAAGATAATGTCTGAATTTTTTAATCTTATTCGGACTAATGATTAATATAAAAGATACAATTTTATCGGTTCCTGATTTTCAGATTCCACCTCAGGAGCAAAATATAATGAAGTATCCATCAATGATGGATATTATAGACTCTGTACTAGGTGAGAAACAGTTTAATGAACCAAAAGATGCAGATAAGGTTATAATGCCTTTGGATTTCATGTTAGAGCGTGGTAATTATATTGTTTGTCGAGCAGATTTTCATCCTCAAGGGCAATTTTTATATCCATGTAGTAAGACAATGAATATGTTATTTAGAGGACAAAATCACTATTATTCAAACTGTTTTTCTTCTTTTTATCGGTTAAAGACGGAAAAAGAAAAACTTTTGGCTCATTTGCATCAAGCAGAATTCATTCAGTTGCTGAATAGTCATCCGGTGATTAAATATTTGAAGTCTCATACTTTTACAAGAGATGGATTACCATTTGCTCTTATTGTCCCTATAGATGAAGAAGGGTTGGCCCAACATTATGGTATTCCTACTGAGGTTATGGATTTTAGTAATGATTTATGGGTCTCTGCATTTTTTGCTACAACGAAGTATGACAATCAAACGCAAACCTATTCTCCATATCTTGTGGATGAGAGCTATAGCTTGTCTGATTCATATGGAGTTTTATATTTTAGAGAAGGTGTTATGAATGAAAATAATTGTTATCCAATAGGTTCTAACTATTTTAATAGACCTGGTGTACAGTCTGGTTTTGCCTATAGAAATCAGATTAAGAATCTAAATGAAGATGGCAATTTTTCAAAGATTTATTTTAGGCATAATAATGATGATGCAAACTATATATTTAAACAATTAGACTGCGGCAAAACTTTGTTTCCATCCGATTCCTTAGTTGATATTACTAATAGAATTAATACTCAAGAGCGTTGTTCTATAGCTGCAGTAAAGCTATGTCATCTGCTATGGTATGCTAAATCGTCTTTCAATGATTTTTTAGTTCTGTTAGAATCAAAAAGTATTCAGGTTTGTGAAGTTTCCCCAGTAAAATTTGATGATTTTCTATTGAAGGAAGAGTATGCTTTATGGATAGACAAAAAACGTTTTGATTTTTTGAAAAATATATATTGTATTCCTATTTTTAGATTTTAAAATGAAAAATTGGGATAGTTGAGTATATTATCATTATAGCGTTAGGTGTTTAAAACACATTAAGTATTTTATTTATCGCATAGCCCAATCAATGGGCTATGCTGATGAGTTTGCTTCCTAAGGCTGTTTCTATACGAGCAATGGTTTGAGTCGTGAAGTTATGTCTGCCTGTTAGCCATTTGGAGATTTCTGAGTCTCGCTTGTTGAGCAATCGGGCGAAATCCTTTTGAGTGAGTCCCTTGGCTTTCAGAATCTCACTAATGCGCTCGGCAATACCGAAAGACAAATCGAACTCTGCCTTTTGCTCGGCAGGTATCGCAGCGAGGCAATCACGGAATAATTTGTTCTGTATCATAATGCTTAAATTTCAAAGGTTGCACTTTCTATGTCTGTTATCATGGCATTCTCAAAGAGAATCTATGAATATATTGGTATCGCTGATAAAGCTATGTCGTGGCGTTTCTCACCAATAGACTGAAGAAAAGTTAGTCTTGGCATCAGCACTTCATTGGCAAAAATATTGCAGTATTGTTCTTCCATCTTTTCATCCATGTCTTACGATCCTGCCTCCAGAATATAAATACATATACGGGTGGAATGAACATGCGGTTGAAGTGAAAGGTAACGATGGTTACTGCAGGACTATAGAATTGTAACCGTAAACGGGATACGGTGATGGAGCAGCAGAATAAAAGAAAAAGCCCCTGATGCGTGATGCATCAGGGGCTTTTTCTTTTATTCTGCTGCCAGTTCTTTCATCGCATCGTTTAATGTGTTGAAAAGAACATTGATGTTTTCTTCTTCATTCTTGCATGCCTCCTTGAAGAGGGCTACAGGATCTTCGGTGCTGCTCTTGAGAGGGGTCTCGTTGAGCAGGATGTTGACATTGTTCAGCAACATGCCGTGAAGGGTAGGCATGTGGAGCTGGTGCTGCTCGCCCTCCTTGCTGCCACACTTCAAGCCTGCGGCGTATGCCTTCACGATGATGCGCACCAGAAGATGGATGGCCATCGGCTCATCAGCAAGACTGATGAGAATGCCGTGGGTATAATCGCGTACATGCTCTTCAAGAGTGGTAAACTTGCCTTGAAGTAGCCAGGTGAAGTTACGCTTGTATTCTGATTCCATCGCCTTGTACAACTGGTTCGATTTGCAGGCTATGCGCAAGTAGTCGAGCATGGTTGGCTCAAAGGTCGGGTCAGCCTGTTTCATGCTGTCGAAATTCTTCTTTATGCGCTCGTTGGCTTCCTCGGCAGTCTTGTAGTTGAGGCGTACGAGGGTGGAGAACATGATGTCGAAGAAGTATTGGTTTACCTCGCCGTAGTGCTCCAGCATCATCTGCTTGATCTGTTTCGGGTCGTTCTTCTTGCTGAAGTCATTGCCTTTGATGGTAGCATCGATGATGCCACGTGCGTAAGCTTCGAAGAAACCTCTTACAAATGCAGCTACCGCCTGATAACTGTTGATTCTTTTGCTCATTTCTTGTCTGTGTTTATTGGGCTGTTCCTGTTTGGGAATAACAGCTTCTTATTCAAAAGTCTTAAATTCATAACCCTGTTCCATGAGCCATTCTATGGCCTGAGGGAGCGCCGTCTTCAGCTTTTCAATGCTCTTCAGCGAATCGTGGAAGGTAATGATGCTGCCATTGCGGGCATACCGTTTCACATTGTTCACCACATCTTCTGCCGTCATCCATTTGGAATAGTCGCGCGTTACCACATCCCACATGATGACCTTGTAAGTGCGGTGCAGCCACCAATACTCACTTGGTCGCATCCAGCCGTGAGGTGGACGGAAGAGATGGGCATGGATGATGTCGTTCGCCTTATTGGTGTTGAGCACGTAGGAGATGACACGGTGCTTGAAGGCACCGATATGGTTGAATGTATGGTTGCCTATCTGATGACCCTCTGCCACAATCTGGTTGTAGAGGTCATGATGGCGCAATACATTCTCGCCTACCATAAAGAAAGTTGCCTTGATATTGTACTTTCTCAGGGTCTCTAAGATGAATGGAGTTGACTCAGGAATCGGACCGTCATCAAATGTAAGATAGACTGAATGGTCTTTCTTGTCCATTCTCCAGATGGCTTTTGGGTATAACCATCTGAGCCATTTGGCTGGTTGCTCTATGAACATGGATAAAACAGGTTTATATGAATAATGAAAAGTTTGGTGTCGTGTTTCGCGACACCAAACTTTTTTCTATTTTTTACTGATTGCCTTCCGGCATTCTGCCACCTCTGCCATGATAGAGACGGTAGAGGTTGTTGAGCTGCTTCTCATACTTCTGCTCCAGCTGTGGACTCACCATTCCGGCAGCATCGCAGATGCTCTGCATAATCATAATCTGACGGATGCAGTCGTGCTCTGCCTGGAGGAAACGGTCGTTTGGCAGCGAGAGATAGTAGTTGAGGTATTGTGAAGCATTCTTCCATACCGCTTCAATATATTCCTTACCCTTGGCTTTCTGACCGGTCATCAGCCAGCCGCGAGCCATATCCAAGCCACCGCTCATATAGTCGAGCGTAACATTATAGGCAGGAATCTCGGTATCAGCCTTCTTCAGGATGTTGATAGCCTTCTGCTTCTTGCCTTCGGCGATGAGCTGGAGGGCTGTCTGGGCGAGAAGGCGACGGTGTGTATAGCACATGCGCATGGTTGTCTCGTCGATGTAGAGTCCCTTCTGCTTCAGGTTGCCGAACTTGAATCGGGTCATGATGTTGTGATAAGCCTTCTCGGTATCAAAGTTCTTGGCACCTGGCTTGTTGGTGGTGAACGGAGTGATACGGTTCACAAGTCCCTCCTGTACGAAGTTGTCACCGAGGTTCATATAGTTCTCTTCGCCTACGGTGAGTGCTACGTAGAGCGGACGGGTCCAGTTACACTGTGCCAACATTTCGAGCATCATGAGGTCGCCCTTGTAGAGTGCGCTCTTGCCGGCAAGTGAGATGACCATCTTGTCTGGAATAGAATCTGATGCCATCATCATGCCGCTCTTCTTTACAGCCTCCTTGTCGATGGTGACATAGAGGGTATCTGTAGGGATGAAGTGCATGTCAGGGTTCTTGCTGCGTACCCAGTTCTTCAGGATGTTCTTGAGCTCGAACGGTTCGTCACCAAACTGCTTCTTGGCGTTCTCAGGATCCTGCTTGTAGAAGTCGAGAATCTGCTTCTTTGCCTCAGGCTCAACAGATACATATTCGTTGGTACCGGAACAGAAGTCGAGACGTGGCCAGGTGATTGGCACAGATGGTGAGTTGTATGCAGGACGCATCATCTGGTCGATATACCAGTCGGTCTGCAGATAGCTCAGGTTACATACGCGGGCATCTGTACCTACGCCTTCTACCTCCTGGTTGTACCAGAGTGGGAAGGTATCGTTATCACCATTGGTAAAGATGATAGGATTGCCCTTCTCCTGGAGTGACATCAGGTAGTTCTGACCGAAGTCACGGCAGGTGTAACGGTTTGAGCGGTCGTGATCATCCCAAGTCTGTGAAGCCATCTGGATTGGTACGAGCAGAGTTACTACAGCTACGATGGCTGTTACGGCAGTACCGCTGAGCTTCATCTTGCGCTTCAGAATGTCGATGATGGCGAGTACGCCGAGACCGCACCAGATAGCGTATGCATAGAATGAGCCGGCATAAGCATAGTCACGCTCACGTGGCTGCATTGGTGTCTGATTCAGGTAGATGACGATGGCGAGACCTGTCATGAAGAACAGGAAGAATACAATCCAGAACTGCTGGATTCCGATAGGGAGGAGTACTTCCTCTTCCTTGCCGTTCTTCATTACCTTCTTCTTGCGGGTATACCAAGCCTGCCAGAAAAGTCCGATGAGACCGAGAATCAGCGGCATGCAGTAGAATACATTGTGGCCCTTGTTCTCCTTCAGGTCGTCTGGCAATTTGCTCTGGTCGCCATAGAGTGAGTCATCTATGAATGAGAAACCGGTAATCCAGTTGCCGTGCTCTGGCTCACCATTGCCCTGGATGTCGTTCTGACGGCCGGCAAAGTTCCACATGAAGTAGCGCCAGTACATGAAGTTGCACTGGTAAGAGAGGAAGAAGCGGATGTTGTCAAACTGTGACGGCATCTTCACCATCATACTCTCTCCGCAGCGGTCGTAAGGAATCTCTGTGCCTTCTACACCGCCCATCCAGTCTTCGTATGCCTGGGCATGAGCCGAACTGTACATACGAGGGAAGAGCATGTTCTGGGCATAGATATACTTATTCTTGTGACTTACTACGAAGTAAGAGTCCTTCTCATCAGCCGAAGCTTTCTCCTTGCGCTGGTAAACCGGTGCGCCTTCCTTCATGACAGGCTTGCACATGTTGCCGTCTACTTCGAGGGCTACCTGTGATGTATAAGCCTGGCCATAGAACAGAGGGCGGTCGCCATACTGGTCGCGGCTCAGATAACTTCCCAGAGTAAAGATGTCCTCAGGAGAGTTCTGGTCCATAGGAGGGTTGGCAGAAGAACGGATTACGATGAGTGCGTAGCTGGAATAACCAATCATCAGCATCAGCATGCAGAGCAAGGCTGTGTTCTTGACACGTGCTGAGATGAGCGGCAGGAGCTGCATCTTCTTCTTGGCGATGCCAGTAGATTCGTCAACGCCTGTAACTACTTCCTGCTTGCGCTTGTAGCCGAGTACGAACCAGAGGATAACCAGCACGATGATACCGGTGATGGCAGCTGTCCAGCCATATCCGTAGAATGGGATGCCGAGCATGCCGAAACCGAGAACGAAGGCGATATTCTGCTTCTTCTCGTTCTTCTCTGATGCATTACAGGTCTCGTAGATGCCCCAGATGACAGAGGCTACAAGACAGATGATGTATACGATTTCACCGGTATTGAACGGACAGCCGAGAGTGTTGACAAAGAACAGCTCGAACCAGCCGCCTACGGTGATGATACCTGGAACCACACCATACAGTACGGCTACTACTACGAGGAATGAAAGGAACAGTGCCAGGAGTGAACCCTTGAGGTTGGCATGTGGCACCTTCTTGTAGTAATAAACCAATACGATGGCTGGAATACAGAGCAGGTTGAGCAGGTGGACACCGATACTCAAACCGGTCATATAGGCGATGAGCACAAGCCAACGGTCGCTATGAGGCTCGTCAGCATGGTCTTCCCACTTCAGAATCAGCCAGAATACCACAGCGGTAAAGGCAGAAGAGAACGCATAAACCTCACCCTCGACAGCTGAGAACCAGAAGGTATCGCTGAAGGTGTAGATGAGGGCGCCTACCATACCGGATGCCTCGATGGCAATCAGCTTGCTGGTAGTCAGTTCTTTCCAGTCGCTGATAACGAGTCGGCGAGCCAGGTGGGTGATGGTCCAGAAGAGGAACATGATACAGACGGCGCTCAGCAGGGCGCTCATCGTATTCACCATCTTGGCTACCTGGGTGGTGTCGCTGGCGAAATGTGTGAAGAAATTGCCTAAAAGCATGAAGAATGGTGCCCCAGGTGGGTGACCGATCTCCTGCTTGTAAGCAGTCGTAATAAACTCAGGACAGTCCCAGAAACTGGCTGTCGGTTCAATTGTGGAACAATAAGTGAACGCCGCAATGATGAATGCGACCCATCCGAAGATATTGTCCACTAATCTGTACTGTTTCATTATTGTTTAAACTTTAATGTATTATATTTCTTTCTGAATGCTTTCTCCGTGCCTTTCAATCAGGCACATTTCAGTTGCAAAGATAATAAAAAGATGAGATAATATGGATTTTTGCACCTGTTTTTTAGGCATTATTATATAATAAGCCTATACATTTAAGAAATGCTCTTCCAGTTTCTCTCTCGGCATATCTGCCGTATCGTGGTAGTGGAGATGATGATTTACGCAGGCGATGTGCTTTACGTTATTGAGCACTTCGGCTACATCATGGCTTACGATGATAATGGCGCATTCCCGGTTGATCTGTTCCAGCATCTCGTACATCTGCTTCTGGAAACGGCGGTCGATGTAGGTGTTGGGCTCATCCAGTATCACTACATCGGGTTTGGAAACAATGGCGCGGGCGAGGAGTACTCGCTGCAGTTGTCCGCCGCTCAAGGCTGCGATATGGCGGTCTTTCAACTCCGTGAGCTGCATCTGTTCCAGACAGTCGAGTACCTGCTGGTGCTGTGCCTGAGTGTATCTCGAAAAGAGACTTTTGGTCTTGCTGAGTCCTGAGAGTACCACTTCATAGACGGAGATAGGAAACTGTTTGTCGAGATGATTGTATTGGGGCAGATATCCCATGCTGATTTCCCTTACTTCCTCCCCGTCTTTATAAAAGCGGATACTGCCGTCTGTGGGTTTCATCAGTCCCAAGATGAGGCGCATGAGGGTTGTCTTGCCACCACCGTTGGGACCGATGATGCCAAGATAATCGTCTTTACAGACGGTGAGGTTGATGTCGTGGAGCACCTCCTTGCCTTCATAGCCTGCAGAAAGATGCTCTATCTCTATTAACTTTGAACTTTGAACTTTGGACATTGGACATTGAACTTTATGATTAGTTGTTGTTTTAACAAAGCTTTTGCCCTTACAGGGCGCCTTGTTAACTGCTATTATACCCAGGGCGCTGCCCTGGGCTAGGGGCTTCTGCCCTTTCAGGGCGTGTGGAGCTAACTTGTCAACGCCTATTCTTTCAGGGCGTGTGGAGCTTACTTCCCAACAACGATTTTCTTGCCTTGTACCGCTGCTGCCGCTTCCTGCATCGCCCAGTTCCAGTCGCCCTGCAATGGATTGATATCCATTGGTTTGGTGTGGCTTTCGTTGATGAAAGTAGTGGTGTTGCGGTTGGCAAATTCTGCCTGTATCAGGCAGAACTTGATCTTTTCTTTTCTGGCTCTCTCTATGAGGCTCTTCAGCTGGGAGGCACTAGGCTCCCTGCCTTCTTCCTCTATGGCAAGCTGCTCCAGCTGGTAATCACGGGCAAAGTAGGTGAGGATAGGGTGATAGATCACAAACTTGCGTACCATCTCGGGATGATTCTTGAAACCCTCTCTGATGGTGCTGTCTCGCTTGTCGATGATCTTCAGCAGCGACAGATAGTTCTTCTCAAAGAATGCCTTGTTCTTCGGCTCCAGATTGCAGAGTGCCTTGAAGATGTTGCTGGCTATGATGCGGGCGTTGCTGCAACTCATCCATACGTGTGGGTCG
>OBAD01000183.1_pt1 | contig 19342 bp, 32 predicted proteins | sample 1494861 | NCBI WGS metagenome assembly OBAD01 (sample SAMEA3360681, study PRJEB22359) | human gut metagenome | biome: ENVO:urban biome; feature: ENVO:human-associated habitat; material: ENVO:feces | place: Bangladesh | collected 2011
TGGGCTGATGCCAGTGAGGGTAAGAGCAAGGAATATAGCCGTGCTACCTTCAAGAAGAAGATATATAAGTACTGTGAGTCAGCGAATATCAAGTGCAACCCGGAACACCTCTTCGAGAACGTGAGCGATAAGCAACGCCACTGCTTCAAGATGAAGGCATGGGTAACGCAGGAATATTTCGTAGGCAGGGAGTGGGAGAATGATAACACGATAGAACCGAAGTTTATCCGTTACGTTCAGACTTCCAAGCACGTATTCTTCTTCTATCGTCCTGGCAAGGATACGATACCGACCGACTACAAGGAACTGAAGCGTATAGCCAAGGAGTTTGTGGAAGGTCCCGACCCATTACCATATCGTGATGATGAAGGCAATATCGTTACCCTCACCCAGGAAGAGGAAGACCGATGGAATGCTTATCAGAAGCGCAAGCAGGGTAGATTTGTAGCTGCCCAAAATGCTCCGAATGACAATGCAGCAGCTACGGTATCCGGCATAGATAAGAGTGATCTCCCATTCTAGCCCCCGTTCCCAGCGATTCTATCGCTGGTCCATAACAAGAAAATATAATTTCTATAAAAAATAAAAGCAAAATGAAAATACAAGCGCAATCATCTCTCTTGCTTCGTCAGGCTCTACAGAAAGCTGCGAAGTGTATCGACAGCAAGACCGCTATCGCCATCTTGAGCAACGTGCTCTTAACCCAGCGCAAGGAAGACGGTAAGTTCTTCTTCGTATCAGCTACCACTGATTCCGAACTCACCATTCCTGCCCCTCTCAGCATCGTAGAGGGTAGCTTCAAGGAAAATGTCGTTCTGCCTATCACGTCTCTGTTATCGCTCCTCTCTACACTCCCTGCTGACTGCGTAGTCACCATGGATCTCTCTGAGGATAAGAATCGCTCAATGAATATCGAGTACTGCACTCAGAATGGCGATAACGTCAAGAAGGGTAACGTCAGTCTGGTATATTTCAGCGCAGAATCATTCCCTCGTGCAGCGCAGCCCGATAATGCCAGTCTTCACATCTCCCTTCCGATGGCAACCTTCAGCAATGTGCTCTCTCATGCCGGCAAGTTTGTATCCGATTCCGAGCTTCGCCCAGTGATGAGATGCCTCTGCATCGATGTAGCCGAGGATAGAAGTGAGGTTATCTTCGTGGCATCCAACGGCCACGTCCTCATTAAACTGATCCATACCAACAATCCCGAAACGGGAGGCAGCAACTTCTTCCGTAGCGGAACACCGGGAAAGATTCTCGTATATAGCTCCTTCTTCAAGACCCTTTCCGTTTTCGATGACTGCGAGGATATTGATATTGAGGCAAACGAGAAGGTGGTACGCTTTACATCAGGAGATGATATTACCTTCGTCTGCAAGAAGGCAGAGGGTCAGTACCCTAACTATAACTCCGTGATTCCTCGCAACAATCCTTATAAGGTTACAGTAGATAAGCGGGAGTTGGCAAGCGTAGTGAAGCGTGTGGCACTCTTCTCCAGTGAGAGCAGTAACATGGTTGTTCTGAAGAAGGACGGAATGTTCCTCGATATTTCCGCCCAGGACTTAGACTTCAATATGTCGGCCAACGACCAGGTGCTCATCACTGACGGCAGTTGTCCGGAAGGTCATCGCATCGGTTTCAAGGCAAGCAGTCTGCTCGATGTCCTGGCACCTATCCCAGATGATACCGTTACCCTGCACCTGGGCGATCCAAGTCGTGCAGGAGTTATCACCGCCAACGAGTCTTCACCCCGAGCATTGACCCTGCTCATGCCGATGATTTTGAACGAATAATATATTCTCAGAAAAAACTGATTAGATTATGGATGATACTTTGTTCTTACCTCCATGCTGTGTAGATAAAAAGCTGCCCAAGGCAGTGATGCAGGCTCCACGGCGAGCATTGACCTTCTACACCCATGGCGATGTGCTGCTGGATAAATTCTTCCACGCCATCGGATATTTGGCTGATACGACTCCCAACCGCCCGGCGAAGAAGCATTTCTGCGTGATGGTACTGGCGATGACCGTAAGCAGAACATCTGCCACCGGATATATGGTCCAGTATTTACGGACCTGCTTCGAGCGGAAATGGATAACCCACCTGGTGCTTTCCACCGACAAGAATGTGGAAGACTGGATAGATGTTCACCTGCAGGAGTATAAGGATCGCATCTTATATATCAGCCACAAGGACGTAAGCACTCAGACCTCGCACCTGGTTCTCTACAATGAGGAGAAGGCTTTCACCCTGGCGGGTCCGATGCTCGATGCCCAAAACGGCAAACTGTCGCATTATACGATGGTCCTCTATCCTGACTATTCGGCTTGCAGCAATGCCTCCGACTGGTCGAACCCGCTGCGAAATATCTGTTTGCCTGATATATTGCGACACCGGCAGCGGGTAGCCAAGAGCAAGCTGGAGGTAAAAAGTATGATCCTCGACCGATTTCTGCATGCGAACTTGCCGCCTTATCCGGAAGACAAGGAGCAGGAAAGTCATCGTGACTATCACGATTTCGGTGGAATGATGTAGGCATTTATAAACCGATAAATAAAGTGTTGTTATGGCAAAATATCATCAGTCTTATCAGAACCTCCGCCAGTTCTGCGAAAAGTGGCAGTGGATAGACCCACGCAGCGGTCAGCAGGTTACTGGCTATGTGCATCCGCAGACAGCGAGGAAGGTAGAGCGCAAGCCGTTCTACATCAAATTCCTCACCAAGACCGGACACGTAGATGAGGGCGAATGCGTCTGTCTGAAGGTGGATATTATGCGCCACCAGAGAAAGGTGCAGTTCGTCAAGAGCGGAGAAATCAGGGTGGTGAACGATATTCTGGTACTGGAAGTAGATGGTACCAGGTTCATCACCCATTAAAGAAGCATCTTCATGTTTTAGAATAGATCAAAATACGGTTTCTAAACTCTAAAGTGTTCATCTTTTTTTTAGGTGAAATTTTGAGAAATAAGCCTTTAGCGAAAGGCAGCATAACAAGGTAATAAAGTTTGTGTAAGGTAAAAAGCAATGCAGGTTTCTACCATGTACCTGCACCTCCCTGGTTCGTGAGAATAGGGCGCTTTTTCTTAACTGAGTATTCATTTTAAAAACAAGATATAAACAATGTGGAATCCATTTAAGAGACATAAAGCGAAGAAAGCCCTCAAGCAACTGAGTGATCTGACCAGCGTAATTGCTACGATCAAGAAGTGGGAGAAGGCTGGATTGATTTACTGGCAGGTAAAAGGCAAGACTCTTCTAATTGAGCAGAGTTTGGCTACCGTCTTGCTGAAGCAGGAGGGTGATATATTCAAGAAGTTCCTGAATATTGCTGCTCAGATGAAAAACTCCGAACTGCTGGCTGATGCTTATGAACAGCAGCGCATCACTATCGAGACGCAGGCTGTGAGAGAGGCGCAGGAGAAAACTTCCAGCGTGTTGACCGATGCTGATATACAGCGCATCCGTCAGAATGCACGTGAGAATATGCAACACATCGATATGAAGAGCATCCTGGATGCCATCAATGAGTTTGACATCATGATTATTCTTAGCAAAGCTACCTCTTCTGCTGATGCCACTCAGGAAGGTGGCGAACTGATAGCCGTTGGTCATTTCGATGGCAAGAAGGTGGAAATGGCAATGTGGGATGATATTAAGCACGATTTGCAGTAATCATCCCGCATCATCAATTAAAGTTTTCGCCTATGAGAGCAGTTATATTCGCCAAGGGATTTTGGCTGTATAGCCAACTGAGTGTAGCCAGATATTCCGGAGGCATAGATATATCAGAACCAGGAGATGACAAGCGCCATTTCCTGATTGTGGATGAGAAAGGTCAGCCGTTTTGTGGCGACCTCTCACCTGAAAACGTCCAAGCCGATTTGGTGGATAAGGAGTTTATTCCTCTCTACAAGAAGCTGGGCAGAGATTTGTTTATCTCCATCGTCAAGGCAAATCCTTTGATGTCCCGCAAGGATTTGAAGCAACGTCTCACTGATGCTGCCGAAGTGAAGAAAGGTTACGAGGAGAAAATGAAGGCAGCGAAAGAAGCGAAGCTGAAGGCTCAAAACCCTTCGCTCTTCGATTAAAAAGAAAGTTTTTAATACATTATAAAGATTTATAGAGAAATGAGAACATTAGAACAATTCCAGAAAGAAGTCCTTGCGCCTTTGCGTAAGGAGAGAGACGACAAGCATGCAGAAGCTTTGAAAATCAAGACTGATGGGGGGGCTGCCTTTGCGAAGCGTAAGAAGGAAATCGTGGAGAAAGAAGGGGAGTTCAAGGAGCATCAGAAATCTTGTCTGAAAGAGTTTCTGAGCAAGCAGACCTTAGAAAAGAAAGCTTTCTTCGTTCTACAGGATGCCGAGCGCGTCGATGCTCACGCCCAGTATCAGAAAGCTACCCAAGACTACAAGATTTCTAAACGCCGTGCCAACGAGGAATATATGGATAAGTTAGCCATAGCCTTTTCTGAGTACAACAAGGAGCGAGTAGCCGCGGGTGAGCAGCCTGTATATTACGACAACCGCCGTGAGATGTCAGCCGAAGAACATAATTCATGCTATCAGGAGGATGGCTGGCCAGCAGACCCGGCACAAGAGGTTGAAGCATGAGTTTCAGAAATACAAAATAAACAATAATAAAAACATGAATACGAAACAACAGAATATTCTTCGCTCATTACTCAAGAAGTATAAATACAAGAGCGTGAGCAACGTGGTTCGCCAGGCACTCGGAATCAACTTCGAGAACTTCCTACAGAAGGCTGAACCTCTCTATATTCTCCCCCGCATCGCCTCCTGCTATGCCGACGAGAAAGACAAGAAGGATCTGAATGGCCTCATTTACAAGGAATGGCTCAAAGACGTGGTGGAAAAAGAATGGGTAGCCCCTCTCAATACCTACATCGAGGAACACGGAGACCGCATCGTCCTCTCTGCCATCTACTACCTCATCGACAACGGCCTATGGGAAACCTATGAAGGCCGCCTCTCCCTGGGTTCCCAGGATGAAGCCTATTATGATAAGCTCTCCGATATGCCTTCCGCTATCGCTATGGTGCAGGAGCAGCAAGCCGAGGAAAAGGCCGCCGAAAAAGCAGCCGAGGAAGCAGCAAAGAAGGAAGCCCTGCAGTCAGCCGAGGAGAGCGCCCCCGTTCCCAGCGATTCCATCGCTGGTCAAACCCCCGGCTATACCCTAACCGCCGAAGAAGCCGCAGCCCTCATCGCCACCACCTCCGATACCTGCTCCCAGCTAAAGCAGAACATCGAGCGCCTGTTTGATTTCATTCACACCGCCACCGATACCGATGCCTTGCGTCAGAAGCTCGCCACTCTTCAGCATCAGCTAGAAGATCAGAAATCTCAGCATCAGAAGGAAGTCACCGCCCTACAGCAGAAAATCGATGAAGCCTATGCCGTAGCGAATAAAGCCAGCGATTACATCTCCAAGCTGAAGCAGGAAGCAAAGGAAGCCCAGAGCCAGTACGATGAGCTGAATACTAAATACAAGAAAGCCCTGGATGAGCGCGATGATGCCGACAAGGAGTTGGAAACCTACAAGAAGCTCCTCGAAGAGGAAGCCAAACGTGAGCAGCTTCCTAAGAAGAAAATCATCCCATATAGCGTGTTGGATGCCGTTCCGCTCTTGGGCAAGGGTGTAATGACGGGCTTGGTACCCGTCCTCGCCAAGTACAACATCGTAGTAGATTACAACAAATAGAGGAGGGTAGTGTATGGATCAAGGAATCATCAATCCCAAGAGCCTGGCATTTCCGAAGGATGACAATAACGACCCGGTTGCCGTGATGCCCACCTTCTATGGTGACGAATACACCGATAGGTCAGCCTATCTAAAGTTCAATAATGCCATCAAGCGAATGTCGGAACCACGAGAGGTAGAGCATGCAGAAGCCGATGTGGAATTTGTTTTCCGTAACGACACTCATCATCTTTATGCCGTAGTGTTCCATCATGAGGATGGTACCACCGACTCGGATATGCTCGTCAAGTCAAAGAACGGTGTTTGGGCGTTCTATCGTAACAAAATCCGTTTTCAGCCCAGCTTCGTAAGCACCTACATCCCGTCGATATATGGTTACAAGAAGCTTTCTGAATCACAGATAGCGCAGGAGTTAGCCAAGATTCCGGCTTTCAAGAGCAAGATGGCAATCCTCGAGAATTATGTTCTCTCCGTATGTCCTGGCGGCATCAATATTTCTAGGTGTACTATCACGGAGGGGGAAATGACCTCCGCAGAAATGGTAGATTTCGTGCCATACGAAACCTTTGAGCGGGATAAAATTAAGGATTTCTATCACGAGTTACTTTCCCGCTACGTTTCCGAGGCTGATCTGAATATCGAGCACCTGCCCGAAGATGTTATCAAGGAGACTCTGAATAGCAGCCTAGAGAGAATGAAAAAGAAAAATAATAAATAAAAATAGCGTATGAATAAGGAAAAGTTAAAGAAGCTCTTTGATGAGGTAAAAGTAACAACCTGGGATATAATATTTACAGCATTTATGCTGGGTATGCTCTATATGTTTATTCACGCGCTCATCACCGATGTGAAAGGAGACGACAACCGCATAAAAGGTAGTAGCATTACCGTAACTTCAAAAGGTCACGAGTATATCATCTTTGAAACCGACAGAGGCTCCACCTGTTGCATTCACTCAGCCTCCTGCCCCTGCCAGGCCAAGAAGCAAGCTGTCACCTCTCTAACCCCCGTCTCCAGCGATTCCATCGCTGGCCCAAGAAAATCAAACAGATAAAAATGAAAAATAATGGAAGATAATTTAAGCAAGATAGTTTCAGAGTTCATCGGTAGTTCCGAGGAACTGAAAAAAGATGTAGTTGAAGCTGCAAGAGCAGGTATCAAGAAAGAGATAACGGAGTACTTCACCGGTTATTCATCGCCTTTTCGTAAACAGGTGCATGAGTACCTGCAGAAGAACATTCCGATGGCAAGTTTTTCTTTGCCTAGCTATGCCGAGATAGTCAACAAGGAAATTATTGCAGAGATAGATAAGATGGCAGCTCAGACCTGCATTAGTACCTTCTGCAAATCATTCCGTGAAGTTCTATCGGGCATTCCTACCGAGGAAGACGGTACCGTCAAGTTATCCCGCCTATTAGATAAGGTGTATGACAACTGCGAGTTTTCTCAATATGGTGATGGTATCACGTTTGAGTTTGACGATAATCAGGAGTATGGTGCTTCTATTAGAGATGGTGTTCTTACCATCATTGAGGATGGTGAGGAAAGAAAGTTGGATATTTGCCTGATGAAGGTAGAAGCGAAAATAAGTGAGAACCGATACAATGTTTTCCGTATTCCAACCCAAGGCTTTAATTACGGGCGCACCGCCAAGAGTATTCTTATCAAGGAGAAAGATAGAACTATCGAGATTCCATCCTATGATAGTGTATTTTCCGATATGGCAGCTCTGCCATTCGCCTCGTGTGTTATCCTGAATATTCCTATCATCATTGATGTAAATGATTATAATCGGGATTTCATAGAAGATTAGTCACCGTTCCCAGCGATTCAATCGCTGGCCTTAAAAAGCAATAAGACATGAACCAAGAAGATAGAAAATATATCGACGAGCAGATAGAAGCTCTGCTCCGTCAGAAACCCGATCTAGTTCTCTCGAAAGAGGAACTGAAAGCGCAGTTGGATAACCGTGAAACCCTGGATGATTTCATCGCCTACACCAAAGGCTTAAACCATCTTACCGAGGATTTCGACCAACTCATGAAGGAAATTAGTGATAAGATAAAGGCTTTCCAGAAGCAGCATCCTCTACAGCTTACCACTCTTGGTATTTATCATATCGAAGGTGATCATATATCGAAAGACACCCGTGGTAAACAACATATCGGTCATTGCCTCACCAATATTCTGGAAGGTGAAGCCTCTCCCGATGAGAAGGCAAATATCGCAGAAATCCTCTATCGTAACTGTGAACAGAGTTCCGTCTTCCGTGAGATTATCAAAAACGTATATCTCTGTTGTGAGAAAAATCATTTAAAGTAACAGCGTATGGATGACAAAATGAATATGTTAAAAGAAACGCTAGGTGAGGACGGTTTAGACCGTCTGGCTGGTTTATCTGATAAGTGCTTTTTCATTAAAAAGGAAGACTTCGAAAAAACGTTTGGTCAGAATTTGATTGATGACGGAAATATTTTGATGGCTAACAATTCTCATTTCATTCCGGTTGATCTCACCAGTGATACGACAACCCTGGCAGAAGAACCAAGAAGAAGTTTCCGGTGTTCTTGCACGATAGTAGATAAGCAGGAGGAACGTTATAATGCTCAGATGTTGGTAGTCTGCGTACTGCCGGTATTCGGTAAGTCGCTGTTTCCCGTAACTCCCCCTCACCTTCCATTTCGATTGGCTGATGGCTACACAACGCTGTATCGCAACCGTCATAACTTCTTCTATGCGGCAATGAGAAATCTCTTCTCTCATTCCTTTTCTGAGAAATCTGAAGAAGAGCAGTTGTTTGAAAGGCTAGAAATAGCGCAAGAGTTTGGCAATTATGAATATAACCCCCTGCTGACCAGCGATTCAATCGCTGGTCAACAGGGAGAGAATAAAAAGAAGAGAATATGATGAAAATAAATAAAGAAACAATCCAGAAGTTAAATCCTTTGTTTCAGGCAATAGCTGAAGGCAAGACTATTCAAGCCGAGTCTGGAGACGATTGGATGGATATAGATTTTGGCGGGGAAGGAGTAAATGCTTCTACGCTCATAACGTGCCCCGAATGCTACCGCATCAAGCCAGAGCCAAAGTACCGTTCTTTCAATAGCGCAGAAGAGTGCTGGCAGGAGATGCTGAACCATCAGCCGTTTGGGTGGATAAAGTGCAACGATGGTTATTTTAATATCGGTTGTGTCAATGACAAATATGTAGGCTTGGCAGACCCCGATGGTAGTAAAATTATGTTGGCTTTAAAAAGTAGCTATCGAGACAATACCTTCTACGACGGAACGCCTTTTGGTATAAAAGTGGAGGAATAGTTATGAAACAAGAAAATAACAAGTTAGATGCAACAAAGGTGAAGGTAGGTAAAGATGGAGCACCTTTTATGCCACCGGAAACATTGACGGTACATATAGATTACTCCCGTAGAGAGCTTACGGAGCATTCTTGGATACATGATGTTCCTGACAATACAGGCAAGTGTAATACCGAGACAAGCTTCGATATGGATGCAGACTCCTTTTACAATGTTTTTGATGGAGGAGCGCATTACAATGCCCAGAAGCTCGCAGCCTCAGTAATGCCGGTCTTAAGTACACTGCCGTTCAAAGTAGAGTTTTGTGTAGTTGAAAAACCTTACCGGGTTCCAGCCTTCTTCAAGATCAACCCATTCGTCAAACGGCTTAGTATGCCTATCCCTGCGGCGTTCGTTTCTTTCACCAACTGCGATTCTGTCGCTTATCTAAAAGAATCATCTAGAGTAACAGCGTATGACACCCAAAGATTTTTTTGATGCGTATCGCGGAAAGCCTGTTCTTTATAAGGGAAAGGATATTGGTGCATACGTAGCAGGGTATGTTGAAGATAAGTACATCATCTTAGGATTTGATGATTATACAGGCTGCATTCAGTGCTTCACTTCTAAAGTGAAAAATCTTTGTGCAATGTATCACTCATACCGATTTGCTAAATTGAAGTATGTAGAGGTAGTGAATAAAAGTGCAGATAAAAAGTAAGTAATATGACAGAAAAGAAAGTATTAATCATTCATCTTACTGATGAGTGGTATCAGAAGATAGCTAACGGAGAAAAGACAGAGGAGTATCGAGAATGCTCCTTATACTGGACGGTTCGTTTGTTAAGAAAGGATGTTCCGAATAGGCCAGACGTGATAGCTGGCGTAGCCAAATATCATCGTGCTTCCGATAGAGGCCTTTTCCTACAAGGCTACCTCACCGGAGGTCTCAAGCATACTTCGGATAGTCCGGAAGATAGAACTTACCGCAAGGAGGTATTAGAGCCTTTCACTCACGTTCATTTTCTCCTCGGTTATCCGAAAGATAACCAACCGTATATTGAGAAGGAAATCGACGAGATAACGGTAGATAAACCAAAGAAGGGCATGTGCCCGGATGCGTGGTTAAAAAAGAATATGTTCGTAATCAGATTTAAATAGATAATCGTATGGCAAAGCAAGAAGAAAAGAAATGTTGTGGCAACTGTTTCTGGTTCGACAGCGAGGATGCCTATGGCCAAGGCTGGTGCATCGATGAGCAATGTGAAACATCCTGCGGCAGTATTTGTGGTAATCACTTAAACAGATAAGCGTATGAAAGAAGAAGATTATATTAAGTCATATCCTCATGATACCTACACCGAGCGTGTAGATGCGGATAAGCTGGCAGAAGGTAGAATATACCTTATTGAAACGCCGAGAGCTGAGACAAGATTTCTGAGAGCGTATGTTTGCGTAAAGCAGGTTCTTCCTTCTGATGGTGGTATTGTATTGCATTTTGGTATTTATATTGAGCGAGCAGGAATGACGGTTCATATTTCAGACCCTCACGCAAAGAATTACCAAAGCGTTGCGTCTTCACGTTGCGCCAATGCTATATATAAAGATATAGGTTTAATGCGATATGATGATTATAATTTCTATATTCCTAGTCAAGATCAAGTAAAGGATGTCCTAGACAACCTTCGCAGTTTGGGCTATATGTTTATAGATGATGAAATGAGAAAGATCGACATCGCGCCTCTGCTTCCGGGGGTTCTGTTTGGATAAAGAGCAAAGAGTTTAAAAACAAATAAAAACATTAAAGATTATGGCATGTGATTGTATTAGCAGAGTAGAGAAATTGGTTAAGGCAAAGACTAACGAGAGCGGTTGCCTTGATACAAGTATCGGTGTCCCATCGGGCATTGCGATGGTAAACATCTATGGTCTATTCCATAAGCAGAAGAAGGATGGTTCCTTCTGTGAAAAGTGGAACCAGATAAATATTCTCCCAGAGTATTGCCCTTTCTGCGGCAAGAAATATGTGGAGGATAAGAAAGAAGATGTTCAACAGAAAGAAAACGAGAAGTAGCGTATGGAGTTTTTAGATTATTTATCAAGACATCCGTGCTGGGTATTTTTCCTCGCAGCTACGATGTGGTTGTTGGCACTCATTTATGTTAGAATCGACGAAGAAAGATCTTATAGATTGGGACGTAGAATCTATAATGGTGAAGAAAAATGTCAGTGGAATACGGAAGCACAATTCATTACCGGGGATTTGGTTCAAATCGGAGCCTATGGTGCGGTTTACGAAGTGTTAGGGCGCATTTCTGAAACAAGATATTTGCTTACCTGTAATAGGTTTTTAAAAAAGGGTCGCTTTGTTGTACACGTATCAAAACTGCATGGAATTCCTCTTACTCCCGAAGAGCTGAAACACGCAGGTTTCCTTTCTCCTTCATATATAGAAGGGAAAGGTTACGATCCTAATGTCTTTAGCAGAAACTTTGCGAGAGAAGGCATTTGTCTCACGATTAGGCTTACTTATAATCGCAAAAGCTATCAACTGAAAGATTACTGGGATGTTTGGATAGATTCTGATAGAGCCATACCAGATAGAGAAGGTATATGCTATGTACATGAGTTGCAACATTTTCTGTTTGGATTAGGTTTAGATTATCGAAAATGCTAATTTTAGTACTTTTATGTAGAGTGCCTTCCCTGCGATTCCATTGCGGTCAAAAGTAAAGAGTAATAACGAAAATAAAAACAAAAAAAAAGATTATGGCAGAAAAAACAAAAAAGCAGAATGTAGAGAATGAATCAGAAGAAGAGGAGTGCGGCAAGCAGATTTTTCAGCTCAACCTTTCCTACTATGAGATGAAGGACGACAAGTTCACCGTCAAGGTAACTTGCGAGAAGGATGGCAAGGAGTCTGATCTGAAAATCCTTACCGATGATAATACTATCGGTATGGCGTTTGAGGGAATGAAAATCGCCCTTGGTACCGTGGCTCGCTTCTACCTGATGAGCCTTTTGGATAAAGGCGCAATCACCCAGGAGGAGTATGATAAAATGGTGGGTAATTAGCCATAAATGATAGACGTTTTTAGAAAGACAAAAAAAAGCTTATGTTATACGAAGCAAAACAAGGAACAAAGGCTTACGAATACATTAAGGGTATTCTCGATGCCGAAGAAAAAGAGCGTAAAGCCTATATGGAAAGAGTGAAAGAAGCCGTTGGCTTCGAGTTCGATGATTACCTATGTTGTCTAGCTAACGACAGCAAAGATCGAAAAATCGGCATATCCTATATCTGGGTGCCTTTTAAACAATGCGAAACACTAGATAACAAGGCATGGCGAGTAATAGATTGGGATAAACGAGAGGACGGCCGATATGTAGCTATAGTGCCCAATAAGCGCTATAAGCAAGGAAGGCTGTTAGCTAGCGTACTCGACTCCTATAAATCTCTCATCGGAAAAGATGAGATAATAAAGGAATTGGGAATAGATGTATCTCATGTTAGTCCTTTTGGTAATAAAATTATGCTCTTTCGTCGTAAGGACTGCATTTTCGTTTCTTTTGATGATCGTGCCCGAGTCGAAGAGTGTAATCTTGATTTCAAGAAAGTCGAGATAGAAGGATATTAGGATTTTGCAAATAGCGTTTAAAAAAAAGTAGTGTATGACAAAGCAAGAGTTATTAACTAGCCCTGCCTTTCAGACGGCAAATGATGATGCTTCTATCTATTTCGTCGGTAAAAGCTCCAGCATCTACCAATGCCGAGTCGTTGATTTTACGGCTCCGAGACGTGAAGATCAGACAAGAGAGAGGCTTCGTCTTGGTGTATATGGACGACCGCCGATAACCAAAGGCAGATTATTGGCTAACCTGTCATTCCGCCATGCCATGCTCCATAAGACGATTTCTGTCTTGTATCCCGAATGTTGGCACGATTTGGGAGATTGCGACGTAGAGATAGATTTGGATGGCAATATTGCAATAACAGAAAAATAAAAGAAGAAGATTATGAAAAGTAAATTGAAGTATTACGCTCAGGTTATCGGTGTTAACCTGTTGGCATTTTTGGTACCCGTTTTAGCCGTTGTCCTTATCTATGGTCTCGGCAAGTTGAAGAATATCTATACTCATCCTTGCGTTTTATCGCAGGAGATATACGATTGCTGCCTAGAGGCAACCATCGTGGTATTGGCTGGTTTCTCCGTAGGTTTTTGGCTTCTCTCCTGGGCTGATAGCTGGAGAAAGACAAAGCTTATGGCTTTAAAGTTAAGGCATCGATGTAAACGTGAAGAAGAAAAAATAGCCTCTAAAATTTTTTTTGCTATGGGTGTAGATCCTGCAAAAGGTAGAGTAGAGCCTAAAGTGGATATGGCAGAGCAGAAGAATACGCCTGCGCTTGGTGATTCCGAGTTCGAGGATATTTCCGGATTGACGGTTAAAGAGATTTATCATCTCTATCACGGTCGTCAAGTTCTGATTACGGCTGGTAAAGCGAAGGGAAATTTTCTCGGCCGTCTTGCTGGCTATGACAATGAAGGTTCTATCCTTTACATAGGTTTCACTCAATACTGCCTGGGTTCTTACTCCCTGGATGAAATAAACGCTATGCGTGATATAAATCCCGAAGTCAGCTACGTGGAGCCAGTGTATAAAACTTACGATTGCTGCATCCCTAGTCTTATTCGTATTCATAAGTAGTAAATGGAATGACAAAACAAGAATTATTATCCAGCCCGGCATTCCAGAAGGCGAAGGGAGAGGCATTGATTTACTTCTCCCCAGCCCGTTATCTCAACGAGCTTTATTATACCTGGCTTACGGCACCGCGATGGGATGATCAGATAAAAGACCATCTTCGTTTCAGCCGATACGAGATACCTGTATCGAAAGATGAGTTATTATCAGATAAGGTTTTTATGAAATCAAGGAAAGATAAAATTCTCACCTTTGACTACTCATCCTTTTGGTATGCGTCTGGTCCATGCACCGTAAGGCTCGCAGCAAATGGAGATATAGAGATAAAAGAAAAGTTCTAGAATCAAAGCAAGGCATCAGATAAAAAAATAGATTATGGAAAAGATTGAATTTACAAAGGAACAGATAGAGAAGATAGCTGAAGGTATCAGCGTTATCTGCTTTCGTTCTAACTCGAAGGCAAAGAAGTTTTTGCTTATGGAATATCCGAAGGTTAAAGATGTGTTTGATTACTCCTGTATCTGGGATGAGCCTATCTATAATGAGGAACACCCCAAGGAAGTAAAAAGCGTGTTGCCTAGTTTTGAGGCAGTTCATACTTTCGGCTCATCGGCTTTATTCAAACCGACTCTCGCTGAGATTATCCAGGCTTGCCCTATCAACCTTCTTGGAAACTTTAACGCTGTCACTATCCATTATAATGGTTTTACAGAGAATGCTTCCAAGCATCAGAGTATCGTGACTCCTTACGTGATTTGTGAAAAGAAGAAGCCATTCGTTCCTTGTTTCAGTGATGAAGAGGAGAAGAAACTGCACCCTTCACCATTAAAGATAGGCGACCTTGTAGGCACTATCATCGACGAGTTCTGCCAGGTAAGCATTGACGTGATCCAGCCCGATACCCGCAACCTTCAGACATTGTTTGATGGTCCGATGAATGAAGTTCCCGAGAAATACCTGGATAAGCATTTTCGCCCGATAGATATTATCAAAGACAGCGAATATAAGATTCATTTGATTATTAACTAAGCATTCTAAAGCAATAGATTATGTTTGAAATTTACGTTAAAATGAAGAGAAAAAAGTGCTGGGAACTTGCTATAGAGGTTCCCAACGCTTGGGGTGGGATGCCTCACCTCTGGATGTATTTGGAAAAGAAATACCTTCCATCTTACGTACCGGTAGGAGCTGATGGTAAACCGTTGGATTTGGAATGGGTGAAGGTAGCACAGGCAAAAGGTGAATATGCAAGCCGCTGGATCTATGCTTCATCCAGAAAGGAGATCGAGGATTTACAGAAAGATTTCCGCTTAACTTATGAGGAAATGATGGTATTCAGATCTACCTTTGATTTTGCAAAGGTTCTAGGCGAAGATATACCAGTTTATCTTGAATGCTTAAAGGTTGTCGCTGATGAGTGTGGAGGTATATATCCACAACAATACGAAAAGTTGAGTGCCTTTATTAAGACACACAGCATAAATGACATAGAGGCAATCGCTTTCAACCAGACAAGCGTAAACTGTGCCTGTGATTTCTTTGGCAACAGATATAATGAGCCAGCAGATAACTTCTGGGACTGCATGTGTCCAAAGGACTTTTATGAAAACCTTAGAAAAGAAATGAAATGAATGTAAGAGCGTTTTTCGATCTGGTGGCTAAAATGAGAGCTGCGCAGATCGGCTTCTTTAAAAGCCAGAAAGGATCGCAAGATGGTCATTCGTTTCAAGTGGAGAAGGTCTTTTTACCGTTTGTCAGAATACAAGAAAGTAGCCGGGTGCGATATTAAAGACACAATCTGATTAAGTCAAAATAATTAAATATAGAAGATAATGGAAAATAATTTTTTACTTTACTTCTTCGCTCTGGCATTCATTATTGCGTGGGGAGGAGTTGTTGTTTGTTCTGCATACAGCGTTATCCGAAGTGTGGAAAAGGATAAGGAAACCCAATCATCTCCGAGAAGCGGAGATGTCGCAGGATGTAATGATAAAGCTGCGTATTTTGCCGTTTATAATCTTGAGGAAAATACAATATCCTTCATTCCAAAGGGGCGCATTTCTCAAATTCGTATCAATGCGGAAGTAGGAGCTATGACTGCGGTTACCGATGATCAGGAATATGTAACGACAGGAAAAAGTGTATTCTTCTACGTATCAGAAGCGGAAGTAGCAGAATATTTTCACGCGTACCGTCATACGGCGGATGGGTTGAAATCCTGGCTTGTCTATGAAGTAGGCCTTGGCTATTTCGATTGTTTGCCTGATAACAATGAGTTTCGTTTAATGTACGAGCGAGAGGCTATCGCTGGTCCGCAAACAAGAAAATAAAGATTTATAGATTATGGAAAAGATAGAATTAACAAAGGAACAGATAGAAAAGATAGCTGAAGGCATCAGCGTTATCTGCTTCCGTTTTGATTTGAAGACAAAAGAGTATGCGCTTTTTGAATATCCGAAAGTGAACATCTTTCACCAGTCGTGTGTATGGAATGATCCGTCTGAAGATTATTGTCGCAAGAAAGAAGTAAGACAGGTATTTCCTTCTTTTGAAGCAGAACATACCTATGACCATCCGATGCTTTTTAAGCCAAGTCTTGCAGAAGCGATTCAGGCAATGCCCCTCGACTTAATAGGAAAAGCAAATGCTTTCACCATTAAGCATAATGGCTTCAATGCCGATGGTAGCAAACATGTGAGTATCGTTACTCCTTATCTTATCGGCGAAAAGATAGTGCAGATACCGCCTGTAAAAGATAAAAAGGAAGAATGTCGTTTGCATCCGTCATCATTAAAGATAGGCGACCTCGTGGGCACTATTCTCGATGAGTATTGTCAGGTCAGTATAGATTGGCTTGCCCCTGATAACTATATACAATCTGCATGGCAGGGTTATCTGAATGATGTTCCGGAGGAATACTTGAATAAGCATTTCCGTCCGATAAATATCATGACGGATTCAGAAAAACTTATTCATTTAATCATCAACTGATTATTTTAAAACAATAAAATTTATGAGTTTATACACAAAAGAAGAAAAGAAAAAATCCCTTTGGCATCCTATTACCGATGAGGATTTTGAGATAGACTTCGGTAAGCCGTTTATTGTTTGCTGCGATGATGCTTCTCTCTTTATCGTGAAAGATTTTGCAGATATGTTTAACTATCTGGATGAAGACCGATTCTACGATGTCAAGGCGCAAACCTTGTCTGAAGAAGGCAAGGAGGAATTTCGAGAAGACTATTATGGATATATGTATCTTGACGAGGATTTCTACCATGCGATAGATTGGGCGAAGGGCGAGTGTATCGAGGACGTGAAAGGTGATCGAGAGAGACCTGCGTTATTTGTTATGGAGGAATCGGGTCCAAAGGTGTTTGACCGTTTCGATTTCGGTCCGAGCGGTACTCCGGCATACGGTGGGGCACCGTTGCTGCGCAGAGATTTCGCCGCAAGACATCCCGAACTATACCACGTAGAGTATATCGTTAACCTGAACCACGTTTCAGAAACTCAACTCAGTGCTCTCTTCAGAGCGTCTCTTGATAAGCCTAAAACCGCTTATGTGGTAACATCGGGCGAGTATAGCGACTACCGCGTCGATGGAGTATTTTCTGATAAAGAGAAGGCAGATTCGTTCGTTACTAAAGCCGAGGATAGAACTATTGAACAATATAATATTGATGACGAGGAGCAGCTTCGGGAGGAAAACTGGTACAGAATTGATGTTCATATGTGTACATCTTCAAAAGTGAAGAATGTTTTTGTTAATGATTTACGCAAGTCTGGTGAGTATTTCGATGCGGTAAGGTTTATACTTAGAGAAGATGCAGACGATTATTTTTCATTTTTTCTGAAAGCTCTCAACCGTGATAAGGCAAAAGCAATAGCTTTGGAGCGTTTCCATGCTCTCTTGGCAGTAGAGTCCTCTCACTTTCCAATGTTAAGATGGACGCGTGTCATAGGTCCTTGTTATAGTTCTGATGATTTTCAAGAAGGTCTCGTATTTGGTTATTTCGATTATAAGGCTTATTTTTATTCTAATTCTAGATTGGAGCGAATACAAGACCTGTTTATGAAGATAAAGGACTCTTTGCCTATTTCATTAACCGAAGAGGAGGAGGATAGTATCGACTGGCAAAATCTAACAGAAGCCGTTTGTGTACAGCTTATGAATAATCATGGCTTAAAGATAGAAATGAAAAAAGATTTGCCTATAGAGTTAATTTGATTAATAAGTAACTTCAAGAATTTATAGAAAAAGAAGATATGATGATACAGATTCAAGATTGGAAATGTGACAAGAAAATCGTGGTCGTGGATGAAATCAACCATGGCACCGTGCAGGTGGAGATACCGAAGCCTGGAGAGTATAAGGATAAATATTATCAGCATGCCGATTGCGCCATCTACAACCTTTGGGTGGATGAAAAATATCGCAAGCAGGGTGTGGCACACCTTCTGATGGAGACTGCGGAGAAGGAAGCCAAGAAATTGGGATGCAAGTCTGTGCAGTTGGAATATGATAAGGAGAGCGAGTCTTTCGTTCTTCAGTGGTACAAGCGCCTTGGCTACGTGGTGACGGCTTGCGGCATAGACGGTTCGCTGCTGCTGGTAAAGAAGCTTTGAGGCGACTTGTCCCCATCACTCAAAAATAATTTCGTAACTTTGCAAACAGAAATAAATAATTTTGTTTTTCATTCTAAATATTTAATGAGTTATTAGGTTTGTGTAATTACCAGACTGCAAGGAGTTGCAGCCGTTCATAAACAGCAATTTACTGTTTAAGTATTCATAATGATTATAGGGCTTCTTCACTGTGAAGCGCAGGAGCCTTTTCCCATTTACTTTTTAGATATTTCTTATATATATAGATAATGTATTAATTTCCAAAAACGCAGAAGGGCGGGTGTCGTGATGACATCCGCCCTTTTATCTTTAAATATTCAGCATTCAACGTTTAGTTAAACGTTCCTTCCGTCCGGCAGCACGAACCAACCGATATTTCCTCGCCAGAATTTGCATCCCAGATATAGCGAGTCGAAGGCATCGGTGAAGTCGGTTCTCTGCTGCAACGGCAGGTTGTCCTCCGTCTCCGCTTTCTTCTCCTGGCTCTTATCCTTTCGGAATCCCTGGTAGCCGATGCTCACCTCACAAAGCTGCATGGCGATAATCAAATCAGGGTTCTGAGTCTGATTGATACGGATGGCAGGATATTCGATACCAGCAAGAGAATTATTGATGATGCGATGCTTCACCTCGTGCTTCTCCGGCACACCCATATCTATGGCCGTCACGTTCCAGCCATTGCGCTCCAGCTCCTTAATCACTGCTTGATAGAATCGTTCATCGGTCAGTGCATACGATGCACCCTGCTTGGCGGTGGCATCATAGAAGTAAACCACATCTCTGTTCACGGCTCTCTTCGGAGCATAATAATGTGAGAAATCATCTACCAAATCTCTCAGCTTGCGCTCGTTTTTCACATAGAAGCTCTTGATTACATTCACTGCCTCCACTCCGTCACGCTGATATACCTGACCTACCACCAACGTATTGATGTTGGCGTTATAGTCAAATGCGAGATAGAGAGGAAGGTCGTTCACGCAGTCGGCATCCAT
>OBAD01000184.1_pt1 | contig 19331 bp, 12 predicted proteins | sample 1494861 | NCBI WGS metagenome assembly OBAD01 (sample SAMEA3360681, study PRJEB22359) | human gut metagenome | biome: ENVO:urban biome; feature: ENVO:human-associated habitat; material: ENVO:feces | place: Bangladesh | collected 2011
TTATCTGCACTGCCGTCTGCACGCATCAGATTTGCCACAGCGCAACAACAGTTATGGGGGCAAGACTTTTCTGTTGCTCCGACAGAAAAGTCTTGCCCCCATAACATGAATAACCGAAGCGCGAAACGGATTAACCTACTGCCCCAAATAGTGCAAACATTGTGCTGAAGTTGTGTAGACGCAGTGCAGACACAGTGTAGACGTGTCTACACGCTTAAAACGATTGATTATCAAGTGCTTTGTGTAGAAAAGTGCAGAGTGCAGACATTTCTTGACTTCGTCAATGTGTCACCCCAATCAAAGGACGTAACTCATTGTTTGCGAGTTATGAGATTTGCCGCTAACACGGAAACACAAGAACAAAAGCGCATAAGAACGGTTGTCATTGTTGTCAGTTGTAAAAATCATTTATCGAGAATAGCTCCTGTCACCAACTCATCAATGATGTTCTTAACACCTGTGCTGTTGATCTGCTTTCGGAAGTGGACGGTATAACCATTTGCAGTCATGGCCTTGAAGAACTCCTCAGCACACGAAATCTTGGTGTCCTCATCAGGTGAGATATGTGATTCCTTATCGTAAGCCTTCGTCTCAATCACGATGTTCAGTTCCTTGGTTCCATCAGCCTTCTTGACCACATACATGAAGTCAGGACTGTAGTTGCTTGATGCCACAGTAGGAATACAGATGCTGTGTGATGGAATCTTGCCATATACGATGACTTCATCTATCTCAGTCTTGATATTCTGTAATTCCAAACCTGAGTCATGAGCATAAGCATCATAGAGGTACTTGACAGGTGGTTCGCCTGGCACACTCTTATTGCCAATGTATGCCTGAACGACTTCGTCCTTCACAGTACCATCAGCATTGGTAAGCTTGGTTTCCTTCACAGTGTAGTTGGCTTGCTTATAGCGCACAAAACCAACGAGTTTGTCACATTTCCAATCATCTACAGCACCTGTCAATCTGGTCAACGAACTATCATTGAACATTTCGTTGGTGAGATAATAGCCTCCATTTGCTGTTTCACATATAGCCTTGTGCAGAATATGGACCGGAATGTTGGTGTATCTTGAAGCTCGCTTCAGAAACTCATTATAGCCATAATGGCGGTCATGCAATGTCAGTTCTGCATGACTTCCTTCATTGGCAACTGCCACGTTCCCCTCGAATTCCAAAACCTTACGAGATGACTCTATGGTCTGAAGAGAGAACACGTGCTTATCCTTGATGATTGAAGGCAGTTCGGCTTCAATCTTCTTGTCTATCGCCTTGTCAAAGTACAGAACGTACTTTCTGTTCAGCTGTGCCCACAGTTCTCGCAGTTCCTCAAATCTTGCCTTGCGGATATGAATCTTATCATTACGACTGCTGTTACGGTTGATGATACGATTGGTATTCACGCCACTTGTAACATCCTTGAATTCAGGATATTCAATCAGCAAATCATCAAACTTCTCAGGTACAACCTTCTTGTCAAAGTCAACATAGCCTTTAGTCAACAGTTCTGCAAAGAACTTATTGACATCCATGTTGCGCTTTTCGGCAACTTTGATAATGTATTCTGCAGTAATTGAAAGCGGACTTTTCTGGTCAGCATCAAGTTCACCATTGATTTCTGCAACCAACTTATTGGCAAAGTCTTTCTCCGTGAAGTCTACGATGTAGTTGAGCATAAAGGAAGAATCGCTGATGCGGTTTCCTGCACTGTCAACGGGCAGACGCAGTCCTCGTCCCACCTCCTGCAACTTGCTAATTTCTGACCCACTTGAGCGCAACTTACAGATGGTAAACACATTCGGGTTGTCCCAGCCTTCCTTCAATGTCCATTTAGAGAATAAGAATCTCAGAACATTAGGCTTGCCCTCCTCGTCTGTAAAGTTCAAGAGTTCTTTTTTGCCATGAAGAATCACCTTCACCTCTTTGGCAATATTCTCATCAGAGTCGATATTGTCCTGTGAGAAATATCCAGCACATGAGGAATCAATATTTTCAAGAGTAGCATTAAGATACGCCTCATATTCAGGTGTATTCTGACGTGTCAGTTCCTTCTTTACTCTTGCTTCCAATATTTCGATAAACTTCTTTCTGAGCCAGCCATCGTTCTTACCTTCAGGTCCGCGAAAACTTTTTATGCTGTCAATAAAGAACAGTGCAAGTGTCTTGATAGGTAGTCCTTCGCGACAAAAATTCTCACGTTCTGTCTCAAAATGGCGCATCAAGGCAAGTTCTATCATACCCTCTTGATAAGACACACCATATTGATCAGGGAAGAATTCTTCTCCTATCTCTTTCTCCTGACCATTGCTCAAGCAGATGCTGTTTTTGCTGATAGCCTCCACCACAACGCCATCCATGTCATTATCAATAGAGCCAAGACTATCACCTACATGAAGCGTGAAGGTTTTACCCGTGTTGTCTGCATTTGTCAGCTTCATGTTGGCACAGTCACCCTTCACGGTCGATAGCACCTTCACCTTCTTTTCAGCCTTCTTGCCGCCAGGCAACTCCAGATGCTCTTTGGCAACTCCTTTGATAAGTCCCTGATTAAATGAATCGGCAGCGTTCAGGTCATAGATGAGTTCTTGATAGTCCTTCACCGCATGTTTGTTCTTGCCTTTTCCTACTGTCAGTTCGGGGAATGTAGCACCATAGCGCAACACCAACTGAGGTCGGAAGTTCTCAATAAGCGCTGCATATGATTTGCTACCACGCTCCACACGATGCGGCTCGTCAATAATCAACACAGGCTTAGTATCAGCAATAACATCCACCGGACGGTAAAATTCGCCCAGCATCTGGTCATAGTCCTCACGAGTCAGCAACTTACCATTAGTAATAAGCTGTGTATTGAGCAACAATACATATATTTTATCCTTGATATGGTGAGAGCCACTGAAGAATTGTCCTACTGCAGAAGGCATATTCAGACGCCCCTTCTTCTGTTGTTTTTGGGGTTCCAGCAAGCACAGTTCTATCTCTGCATTGTAGTTGCACACCCTTTTAAAGTGGCGTTTCACCTCCTCATCCTTCAGGAATGATGCTGTACCAGCTTTGATAGGCAAGGTTGGAACAGCAATGATGAACTTATTGAAACCGCAGCGCTTGTGTAGTTCAAACATGGTTCGGGTATAGACGTATGTCTTGCCCGTACCCGTCTCCATCTTGATGTCGAGAAGACGATGATACGGCAAACTCTTTATCTTATCCGAGAGCATGTAATGTGTTACCCTTTGCCTTGTTGCCTTATCCAATATCTTCCCATTCTGGCGCACTATGCGTAAAGCCTCAGCATCAAGTTGTCGTTTCAGCAATGGGTTTTGGTGGACCTGTTGAGCTGGCTCTTGTATTGAAGCCTCTACCACTGTGGCTACGCCATCAACAGGCACCATTTGGTGTGCGAGGTTATTTTCGAGTTTTAATTCCATGCAATTACTTTTTCCAGTGATTGTAACGCTCCTTTATTTCATGAGGAACTTCATTAAAATCCTCAAGATCATACCCATGATACTCCCAATTTCCACTATGCATAAATTTTACATAGTTCTCATTCCGAGAATCCCATGTATAGATAGGAGTTGGAGGCAAAGTTGGAGAACCAGAATCTCCAAAGGCTTTGTTCAGAAGTTCTATCGCATAACTTTCATCATTTGGGTTCCACGCCTTGAATGTGGATGCAATCTTTCCCCCACCTATATATCTCGTTTGCTGAGAAATATGCTTTGCTTGTTGTAATTTAGGATGGTTATGAGCAAAAAATTGCTTGAGACTTATACCATTGGATGTAATGATTAGATTCACATTCTTTGATGAACTTCCGTCTGTTATGGTCAGATTTGTATCTGTAGTGCCATTTGGTCTTGCTACAGCAATCTCATATATCTTATGAGGAGGTTCAGCCAGCTGCAACATCGAATAGGCAACATCTTCCGTCTCATCCTCTTCGTTTGTGTTTAGTCCAACCGAAATATTTGGCGAGAAAGTCATACATACACCTTCAGGCTTCTTACTATAAAAATCCTTTTGTACATTTACCAATAATTTACAGATTAGCCATGATTCCAAATGGTTAGAGCTGATTATATTATAAATATGATCAGCAAATAGCACTTTCAGGTCTATTCTGTTCTTTGCGAAATCAAGTGAATCTATAAGCATTGAAGAATCACTTTCCCAGGCTTTGATATCAATTGCTACTTGCCAGTCCATACTATCTATTTTTCATTTGCAGATGAATTATATCTTTAAAATCACTCTCTTGGCTGTCCATGAATCCTGCAGGCAATGGTTCTGAGAACATTCCTTTTTCTGTCAATGCACACGAAAGGTATTCACTATGTCCTTCTTGATTGCTGACAAAACAAACATTGACATCTCCTGTTTGGATAAACTCATGCTTTACCAATAACAGACGCATACGGGTCACAATATGGTCGCTATGAGTTTCAATGATTACTTTTCTCCCATGCGCAATCAAGTCCGCAAAAAAATTGACAAGCTCAGCCTGGACACTTGGGTGCATGTGTGCATCAGGATCTTCCACTATCAAAACTCCATTCTTTGGAGTCAGCAAACCTTGTGTAATGATAGGCAAAATCTGGCTTAATCCAAATCCCGTTTGGTCCAAGTCGACTTTTACCTTAGATTCATTACGAACTATAACACGATAACGCTTATTTGCATCGCGTTCTACACTGAGTTCCTGAGCCAAGTGCATACGTTCAACAATCCAATATGTAAGAAGTGATATCAACTTTTGGTCATACCCTTCAACAATTTCATTTTTATGCTCATTGATTAGGAATCTTGAATACTCGCCATCAATGCCCACATTATCGTAGGATAATCTTGAATATGTTCTTGCCAAAACAGGCTTCACTCTTTGCGGACCAATATAGCTAATTCTTTTAAAGAGTGTTTCAAGAGTGTCACTTATATCTTTTATAATCGTTAAAGATATAAATTCATCTTTTCGTTCACCATAGAATGGTAAAAATCCATATTTGTAAGAAAGAGTATAACCTGTGCTGATATTTTTATCTTTTACTCCATTATTATTAACCATTGTAGCTTTTGAGAAAGTCACACTATGTGTATCTTTTGTAGATGGACTATACACGCGGAAACTCTCCTTGCGACCTTCTTCGCCATACCATAGATCCAGTTGAAGACTATCAAGTTTAAACGATTTATTGATTGAGAAATCCAATGTAATGTCTAACTTATTGAGCAATTCTCCATTAGGAATATACTGACTATAAGAATCAACATTCTCTATCTCCCTTTTTTCTAAACTAAGTACATAATGAAGTCTTTTGCTCTTGTCTTTATTATGAATCAGGTCTAAAGGTTCATTGGCATGAATATAATCTCCCGTAAAATTGAGTACATCAATAGAATTTGATTCAAATGTCTGTTTGAGTAACAGCAATGCCTGAATAAGTGATGATTTACCACTACTATTAATGCCAGCAAGCAATGTAAACTTTCGAAAATCGAAATTTTCCACACGGCTAATTGATTTAAAACCAGATACTGTTAATTTCATAATTGCATTTTCTATTTAATATCTTACATCTATGTTCACTGTCAAAGTCTTGTTGCCCTCCTTTAGCGTGCGGAGGTTCTTCTGCAGTTCCTCACGATGGGTGAAGCCAAAACTGTAGCCGAAGATCACAATGTTGTGAGGAGAGAACGGCTCACCATTATACTTATCCATAAGGGCTGCAATGCTACTCTCGTCAAAATCACAGTCAGAATTGATCATATAGATATGGTCACCTTTCCAGTAAGCTTTGTAATTACCCAGCATCACTTCCTCGGCATCATCGGTCAGACCATAACCATCTGCCACGAGCCATGTGCGAAGCACGGTCTCTAAGCCAAAGTCCTTTACCTCCAATGTGGTCAGAAGGTCATTAGAAGGGTCAAAACGCTCCATTTGCAACAAAGTATCTTCCTTGGGTTCTTCCAAAGTATAATGCTTGAAGCCAAGGTCGCCTGCAAAGAGTGGGTTCTCATCATGAATCTTTTTGGCGGCTCGCTTGATACGCTCCATGCCGACTTCGTCGACTGTATGCGGAGCTTTTAAATCATTACACAGATTTATAGCATTCTTGATTATTGTTTTTCCTTTACCAGTAGCTCGGGCTAAAGAAATATCCAAATCTTCTTGTATTTGAACAAGTATAAAATGAATGCCCTTATCTAAAAGCGATAATGACATCGTAGATTCAGCAGTTGTGCCAGATCCTGAAAAGAAATCAACAACAATATCTCCATTGGAAACACCTACTGCAGATAATAACTTTGCAATAATTTCCGGGTCTTTTGGATTACTAAAACAATTACTTCCCATGAGAGCAGTCAATTTCTTTGAAGCTACACGACCGTCGCGAAATATAATACTTGTCAGGCTCTGATTAAGAGTGTCTTTGAGATAAGTCTTATTATTTGGAATTGTTGTTTCATCTTCGGGAAAGTGTATTAGATTAGCCTTGATGCGATTATTCATCTCACCTTCCTCGAAACGCCAACCACTTGCAGGCATTTTACATGGTTTGCCTGTAACTGGATGTATTACATCATAGACATACTGTCCTGGGTTAGGACCAGAGATATCTGAAGCAAAATACACACCGTTTTCATCCATCCAATTGTAATGCTTACTATCATAAATTGGATTTGAAGGAGGATATTGTCTATACCATTTTAGAGCCTCCTCATGAATTGATTTCCAGTCATTACCATGCTTAGACTTGAATTTTTCAAAAGCTGAAAAGATCTCTTCAGTACCAATTTTCGTCTCAATCCAAGAACCTTTGTTGTGTTCTTTGTCCTTCACATAGCAAATTATATATTCATGCTGCATGGATATATAATCTTCATCATTTTTACTGCTGTTTTTCCAAATGATTTCTCCTGCCAGATTCTCTTCTCCAAAGACTTCATTACACAGTAATCTCAAATTTGACTCCTCATTTTCATCTATCGATATAAATATCACTCCATCGTCAGTCAGCAAATCGCGTGCAAATGAAAGACGAGGCAACATGAAGGTGAGCCAAGCCGCATGGCTGGCACTTCCACGACGAGTCATAGAGAGAATACGTTCTGCACGTTCAGGAGTTACGTCCAAACGTTTGGCAAGGTCCTCTGCAGTGAAGTTGAACTTGTCATTATACACAAAGCCATCAGAGCCAGTATTGTATGGCGGGTCGATATAAATCACCTTTACTTTGCCACTATACGACTTTACAAGATGCTGAAGTGCATCCAGATTATCACCACTGATATATACATTCTGGCTATCCTTGTTCTCTGGCTTAGCATTATGCTCCTCGTCGGGACGAATGAGTGTAGTGGTGTCCATGTTGGTAAGCATACGAGCGTAGTTCTTGCCCAGCCAGTTGAAACCGCTTGTTTCGTCAGTAATGGTAGTTCCTCCAGGCAATGCAGCCTTGAAAGCCTCTATGTCAAATTCGCCGTCAGCATGGAAGCATTGAGGGAAGTACTTCTTCAGCGCATCCATTTCTTTCTGTCCCGCTACTGCATCAGCGTTGTGATTCATTATATCTTTTATCATATTCAAGACTTCTTATCGTTAATCGTTCACAGCCTCCAGACGCACCAGGTCGTTCACCTCCACATTTAGGAGTTTGGCAATCATCAGTAAAGTTTCTAGTGAGGGCTGGCTGGCATTGGTACACCACTTGCTAACCGTAGCAGGGTCCTTGCCCAACTGCTCCGCTAACCATTTGTTGGTCTTGTCCTTGTCAGCCAATGCGGCTTTGATTCTGTTCAACTTTCTGTCCATCGTGACTCATCTTTAACTCAAGTTTCGGATTTGGCAAGTGCGGGCTGAAGGCCCAAGTATTTACTTAGCCCAGGGCAAGCGAAGCGGCACCCTGGGTTGATATGAAAGCAAAAGTTACGCCCTGTAAGGGCAGAAGTAACAGAGCTTTTTTACTTTTGCCCCTACAGGGCGCGACTGCTTCAACACGTGATACCCAGGGTGCCGCTTCGCTTGCCCTGGGCTATGAAGAACATTGGGCCTTCAGCCCGTCTTTGTTAAATCCGAAACTTAAGTCTTTAATAAATATTATGATGCAAATATAGTCGATTCTTTTGAGGAGCGTGAACAATTCGCAATAAAAATGAGGTTGGTGGTGTGTTTTTAGTAATATCACACATTGGCATAATATAGTAATAAAGCACCTTCGCATTTCTGCGAAGGTGCTTTATCGTGGTACGCTCGGCAGGAGCATTGTCTAACGGGTGAAAGTTCTGAGAAAGCCCTAATAGGGGGGCTTCACCTATTTTCATCTCACCTTTATCTTCACCGTTTTCTCCATTCTATCTTCCGTGGTTGCCTTTACAATATATAGCCCCGTAGCCACTTGCTTATGCCATGTTGTGGCATTGATGCCAGAGGCCGAAGTAAGGAGCTTGCCATCGATGGAGTAGATGCTCACAGAGGTAAGTTTGCTGCCCAGAGAGGTTACCATGATAGTGCCACTCTGAGGCGAGAAGCAGCGTATTGGGTTATCGTTGCCACGGCTCGCGGTGTTGTAGATGGCGGTAGTGATATAATATCTGCCATGCTCGTTGGCAGCAATCTCTATGGCATGGTCGGCTGGGATATAGGTGCCTGTTTTGGCGTCGAGAATATAGAGTGGGGTGTCGAGATATCTATTTGTCTCCAACTCCACAGCCACCATCTTATTTTCCTTTGCAATCACGCCAAAAGGCAATATTCCGATATTGGGCAATGCATTGAGCGCTGCAGCCTGAGTGCCAGCTATGGTGTAAACCTGCGGAATATCCTCCAGTTCGGTGTTGTTGAGCAGCTCTATATCCTCATCGTTGCAGAAGTCTTCGTTGGCATCATCTTTCACTATGACCTTAGCAGTAGCCATTTTTTTGTCACCCTCAATAACATTGATGTTCATTTTTGCCTTCGTCTCAGCTATTCTTCCACCACCCGCCTTCCAGCGGTCTGTGGTCATGAGTAGGGTAAAAGTTGCATAGCTTATGCTTTCGTTTGCCTTAGCCTTTACGAAGAAAGCCTGCATAGGCTCAATCAGCAAATCTTCTTTGCGATTGTATGTACCTTCTTTAATGAGATACGCCTTAAGCACACCATCTTGAATAGTCCATACTTTTCGTTCAAACTTTGGGTTACCATTGAGGAAGCTATACATACTCAGCGTTGCTGTATACGGATTACCAACCATATAATAGCAGTTCTTGCTATGTGTGTTTGTGGTTAGTTGCTGTTTTATAGTTCCTAATTCATTCGCCGCAGTAACAGAAGCCACATTAAACTTATATATATCCGTTTTATCCACCGGAACCTCCTTGATAAATTTGCCATCTGAATTGTATGGATTGTTATCAACAGTAGTATAGAAATATTCTTTATCCTCCTTTGGTAAACGGAAAAGCCACGTTGGTGTTACATCTTTATAATCGTCACCAGCCTTAATGGCAAATCCTCTGCCATCGGCATACTTCTCGTCCAGCTTGTTGAACACATGACTCCAATATAACGATTCTATATTCATTGCGCCATCTGTTATAGTATCAATGCGATTATAACCATTAAAATAGTCATCTGCATTGTAGCCCGTTATACCATTGATTACCTGTTCGCCGTTGCTGTCCCAATTGCGCTGGTATACTGGTGCTTCCACACGGCTGTTATTTGTAAGAGCATACTCCATGCGTGTGAAAGCTTCCTTGTTTTCTCTACCACGCGCCCCATACGTGGATTTATCTTTAACCGGCACAAAGAAGTCGCCTGCATACGTATCCTTCAAAGGCGATGAAATGATATTCCATTTATTCTGAGTCATCTCCTTTTCTACGTAAGCCTTATTATACACAAGGTAAGCTTGATTGAGTAATTCAGCTTGTGGCTTGAAGTATATTTCATCACAAATATTGCCCTTGAACGTTTCACAAGTAAACCAGCCTTCGCCTGTGTCAGAATGGTCGTTAGTGTTATAGTTCCATGTTGTTAGCATATCGTAAGCAATAGCCGCTGTAGCCTCCTCGCCCTTATAGTTTGTAAGCTTAAGGGCAATGTTGTTTCCTTCGCGGTATACGATATTGCCGAGTGCTGGATATACCTTGCCCGTTTGGTCAGGTATGGTAACCTTCGAGAATTTCATTGGTGTGTATGCCTGATTACTGTTTAGCTTGTCGTAAATTCCTGTACCATAGTCAGTATAGTCAGTTTTATACAATTCAGCTGCAGTAGACCGTTTCCAGTTTAGGTCGTTGTTCCAGTTGGCATTAAGTTTGTTGGCAAGTGTCGAATTCCACGTCAGATATTCTGGCACCACCTTGAATGTGATGAAAACTTCTCCTGGGCACGACATGGTAGACCCCGCGACATCTTGTTCGTACGAGAAGTTCAGCTCATACCAATAGCCTTCGTGTAGAATATCCAAAGCATTGTCGTTGTCGAAGAGTAAACTTATATAGCCTTTACCTCCTGTCAGCGAAGTTCCCTCAAGAGTTGTTTCCTTTAGTTTCCCTACAATCTGCTTTGTAGTAGAACCAACGTTGAATGTTGGATCGTTTGAATTGGCAACAAACACATTTGAGCCATTCTGAAACTTAATCTTAGCCGCATCTTCAAGGTTTGCTACAGGCAATCTCAGTTCCTTTCCTGCTGCCAGCATAGCCTTTATTTGTGGCAAGCCTATACGCACGCTGCGGTCGTCTGTAGGGTAAGCAACACTTGCATCACCCATGGTAAGTTTCGGACCATCTTTGACGATACGCAGAGTAAAGTACATAGGGTCGGGGCAGATTTCGTATTTTACTGTACCCTCTGTAAATGTTGTTGTTACAGGGATTGCAGCCACTTTGTATACCCCAGTCTTTTCTGAGTTATACTGATAGTCGTCAAGATTGTTGCTTGCCGAAAGCAGCAACTGCCCGTTGTCCACATACTTCTTCAATAGTGCATAGTCTGTTGGATTAATGCTTTTATATTCCGCAGCCAGACCTTTCACTTCGGTAAACTCAGCTCTGTCGCGATAGTTAGCCAGCGTTTCTTGCAACTCGGGGATGGAGGCAAAATTGTTCTCCTTGTCAGGCTCGCTGAAGAACCAGTCTAATTTAACCTTATGCAATGTAATCGTACCACCATTCACCACGTCGGTAGTCACCAACTTTCCGCTAATGTTAACGTTAGGCTTATTAGATCCATCGCACGACACACGTACCGTTGATACGGTATTTCCGGTAGCGTCCGAAACAGTAAACTTTTGCTGTACAAACTCAAAGTCCTCACTATACGAAGAACAAGCATCAGTAGGTTTACCCCATTCACTGGGCTTGTCAGGATCGTCTTCGTTAGGAATAGCTACCGAAATGTAATATTTAGTACCAAAAGCCAAGTTGAAATGGCGATAGGCAAGCAATAGCAGTATATTCCCGTCCACGTCCTTTGTAAACATTGGCGAATCGGTGCTGCCTCCTGCTGCATAGCTTGGCAGCATCTTGCTTGCGTCGTATTCAGCAGGCACTTCTGCCACACCATATTCATCAGCTTTTCCGTCGCCATCATAGTCGATACCTGCAACAGGATTGCCCTCCAAGTCGCATATACGGTAAAACAACTTTGAAGCCACTCCCACACCTACAACAGCCTGTATGTTCTCGTAGTGAGAGGCTATCATGATCTTAACGTCATCGGTATTGCCCGAACCTTTGAGCTGACTTGGACACACTGCTTTGTTCTGTATCACGTCTATCTTGGCATGCTGTATATATAGTCGCAAGTCGTCAATAGCATAGTCGGCACCATTGGTGTTGTCGCACATATTGTCCACCACAATACGGAAGTCGGAATAGTTTTCCACTCCTGCCTTCTTTCGTATCACCAGTCGGCTATACACCTGGAACCACTTGCCCTGTTGTATGCCGCCTGCAGTATTGTTGGCAAGGTCGCCCGAGCTAAACGACGACAGCAATCGTTGATAGGTCACCTTGCCCTGCTCGTCCTTTATGATGCCATATAGTTTGAACATTAACTGAGGTTGTGTCTTTCCAGACGTAAAGTCTGCCACTGCTCCTGCAAAGATAAGACGCGCTCCCGAACACAAGTCGGCCTTGAAGTCGATAGTTGCAATCTGTCGGCTCTCATCTGAAGCATCTACATACAAGAAGTATCCATACTGCTTGCCGCCCGTAAGCTCATAGGTGCGGTCGTAAAGTACTTCAGAAGCCCACCATTGGTACATCTTTTTTCCACCAGCACTCTTTTGGTTCGCGTCCGACACACCCGGCACGTTCGCACTCTTGTACAATCCATACTCGCCGTGTATAACACCATAATCATCAGGCCAACTTAGGTCGCGCAGTTGTGGATAAGCGTAACAATACGCACGTTTGTCCCATTGTGAAGACAGCGTAGAGATGTTGTTAGCTGCTGTAGGTGCGTCCAATGTCAGCGTATTATTGTCATCGTCAAACGATATAGGCTTTGTAGCTTGCTGATAGTGGGTGTTGAGGTAGTCATAAGTGCGGTCGTTATCGCCATCAGCTAAAATCTGCTCACGCGTCTTTGGATAAGTATTATTATACAATATCTCGTAATTGGCTATCGGAGCCATGTCGTTGCCATTCTTGGCATAGCACACAATATACACCACATCTCCAAAAGTAATGGTTGGTTTTGAGGTTCCCTTTCCGTCCAATGTCCACCACCCATTACTATTTGTCATAATGGTATTCATGCTTGTAGCCGACCATATCTGATAATCCTCATTAGCATCTCTTGCCAGAATGGTATATTTAGTCTTGGTCTTATCATAAGCACGCCATTGATAACGTGTAGCCTGCACCATTTTGGTCTTATCAAAGTCGGCACGTTTTATCAGATGTGCGTCATCTGCTGCATATACGTGATGATTGGTTTCCTTAAGGGGATAAAAATAGTAGTTGCTTGGCAACATATTTACACGTATAGCCATTGAGGAGTTCGCGTCTTTAGCACCAAATAATATTTGGCGGTTGTCCTCAATCGTCAAGTCGGAGTTAGCCGCACGCTTGTCTGTCGGAAACGCATTGACAATATTCTCTGCTATACTCTTTGCCGACCTTATGTGGAAGATATATCGTATTTGCAGTGTAGGCTCACGCTGGAAATATCGTTCCTTATATAAGATGCCACCAGCCTCAAAGGGGTCAAAGTCGATATATTTACTCACATCACATGCTATTTCCTCTCCTTCCCAATTAGCGTTTGCCGCCTCGGTTGGTGCAGTATACTTTACACCCTGTCTTATTCTACTCGGTCCATACTTTTCACCACTTATAGACTTTTTCCAAGCAAACAGACCACGCACATTGTTAGCAGCATCGCTAACCTCTTCCAAATAGCTGTAATAGCTGTTGTATTTTGAGAGCCTGCTGCTTTTCATGTCTGTCTTATAGTCATACCATCTGATGTAGCCCTTTGGCTCGTCTGAGCGACTCTGCCGTGCACCGTCCGTTGTATATCCTTCAAACGGCAATAGCAAGTCTACAGCCTCTCCTGGCTCTACATAATAGGTATATTCATACTCATGCACCTGCTGCATCATCTGTCCATAAGGATTGGCCAGAAGCGGTCTGCCAGTCACGCCCTCCCAATGTTTGAACACACTCTGTTGTGCATGAATGGTGGTGGTGGCACAGCATGCCAACACCATAAAGCATAAATATATGTATTTGTATTTGTTCATAATACACTACTCTTTTATAATTTCCACTTTATACGGAATGTCATACCCTAACTGATTGATACCTATCAGCACCTTGTGTATAGCATATCCATTGCGGTTGCCAATTACGCCCTCTATGGTGTGTCGCGATGGCACTGGTGTGGGCATACGGTCGTATATACATATACCTTCGCCGTCGGGTTGCAACGTCAATGTCTGCCAACCGGCAAACACCCAACCGCCTGCAGTATCGGCACCAGGTTTGAGTTCTACACCATCGCTTATGCGCACTACATAGGGTATGAGATGAAACTCGCCGTAACTCTTAAATCTTACGGTAAGCATCTCGTCGTTCTGCTCAACAGTAGGCAGCACGCCAATGGGGGTAAACTGCTCTACCTTGAATCTTACACGATAGTCGTTTAGCTTTATTGGTATCTCAAGATAGTCGTTACGCGATATTGTGTTCCAGTTTGACAGTGCACCACGATGGTTCATTGTGGCATGGTCGGTCTTAACGCTCACTACAAAGTAGTTTGGCATTCGAGCTATCGACTCGTTGACGTAGAAACTTATAATCGTCGGTGTCGTAGTATTGGCCTTTACCACCACTTCAGGGTTGAGATTTATAGTAAACATCTCTTTCGCTGCCGAAGCATTGATATGTGGTTCAACTGCTGTGCCATTGTCCTTGCCGGGCAGCAGATACAGATTGTTAGCCTCGTTCTTGGTAATATCTGTAAGCGCCACTTTCTTTAGCGTGATGTCGTTTGGCGTGTCGTTGGTTATCTTCAGCTTTACCTTAGCCACCATTCTTATCACTTCGAGATCGACATCTGAAGTATTCTTCTTTATCTCTATGGTCTGCTTGTTGCTCATAGGTATGCCGCCAGGAAAGTCGGCTGCCGTAAGCACATTGCCATTTACGGTATATAGCTTATTGTCGAAGTCGGCAGGGAGCGGCGTATTAGATGTAGAATAGTCGATATTCGGGTCGAGCCCCACAGCCTCAGGTTTAATATTTGCGAAAGAATAGAATGTAGTTTCGCCTGGTTCAATCTTAGCCGTAAGCGTGCCCACCCAGCTCTTCTCCTCAGCATAATCCTCACTAACAAGCAGATGCTTGATGATGCCATGCTGTACAACGATGGTGAAGCAGTTGTTCATCATCTCGCCTTTTTCTGCATTGGCGTCGGTCCATTCCAGCGAACCGCTACTACGTGATGCAGTGCTTCCTGTCGGGGTTGAAATATTTATGCGCACAGTTACAGGCTTGCTGTCAATTGTTGGCTCGGTAGTAGGGTCTGACGAGCAACAACATAGAGCAAGTGATGCAATGAGCGAGACTATCAAAAGCGATATTTTCTTCATATTCTACATTATTATTTCTTCATCATATATGCGTTTGTTCCATCTTCTTACGTGCAGGTTTACGATAAGCTTTCCGCCCTCTTTGTAAACCATGAATGTATAGAAGTGGTTGCGCTGTATATCGTATGGCGTGCCTGTAGGTTCTCCGGCAGTGTCGTAGTTGCGAAAATACAGGGTATATGTACCTTCGTGTTTGCCGTTCCTGTTCAGGTTAATTGTTATCGTAGCAGGTGTAGCACCACTACTGGTATTGTCGTATTCAGTTATGTATGTCGCTCTCTCCTCCACCAAGTCAATACTTGCCTCCCTGCTGTCAAACACATGCAGCGAATTGTCGAAGCGTATATTCTGCGTCCTGTCAGCCAGCTTATAGTTGTTGGGCAGACAGTAGCCTTTGGTGTTATAGTTGTTGATGTGCATGCTGCCTATAGAGTAGCCGTACGACGGCATATCCGAGCGCATGCCAACTCTCACCTTGGCCATAGCTCTTAGCAAATATATTGGCTCTGTCATATCTGTTTGTGTGCCGAGGGTTAGTGCAGGCAGCGAAGCCACGCCCCACATTGGTATATATTTTCGTGTACCCGTATCAAGGTTGTATGTCAAGTCGGATAGTGAAATGGCGCTATGTTTTGAAACATTGCAGTTAGCCACAATCATTATCTTCTTAGCCTTGGCAATATTGTCTTTAGCATTCTTCCACACTCCGGTTATGGCATATTTATTGCCCGAAGGGTCGCTCATTGGTACAACCTTTATCGTCTCCACATCGCCGATGATGTTGCCCCCTTTGTCGCAGATGGCTATATACAAGTCGTCGGTGTTAATCATATTTTCCTTTTCAATGCCGGGCAGCGGGTGGTCGTAGTCGTCCCATCCCTCGTTGGCGGCACGAGTTGTCCTGACATCTGCCACCGCCAGCGTAAAGGCTACACGCACATCGTCCATGCTGATAGCGTCTTCTGCGTTGCTATCTGAACAAGCAGCCATTGCCATGCATAGCATTATGCCGACAACCGCTATAAGGGTAATATGTTTAATATGATATAACATCAAGTATTACACTGTTGTTTAGAATAATAAAGTATCGTATTCTATCTCTCCATTCTTATTTCTCATTCTTTACATTTCAGTATGTTGCAACACCACTCGCCAAGAGTTTATATATATATTGGCGTTTAGCCAATTTAAGCGGTCGTCTACAAAGAAGATGAAGTTATAGTCGTCCTGCCGGTCTAAGTATTCTTGGTCAGTCATCGTCTTGTTGTAGTTTCCTTTCACAAGCAATGCATAGTCGATGAGAGGTATGTTGAACACCATTTTCCCGTTGTTTGTATTATAAACCTTAAGTTGTGGGTGTTTTGTAGCAAACAGTCTGTTTACGGTCATCTCAGCCACTACTGCCGACACCTGTGTTTCGCTCTCGTTCACAGCTCTGACGCTACCGTCGTATTGCGCCCATGGGCGATAAGTTATCGAGTCGTCCATTACAGGTGTGTTGTCGTAGGCAAGCCAACCGTTATCGTCGTCTATCTTGAAGTCAAAGTCGCTGGCTTTTAGTCTCTTGCCAGATGTGTTTTGTATCACCACTTTGACGTTGTTAGTATTCTTAGTTAGTGGCACCGTTATGGTTTTTGTTCCATAGTCTTCCATACGCATGTCTACATTTTTAGAGTATCCGTGGTATAGGGCTGTCAGGTCGTGCTGTATGTCTCTGGTTGTTCTATTGATCTTACAATCGAGTTTGGTGATGTCGTTTGTTGCGTCGCCGCTTGTTGTGTACGTGTATGAGTTTGGCTGTCGTTCTTCGCCTTCAGCCCATACATGCAGGGTGTATATGCCTGGTTTGATATCGAGTTTCATATAGCCTCCAGCGGCAGCTATATTGCTCACTTCCTCAGTCTTATTGAATACCAGGTCGCCATTTGGATTATAGGCATGCAGAGTCACCGTCTTCACTGGTGAGTTGAAGATGTCTATAAAATCCATGTTCATATCGTAGCAGAACCTTACTCTCAAGTCTTTTTTACAGCCGTCCATGTCATCGTGCATCATAGAGCAAGAAGATATGGCTAATGACGATATAAGAGCGAGAGTTATCTTGTTTGTAGTGTTCAAGATAGACCTTAAGTATCTCATATAAGCAGAATGTAATGTATGTACTATTGTTTTCTTTGATACCTTATGTTATAGTTGGTACGACACTGAGCCGTACCAACTATGTGTATAGAGATATATTATGCTTGCGCGTTGGCGGAATTAGTAAACAAGTTGACAAGTTAACGGGTTAACAGGTAAGTTTGCCAAGCTTTTTAAGCTTCTTACCATTATGACGTAGTGTATTGCATACTTACTCGTTAACTCGTTAACCTGTCAACCCGTCAACCTGTCAACCCGTTAGTTACCAAGACTTGCGTTTTGGTTTACCACGCGCCACTGCAGTACCTGAACGCGTGCTGCAAGGTAGGTGTCTTGGTATGTAGGCACAGCTGGTTTAACCACCTTGCCGGGGTCGTATACAGGTGTACCAAAGCCTTTGATACCTGACAAAGTAATCTTGTAGAAGTGGTTGCGCACAATACCATATTCGGCAAGTTCGCCAATACCTCCAAGGTGCTTGATAGGAACATAGTAGTAAGCTCTACCGTCCCTTCTGATTTCAGCCTTATCTGCCTCAATGGCTGCCAATACTTCAGCCTTTGGTACTTCTGTGAAAGTAGGAGTGGTGCCAGTAGTTGACTTGGTGTAATACTTAGTACCAGCAGGGGCGTTTGCCAATGTCGGAGTTACGAGATATTGTTGCATACTAGCATCAGGATCCTTAAAGTCGATGTCATCTTTTGAAAGCTGAGTATAATTTGTGGCATCAGTACTTGTGTAATACTGCGAGAATGTCAATGCCACCTGCCTCTTAAGATTGTCAATTCCAAGAATAGACACACCATTATATCTACAAATTTCGGCATTATGCCAGTTGCCGGCAGCATCCTTGTATTTGAGAGTGGCTGCAACTGCAAACTTTGTCAGATCGTTGTTTTTCAAATCAGTGACTTTACTTTCAGGCGTGTTAGGCAATGTGTACAATACGTCCCGCATCTTGGCATTCAATTGGTTAAACGTAGGATTAACAGGCGGATTGGCGCCCATGCCTGCATCAAATCCAACTGATTTTTCCCAGAAACAACGGTGATAGTCGGATGTTGTCCAAGGAGTAAAACCTAAAGTTCCATCGGCCCATGTCTTATTTACCTGCTTTTCTATCTCAGCCTTGCCATTCTCATTTGCCAAGCCCCAGCCTTCGATAACAGCATAAACATCATAATCGCCGGATTTTCCAACAGGATTCTTTGTACCATATTTGTTGGCCTCCCAGTTTGTACCATTGCCATGCTCAAAGGCTTCATTGTCAACATCGGCAGTAACCTTAGCCACAACACGCTCTACATAGAGGTCTACTGGTTTTGCCTTGGCAGTTTCTGCCGAAGTTGTTACATGACCTGCAACAAGCGATGCACAAACATCTTCACCTGCATTAACATATACAGAGTTGCTCATTACAAACTCAGACACAGCACCGGTAGTCGCATGCTTTTTGTAGAAATTGCGACCTACTGCAGAATAACGAAGTTCGCTCAATCTCATTACATCACCACCTTTTTCATTTTGGAGTGTTGTAGCCTCAACAGTTTCTGGATTAACAACTGCCACAATAGCAGCAGGAGCAGCAGCCTGAACACCATTGATTACGAGCACGGTTTGCGTAATCTTCTCTATCTGTGATGGTGTGCCTGAAGTTGAGCTGTCGTCAGCAGGAGAAGCCTCAAGCCAGTTTTTGTCTTCGCCACCTTTTACACCCTCAATACCAGGATTCTTAATAAGATATGGCGAACCATCACCGTTGAAGAAGTAGAAACGCACCTTTTTGATAGCGCTTTCCTCCGCAGTGCCGTTCTCATACTCAGCAGCACGTGTTGTAGGAGTAGCTCCCACATTCACAATGTTCACAGCGAGATATTGCGGATCACTACCAGTTTTTGTGCCGCCACCAATCTCATCTTTGTCAGAAGCACATGCGGTCATCATCAATGCTACGCATGCAAAAGGGAATAATTTAGGAATCTTCATAACAGGAAATTAAGTTGTTATTAATAATGTTGCTATTTACTTAAGTAGGTGTTCAAAATTATTTTTACATTGAAAGTGCATTATCGGGGCGCAGATGTTTCCTTCGGG
>OBAD01000187.1_pt1 | contig 19246 bp, 14 predicted proteins | sample 1494861 | NCBI WGS metagenome assembly OBAD01 (sample SAMEA3360681, study PRJEB22359) | human gut metagenome | biome: ENVO:urban biome; feature: ENVO:human-associated habitat; material: ENVO:feces | place: Bangladesh | collected 2011
TTTGCCAACAAGAACTTTCGATAAACAACTAGCAGTAAAAGCCTTTGAGCATTTTGCGAAGATAAATATCTTGCTGCCAGATATGCATTGTCAACCAATATTGAGTTGTGTAGCTATGTATGCTGGGGACGTTCAGCAATTCAAGAGTTTAAAGATTTTTGAGAATCCAATTACGCAACAGATTTTTGAATATACATATATGTATTTTTCAACTAGAAATTATGATGTGGAAACTATTAAAACTCTTGCTAAAAAAGCTCCAAAGGAAGCCAAATTTATCTTGGCAAGAATATTAGGTTCCGAAAAACATACAAGTGAAGCTTTGGCTATTATAAAACCATTGATACAAGAAGGTGTCTATTCTTTAGAGATGTGTGTGTATCTATCTATAATACGTGAAGATGAAAATTATAAAGATGTTTTCTTTGATGCATTGAAGAAACTTAGGAAAAACGGTTTTACACATGTAAAAGAGTTCTTGGAAGATGAATATTATTTAGCTATAGGTTGTAATGACTTAACTGATGCTGGAGAAGTAATAAGCTTATTGTTTGAACAATATTCGGATAACAATAGTGTATTTTATAATTATCTTAGTTATTTGAACTTAACTAATCAAAATACAACGTTCTCCAAATATGTTTGCAGGGTTTTAAATACAGTAGAAAACGATTCTGCTTTAAATTGTAACTTTTCCACTTTGCTGATATTACAAGGTTTTTACAAGGAAGGGGTGGACTTTTTGTATGGGGCTATTTTACGAACAAAGTCGCAAGAGCTAAAAGACCTGTGGTTCAAATATGTGCACACTCCACATATCTCACCAATTATCAATGAAGAGAAAGACATTGTTGAAAATGGAGACTTTGTTGTGTATGAGGAAAATGGAAAAGTTAGAAGCGAAGATGTATTCATCAATTCTAATACAGAAAAAATGATAGGACATCATGTCGGTGAAAAGGTTGCGTTGGATAGGTTTGGTGTTATATCTACTGCAAGAGTACAACATATTTATAATAAGTATCATTCTCTTACAAGACAAATATACCAAGGTTTACAACAAGGTCAAAGCAAGAGTATACGTATGTTCACCCTTGATGATTTGAAAGGTGGCGATGGAAACATGTTGACCAACTTGATGATGTTGGCTGGTGGGGTTGACAACAAGAAACGAATTGAAGATTGGGAAGAACGGTATGCAAAAGGTGAGTCTATGCTTATCAGTTTATTTGGCAACAGCAATGCGTATGAGAAGTGCATAAATCGAATGTTTGGAAATGATAGGATATTTTGTTTGCCGTATCAAAACTATGAAAAATGTCCAATAGATGACTATGAGTGCGTGTTGGATATTACGTCAGTAGTTCTTCTAAGTATGCTTAACAAAATTTATGGGGTAACTTTTGATAGAAAATTTATTATTCCACAAGGATTGTTGATTTATTTGCAGCAGACTTTACAAAGTGAGAAAGTTAATCTTCCAAGTTTCATATCGCAAGAAGTAGTAGAAAGATTAAGGTTGAAGACAGAAGTTTCGGAAAGTTTTCATATAGAGATATTGCAATACATACTTGACTGGATTGAAAAATATTCTACTATTGAAGTTGCGACAAAAAAACTGAACCTCAATTTCCAAGAAATCGGTCACTCCTTTTTTGAAATCGAAAGTGAAAGTATGCTCTTGACGATTGATAAGAAGAGATGTTTGATTAGTGAAGATTGGGGACTTATGAAAAAATATGAGAACTTCAAAATTCTCAATACTGAAGCTTTCTTATATCTGTTGAATGTCAAGGAAAAGATAACTGTTTCAAAGTTCTTAGCAGACTTACATTTTGTAGGAGTTAATGTTGACTTAGATTATATGTTTGAACAATACCACAAGAAAGTCAGTAATTATCCTAATACATTTGGGGAATGCTTGGAAGCACTTCGAATTAACGTGTATTTGACAAAGACAGGATTTAACCTTGCCAATAGAATATTAAACTCAACCATAAAACTTCCATCAGACACCTTTGATGTAATGAATATCTTTGGGAAAATATTGGAAGACAAACCTACTGCTTATAGAAAAGACCTAATCCGTCAAATGGAGCAACAGCATGGAGTACATTCTGAATTTATGAAGTATCTGATAGAAACTGTAAAAATGAATAGGCTTTTTTTGATATAAGATAAATTGTAAGAATAATTAAGAATATTTCAGCTCAAAAATGAAAATAGCATTTGTTAACGTTCTGGGTATTCCTAATAACTACGGAAGCTTTGAGTAGTTCGCAGAGTATATCTCTGTGGGCTAGTGAAGAGTGACCATGAGGTTATGGTATATTCTTTTCTTATCACCTTTATAAGGATGATGAGTACAAGGGTGTGAAAATCAAACATATCTGTAGTCAGGAAACTTGGATAGGTGGAAGGCTCGGCTCGTTCTTATACGACTTTATATCGCTAAGGTTGCTTTGAAGCGTGATATGCAGATTTATAAGAAATGCAAACCACTAATACTGCGTAAGGTAGGGTGAATGCGAAATATAATCTTTGCTACAGTTGCTATCTTTTATTGGAGAACTAGCTGTAGTTATCGTTTAATTGTTAAATTAAAAATATGAAAAATCGTAGAACAATTACATTTAATATTGGTGATGAGAACCGTATTGTAGTGGAAAACATCAATAAGGATACCATTATGTCATCAATCTTTTCTGAACCATATCATTATATCCTTAATGCTTTGGATCATTATTTTGATGCGTTGCCTGATAACAGGGACGATTATTTAAAGGGTAATGATATATGGATAAATAATGTCTTTGCATTCATTGGTGAAAGAGGTTCTGGAAAGACTTCGTGTATGCGCTCTATTGTGCATCTGCTTGAAGACCCTCGTAGTTCCCAACTGGATAATACGGTTTTAAAGAGTAATTTCTATGCGTTGGATATGATTGATCCGTCGTTTATTGACAGTGAATCGAATATCATAGGCGTTATATTGGCAACACTTTATAAGAAATTTCTGGATTATTCTCATAATGTAAACGAAAGTTTGAAATTCAAATTGGCTGAATCTTTTGCCAGAGTGCAGCATGATTTTAGCAGAATGATGACAGAGAGCGCTATACCTGATGATGATTTGGAATCATTGTCTTCTTTGTCAGCAGCGGTTGACCTCAGAACCTCCATGTATGAGTTGATAGACAGGTTCATGAAGTATATGGGTAAGGAGAATGCGATACTTCTGATATCCGTGGATGACATTGACTTGCATTCCAGAGATGCTACCAAAATGGTAGAACAGATTCGGAAATATTTGGTCTTGCCTAATGTGCTCGTAGTGATGGCAGTGAAGCTTGATCAATTGGCTAAGCTTAAACGGTTGCAGTACTCTAGGGAATATAGTGATACAAGACAGACCTTGAATGATAAGGATCTTGATGAAATGGTGGACCGGTATATCACGAAACTGGTTCCATATAATCATCGTGTATATATGCCGGAGTCTACCTTCTATTGGGATGCAGGATTGCACATCAATCAGAAGGATATTTCTTGCTATCAGTTTGAATCAGTAAGACAGGCAGTTCCGGAATTGATTTTCAGAAAAACGAGATACTTATTCTATAACAGTGCTGTCAAGACGAGTTTTATTGTACCGGATAATCTTCGTGAATTACGCCAGATTATCAGACTGCTTGTTGACATGAAGGATTACTGGCTGTATGATGAAAATGGAAAGGTAATAGCTGAGGAATATAATAATAAAGAGGTGTTTAAGAAATACCTTTTTGAGAGTTGGATGATGAATCATCTTGATGCTGATTCCCAGAAAGGGATTAAAGAGCTTGCTTCCATTTCTGAGGCCATACAGATTAATGCTACTGCTTTACGTATTATACGGGATAAGTTTGAAAAGGATAAGTTTTTTGAGACAAAAGATTCTCCTATCTCAAATATCCTCAAATCCAATAATCAGGTTTATAATATAGCTATAGGAGATGTTTTGGCCATCATCGATTTATTGGAAAGAAAGGATATTACTTTAGAGCAGATGCATTTCCTTTTTATGATTAAAACCATTTATTCAATGAGACTCTATGAGTTTTATGATGAATATATAGAGGAAATTCATGCTGATAAGGAACTTAATGGAGAAATGACTTCTGAAAGAGTTTTGGCCCGTGGCTTGTATCAGGACATGAAATTGCCGAATTATTTGAAGCTTATTGGAGGTAGATTTTTCAATACGCGAATGATAGTAGAACTTCCAAAGGGGGGAGATGATCCATATCGTTCTAATCGAGTAATCAATTTGGAGGCATTGAGGGCTTTAATGAAATTGTGTACAGAAAAGCCTGAGAAACTGATGCCTATTGAGTTGAGAATGGCAGAAGTATTTATGTTGTGCACTGCCAGAATTTTTAAATCAAAGCATTATTTGCCTCTAAAAAATAAAGACTATATAGATTTTACTTATAGAGAATATCGAGAATTAGTGTATGCAGCTTCTTTAACTCGAAAGCCAAAAGGGTATTGGGATATAGGTGCTTTTCTCTTTAATGTTGTTGATATTGAAAGATGTTATCAGAGGTTCGATTATGGTGCAGAGTTTATTGACTTAATGAATCAGTCAGAGGTTTCATTTAGTAATTCTTTATATAATGGCTTCAAGTCATTAACGAAGAGTGGTATCAGAAATATGTCTCCTAAAGATTATCAGGATTGCTGTAATGCTCATCCAACTTTGCTGGAGTCTGAAAATACAGAATTGCCAGTATTTGATAGACATATATGGCTGTCATGGGCTTGTGTAAGAAACGCTGAGATTTTATGCGATCTTGTTTCCTTCCTGGATGAAGATGAATATAAGAATAGTGGTGATGATGTAAAGATCCTAGAGCGTTTCTTCTTATTGATGTCGCAATATTCCATCTACAGTTATGATAAAACGGGAAATGGTGATGAGGGTGACTATTATCGGATCAACTATCGCTTTGCTAGGCTCGTGATGGAGACCTTGAAGGAGATAAGCAGTTCATATTCTTTAAAGGAAATATTTAAGTTAATCTTTGATGATTTTTCTGCTCCTGATAAGAAAAAACCGGACTATTATGAAGAAAAGATTAAAAAGCTGATGGATGATCATTATAATGAAGTGAATGGTCGGGTTCCTGTTATAACAGCGGAAAGGTTGGCGTCTACTTTAACCAAAAGAAAGTGTTCAAAAAGTACATTGATAGAAAAAATACTTAAATTGGATGCTCGATTTAGGAATGAACCTTATCGGAATATGCTGAATGAGGTGTTGCCTATTCCTGGCAAGGAACAAATGTCGGTGGATGATGTGCCTCAAATTCTTGATGCCATCAATAATGGACTAAACGGATTGAACAATGGAAACGCTGAGACAAACAATCAAAACGCTGTTCCAACTCCAGAAGAGTGATAACGTTATTGCTTCTCTATTGAAGGGGAACAGTCATGATGATGTTCATGTGAATCGCCAATGGTTTGTTAGGGCATATCTGGATGACATCAGTCCCATCAGAACCAAGGATCAGGTAGAGGCTATATTTGACTTGTTTCAGTCTAAATGGGCAACGAATGACAATAACATCAAGTCGCTGGCTTTTTGCCCAAGCAACAGTGTCTTCAATGTATTGCTTCATTTCTCTTCATGTGTATTGAAGGAATATAAACATCAGCCTGTTTGCAGATATGACGACTTGTTGAGATGGCATGATCTTACTTCCAATCTGGGTGAAGATCTGTTTACGACTTCTTACCTTGCAGCAAAGGATGTTATGCAGGAAGTAGACCGCAGATTTTTTAACTGGAAAGATATCATCAGTCATGACAATGCCGCTCTTGGCAATATCTTTGAAAAGAGAATGATAGATTTGCATTATCATCTTTATGGTTCGATTTTTGTTTTTGACTTAAACTGGTTGAGCTTGATGAATGATGTGACAGATAGGCAGGATAGTTTCAGAAAGATCTTCGATTATCTGAGAGCTCCTCATATTATCAATTCGAGTGAGGTGAGCAACAGTCTGTATAATAAGGTGATGAAGGCAGCTTCTATCAGACTCTTGCTGTTTTGGTATCTGAATTCTGATGTAGATGATGCTTTTGTTGAGAGCTATTATCGTTCTACGATAGGCATGCTAGGCATAGATGAGGATTTACTGATGAACATCAAGTTGTTGGAACTCTCCAATCGGGTCAATGTGGCTAGAATGATGAAAGGTTATCGTTTTGGTACGCAAGGTAATACGCAGAAGAATATCTTGGATTACGCCATTTCTGCTGACATCATGTTGCCTTCTGCTGGAGAGAGTGAGTATATTTACTCCGTTTTGGCTGGCGAGCGTTTCTTGATGTACAGGATGTTTAAGAGAATCTTTGAAGGTACTGCTGATTCTGACATGGCAACGCTTTTCTACATATATCTGCTGATTAAAAGTGAATTTAGGAATGAAATTGTACAGTTGAATGATTCTGTCGGATTTGCCAACTTCGCTGATTATCAAGGTAGAAAAGTTCTTTTTCTAAAGGAAAACTCGGCTTATAGTGAGATCGTGTCACAAGTGGCAATTGGCAGTTCTCTATGTGATTCTCAAAAGTATCTGGAGGCTCGTATCTCTCCCAAGGGGAGTAAGGAAGGGCTGCAGAAGACATTAGAAGGAATTGATAAATCTTTAAGGAATGGTAATCTGGCTTCCTGCAAAACCGAAGTTCTGGATAAGAGATATTCCATTATTCTGCATTTTATAAAGAGAAACGATAAAGAAAAACAGAAAGCAGTCCAATTGCATAGGGATTCTTCGCTATATTACCGGCATTATGGTTTGAGGAATGAAATCAAAAAGCAGGCTATGGCTCTGAAAAACTGGCTGAAGATGTGTTCTGAATTGGGTAAGGATAGTCGAGTTGTGGGTATTGATGCTGCCAGTTCTGAGATAAAGTGCCGTCCTGAGGTGTTTGGGCAGGTGTTTCGTTATCTGAAATATTATGTTCCAACTTCTGTATACAACAGTAAGGATAAGGAATTGGGATTTACTTTTCATGTGGGGGAAGATTTCCTGGATATCGTTGATGGTTTGCGGGCCGTGCGTGAAAGCATCTTATTCCTGAATCTGGAGAATAGAGATAGGCTGGGGCACGCTTTGGTACTAGGTACGGATGTTGAAAAGTATTACCGTAAGCGAGGTTATTATATATCAATGTCGAAACAAACCTTGCTTGACAATATCGTATGGCTTTACTTCGAAGGCTCTTGCTGTGACGGATTTAATCGTATTGCCGTTAAACTTAAGGCGTTATATTCCAAATACTTTGATGATATATATGGAAAATGCAAGATCATGGATGGTGATCATGTGTTAACCCCAAACATAGAAGATTACTATAATGCCTGGTTGCTGAGAGGAGATAATCCGGAATGCTACAAGAATCCTCAAAAGGAATATGAAAACAGGCTTACCAGTTATTGGGGTATTTATGCGCTGAACGAGTCGGAGATTGTAAGTAAAGCCAGGAAAAATATAAAGGCCCGTTTCTTATATTATTTCTATCACTATGATGAATATGTATATAAGGAAGGATGCAAGTGTGATCAAATCAAACTGGATGAGGATTATATTTATGTTATCAGACAGTTGCAGGAAAAATTACTGGATGAGGTTGAAATGAAGCATATCTCGATAGAAACGAATCCTACGTCAAATTATAGGATAGGTGATTTCGAGAGGTATGATGAGCATCCTATCTTGTATTTCTTCAATTACGGCTTGGAACATAAGGGTATTGCACCTCATTCTATCACTGTTTCTATCAATACAGATGACAAAGGTGTTTTCTCTACATCTTTAGAGCGTGAATACTCTGTAATGGCTGCTGCTTTGGAGAAGAAGTCTTTGGTTGAAAAGGATGGCAATTCTCCAAGGAGAATTTATGACTGGTTGGATAGAATCCGTGAGATGGGATTTGAAATGAGGTTTGATAGATGAGAATAATACGGTTTTTTAATTATTAAGGTGGAGCTATGAAACAAATTCGATTTTTGTCTAATAATGCATGTAAGACCAAGGAGGTTTCTGAGATATTGAAAACTTTAGATGTTGACGTTATCCCGATAGCAAGGAAAATAGAAGAGCTTCAAACGGATAACGTCAATCATTTGGTTAAAGAGAAGGCATTAAAGGCTTTCAAGATGATCGGACGTCCGCTATTTGTTGAACATACCGGTCTGTTTATTGATAAGATTAATCAACTGCCTGGAGGTTTGACACAGGTGTTTTGGGATAAACTGCAAGCGGATAAATTTGCAGAACTCTTTGGGGCTGATGTCGGAGAATCCAAGGCCAAGGCTATTACCACCATTTGCTATATTGATGGTAGGAATACCCATATTTTTGATGGAGAGGTAGAAGGGAGTATCATTTCTGTTCCGAAGGGAGATCGTAATTTCCAATGGGATTGCATATTTGTTCCCAATGGTTGCGATCTGACTTTTGCTGAGATGGGTGCTCGCAAAAACGACATCAGTATGAGAAAGACCGCATTACAGAAATTTGCTGATTTTTTGAAACAATAGCCATATGAAGTATATAGAAGAACTTAAAGAGGCCATCAGGCGAAAAGATGTTATTCTCTTTGTGGGTGCCGGAGTGTCCAAAAACCTGGGGCTTCCAACTTTTTCAGAGTTGATAGATGAGGTGGCCAATCTTATTGGTTATGATCCGGAAATATTCAAGACTCTATCCAATTATCAGTCTTTGGTTGAATTCTACTATCTCACGCGGAAGACTATAGGAGATCTGAGAAGTTACATGGACCAGAAATGGCACAATATTGATGAAGCTAAACTGGATGCTACGTCTATTTATAAAAATATTGTTGATTTGAACTTCCCGATTATCTATACTACCAATTATGACAGTTGGATAGAAAGAGCCTTCAAGCATTATGGAAAGGAATATAGCAAAATCGTTGGTGTGAAGGACTTTATTGATATAAAGGAGGACGTGACCCAGATTGTCAAGTTTCATGGTGATTTTTCTGATGACAGTTCTATAGTGCTCACAGAAAGTAGCTATTTTGAACGTTTGGAGTTTAATTCTCCTCTGGATATCAAACTCAGGTCTGATATGCTGGGTAAAACCATTCTTTATATTGGATATAGTTTGGAAGACATCAATATGCGCTTCCTGTTATACAAACTTTCGAAGATTTGGGAGAAATATAAGGATATTCGTCCTGCTTCATACATCTTCCTGACCAAACCTAATGAGGTGGAAGAGAAAATATTGGAATCCAGAGGTGTAAAGCCTATTGTTTCCGACTATGATAATCCTGGTGAAGGATTGACTCATTTCCTGGATGAGTTGGTAAAGTAGTGGTAGAAAAGGTATTAAGAAGTAGGAATAATACATAGAAGAAATAACTGATATATGAGCGAACGGCTCCCTCTCTCCTTTTTATTTAAGCTTCTTTTTGGAGATGGAACTTAGTAGCCCGTTTTTAGCTTTTTAAGAGGTTGGCAAAATGCAAATAACGAAATTAGAAAGAGAATTATCAGAATTCGTCAGAGAATGGATTGATGCACGATGGCAAAAATGGTCTTTAAACTATGAAGCAATTCGTCGTGATAGAAGAACAGGTATCTATAGTTTGAATCAAGGTGGAAAACTTTTGGATTATCTTGACTCTATTATGGGTAATCTTGAAGATCATTTGGGTATGGATAAAGGACAACACCTGATTCCTTCAAAGTTTTCTTCTATCAATCAATTCGCTCAGTTTCTTCAGAATTTCACTCAATATCTCCGAGACAACTATTATCTTATTGAGACAAATTTAAATAAGGAGCAAACAGACATTATCGTTGCTGATATTGCTAATATGGTTAATGAGATTATTGAGATGTCAAATCGATGTCTGGACATTATATTAGTTGATGACAATGTTCCAATACCATATCAACAAGTTAAGAAAAGCTTGTATAATGGCGATGTCAAAGAGTTCATCGGTCTGCTTAATAGTATCATAAAAAGCATACCCTATCTCATACATAAAGAGAAATTCAATGAGGGATATTTCCATTCTTTCTTTCATGTTGCTTTAACGTTGATTGGGATGCGTCCTTTATCTGAGGTGGCTACTTCAGATGGTAGAATAGATATGGTTATAGATTGTCCAAAGGCTATTTATATCATGGAGTTCAAGTATTCACCGAACGACAAAGATTTGTCAAAGGTAGCTTTGGAACAAATCAAAAGTAAGAAATATCACCAACCATATATCATACAGCAGAAGCCTATTGTTGGAATAGGTTATTCTTTCGGTGAAGGAACAAGAGAAAATAACAAATTTTACGGATGAGGCATTATATCAGCCAGAACTGAATCTTGAAAATAGGGTTTTATGAAGAAATATTGTTACGTTTGTGGAAAGGAGCTAAGTGAACATCCATCTTTAGATGAATGTAAGTGCCATGATGAGCATATCATTCCGAATGCAATTGGTGGGCATTTGACATCAAGGGATTTTTTATGTGAATCATGTGGAGGTGGTTTATCAAAAGGAGATAAGGCATTTACAGACATATTCGCACCTTTTATTGTATTTCTAAACCAAGCAGGTCTTCTTCGTTCATTAGATAGAGATAATGTGGACAAAAAGGTATTGCCTGGAAGTATCTTTGAAAATAACGAACTTTCATCAACGCCAATTCATAAGATTAGGTATCAGAAAGGGAAAGCTACTCCTTGCAAACCTTTTTACCGAATAGATGAAACTAATAAAAAGGTATTCCTATTTGCAGAAAAGAAGACTTCAAAACATTATCGTGCGTATGTTGAACAGCAAATGAAAAATGATGCCAAGAATATTGATCAATACCACTTTGAGATGTTTGACGATTTGAGCAATTTAGGATTCCTTGGCATCAATTTTTCAAAAGGAAAACCAAATTTTAACCAAGACTTAAAAGATGGTTTGTTAAAGATTGCCACCGAAATTGCTCTATATGCAGGAGTAAAACGTGAAGATTTAGCATCTGTATTGGATATTGATGAAAGTACAGGGATTTCAACTTATAAGATTAACACTTATATATGGCCATACACGCCCCAATCTTTGCCTGACATACTGTATGAGAATGAAAGATACAAGATAGATGCAAATTATCCTGCACATATACTAAAAGTGTTTACTGAAACTAATACAGAAGGCGGTAAGAGTTTACTTTGCTACATAGAATTATTCAGCACATTCCAATATTATGTTCTTTTGAATGATGATTATAAAGGAAAAGAAGTTGATTTTACATACGCTCAGAAATTAAGCCCTAACTATGTTGAGTCAATAGAAGATTTGGAAGCAATGGACTATAGCGACTTGGACATAGCAATTAGAGACGCAAAATTTTCAAGAGAAGAATTGAAGGGACTATCAAGAGAAGAGATTTGCGCTAAGATATATGATGTTCAACGTAGAAGGGGAAGTGAGTTTAATTTGAATGCAGCTGTTATAAAGGATTATGAGTGGATTTCCAGGCAAATACTTCTAACCCTTGCTACTATTGTAAAAGAAAAGCATTGTACACATTTGTTGGATTCGGCCTTACGTTCGTTTGTGAAAATACAAAAATCACATAAATATACTTGTCAAGAAGTAATGGATGCGTTTGCAGAACAACCAAAGGAAGCATATTTCAGAAAGATGGCAATTGTAAAAGAAGAAGGACAACTTGTAACACGCTCTTATCCAGAGTTGTGTTTACAACTTTATAATAAACACCCAGAATATGTACAAGAATATACAACCGTAAAATTTTCTCAATTATCAAATTATTGCTATAAGAAAGCTGGTGTAAAAACCGAATGATTTGATAATGATATAGAATAGAAAAGCAATAAAATGAAAACAATACGTTTACTACAACTTTCAGATATTCATTGGAAGAAGCAACTTGACGCCGCTGATGATTATACAGACATAAGAGACCAAATGCTACAAGATTTGGAATATTATTGTCAAGGCACAGGTAATGCTTTTGATAAAATTCTTATCTGTGGTGACATTGCCTTTAGCGGATCTACTGATGAATATAAACGAGCCAATTCATTTATCAGAGAACTATGTAAAACCGTAGCTTGCAAAAGCGAAGAAGTTTATACGGTTCCTGGCAACCATGACAAGAATGTAAATGAGCATCCCAAGTGCGTGAGAGAATTCATTCATCAAGCTATATCTAATAGCGGTAATGATCGTGATTTGTGGTGGAATAAGATGATTGACGAAGACTTTTCTTTCATCAAGAAATTATATACACCTTTTAAAGAATACAATCACTTCTGCAATGATGAGAGAGACAATGCTGAACCTTTTATGCTTAGAGCTTTAGAATTGGGTGTTGACAGGTATGATGGTGCTGAAATGTTTTGGCATTCTGAATTTGAAGATGACCTCGAAGGCTATCAAGTCAATTTGTATGGCGTGAACTCAGCATTGATTAGTGATTTAAATGATTATGACCCAGATCCCAATAGAATAGACGGACATCGTCTTTTCCTTCCCCAAGTAGCGTATCGTGGTGCAAAATGTAAGGATGGTATCATTAACATACTGATGTGTCATCATCCATTAGATTTCTTGCTGAATAAAGATACAATAGCCAAAGATTTGGATAAAAGGTATGCTTTGCAGCTATATGGACATGTTCATATAGCCAACAGTGACATAAATAACAATGCAGTGCATATATACTCTGGCTCTTTAAATCCTGGAGATGTGAATGATAACACATATAAACCAGTCTATAATATCATAGAACTCTCCATTGAAAAGCATGATAATGAAAACGATGTATTGAAAGTGGATTTGAGGGTTCAGAAGTATGATGGGGAACAGTTTGTGAAGGATGAAGAACAATCCAAACCATTCAAGGTTACATTGAAAAAACATGATGGTTGGAAAGATTGTAATAAAACTGCGGAAGCCATGGAACAGAAACTTCCAGATGGTTTATCCAAACGCGATGTTAGACACAAGTTTAAACAGTGTCCAAATTCAAAAGAGATAATAAAAAAAATGTATCCACAGATTGACTGTACAGGCTCTGCCTATATGAGAAATCAGGTGTTCTTGGAAAAAATCAGGGAAGACAACAGGTGGGTTGAACTTTATAACATGATAAAGTGATGAATAATGTACTAAACAAAATTCTCATGCAATGTGGTCTTATTGTACCACTTGAAGAGACAGAAACAGACGTATTGGCAAAAGCCTGTTCCGAATACATTGGTAATGAGTCGTTCTCTTTCGGTGATTTTGAGGAATTGGCTGATTGCTATGTGACAAATCGGGAATGTAAAGAGTTGAACGATTTCGTGACAGAATACATTTCAAACAATGGCTTGGGAAACTATAATTTTCCCAAACGTATAAAATGCGCACTTGTTTTCTATTGCATCTATTTGGCTATAGAAGAATGCGAAGATGACAAGGAAGCTGCATTGCGATCATTATCGTTGCAAAACGTTATGATTCAAGTGCATGGAAATTGGGAGAAATTAAATTATCAAGATGTTCTCTATAAACTATATTTTAAATATAATCAATATGCAGAGGGAGAAGTAATCGGTGAAAAGAAATTTCCAAGAGACTTTGTTCAATCAATGTTTATTGATAGTTTTCGACAGGGTGAGACTATCTCCGAGGATATGTCTGATAAAATACAGTCTTTGGCATTGATGGCCTGGGATGCAGAAATGTCGCAATTCATAAAAGGATTAAAGGAAACAAATGATTTCTTGAAAATTCAATTGATATTGGAACATTATTTTATCAATAAGCCGCAGATACCTCAAAAAGAAGATTTTATAGAGTTAATGCAACGTATTTTTCCACGTGGCGGAAATGGGCAAAGGCAAAAGATAGAGAAAATTCTTAAAAACTTGGCGGAAACGGACGTATGCCTTGTAGATGAAATCAAATCAGATTCATCTTTGCTATTGCATGAAATTGAAAATGCAAGGGATAATGAATATGGTGATTATCTGAAAGACTTCGAACTGAGTCCAAAAGAGTTCTTTGTTTATCTCTATTATGAACTGCTATTAGAAGATTTGTTAAAAGATTAAAGTAATGGAAGATAAAAAAGATATTTTAGAAAGTTTGGCTGGCGTTACTCGACCAAAACAAACTGATGACATCATAGATAATGCTGTTACGCAATCTGCGCAGTATTATTGTGATGCGCTGACAGATGAAAAAATAAATGATGTTTTGGGAGATTGTGATACGCATCTTATAACATTGGTTGGCTTTTCCGAAGTCGGGAAATCAACATTTGTGGCTTCTTTGTATCATAAAGTTATGTCTACAGGAGAAATTGATGGATACAAGTTTATTGATTCTGATACTTATATAGGATTTGAACGCAGGGCGTATATTCGGAATGAAGATTTGAAAACTTCTAAGCGAAATTCCAGAACAACCACTTTGGAAGGTCAGTTTTTGACATTGACACTGACAAAGAATGAAAAAATAAAGAAATTGATTATTTCAGACCGCGCTGGAGAAATGTATAAAAATAACTATAAGAATAACTTGTCTGATGTTCAGAAAGACAAAGGACTTATTAATTCTCACCACATAGTTTTCTTTGTGGATTCTTCATCAATTAATAATGAAGATGATTACGACGATTTTTGTGATGAATTTCAGTTGTTACTTGGACGCATGGCATCTGCTGGTGTTTTTGCAATTTCAAAAGTGTATGATATAATTTATAACAAGATCGAATTGAATTCAACTGATGAAGAAAAAACATTGTACACAAAGCAAAGTCAAGAATTGGAGAATATGCTGAAGAATGATTATGGTATCAATCTCTCGAATAGGTTTGAAATTACAGCAAACAACATGCAAGACAAAGAGTTGAATCATGTCTTTGACTATTTTGTAAACACCTTGAATGGTCAAATTATATGTCAACAAGCAGAAACGAATTGGGTACAAACATTGTTGAACGAATAAAAAAGAATGTATGAGTGTTACAAAATGTATGATAGCAGGATTGCCTGGTTCGGGCAAGTCTACATATATAGGTGCTTTATGGTATTGTCTGATGCATCCAGAAAAAGTCGGTAATATAAAATTAGTTGCTGATAAGATGAATCTTGCAGATGATCTTACAGTGCTAAACAGATTGAGTGAAGCTTATAAGAATATGAAGCTTATAGACCGCAATTATTCTAATCAAAATGAGACCGTTCTGATAAATCTTAAAGAAGCAGGTTCTGATAAAAAAATACAAGTGGAAATACCTGATTTCCTTGGAGAAAACTTTCGCGATTTTATTGTTTTTAAAGAATCAGAACTTGTTTCTAAATGGTTGAAGAATACAGATACCTTAGTATATTTTATGAACGAAGTCATTCCGTCAGAATTCGAAGATGACCATGGTCCAGAAGATGACGAAGAACCATTGCCTGCTAAAGATATTGCTCCATTTACCATTACAGATATTTCCGCTGTAGCAATGAATATCATGGTATTGAAATCTCTGTTGAGCAAAAAGAAATTCAGAAAAGTCGTAATTGTACTTTCTTGGTGGGATGAAATTACTGCAAATGGAACAATACCAAAAAATCCAAAGGATTATCTTAGAGATGAATCGCCAGCATTATATAATTTCATAGAATACTATATTCCAAATGCTGATATTATTGGCTTGAGTTCACAAGGTTTGGAGTATCCAAAAGAAAATGAAGAAAGCTACGAAGCAACAAAAAGGGAAATAAAAGCGAAAACAAGAGAAGGTAAAAGATCTTTTGTTGAGGTTGGAGATGATATTATACACGATTTGTCTTTACCATTATATTTACTTATAAAGGAATGATAATAGAACAGACTTTACACGGCTATAACAAAGGACATGGATTGTTGGCGAGTTCATTTCCGGTAAAACCTAATGATGATTCTTCTTTGATGTCAGTCCTAAGTGATTGGACTGGCTATAGAAATGAGTTAGGAGAAGACTCGTATATGACATTCTATCCTCTGTCTAATGGCGAAAAGTATGCGTTTGCTAAAACTTGGTATGCCGAGGAAATGGAACGTCCTGGATGTGTCTGGACGCATACACTTATTGTTGATTTAAAAAAGTTGGATAGGAATTTTGACTTTAGAACTCTGGAAAATTATTTCAGACGACCTCTAAAAGACAAATATGACTTCTATTACCAAAAAATAGAAATAGACACATTTGAGAATGGAAACTCAAATGCTGTGTTTGAGCAATTCGATGATACTTCTTTGATGGTTCTCTATTTATTGTTGCTTTGTAACAATAAAAATCTATTTATATACATGGATAAAGACCACGGGGTATACGATGTGTTGTGCTTTTATCTACTGCAATATATGCCTTTGGATATGCTGAAAAACATTGGATTGAGCACAGGTTCTGTTTCTAAGAGAAAAATTGGAGATATAGACTTTTCCATACAATTCACAGACAATACTGCCAATATATCTTTGTCTAATGCTCTATGGAACGGAAAATTTGATAAGACGAACTTTTATGTTGGATTGCAATATATCTTTGAACAATCAAAAACATTAAATGACCCATTTCCTAGTTTGATAAGGCTTTTTCGTGAGGATATACGTGAAGATAAAGATAAGCTCATGGCTTTTGCTGTATTAATGAAAAAACTTGATACAGCTTTGACGGAGAATGTTGGGGCAGAACAATATGCGGAGGTTCTTCATTTGTTAGAAGAATCATTTCCAACTATATACGATGGAGTTCGATTGAAGTGTAATTTCTTGTCAAAGAAAATTTCCAGTTTATATGGAACAGAAAAAGATTATCTCTATCAAATTGCATCATTGAAAAATGATTCTTTTTTATACCCAGAAGAAACACAGTTTGAAAGTCGTTTAATGGAGTTGGATAAAGAGGACCATGCAGGTTATATAGATTTAATCACCAAGATTGCAGCATTAGCTCACCCTAATGACACCGCTTGTAAAGCCTTGCACTATGCCATTAATAATATGGAAGAACAAGAATTATATAATCTCATTGACAAAGAATGGGAAAAATTATTGCCTTTTATTAGCTCTAACGATAGATTCTTTGAATCAGGTTGGTGGCTTAAAGTTTCTAATGATAAATTTAATACCATATTTTTACTGTTCAGCCAAAAACTATTTGATAAATTCATATATTGGGATGGATTGCTGAATAAGGCTATTGATGCAGAAACTCTTGTTGGTGAGGATGTCTCAAAAAAAATTATAGAGAAGGCAAAAAATGCCGTTAGGATTATCTTTGAAGCTGCAAATAGTGATAGCCACCATTTTGTATCGTCTTCTTTATTGCAGGCTTGTTTGTTAAAAAAGCAAGATATATTCATATGGATGAACTCGCAAGAAATCATTAATGAACGAGTTGAGCGATTCTTGTTATATAATATAGAGCCGAATGATTATGATTTGAAAAGTAATTCTTCATCAGTATGGAAAGCTTTTTTGAATCAAGACAATGAAAATAAGAACATTGATTTCTATATATACCTGTATATTCTTGCACACAATTGGCATGATGTTATAGCGATAGAAATGCTTAAGCATAGCTTTTATCACATATATATTGCGCTAAGCAAAAATCAGTTGGACGAGAAAAATTGGAATAGAATTAGTTGCTTTACTTCTATATCCTATTTTATAGATAAATGGGATAAATGCAAAATACTGAGTAGAGGATTGGTTGATTATCTAAAAAATACAAGTGTAGACATTAGGGTACTGAAAGAATTTACTCCAAATAAGAAAATCAATGAGCGTTTAGTACGCTATTGGAAGAAAGGCTAATTTTAAGAAGTATAAGCATATCCCTAAAAATTATGGAACAAAGAAACCCCAAACACAAATTCTTCCTCTGGCATCTCGACTTCGAGCCATTTACCTGGCACACCTTCTACGGAGAGCAATGCCCGCCATTTGTTACCGAAGAGAATAAGGAGGCATGGCGACGCTATCTGACAAAAGTCATCAAGAAGCATCTGAAGGCAGAGGTGATGAATACCTCTGAGTTCAGGGATATACAGAACTCCAGATAGGGAAGAAAAACTGTTGCGCATAAAATGGGACGAGCAGAGAAAACGGTCTATGGAAAAGCAACGTTATCGCGCCAAGATGGAACGACAGAGAATCAACTATATACCGAAAGGACTGAGCGTGGACAATGAAGAGGAATACTCCAAATATCTGATGCAGGAAGTAAGCTTTGAGCCAAGAGATAATGATGACTTCATGGCTCAGCTGCGACTGTTGGAACGATGGCACAAGAAATCCATCCCACAGATATTGGAAAAGAACAGACCTGATGCAGCGTATACCATCGCCATGGCGCGGTGCAAGCATATACCACTACTCATCAACCGTGATGACATACAAAAACTGATAGGCGAATACAAAAGACGTATCGGTAAACTGATATGGAGGAAATGGGATACCACCTATCTGGAATAACGAATGAAGCAAGAGGATGAGGTCACGGCAAAGGTGGAGGCAGACCAAGCTCTTGTCAAGAAAAAGAGTGCAGAATGGAAAGCCATCATGGAAGGAATGTCGTTCAATGCCTTTCTGTTATTCCACAGCAAGATGAGCGAGCTGATGAAGACCAAGAAGGCAACACTCGTCAAGTATGGTTTCCTGGCATCGGAGATGCTGGGTAACCACAAGCGCTACTGGGCAAGTTCCTACTATTGGCACAACAAGAAATATGATGAATAAAGACTGGAGTAAAGTTAACGAGACTCTTAAATAATGAAGGAAATAAAGTTATTTGATTACCAAGAGGATATGAAGGAACGGATTGAGAAGGCGTTGCGCCTTCATCGGTCCGTGATGGCACAAATGCCAACGGGAACAGGTAAGACATACCTGTTAACAGCAGTCATAGACTCTTTCGTGAGCAACAATCCAATGGAGAAAGTATGGATTGTAGCCCATAGAAGAGAGCTGGTGTCGCAGATAGACGAAACCGTAAGAAAGTTCCATTCTTATTCCGCATCAAACGCCTCATTCCTATTGTCTTCCGTCAAGGCGATGTCCATTCAGTGGCTGATGAGACACTATGACGAGATAGAGGAAGAGCCTGGACTGATAGTGATTGACGAGGCGCACCATGCGCTTGCCAAGACCTATAAGGAGATGTGGGAGA
>OBAD01000189.1_pt1 | contig 19222 bp, 7 predicted proteins | sample 1494861 | NCBI WGS metagenome assembly OBAD01 (sample SAMEA3360681, study PRJEB22359) | human gut metagenome | biome: ENVO:urban biome; feature: ENVO:human-associated habitat; material: ENVO:feces | place: Bangladesh | collected 2011
TTGGATTTGTACCTGCCCCTGTAGCATCACACTGGTCGTCTACTGTAGAATCGTACTGGCGAATCCAGAGTTTGCCAGACTGGCATGTAATCTTAGAGTTGTTCTTGAACACGAGATTATCTACGAAGCGGATATCGATACCCGTCTTTGCCGAAATCTGCACATTGTCGAGTGTTACATTCTTGATATGGCTCTCAGGACGGCCAATCAGGAATATGGCTTTGCCATCGCAAACATCTGTTGTCTTCACGTTCTGAAGCAGAATGCCGTTGTAGGTAGGGGTAGTACTATCAAGAGCTCTGGCATTTGCCTTGTCTACGGCAGGATCGCTGTTGTAGTTCTTGTCGTAGAAGCAATCGATAGAGAATGGGTTCTTCACCTTGGTCATGGTGAAGTTGGTGAACTTCCAGTCCTCCTCTCCATTGCCGCGTAGTGTACCGTCGCTATTGATACCCGTCTTCATGCGGATACCGGCAGTTGTACCATTCATGTCGATATTGTCGAACCATACATGCTTGATGTTCTTGGTGTAGCTACCGATAGAAGCACCATGTCCTGTACCAAAGTCGCAGTTCCAAACATGGATATACTGTGCATTGTCATCGCAAACTACGTTATCATCACCTGTACTGATGTTGCAGTTATAGATGTTCATGTGGTGCCCCCAGATAGAGATACCGTCTGTGTTATGAGATGGCTGTTCTGTCTTGGTTTCTGAAGATGGATTGTAGATGGTTACGTCATGGACGGTACCGTTGTTGGCACCATTGCTGTTGCTCAAGGTGATATTGACACCCGGAGTATTCTGAACCTTTAGATTACGAATCAGGAATCGGCTGCCTTTCTCGAAGCGGATCATGGCTCCAGGATTGAAAGTCTCCTTGTTGTCGCGAGCCTTCCACCAGCGGGTACCCTGACCGTCGATAATAGAAGTTTCACCTTCACCCTCTATGACAATGTCGCTCTGGTTCTTATTCTTGCAACCAATGAATACAGTCTTATTATTTGGAGCCTTGCCGTATTCCACGAGCTTCAATGTGGCACCTGCGCTGAGGTGAAGGATGGTCTTCGACTTGATGCTGAGTACCTCGGACTTGCTTGTCATCTGGTCGGTACTACCAAACATCCATGTACCGGCAGGAATCACGACCATACCACCGGTAGAAGGCACAGCATCAAGTGCTTTCTGGATAGCCTTGGTGTTGTCTTCTGCCGTAGTTGAAGCACCATAGTCCTTGATGTTGAAGGTGTTGGCTGATGTGATGGTTGGCAACTGTGGCAGAGATACGGCAGTCCATCCTTCTGGAGTGTTCTGTGCAATCTGCTCGGCTGTGATACCTTCGAAAGTTTGTGCTTTAGTGAACATTGGCAGAGCCATGAGCGCAGCAAGCACGACTGTCTTAATGATTGATTTCTTCATTTCTTCTTAGGTTTATTTATTTTATTATTTTTGAATTCTATATGATTTTCTGCAAAGTTACGACATTTTTGCTTATCGCATGCAGATAGTGAATGAAAAAGTACGAAAACGATTACGTATACCTTGCCGATAGAACCAAAAGAAAGACCGTATCCATCAGGAATCATCTCCCTAGGATACGGTCTTAAACCTAATGATTAACGTATGTCCTGATAGGTTTTCTTACCAACATAATGACTTTGATTAGTAACCAGGATTCTGGTCGGCTAATGTCAGCTGGTCATTGGCATCAATTGCAGCCTGTGGGATAGGGCGAAGAAGTTTCTTGCCGATATACTGGGCAGCCTTGTCTCCCATCTCATGGTTATACTTGGTGCAACGTGTTACCAGGGTCTGGGTTCTTCGAAGATCCATCCAGCGTGCCTCATTACCGAAGTTCTCGCATGCATTCTCATCAAGGATGTCATCGATAGTGATAGTTCCTGTAAGTGCAGGAAGGCCAGCGCGCTGGTGAACCTCATTGAGTCGTGCCAATGCCTTAGGATTATCACCAGCCTTCAGATAAGCCTCTGCTGCTACGAGATACATCTCTGGCAAAGTGATGATATGGATGTCGCGATAGCAGGTGTTCTTCTCTGTCTTAGCAGTCTTGCTGTCGTCAAACTTTTTGCATGGACTGGAACCATATACCAGTTGCTGGTTATCGTAATATTCCATATCTCTGCCGTCCATATTCTGTGCTTCCTTGCTCTGTGAATCCATCGGAATGCGATAGGTGTTTGCTCTGTTTGCAGGATCTATAGCCTTCCATGCTTCAAAGTCGGCATCTGTTTCATACCATGCAGAATAGTATCGCGTTACTGGCTTACCTACCAGACTCTCACCATTCTTGTACCAGGTCCAGTAACCGGTACCTGCAGCATTTCCCTTGTTTATATCTGGCAATTCCTTCATGAAGGTAGCATCGTAACGCTGGTCTCCCTTCTTGAAACAATGCAAGGCATAGAGGGTTGGTACATAGCTGGAGGTTGTAGCCTTGATGTTATCCTCGTTTCCACCCAGATAGTTGCAGTAGTAACCGCTCCATTCTGTACCACCTGATGTTGTATTGTTGGCTGTAGCCAAATCATATTCCACATCCCAAAGGAACTCTTCGTTGTCATCGCCCGATCCGTCTGCCTTCCAGAGCTTGGCAAATGGGGTAGTCAGTTTTCTGCCTGCAATCACCTCATCGGCAAGAGCTGCTGCCTTGGAGAAGTAGTCTTGCTTGTTGAGGTCCCATGCTGCAGAAAGGTAGGTTTTGGCTAGGATAGCCTTGGCTGTTTCCTGGCTGATTCTGCCGCCACCCTTGGTAGCTGTAGAAGCTTGGAGCACATTCTTACTGATAACATCTTCGAGCTCGCTGATGATATAGGCGTATACATCTTCAGGAGAAGACTTAGGATATCCTGTGTCTGCTGTGGTGAGGAAGTCCTTCATGATAGGCACACCACCGAAGTTGTTTACCAGAAGATAATACTCATAAGCAGCCAATACACGGGCTTCGCCTACAAGCTGCCCCTTAGTCTTTTCATCAACTTGGGCTGTCTGTGCATAATATGACACAGAGTTGGCTGCACGTATACCTGAATAGAGGTAAGTATAGAGATTCTTGATATCCGTATTTTCTGGAGTCAAGGTCTCGTAAGTGTTCAATGCCTCGTTCATCTTGTTACGGGCATCGGCATACATGTCTGTACCTGCTGAGAAACAGCTAGTGAACAGAGGAGCTGCATAAACGTTTTGCAGATGCTGATAGGCATCATTGACGAGGTTGTTTAATCCCTCTTTTGTCGCAAAACTCTGTTTAGCAGTTACATTCGACTTGTTGCTAGCATCCAGGAAGTCGCTGCAACTTGTCATGGTTCCCATGCAGCAGGCCGCCAATGCTACGCTATATAATATCTTTTTCATAATTGTTTACTTCATTTAATGAGATTAGAACTTAAGATTTACACCAAACTGGTAGGTTACAGATGATGGACCGCCATTCTGCAGATTCTGTGATGCCCACTCTGGGTCGAAGCCCTTGTAGTTGGTGAAGCAGAATGGGTTCAGAACGTTTACATAAACACGGAGATTACTGATACCTGCCTTGTTTACTACGCTCTTAGGCAATGTGTAACCTAGGGTAATGTTCTTAACCTTGGTGAAAGAGGTCTTCTGATACTGGAAACCTTCTCCCTTGGCTGAACCCTTGTCACCGAAGTAACCACCCATCGAAGTATCGCTGTTGTTTGGATAAGGATACTTTCCGTAGTGGGTCTCTGTGGCGGTTGTAATCTCACCTGTTGCATGATCGATGATTGGTGCTCCCTTTGGTATGTAGTAATCCAGTTGCATGTGGGCATTACCACGGTCGCCATACTTCATATACTTCTCATGGAAGTAGCTGCGTGACCAGAATCCGCTCTTTGTATAGAACATGATAGAGAAGTCGAAACCCTTGAAGTAAACATTGGTAGAGAAACTACCTGTCCAGCGAGGATCTGTGCAGCCATAAATCTGCTTATCGTTGTCGTCAATCTTACCGTCATCGTTCCAGTCGTTTACTGCCATCTGACCTTCATACCACTTATACTTAGTGCCATACTTCTCGTAGAATTCCTTCAGGGTATAGTGCTTGTCACCATTCATCGTGTGCATGGTTACACCCTTGTCGGTGATGACATCGGTATGGGTATAGTCACGGAGTACATTCAGTGGTTCGCCGATAAACCAGTTGTTGGCTACCTCATCAACCTTACCATTACTCAACTCCTTAATCTTGTTCCAGTTGCGGGCGAAGTTTACATTCGCACTCCAGGAGAAGTCTTTCTTGTTGATGATGTTAAAGTTCAAACCGAGTTCAATACCTCTATTCTGGACAGAACCTACATTGAAGGTTGAAGTCTTCTCACCAGTTTCGATAGGCACTGAACGTGACATAATCTGACCATCAGAAAGACGGTTGTAGAAGTCGGCTGTTACATTGATGCGGTTTTTCAGGAAACTCAGGTCGAGACCTACATCAAATTCCTTTACCTTCTCCCAGATGAGTTCTGTATTTACCAATCCGTTAGGATGATAACCCTGTACCTCTTTGCCATCTATGGTTACATAAGATGGACCTGTAGCAGAAGCGATAGTTACATAGTCACCCACATTGTTGTTACCGGTAACACCATATGACAGACGGAGTTTAGCATTGTCTAACCAGTTGTTGAACTGCTTCATCCAAGCTTCATCAGAGATACGCCATGCTGCAGCTACAGAAGGGAACCAGCCCCATCGGTTGCCGTCTGCGAAGCGTGAACTGCCATCGGTACGGAGTGTAGCTGTAGCCATGTAACGGCCCTTGTAGGAATAGTTGGCACGGAAAGCAAATGACTCCAATGATGACTCAGTATAAGAAGAGGAGAGCGTCTTGTCGCCGCTGGCTGTTCCCAGGTTGTGGAATGTAGTATGGTCGCTGGCGATACCCTTGCCTTCTTCATACTGGTATTCTGTATTGCTCTTGTAGAGTGAGAACAGTGCCATGGCACCAACGGTGTGGTCGCCAAATGTGCGGTTGTAGTCAAACTGGTTGTCCCACGTCCAGTCTACACGGGTTGTATTGGCAACGGATCCGAAGTTTGTCTTGTTCTTCTGGTAGTAAGTTGAACCTACGTCGTTACCCTCGTTCAGACCTGTTGCATAGAAGATGCCCTGGCGCTTGTGAGAGTAGTTAGGAGAGAAGGTGGTTGTAAACTTCAATCCCTTGATGATGTTGGCACGCAGGTAGAAGTTACCCATCAGTCGGTACATCTTGGTCTCGTTGGTGTAGTTGCCGTCATTCAAATCGATGAGTGGGTTATATGTAGATGTAAACTGTGCATCTGAACCAAAGGCTGCCTTTGCTCCCGGGTTAGGAATCAGGTTGCCATCTGCATCTGTTGGAGATACGAATGGGTTAAAATAGAATGCATTCACGTATGGAGAATAAGTACCATCAGTACATATGTCCTGGGTGCGGCTCATTGACATGTTGGTAGAGAAACCTGCCTCGAATATCTTGGAGAGCTTGGCATCCATTGCTCCCTTGAAGTTGAAACGCTCATAGTCGTTGCCTTTGAATACGTTCTCTTCTCCCTGATAACCCATACCTACACGGTAGTTGATCTTGTCTGTAGCACCGGCAGCACTGATAAAGTGGTTCTGCTGGGCGGCAGTGCGGGTAACCATCTTCTTCCAGTCGTAACCGTCGAAACTTGGATCCATCATCAGCTCATAAAGTTTGGAGTCTTTGTAGCTGGTTGCTCCCTTGCGGGCAAGGATGGCAGAATTCAAGTCGGTATTCTTGATGATGTAGTGTGGATGTCCATCAGCATCAACACCCTTTCGGCTTGAGCCATCGTAGCTCTTACCATCGAGCGTGGTATATCTGGCAAAACGATAATCCATAAACTCGTTGGCATCCATAAACTCAGGCATGCGCGCCAACTTCTTGATACCATAATATCCGTCATAAGAGATGGTAGCCTTCTGTGCCTTGTCTGCACCCTTGCTGCCCTTGGTGGTAATCATGATGACACCGGCAGAGGCACGGGAACCATAGATGGCGGTAGAAGATGCATCTTTCAATACGTCGATGCGGTCGATATCATCAGGATTCAGGAAGTCCATGTTGTCGCAAACTACACCATCGATAACATACAATGGCTGTGCCTGCTTGTTGATAGAAGCCTGTCCACGAACCTGAATATTGAAGCCTGCACCTGCGCGGCTACCAGACTGGGTGATGTTGACACCAGGAACAGAACCCTGCAGAGACTCTGCAAGATTGGTAGTACCACGAGCGGCTATCTTTTCTGAGTTGACAGATGCGATAGAACCAGTTACGTCGCGTTTACGCATAGTACCATAACCAACGACAACGACCTCGTCAAGGGCAGCATTGTCATCTTCAAGTACGATGTTCCATGTTTTCTGACTTCCTACTTTTACTTTCTTAGGCTTGCAGCCGATGTAGCTGAAAGTCAAGACCGCATTAGGGTCTGCGTTCTGAATGGTAAACTTACCGTCAAGGTCGGTGATGCCACCAGCTTTACCATTCTGGTCAGTAATGGTTACACCAATCATTGGTTCGCCATTAGCATCCTTAACGGTACCTTGGATTGTTTTCTGCGCAAAAGCGAGGAAACAAACCGAACTCAAGGTCAGTGCCATGCTGGCACGTTTCAGTTGTTGATACATAACGATGTTTGTTTTGTAGGTTATTATTATATCTTGTTAAGTTTTGGTCTAATTGAACTTATTTGCGATTAGTTGTAGTCGTGTTTGATTCTCAATAGATCATAAGAAATCTTAGATTTTTGATAATAATCTTTTGATTTCTGCTACAAAAGTAGTGAAAAATCTCAAACAACGAACAAAATAATTGAAAAATCTAACGTAAACGTTTTCACTAGTGTTTCTTCTACAATATTGCCTTTAATTGTGTAATTCAGGCTTGCAAGTGAGCCTTACGTAACGTTTAACTGAGGCTTATTTGAAGTTCAAGTGAGGCTTACTTGAACGGTTAAAGAGGCTTATTTGAAGCTCAAATGAGGCTTACTTGATGTGAGCAGGATGTAGCAGGAATTACGTCGCGACGTATCTGTTGCTGCGTCGTGACGCGCCGATTGCTACGTCGTGACGCCTCAGATGCTACGTCGTGACGTAATTTCGGGAACATCGGCAAGCGGAGCAGCTTACCAGGGGCGTGGTAACAGGTGGCAATAAGGTGACAATAAAAATACCCCTTATTGCCACGCGTTATTCGCTTATAATCAGATGGTTAAGTCTAAGTGTGATATTAGTGGCATTAGATTTGAGAAAAAAACTTCTGCAGAAGTCTTTCACCACAAGAAAACAAGTTAGAAATAGCATAAAGAGGATTGACTAATCAGTTATTTATAAAAAATCAGAGGCTTCAGCTGGCTTGTAGATCCGACTGCGCTGGCTTGAAGATTCGATTGCGCTGGCTTGAAGATTCGATTGCGCTGGCTTGAAGATATGACTTCGTTGTCTCGAAGATTCGAATTCGTAAGCAGAATGAGACGGATTTGTTAGCAGAATGAAGTGGCTGTGTTAGCAGAATGAAGTGGCTGAAATAGCGAAAAAAAGAGGGCATGTCATCCCACTTATGACACACTCTCTCTATTATTCGTATAGTATTATTGTTTCAATTTTTTAATCTCTTCAACAGTTAATCCAGTGGATTGGGAAATGATGTCGATTGGTGTGTTGAAAGCAAGAAGTTTGAGAGCGATGTTTAGGGCTTTTTCTTTTTCCCCTTCTGCTCTTCCTTCTGCTCTTCCTTCTGCTCTTCCTTCTGCTCTTCCTTCTGCTCTTCCTTCCATTAAGCCATCTTGAAATCCCTCGTCACGGCTAGTGTCGAATAGGCTTTTCATATGTCTAACAGCTTCTAGATGTCGGTAATAAGCTTGCTTGTCTTCTTGTGAGAGTGAATCCACACGAAGTCGCTCACGTGCTTCTGGTAATCCTGCAGCAGTGGCTTCGGAGCTGATTGAGCCTGTTTTCAGAAATTCTATCCATTCGTCAAGAGGGGTAGTTGCTATCTTGTCAAAATCATTGACACGTAGTATGTAGTACTCAGGGAACAAGTCGCCAGGGCTCTTTCTAAGTTTTAAATCTTTATCCTTGATGCCAAAGAATTTCTCGTTCTGTCGGATGGAGAGTTTCAGAATGTCGTGTGGTTCGTGTTCGCCGATGAATTCGGTTTTACCATGGTACACATAATCTTTTCCTTGTCCTAGTTCGAAATAGACGATGTTAATGGAATACACCTTGCGAACCGCTTCGTATGGTTTCCCAAGACCAATATACTCTGTTATTGCCTTAGATACGCCATAGAGCATGCGATGGAAATAAGTATGCTCACGACTATTTTGTACTTCAATGATGCATAACTGTTCATCCTCGCTTTCTGCCAGAATATCTACTCGGTTATATTTATCGTCTTCGTCTTCTTGGTTACTTTCGCTCTCCAGGAAGCGGTGAATCTTAAATTTCTTTCCAAGTAATGAAGACAGGAAACCCTCGAGCACAACATAGTTAGCCTTGTTGCGCAGCAGGCGTTTCATCGCCCAGTCAAATCTTATATAGTTTTCTCCGTTCATTCTCTTTTCTTTTATTTCTTAATATCACGCTGCAAAGATACGCTTTTCTTTCGTAACTTCCAAGAAATTAACTAAAAAAGTTTTTGTGGGTGGTAGGGGAGAAGGAGATAAACAAAAAAGTGCAACGCCCGATAGGGGCATTGCACTTTAATATGATAGTTTGATTGAATTTATCTAATCCAACGTGGGTCACCTGCTGTGCCATACTTGTCAACATAGGCATCCTGGAGGTAGAACTCATTCTTTGCAGGGTTAGTAAATACTTCTGTACCCTTGGCACCGATAGCATCACCAATCTTGCCATTGCTCCATGTACATTCGTTTGTAAAGTAGGTATTTGTACATGTTACCTTCTTGGTAGATACAGCCTTCATTGCAATAGGAGAATCCCAACCCAAGAGACATGACTCGAATTCTGGTACTGGATTCATTTTATTCAAGTTAATGAAATTCTTGCCAGCTATACCGCAGTTCCAGAATGTACTGTTGGTGAATGTCATGGCAATATCATTTTGCTGCGCATTTACAATACATCCATCTGCTTCTACATTTGCAATTGTAGAATTGGTAATCTTGATACTCTTGACGCAGTTGTCATTTGTAATCTTTGAGTTTACAACTCCATAGCTACCAATGTTGTTGATAACACAGTCATTGATGTTGACAGCATCAGTCTGCTTGGTATAACCATTAAATCTGACAACGCCACGTGTATTGCTGATATTACATTTTTCCAATTCTATGGAACCGATATTGCCTGCTTCTGCATCTGGTGTGATAACGTAATCGTTATCTGTTCCTGCGTTCTTCAAACTCATGTTCTTGAACTTAACGATACCCTTGTCACCTTCCAGTTTTACAACTTTTACTGTCCATTCTGGCTTGTTGTTTCCTTCAGCACCCCAGAAGTAGATGTTCTTGATGTTTGAAGGAACAGTAGTAGAACCTTCGTCAATTTTGGCACCCTGTGGGAAGATAATGACAACGTCGCTCTGTGTTGCACTTGCCAAGAGGTCTGCGATGGTAGTGTTTGCATCCCAGTTGAGATATTCATAGTTCTCAGGTAACTCCTCTGTAGTGCGGAACTTTAATTCGCCACGTTTCTTATCACCGGCAAAAACTCTTACTGTGTAGCTGTAGTTAGCCTTCAAACCTTCGATATTGTAAGATTTTGCTGTAGCAAAATCTGCACCATTTACCTCAACAGAACCTTCTTCTGCTTCCTCTCCATTACTTACATGATACCATGCGATGCGGGTTACATTGCTAAGGTCTTTATTCTCGCTGAATTCTACTAAAGCAGTTTTGGCTTTAGGAGTAACTTTTGAGATAATCTGCTCAGCCTTTGTTGTAAAGCTCTTATCTTCGAGATATACCCACTTTGAAGTCTTGCCCTCATCATTCATACTACGAAGGCGCAGATAATAAGTAGTTTCTGCTTCCAAACCATCAATAGTAGCTGGTGTTGTTGTTAGGGTTGCAGTCTGACTGTTTGCTGCTGTGCCCAATTCCATCTCGTCATTGAGCTCTTCTGTACTGTATTCCACCTGATAGCTGGTAGTATTAGGTGTTTTGTCGAATGTAATTTCGGCAGAGTTCTCGTCAGGACTTACGCTCAGACTTGTTGTATGGAATAGACGGTCAAATGATGAGTCTACATCCCAATCATTCTGGTCAGCGCAAGAACTGAAAGAAACTGCACCCAGGAGCATGAATGCTCCTGAAAGTGCTATGTTTGTTATTTTATTGAGTTTCATCTTTCTAGTCTTTTATGTTTAGAAACCATAAGAGTTTTGAATCATATTGCGAGAGTCAGCAATAGTAGATGTTGCGATAGGTAACAAATAGCGGTTCTTGACAGTAGTGTTAAGACCTGCACTGATATATGGTAACTTCTTCAAGAGGTTCTCCTGCTTCTTGTTCTCATTGCCTGCTCCCCACCAGTTTGCGCTCTTGTAGCCGCTAGTGCTTGATGGAGCAGCATACCAGCATACAGAATTCATGTCAATGCTGATGTTACCTTCTTCGTCTTTGATCTCCTTATAGTACAACTTGTCAGGATATTCATTGATTTCTTCCTGATACTTTGCCTTGAACTCGTCAATCTTGGAACTCAGGATATTCCAGCGCTCCAAGTCGAACTTGCGGACACCTTCACCAGTGAATTCCCATGCGTTCTCATCAACGATGGCATTGAAGAATCCTTCTTTGTCTGTTGGCAAGCTGTTGACATAATCCTGAGCAGCAGACTTAGCATTCTCTGCAAATGCACGGGTATGAACCTGAGCCAATGCCTGACGTGCAGTCAAACCTGCTCCGCCTGTAGCGTCATCTGGTCCGCCATTCAACTCGTTGATACACTCTGCATAGTTAAGCAATACTTGAGAATAGCGCATCTTGATTTCGTTGATACCGGTAGGTACCTTTTCTGTACTAGCACAAGCAGCATCGCGCCAGTCCTCAGTCATCTTACGAACATCCCATTTACCGATATACAACTCGAATGGTTTGTTGCTGTCAAATGTTTCTTTGGTCAAACCACCATTGTTCTTAATCTGATAAGGTACACATGTGATATCGCGGCGTGTATCCTTCTTGTCGAATGACCAGAACAAAGGAGCGGTAGTCTTGATCTTACCAGATGAGTTACCTTTAGGTCCGTATTTGTTGGTCTTTGCTTCAACGCGTACACCTACCGTATAACCACGCTCACCACTCTTGTTCAATCCCATAGGAATTTCGAAGAGGTTCTCCTGATACTCGGTGTCCAGTTTGCGCTGGTTTACAAGATACCATTCGTTTTCAAAGCTTGGGTTCAACTTGTGAACACCACTGTTGATAACCTCATTTAGGTTCTGCAAGGCAATCTTGTAGAACTTGGTACGGTCAGCCGCAGCAGGACGCTGTGTAGGGTAGGTTGGATCGCTGTTTTCTGTTGCGGTCTCGTAACCCTCTTTTGAAGTCTCACGGATAGCCCAGCCTGCACGTTGCATGGCAATCTGTGCACAGAGAGCATGAGCATAACCTTTAGTTACGTGCTCAGTGGTATAACCATGGGTACCTGCCCAAGGTAAGATTTCTGCTGCATTCTGAAGGTCTATGATCAGACTCTCCATGATGATGTCACGGTCAGTCTTGCCAATGAATGCATTGTTCAAACTATGTTCTGTACGGTCTGTCTTGAAAGGAACATCACCGAAGTTTTTAACCAAGTCATAGTAACACATGGCACGAATAACAAGAGCTTCAGCCTTGTACTGTTTCATGCTTGTTGCATCAGAACCCTTTGCATCTGCATACTGACCATGGTCTACACCATAAACGATGTTGTTGCAGTTTTCAATGATCTGATACATCTTGTCCCATGCGTCAGCAATCTTTGACCATCCGCCAGCTACAGCGTTATAGTTCATAACACCACGCTCACTTGATGTTTGGGTAGAAGCGCTGGCATCTATACCATCAATGATTTCGCAGTCACTATTTGCTGTTACAGTGAAAGCCATTACCTGGGCGTATGATGCATCTTCAGTCAACTGACCATATACCTTATTCAGGGCGAGACCTGTATAATAAGGTGAGTCGAACACATCTGTTCTGTCGTGCTCTGATGGAGAGGTCTGGTCGAGGAAGTCATTACATGAAGTAGCTCCGATGATAAGACCGCCCATCAATATTGATTTGATAATATTTGTTTTCATTATTTATATCCTCCTTGCGATTAGAATGAAACGTTGACACCGAATACGAAGAGGCGGCTCTTTGGATAAGCTGCATAATCGATGCCTGGACACATTGGGTTCTTCTTGCTGCTTACATCAGTTTCTGGGTCAGAACCAGAGTAACTTGTGATGGTGAGCAAGTTGTATCCTGTAACGTAGAAACGTACATTGCTCAAGTACAACTTGTTGACCAGAGCCTTAGGAAGGGTATAGCCAAGTGTTACGTTCTGGATGCGGAGGAATGAAGCGTCCTCTACAGCGTAATCCATCAATGACATGGTTCCAACTACTGCTGGATTCCATGTACTTGCACCCTGATTCATCTCGTTGAGGCGAGCAATCGCAGCTTCCTGTGTACCATATGCTGCAATAACATCATCTGATCCTGGATTGGTAGCAATGTTGATACCTGTGTTGAGATCAAGACCTGTATAACGGCCAGTAAAGTCGTTGTTCAGGTTGTAACCCTTACGAGAACCCCAGTTGAAGCAAGAAGCCAACTTAGTACCATTCACAATCTTATTACCGAATGAGTAGTTGCAGAATACAGATGCGTCAAAACCGTGGAAGGTTGCATTGATACCAAAACCACCCTGCCATGGAGCTACTGTATTGCCAAGGCGCTTCTTAACGGCATTGCCATCCTCATCTGTTTCGAGCTTGATAGCACCTGGCATCAATTTACCGCCGATGGTCTTATAGCTGTTGTCCTTAATGCCATCACGCAGTGCCCACTGCTTACCATTCCAGATAAGTTCACCATTTGGATTTGTTGTCTCATCGTATGCGGTATAGAAACCATTATACTTATAGCCATATACTTCGCCGAGGCGACCGCCTTCTACTACCTTGAAGTTTTCTCCATCATTGAATGTTGAACCAGCCCACTTGTAGTTCTGATACTCAGATGTGGTGTTCAGCTTGTCGATGTGGTTGCGGTTGTAAGAGATGTTGGCATTCACTGTCAAAGTGAAGTTCTTCTTCTCAATTGCATTATAATTAACTGCGAACTCAAAACCCTTGTTTGAAGTCTGACCAAAGTTCTGATACTGGTAGTTGTAACCAGAAACAGAAGTGATAGGTACCTGCATCAGCAAGTCCTTGGTTGTATTCCAATACAAATCGATAGTACCATTAATCTTGCCGTTAAAGAAACCATAGTCGATACCGAAGTCACGTGTAACGGTAGTTTCCCATTTCAAATCAGGGTTGTAAAGCTTGCTCATATCGAGAATGGTAGAAGACAACTCTCCGAAGTATGGAGTCTTGTCTGTAGCTGTTCCCAATGCATAAGTTGGGTCGATAAGACCAGAGCTGATACGGTTGTTACCAGCTGTACCATATGAGAGACGGAGCTTCAGATTTGACAACCAGTCTTGAGCATTCTTCATAAACTTCTCATCGCTCATTCGCCAAGCGAAAGCTGCTGATGGGAAGTAACCCCAACGGTTGCCCTTGGCAAACTTAGATGATGCATCGGCACGAAGTGTAGCTGTAAAGAGATACTTTTCGTTGATGGTATAGTTTAAACGACCGAAGAAAGAGAACATGTTGTCTTTTCTTGCGATATTATTTGAGTTTGCCAATGCTGTACCAGAGTTCTGGTTAGCAAGTGCTTCCTTAAGACCGAATGTGGTTGGAAATGCTACAGTTGTAGATGTATATGTCTCATCCTGTGAGCTAGACCACTCCTGACCCAAGAGGAAGTTCACCTTATCTTTCTTGAAGAAGATACCCTTGTTGTCGTAAGTGAAGGTGTTAGCGTTACGCCAGTTCTTGTTGTCCTTGCGGTCAATCTCTGTCTGAGGCATACCTGCATAACCGAACTTAGAGTTACGGCTTGCCTTTGTACCCCATGCTTGCTCGGTTTTGGCGAAGGTCCAGCCATAACCAAACTCAGAGCGGAAGGTAACATGTTTCCAAGGCTTCCAGTTCAAACCGAGGTTGTAGTTCTGACGGAATGTGCGCTGCTGCTTGTAAGTATCAAGCATACGCTCATAAGGACTAGCCTCATAGCTAGAACTTGAATCGTCATCATCTTCAAGGCCTGCTGTGATTGGATCGATTGGGCGGAAAATGACAGTACGTGCAACGATAGAATTAGCAGCATTGCTCTCGTTGGTGTCTGCACCAGAACCGAGACCGTTCACCTTCTGATAACTCAAACGGGCATTGAAGTCAAGGGTAAACCATTTGTTGAGTTTTGAATTCAACTTAGCATTGATATTGTCCTTGCTATAATCAGAACCCATCATGATGCTCTTGTCGTTGGTGCGGGCATAGCTGACGTTGAATTTGGTATCCTTAGAACCTCCGCTGATACCTACATTGTAAATCTGCTGCAAGCCAGTACGTCCAAAGAGGTTGTCCTGATAATCGTTGCCCTTTACAGATTTCCAGATGTCGAGATCGTCATAACTTCCATAAGCTGAAGTCTCACCCAACTCATACTGATATTTAGCATACTCGTATGGGTTAAGAACAGCAACTTCCTTGATAACTTTTCTTACACCTACAGATGCACCAAAGTTAACCTGAACCTTACCTTCCTTACCACTCTTGGTAGTAACGATGATAACACCATTGGCACCACGGGCACCATAGATGGCAGTAGAAGAGGCATCCTTCAATACGTCGATAGTCTCGATGTCGCTAGGAGCGATATCGCTGATAGAATTTACTGGGAAACCATCAACGATGTAGAGTGGAGAGTTGTCCTGTGAAAGAGAACCACCACCACGTACACGGATTTTTACATCAGCATCTGGTGAACCTTCTGTCTGCATGACTGAGACACCGGCCATTTTACCCTGGATAGCCTGTGCTGCACTTGATACTGGCACATTGGCAATATCCTTTGCTGATACTGAAGCCACTGAACCAGTAAGGTCCTTCTTCTTCATCGTACCATAACCGATTACTACGACATCGTTGAGGGTGGTGTTGTCATCCTCAAGCTTTACATCGATCGTTTCTTTACCTGCAACGCTTACTTCCTTAGCTTTCATACCAATGTATGAAATCTTCAGTTTCTTGCTTTTGCCTTTTAAGTTTACTGTGAAGTTACCGTCAATGTCGGTCACGCCACCATTGCCAGCTACACCTACCTCCATGACAGATGCGCCGATGATTGGCTCGCCCGTATTGTCAGTAACAACGCCTTTTACTGTTTGTGCAGATACACTTGTTACTACGAACATCAGTGCGCCTGCCAAAGCAATTTTCTTTTTTCTAAAATTACCAGACATACACTTTAGGTTTAGATAAAACTTATTCTAAATTACTAATTTTCTAATGTTTTTTCTTAATGTTTTTAAGTAGAATCCCAATCCTCAGCAGTTGCTTGCTGAAGGCTGTTCCTTTGGGAGACCGAAGGCTCCGGTGGGGCAATCTGGATGCGTAGCGTAAGCTAAGTCTTGGTTTTCTTGCTGCAAAATTAGATAAAAAATATGAGAATCGAGGTATGTTGGGGGTAAAAAAAACACGTAAACGTTTACAGATTTTTGCGTAAATGCTCTGTTTTTTACATTTCGACGGTCTGTTTTCTCAGTTCCCGTTTCTGCTGTTTCAGAAGCTGAGGGAACAAAAAAAGTGCAATATCCGGCACCCTTCTGAATGAGGATGGGGATATTGCACTCTGATAGTTATCTGTCAATCTAATTACTTATGGTCTCTGTTTCTTTACTTTACGATGACCTTGCTTGTCTTCTTGCTGCCATCTGCCAGGGTCTTAACTACGATGTTGATACCCTTCTGAAGATTTGAGAGCTGTGTTCCGTCGGCTGCGAAGATGGCTGTCTTGATGACTGCTGCATCTGTAGCTGAGGCGATGTTTTGGATGCCGGTGCTTACTGAATTGGCTGTTGTACCGAAACCACCCATCTGGTTGGCTGCACGTACGGTGAATGTTCCCTTCTCGCCGTTGAGGTTTACTGACTTCTCTGTGGTCAGGGCAAAGAACTTGCCGTCTTTTGCTACGAGATACATCTGGGCATCACCTGTCCATGAAAGCTTGTCGTTGCTCAATGTAGCCGCTGTCGCTGTGGTCTGAGAAGCGAGGTCGGCAGGCTTCCAGTTGGTAAATACCTTGTCGAGGCTGAACTCGGCTGCTTTCTCTGCAGTGATGATGGTGTTGTACTCGCTTACTTCCTTATCCTTGGTAAACTTCACGATGTTCTCGGCTGGAGAAATCACCTTACCGTCTTCATCAAGAGTGTTGTACTCGAAGAAGTTCTTGGCAACTACGTTCATACCACCTGTTGTCCAGCGGGTAGAAGCAATCTTGGCTGCTGCATTCTTGTCGAGGATGGTGTTGAGGAATGCACAGTTGGCTGTACCGCCCCAAGAGCGACCGAAAGTAAAGCTGTCTGTAGCTGAACCTACAATCTTGCAGCCGTCGAATACGTAACCATACTTGGTGCCGTCTGTATAAGGGGCAGTAATGTATGAGCCCTTACCTGGTTCCAATGTCAAGGTACACTTGTTGAAGAATGCATCACCACCGCCGCAGATGAAGTCTACGATTCCGTGGATATCTGAACCTTCGAAGTAGTACTGACCATTATTGTTGTTGCTGTAGTAAGTGTCCTGATAAGAAAGCATCTTCACATTCTTGCAGATGGTCTGTGTACCCTTGTCCTGTAGGCAGACTGCACGACCGGTGCTCTTGTCGAATGGATAAGCATTCTTCAGGGTGAGATCCTGCATGTAGAGACCAGTGCTGGTATTGAACAATGTTGCAGTAACACCGATTCCCTCTACCTCTGGCTTGTTCACGATGATGGTGTTGTCCATGCTCTCGCCGATGATAGAGATGTTGTTACCGCTGATTGGGGTAAGACACTTGTCGCCGAGGTCGTATGTGCCGTCAGGCAAGAAGATGTATGTGCGGGCAGCGTTGGCTGCTGCATTGTTGCCGTTCGCAATTTCGAGGGCTGTGATGAAGCTCTGTGCATCGCCAGCCTTTACCTCCATCCAGTTGCCGTTCTGTGTGTAAGCAGGAGTTGTCATGTTTACGATGCTGAGGCTGTGGATGTAAGTATCTGCATCGAAAGTGAGGGTATATTCGCCGCTCTCGGTAGATTCGTTCTGGAGGATGCCGAGGTTGCCGTCCTTGGTAGCCTTTGCATTAATAGAACTTACTTCATTTCCCTTAGGATCGAGGAGGGTAATCTTGCCCGACTTAGAATACTGGCAGAGATTCATCTTGATGTAACCCTTGCCGCCCATCTTAACCTTGAGCTTGTCGGTAGCTTCGAAGCTCCAGCCGTGTGTGGCATCATGCCATTTGCCGTTGCCTTCTACCGAGATTGCCTCGTGGTCGTTGATGTCGAAACCTTCCTTCTGGAAGTCGTAGTCGTAGCGTGCTGTTCCGTTTACGGTCTCAATATCTGTAACGAGTGCATAGAGGTTAGCATCTGCTGTGATGACAGAAGAGGTGGTGAACTTCTTGCTGTCTTTCTTCTGGTTGCTAGCCCAACCACGGAATTTCTTACCTTCGGCTACGGTTACCTTCTCTTCCATGCCTTTTGCAAATTTTTCGATGTTTGCATCCTGCTCAACCTTCTGGGTTCCGAGCACCGATGTGCCGTCTATATTATAATAGGTGAGGGTGAAGTCTGGCTTGAAGGCTACGGTGAGTTCGTAAGTTACCTCATCTCCCTTAGATTCTACAACGATGGTTACCACAGTCTTCTGGTCTGCACCTTCGCCGGTGGTAGTGTATGTTGTGCTCTTGATGGTTCCGTTTGCAGCAACGAGATCTTTCAGCGGATTGGTCTCGCTGATGAGGTTTGCCTTCTTTGAAACGAGGAGGGTAGCGAACTGCTTGCCTGATGCGTCTTCATTGAAGATGTCAACGGCTGAATACTTGGTGCCGTTGAGGCTGAAAGTGCCGAGCATTGGAGTCTTGCTCATATCTACGTTTCCGTAGATGGCGAGGTCGGTAACGTAAGCGTTCTGGTTGAGGGCGAAGTTTTCGAACTTGATCTGGCAGTTGGTGCGGTTTACGTCGAGTGTCAGATCTTCACCGCTTGCGGTTACAATTGATACGTTGTGGATGGTTACCCAGTCAGCATCGCCGTTGCCCTTTACGGATACCTTGATACCACGTTTGCCACCTGTAGCTGCCTGATGGAGCATAATCTTTGTGATGCTAGCCAATGGAGAGGTTACTGCGCTTGGTTCTGCATCCTTGTATTGGTTTGTATACTTAGCAGTAATCATATATCCTGTACGGTCGGAGAACTTAGCCTGATTTCCCTGAGGGTCAACACCCACTCCATTGAATGTAAAGGTGAATGCCTCCTTGCTGTAAAGGGTTTTGAGATTTACCACTACGCCCGTAGCTTTTGTGTTGTCAATTTTTTCCCAGTTGGTGAAGTCGGTAGTGTAGAGTGCCTTCTCCTGGATGGCGCTTACGTGTACCACCTTAACCTGATAGAGGTAGCAGCCGCCTGTAGCAACAACTTCTACATATCCCTTAGCTACTTCGGCAGATGTTGCGTTGTATTCTGTTACGTCTTCAGTAGCTGCCTTTCCGCCTACAGTGAGGTTGTGGTAGTTAGGGTAACTTGTTACGGTTACAACATCATTTGCTGATTTTACTGGAATCTGCAGGATGGTTCCTGCGTTAAACTGTGCATCAGATGTTCTGCCCTTCAACTTACCTTGTGTAGCGTTTACGTGCATAGTGATGCCTTCTACGGTAGAAGCGAGGTCGCCCTCCTTACCTTGGAAGTTTGCTGCAGTGTTGATACCTTCAGGAAGATTGTTCTGAAAGTCCCAAACAGCAGTGACATTTTGTGCCTTTGCAATAAAAGCAAAGACAAGTAACAGGCTGAGAAGCCCAAATCTGAGTAGATTCTTTTTCATTTGTTTGCCTTTTAGGTTGTTATACT
>OBAD01000205.1_pt1 | contig 18040 bp, 18 predicted proteins | sample 1494861 | NCBI WGS metagenome assembly OBAD01 (sample SAMEA3360681, study PRJEB22359) | human gut metagenome | biome: ENVO:urban biome; feature: ENVO:human-associated habitat; material: ENVO:feces | place: Bangladesh | collected 2011
TCTTGAAGGTAGCACGGCTATATTCCTTGCTCTTACCCTCACTGGCATCAGCCCAGTCACGGATAAACTCATTGAACATTTCGTCGGCGCAGATTGGAACTCCATATACTTCTTCACGTGAGAAGAAGAACTCGAAGTAACGCACGCAGCTCTCCGTAATCTCCGTAATCATATCACGTCTTCGCAGGTTCAGTTGAGGAGCCTTGCTCACTACGTGATAGCGCATCATGAACTGCACGGCTAGGGCAGTGATGTAGATAGCCTGATTTCTTGCTATATCAGGCAACTTTTCGGGGTCTGGATTGAAACCCTTCTGAATGTCACCAGGTGATCGGGCCATCTTGCGCTTCAACGCATTTTCTCGTGCGAAGCGGTTAGAGAAGGCTATCTGCGGAAAACGTCCTGTCGTGGAATCCACTCCACCATCGTATGGGAAGTTGGATGATACGATATGCAGCGGCGAATCTTTCAGACTGAGCGTTTTTATATCTGCTCCCTTACACTCAAGTGTAACACCGGTGGTTGCCATTACATAGAAATAGTCCATCGGGAATGATTTCGGGCGGTCTTCCCAGTGTATCGTCCGATACATTCCTGGGTTATGCTGTATCTCTCCCAGACTGAACCGGGCATCGGCAGTGGTGATGAATCGCTTCATATCAATATTCAGCACATTGACTGCAGAACCTACGAACACTCGCACCACCATGGATTTGCCCGAACCGCCACTAGCCTGTTTCTCGTCTTCAATCTGATCTTCCAGCAGATAGGGAATGCTCTGACTGTCTGAACCCGTCAGGTCTCTATAGCAAACCCTGCCTATGCCGGAAACCATATTGACGAAATGGGCATTGATGATAGCCTTGTCTTCATCAGATAATTCAGACTTGCTTCTGTCGGCTTCCATCTCTTCCTGCCAAAGCACATTAGAGCAACCTCGCAGGATGCGGAGCATCGGCCACAATTCCCGGTCTTTCTTGCCTCGCCAGTCAACGTTCCATCGGTAGATGGTACCCCATTCCCGCAGATCATTTTTCATCTGATTGATTTCAAAGATGCTGAATACAGGCGAACCGTCCTCATTCTTCTGAGCTTCCTTCTGCGCTATCTCATTTTCCCTGCGTGTATATTCATCGCTCTGTCTGATGATGAACGGCGGGTCGAAATGGCGCATCGTGAAGTCGTATGGCTTTCGGGCGGTGGCAGGGATGAAGAAGTTACACTGGTCATAACTGATTGGAGTGATATACTCCGGCGTTATCTTCAGCGCCACGTTGCGGAAGTAGAAGTATTCCACGTTCTCGCTGTAGCCTTCCGTAAAGTCGATGATGATGCTCTGCAATCCTCCGGCTGATTTCTCTGAGAAATTCTTGTCTATCAGATTTGCGCAGTCGCTCATCAATTTTTGTTCCTGCTCATTGTGCCTCCAACTCTGTTCGCAGAACTCCAAGAGCTTTTCCTTAGTTGCCTGTATGATGCTCTTTCCGTCGATGTACTCGACAAAGCATCGGTCGAGGTGGATAAACTGACCTACGAGGTCATTGCTCTCAGGGTCGATTTTGCGGTAATATCCGTGGCTCGTCATAAAGAGCCATACCTTGGTAGGTGAAATCTTGCAGGTGCAAGGTTTCAGTTTACCGCTGCGGGGGTCTCTCGGATATTCTATCTCGAAAGGGTCGGTGTTCTTGGCTCCCCGAAGCTTGGAGAATAACGGCAGACGAATATCGTGGTCGAATCGGAAGTTATCTTCATCGGTCATCCGATAGGTGAGCATATAATCTCTTACGCTCCTCGGTGTGCAGCCGTAGAGCCACTGCCAGCGCTGGTTATAGCGCACACGGAAAGGCTCGGGAAGCATGGCATAGCAAATATCACTGAACTTGGTGGCGATGGCTCCGCAGTTGCGTTGCGATGTAATATCATTGGGATAGATCATAATGACCCTTTCGGCAAATCGCTTCATCTTTTGATATTGCACGCCGCTGAAGTCCAGCTTTTCCTGCCTCCACTGACCTCTCTCGATATACCAGAAGTTTCCTCTTCCTACCGAGAAGGCTACGTGGTACCAACTATTCTTTTCAAAGAACTTATCGCCAGCTTTATCCTTACGTAGGGATTGCATGGCGTAATAAACACTCAGAGCATCTTCGGGCGTTCGACAGAACACGATGTTCTGAGCCTTAATTTCATTGAGCGGAATATCTACCTTATCGGAGTGAAAAGTGCCTTTCGGTTTATCATTCTTATCCAGATTCTCCACCCAAATTTCTTTTTTTTCTGTATAGACCTCATCAGGCTGATATTTCTTGATAGCCGCATAAACGGCGGTATTCTCAGCCGTTCTGTTTTCGGCGGCATGAATGAACACCGGGTCGCCCATGAGCCACTTGCTCACCTTCCTCACGCTGTGATCCTCGCAGGTGGAGAAGACGATAGGGTCTTGCTGCATAGCTGGACGGAAGAAGCATCCGCAGCTTCCTTGCGGCGCTATCACGTCTGTGGCGAAGCAAACGAACAACGGGTTCCAGGGCGTTCCATAAATCACTTCGCTTACCAGTTGCCCGTTTCTCACCACATTTGGCAGCATTACCTGGTCCACGGCGTAGATACGGAAATCTTCGTTCAACATTCTCGTATTGAAGTCCTTCCCGAAGCCGTATTGCGGAATGCCTTTTACTGATGTAACCTCGCACCCCAGGGCTGCAAGCTCCTGGGGATTGAAATCAGTTTTTGGCATGAAAGAGAATGTCTCTATCGTCTGTGCGGCAATAGTTCGATAGTCCATCTTAGCAAAGAGCGCAGGCCATTTGGCTCTCGTCTTCTCGTTGTCGCCATACGCCTTTACCACGAGGTCGTGACAAAGGCGAAGCAGACTGGCTCCGTGCATCGGCAGCTTGCGCTTTGCGGCATAGAGTTCCAAGGCTCCGTAGCCATACTTACCGGTCTTAGTACACATCCAACGCAGGGCACCATGCTCTGCCTTGGTATTATTATCCACCCCTACGCCGTTATACATACCGCCACGCTCATTATTGTATATAATGAGGTGTGGTGTCTGTTTTGCCTTGCCCTGCTCGCCATCGTCTGCCTCTTCTTTCTGGCAGAGCGGACAGAAACAGGCAGTCTGTCCCTCGATGCGCTGCTCATCGGCAGGTTTTACGAGGAAAGCCATGTCAAGATTGGCAAGCTGGTTCAATATAGGGTGGAATAACATATCTTATATCAAGAGTATTTATAGAGTTAAAAGAGAAGGGGAAGGCATCACTCTTGACCATTGACCAGCGATGGAATCGCTGGGAACGGGGGCGCAAAGGGTAGGCAAAACTTCAAGTGTTTGCACCTTTCCAGGTTATATTCCAGAGCGAGCGGTCGGAGCATTTGAAAATCTGTGGTACTCGCCCGCAGCAAAGATGCAGCATACGTAGTCGTGTGGCATTACTGACTCACACTACCCTTGCATAAGAGCGTTTCCAGAATGCCTCCCCTATTCTCTTTATATCAATATTGTCAAAGAAAGAAGAACTTTCGGGGTAATGCCGCCAAATTTCGAGGATGCCTTTTTACCGCACCGATAAGTATTCCTCAGGCTTTTTAATCAGACTTTTCACTTATCGTTCCGAGGTTGCGGTGGAGGGTATCAACTTATCAGTGAAGCTTTGCAGCGTTCACTCATTACCCGTCCAGTTCTTCCTGCCATTTAACCGATGGCTCGGTTGTCTAATAAAATAAAGTCGGATCGAGTGTATCGTACCGAAGTTTGCATGATGTCATGCAGAATATCTTTTATTTCTTCATATCTTCACGTTTATAAATTCAAGAATGTTTCCAGGCGATAATGCCTTATCTTGCAGTTGCAGATGGTTTCCATACGATGTACTATCATCTGCGAGAGACTTTCCATCGTGAGAAAATCGGTATTTAAACCGATGATCTGCACATCCTGCCTCCAATAGATTTTACCGTTCTTGCGGCGGCAACTATGCGAAGGCGTGATGATTATATCTTTCACGCTGCCTGCCATCATCCTGCAAAGATACTCGCAGGTATCTTTCAATAGGGCGAAGGGAGCATAGAAGAGGAGTGTGGGAATGTCATCCCTCAGTCCGCTCATCGTCTCAGTATAGGCGAAGCGATGGAGCATCTTATATCGGGATAGATTCCTGTGCCGCTGCTGTATGCCCGTCCGGTTAGGGATATAGGGCAAATCGAATAGCCTAGGCATAGGCTTCTCTTATCTTCTTCATCATCTGCCAGGTACTGTAGATACTTCGCTTGCAGTCGAAGAGCGGGTCATGTGCTGCACCTTCATCATCGGCGATGTCCTTGTAGTCCGTAGTCAGAGCATAAGCCTTGTCTAGGTCGAAACGTTCCTCGTTCGGTTCGGCTGCATCCCAGATGATTCTCGCAAGTTCAAGATAGAACGTGCGATGATCTCTCAACTGGGTATGCTTAATCTGGAACTTGATGCCCAGCTTGTAACAGATATATCTCAGGATAGCCGGGTCAAAGTCAGTACCCTGCGCCCAAAGGCAAAGGTCTTCATCACCGAGTTTCTTCTTCACATCTTGTATCCACTCGAAGAACCACGTCACTACCACATCAATAGGCTGGCAAGGTGACTCGTCGCTGTCGCTATCGAGCAAGGCAGCTTTTGCCTCGTCACTCTGCTTTGCCCACCAGTCTGCCGTCGATTGATCAAAGGCGAACCCATTCAGGAACATGCTTCGCAGGTCAACGTGGGCAGAGAATGTGGAACTTCTCAATACGCCGTCTCCTTCATCGAAGAAAGGCGACTCTTTACCGTAGCGCTTCCACGCCACCGCGCCGATACTCATCACGGCAGCGGTGGGAGAAAGCGAACAGGTTTCAAAATCAACAGTTACATCTATCATTTGTAGTTATGAATGTTTAAGAGTGCCTTGATGCCTTCCTGCTCCCACGGTTTCCAATCATCGGCGGTAAACCGCTTGATGATGGTGGTGCGGCTCATACCGCGTTCCTCCATGAAGGCAAAGAACTTCATGCAGAGACCGCTGCTGGCTTTTTTCAGACAAGTGTAGAATACACCTGGCTCCTCGCTCTTGGCAGCCTCTGTCAGATAACCTTTCTTTCCAATCTCGTTACCCAGGGCATCGGTCTCCACATACTCGGATAATAGGTTAGCTACTTCCGGTATAGCTAAGAACTGCTTTTTGCAGTTCTTGATGCCTAGGATTTCCCAGGCATCGAAACCCTTCTGGAAGAAACGAAGGTAAAAAGTCGAAATCGTGAAGCCCTTGGCTGATAAAAACTCAGCTAAGTTCTTCTTTTCGTCAGCAGAAATATCATTTACCTCTAACGGAGTATTATTCTGCGTAACTTTTTCTATAATTTCCTTTGTCATCTCAATTTTATTTCTTAATTTTGGTGCAAATTTAGGAAATAAAATCATAACTACCAAATGTTACCTATATTTTCTTTCAGAAATTAGGGGAATTTAACATAGGTAAGATATATTAATTGATTTTCAGATGAGCAGATTAGAGTTTATTCACCTTTTAAATATACTTGAGATATGAAGTACTTTTATAACTACAGCTTCCTTGACAAATGGATGGAAGCCAACAGAAAAATCACCAATAAGCAAATTATGAAGGCTATGGGTACCACAAGCAATGCGTGCCTGGATAGTTGGGTAAGAATGAAGTCGCCACTGCCTACCATCGCCCTGCTGCGCTTCTGCAATGCGTTTCACGTTCCGCTATCGGCATTTATTGTGGATGCGGATGCTCAGACGGGAGAGAACGATGAGGGCATAGAACACGTGCTGCCTGGTATTGATGATCAGTTTGAGCCAGATGGCGGATATATAGATAATGACGAGAAGCGCAAACTGGGTACGCGTGTCCTGCGCAATCCGCTCGATGTGGAGAGAGTGAAATCGGTGGTGCCTGGGTGGACCAGCGATGGAATCGCTGGGGACGGGGGCGCAAAGGGGCGCAAGCAAAAAGAAGAGTACAAAAGAGAGGATGCCCCTGCCCCTATGAATGAGACTGCCCCTACTCCGATTGCGGAGCCTGCTCCTGATGCTGATCCGGGCATCAGCATGGCCACCCTTAACCGCATGCTCGATATTATCGCCGAGCAGCAGAAGCAGATTGGCGATCAGCAGAAACTTATCAGTGAGCTGACTCATCGACTGAACATTCAGCAGAACGGCTTGGGTATGGTGGCGGAAGATATACACCATCGGGAGTAGTTAAGGCTTTTGCCCTTGCAGGGCGTGTAAAAAAGCAGCCAGCTATCCATCACGGACGGCTGGCTGCAACATCGTATAACCTTTAAACTTTTTGAAAAAAACTAGTAATACTAACCTAAATAAAAACTAAATAAAAACTTAAATAAAAACCTTAATTATATATGAAATACTACTTTTGCTCATTGGTTGCTGCCATTCTGCGGCGAAGAAACTCTTTCTCCTCGATTACCTGGCAGTCGGCGCTTGTGCTCTCGTAAGGCACATCGGTGTAGAAGAAGCCGTGATGCAGGAAGAGCGGTGGCGTTGTGGTGCCGAAGGTGAACGGAAGCTGCGCTTCCTTCCCATCCTTGCCCTTTGCCATTTTTGGTTTGAACTGCAGGATAGCGATGAGTGCCGTTTCATTTACGATCGGAAGTGATAGCATCTCTTTCTCCAGTTCGCTGTTCTCATCAGGAATGAAGAGTGATGTGCTCTGCATACCGTCTTTGGTAGGCATCTGCACGTTCTTCCATCCCTCCTTGTGGATGGTATTCTTGAACTCTACCATCACTACACCTCCGGCAAAGCCTTCGGGTGACTCGTAGTAGGTATTGGCTCCCTGCTTCTCTGCCCAGGCTCTTGCCTTCTCGCTTGCTTCACTGCATTCGGCAAGAAATGCTTTCAGCTTCTTGCCTGTCTCACTCTCCTCTGCTATCTTCAGATAGTTGTGAGGTCTGTTATCTTTACCCATAAATCCTTGTATTTTAAATAATTAGAAATCTATTGTATAATTTTCGAGAAATATTGCGTATATTTTCGGCGAAATATTGCGTATATTTTCGGCGAAATATTGTATTTTCTGCTAGGTGGGGGGCCGCTAGGCGTTCCGGCGGATTTGAAATCCGCCGTCTAAAAAGGCTCGACATAATTCCTTGCGGATTTGAAATCCGCAGCCATAAGGCTTTTTAAATCTTCGCCTTGCAATAGATGACTGGCTCCCCGCTTTCATCGTTCCGCATTTTGAAGCCACGATAACCTAACTCCAGGAGATATAGGCTCAACGGATCGCCAAGCGGACAGACTACTGCTTTGAAGTAACTTCGCAGTTGGTAATCGGTGTAGGTATCGCAACCTTCCGTCCAATGATCCTGCGGTTCATACTGATTGCAGAAGGCTTCTATCTTTGCCGGAATGACAAAATCATGCAGCGTCACTTCTGCCTGCTCCTCATTATCTACGAGGTCGTAATCATTTCTGTTCTTTCTTCCCTTGCCCATGGTCATCATGCTTTTTGAGAGTTGTCAGTAACAGCACCACTACTAATATCAGGAACAGGGCAAAGGCGTTCTTTCTTGCCGTTTCCTGCCAGGTTGCCTTTCTTGCCTCCCTGGTGTTTTTTTCCGGCGTATCTGATAGGCTGTCGGTAGCTTCCCAGTGAGTACTCACGTTGCTGCGGGTGCGGACGGATAGGCTGTCGATGGTTTTCTGCATCTGATTGATTTCCTGCTGCTGCATTCGCAAACGCTCATCGTAGGATGACTGGTTGTTGTGGCTGCCCTTGCGGTGAGTGGTGCGGTTGATCGTCTTCTGCTTGTTGCCGGAAGATTCGGTAGTCTCGGTGATATGTTCCTGGATGGTTTCTTCATATTCACCCGATTCCGAGGATGTGGCAGTGGTCTGCTTATCCTCGATGATCTTCCTGGCTGCGCTATCACTTACCGCAAACTGCTTATGCACGCTATCCTGCTGCTCGGTCTTCACGCTATCCTTCGTCTCCTGGTGGTTATCGCTAACCACCCGTCGAGAGGAAGCGCATGCCGTAAACATCATCATCGCTACCACTATCAAGAGTAGATGAATAATCTCTTTCCTTTTCATACGTTTTCATTTATTTAATGTTTCTGGTGCAAAGGTACGAAAAGGGGGAGAAATGAGTGGGACATGTTTAAAGGTAAAAGAGTAAAAAGGTAAAAGAGTGAAAAGGCAAAAAGATAAAAGAATCCTTAGCCCCACACGCCCTGAAAGGGCAGAAGCTCCTAGCCCAGGGCAACACCCTGGGTTTTAGAATAGACATAACAAAGTCGCCCTGAAAGGGCAAAAGCTTTCAAATCCAAAAAAGCTTTTACTCTTCCAGGGCGACCTTGCCGCTATCCTCGGTAGAACACCGGAGCGAAAGAACCTTTGCAATCGAAGAACTCTTTGGCTTTATCCTCAATACCCAACTTTCGGATCATATCAAAGTCATCATCGCTGCACTCCACGCAGAACCTTCCGTTCTTCATGCCAACGAAGGAAATGCGGGAAATCAGTGATTTCTCAGCATCGCCTATAACGAGCTTGCAGAATGCCTTCCACTTGTCGCTGCCCTCGCCTACCTTCGTCTCTATCTTGGAAGAAGCAGGCTGCACGTTCTTCGCTACATCGAATGCCTTCGCATCGAATAGTTCGCCCTCAGAATATTTTCCTGCTTTATGGAGTTTGCCGAGCGGCGTATAGAATACCTCGAAGGTGATGTAATCAGGATTGCCTCGCTTCTTGCCTTTGGGATAGTGTTCCTTGTAGTCGAAGGTAATATCAATATCATTCTTCTTTGCCTGTGCCACCAGATCGGCTTTTGCCTTATCCAGAACGTCCTTCTTGAACTTTGAATACTTGGCATACTGATAAACCTTTTCCTTCGTTTCCGGGTCTATCTCATAGCAGCCCAGGAAATCCTTCAGTTTCTCTACCGTAACCGATAATGGGTCGCTCTGCCCCTTCTTGCGTGGACGGTCCTTATTCTCCATCAGCCAAAGATAAACCCTCGGTGTTACTCTTCGCTTACTGGTCTTCGCTACACGAGCCATGTGCGGCACATATCCCTTGCTCAAGTCAAAAGCATAATCGGCAACAAAATGATTGATGTTTAACTCGACAACACCCGAATAAACATCCTTGATGGTGCCATCCTTGCTTACCCACGTTTTCTTAGGCAGCGAAATGCGGTCGAATACAGGATAGAAGTCGGAAATCTTATCCTTCTTCACAAACACCCTCAGAGCGCCAATTTCTTCTACGATAGGAACCTTGCCATCGGCAAACTCCTGAAACATTTCCTTGTAGTTGCTATGATTATCTACAAGTTCTGACATATCTATGCGGATATGCAGGGCTTCCCTCTTCTGCTCCTCAGAAAGAAACGGTGATTTGGGATAGGTCTTCTCCTTATATCGCATCTGGTCGTAGTACTCATTAATGTATTCCTGCAGCTTTGCGCTTACCTGCAACATAATATCCTGCTGCAGGAGTGAGAAAGTGCTGCCCAACGAAGCGTAAGAGCACGGAGTTTTGATCCACCGCAAATTGCAAAGCTGCTGTTCCGTAGGTTGATTCTCCAAATCACGGAAAGTAACTTGGTTTTCATTTATTCGCTTGTCTTCATTTGCGCCCATAACTATTACTTATATATTTTCTTTCATTTTTATATATACAGGTATAATAAATAGTATCAGTATCAGTATAGAGACTTAAAAATCCACCGAAATGCCGATAAACACTAGGGTTTCCGAAAAATCGAGGTTCCAAGAACTATACCCTTTGGTACCGAAAACTATACCCTTTGGTACCGAAAACTATACCCTTCGGTAAAAGACTTTAGTAAGAAGGTAAAATACTTTAGTAGGATTTTACCTCAAACTTGGCCACAGATGTAGTGACTTGTTCGTACCAAGAACTATAACCCTTTTGTACCTTTTGGTACGAAAGTCACTACATTTATGGCTAAGTTTTCATCGTAACCATCAGAAAATCAGTCATTTAACCATTTGGTATAGTGAAGATTATATTGGTGTAACGTATTTCGTAGCACATAAATAGCTATAAATCAACGTTTTACGATATAAACTCAGCCATAAATGCAGTGAGTTGGTACCGAAAACTATACCCTTCGGTACTATTTCGGTACCTCGCCAAGGTAAAAGACTTTAGTAAGATTTTACCTCAATCTGACTTTTCGTTTACCTACAAATCTGACTTTTCGTTTACCTACAAATCTGACTTTTCGTTTACCTACAAATCTGACTTTTCGTTTACCTGCTTTAATCGTTCTTATGCCTATCCAGATACTCGATGACTGCCTGCAAAGCAATGTCCTTGATAGGTACACCCGTCTCTATCTTCAACTGCAATATCTGCACATAGTACTCCATCGGCACATAGATAGTGATACCGTTCTGAGTCTTCTTGCCAGTCTTTCGCATTGATGCTGGTTCGGAAACAGGTGCCGCAGGTGCGGGTGCAGCCGGAGCAACAGAGGGGGTAGATGGGGCTGATGGTGCAGCAGGTGCAGGTGCAGCCGAAGCAGATGGCGCAGTAACTTCTTGTGGCTGCTGTTCGCTCTCTATGGTAGCCTGCGCACCCTGCTGCTCTCCCTGCTGCTTCTCTAGGGCTTCAGCAACCCGCTTCTGGTGAGCTTCCTCATTAGCCTCATAAATCTTTTCTATACCTTGGATGGCTGGAGAATCTTCCAACCCCTTAAACTTATTCACATTATTCTTTGCTTGTCTTGCCATAATCTTAAATGCTTAATACTACACATTATTATATTAATATTCACTGTCCTAATCTTTAGGCATGCTTGCCAAAATCTCTTTGGTGAATTTCTCGTAGTCCAGTCCTACCCTACAATAAGGGGCAAACTCGAAAATATCCTGATTTTTGGCTTGCGCCTCCACCATCTTCGTATCTCGACGGGTGTAAGCATCGAACATATAATCGTCAAACTTCTGACCCAGATACCCCTTAAACTCCTTGGTGATTCTCGTCTGATCATTACTCATTACCATCAGCAAACCTCGAATATCAATATCAGGGTTCAGATCCTCACGAGTCTCCTGTACGGCATTTAAGATTTCGGCAATACCTTTTGTTGCCAACATTTCGAGCTGGATAGGTATTACTACACTTGATGCCACCGAGAGGGCATTATGCGTGAGTAGTGACAAAGCCGGTGGGCAATCTATCAGAACGTAGTCGAATGCTTCCAGGATAGAAGAAACTCCTTCCTGCATCAATTCTTCGCCTTGCATTTCCATCAATGGCTTGCCAAATAACTTGAATAATGCCTTGCGAGGTACTGGCATCTGATTGAGAAAAGGTTCAATGCTAATAAGTCTGTAGGATGCCGGAGCAAGATAGATTCCCTCTCTCACCTGATAAACTGGTAAACGTGACTGCTGAACCAACGCGTCGTAAACGGTAGGCTTCCCTGAGTTTTCAGCCTCGTTCCATCCGAAGAGAAAAGAAAGCGAACTCTGAGGGTCCAAATCTATCAATAGAATACGTGGTCTGCGCTCCTTGCCATCTTCACCCTTACCAAAGAAACCTCTACCAAAACGGCGAAGACCTGCTGCCAAACTCTGAACTGTTGTTGTCTTACCAACTCCTCCTTTGTGATTTACGAAGGCGAGGATTTCCTTTAATCTCTGTTCTGCCATAATCTTATATGTATATATTAATGTATTAGTGAATATATGGAAACCAATCAATACAGAAAGTCATAAATCCATAAATACACATTTGTGCTTTTATGTGTTTGTGGTTCTCTGCTTTTGTGGTTCACGCTGCAAAATTAATATTTTAATTCTAAACCACCAAACATTTTTAAGAATTTTAATGTTTTTATGTGTAGATTGATTGAAACCAATAAATCAAGTCATCAAGTAACAAAGAAACATACAAATCAAGCTATCAATCAAGAAATTAATTAATCAATACACCAAGAAATATACAAATAAAGGTATCAATCAAGAAACCAATCAACCAATACATACAGAAATGCACATTTATGTATTTGTGTATTTATATGTTTGTGTTTGCGTTTATGCTTTTGTGGTTTTATGGAAATGTGTTATAATGGAAATCGCCTGGATATTACAATCAACACCCAGGCGATCATCCTATTTTTATATCTCATAATCATTCCCTTCACTATTCCAGGCATCCTCTACCGTTACGCTCACCCCCTTCTGGTGATGATAGAAGCAGCCGGAGATGGTGGTAATCTTATTACGCTCCAGCTTTACGCCAGGTACTAATATATCGGCATACGGCTTATCGCTACCTTTTCTGCCCACTAGGAAGGAAACATCAGACGTATATCCTTCTGCTGGTACCAGCACGTAATAGGCGATACTTTTATTCTGCTTGCCCGCATTCACAGAAGCATCATAGACTCTGTGATTTTTCGCTGCCTCAGTTACATCAAAGGTCTGCCACGCAAAAGCCTTGTATTCGTCCAGACTGGTAGTAATATCCCCGGCATCATCAGGATATACATCTGTAGGCGCTACCACAAGCTGCGCCACGATTCTATCCAGCGCAATGCTTGCCGACTGCTTGCCCACTCCCACCGTAATATCCTGCACCGCTCCGAAAGTATCCGAAGTCTTGGCAGAGGTCAGTACTGCCGGAAGACTCTCGCCAACTGTCGTGAGCACATTATCACTCACAGCCCAGTCAGCACCCCCGGCATCCAGCAGGGTAGGGGAGACGCTTCTGGTGGCAATCACTTTTAGGGTGTGCTCGCCTAATCGAGGGTCAGATCCGGCTCGGCAAAGTCCTCGGCATCGCTCGTCTGGTGGAGCACCTGCAGCAGGGTCCCCGTCTCCTTGGCATAGTCGAAAATAAAGAGATCAGTAAGCGCCTTGCCTTCTGCGGTGAGGGCTGCACGGGTCAGGGTAGAAGATGAAGATGCCTTGCGGCTCTGCATCGTAGAGGAAGAAACGGAAGGGGTAGGGGAGATGGAAAGCTTCACGTGGCCCTTTGCTTTTACCGAAGTCTGCTGGCTGTCATTGGTGTTCAACACTCCATCGCTCTGGGCGCAAGAGCCGAAGCCCGCACCCGCTGCCATCATCATAAGGGTGGTGGCAAATAAAAACATTCTAGTTTTCATAAGCCAAAAATTTAAAAGGTTTGAGTTTATAATTTTGTCGCAGCAGGGCAAAATCCGTGGATTTTCCCTGCTGCTATAATAGTTGTTCCATAATGTATATCTGAATAACGCAAAGGGTGCAGGAATATTACACCCCTTGCGATATTTTTTCTACTTGAACGCTCCAGCCAGAAGAGGGAGGAAAAACACCGCTACGCCGATGGTAGAGAAGAGCAGCACCGCTACACCTACGAAGGCGAGGGCTGCAAGGGAATAAGTAATTGCTTTCTTCATAATGCTATAATCTTTAAATGTATTGAAATTGAAGTTTATAATTTTGTCGCAGCATCAGTGAAGTTTCACCGATGTTATAACGAAGGCTTCTTCTGCGCCTGTAAGGTCGCAGCCTTGATAGCGCGGAAGGTCTCAGTAACATATCTGCTGCCACCATGCTTCCTGATCCAGTCGTGAACGTCATCGGGCACCACATATTTGTGGACGCTGCCCTCTGCTGCTGGTCTGCCTTTCTTATTTGATGTTTTGGTATTCTCCATTTTCTTTATGAATTTAAAAAGTTACTATAAATATCTTTTATTTATCTTCATTCTCTATCTGCTCCAGCTTCATATATACCAGCGTATTCTTGTCGTAATACTGGCGAGGAGCAGCACAGGAATAATACTGGTTGTTGGCTTCCTTAATACATAGCGCTGCATCTACGATACGTTTGCCGAAGCTTTTCAGGGCGTGAGTCTTGCCGATGATGGTGATACCAGACTGGTACACCTTACGAACATCGACGGCAAAACGATGCAGGGCAGCTTTGGTGTTCTTCTCCTCCTTCGTTACCTTCTCTAATACTTTCAGGTGATCAGCAGGACGTGGGTTTCTGCGCAGCTCGACAATACCCTTCTTTTTGTAATTGATGCAGACGAAATACTCGCCAGGCTTCAATTTATCTAGATGAGCCTCCAGCAGATCGTAACGCTGGAGCACATCACGGGGAGCGATGCTGATACTATCTTTCGTGGCAGAAGATGATGCCTGATTTTTAACATTCTCCATAAAAATCCGCTTCGCCGTGATGCGGTAGGGCTGAAATATCTTAATTAATATTAATAATTCGGGTGAAATGATACACCGTATCGTTTTATTTCTTAAATTTGCACCGTCTTCGGAAGATTTCAATCGTACCTTTATGGAATAGAAAGAAACATAAAACTTCCGTTGACGGTCAGACTTTCAAAAGTCTGTGGATTCAAACGCTCTTAAAGAGCCAAATTTCTACTATAGTAGATTCGAGCCAGAAGGCTCGCAGTGCCCCGGCTTAGGTCGGGGCTTTTTCGTGATTTCCGATACCTGCTATAAAGTGCGTTCAAAAACTGCTGTCTCGTAAACAGGTTCATGAAAATCTACCACATTCCCATCTTCATCAAGAATATCCTTTTCGCCATCATAAACTTCATAATGGAAGTAATCGCTGCACCCGTCGTAATCTCTTTCCCACTCTTCACAACCTTCTGTATTCTCGTCACAATACTGCTTGGCTTCGTCCAGGGTATCGAAATCGGCTACCATATTGTTTTCTACCGAAATATTCCAATAAACCTTAAAACGCTTCATATCTAATTGACTTAACCGTGCTGTCGAGGGCTGAATGATTATTACTTAAAATCTATACCTTTGAGCGGATCATTATCGCCGCCGTTCTCAATCTCGATACCTTCCGGCTTTTCCAGAAGGAGCTTTCTTGTCGCCTCCAGCATCATAATGGTGTGGATGGTGGCCTGCCTTGCGTGATAGTCTGAGCCGGCATCATCCACATACTGCTTATTCATGCGGACCAGCGTGTTCAGGAAGTCAGCACACTCCTCGCGGCTCGGATTGTTCACGTGAACCTCGCAGGTAACAGCCTTCGGAAAATACTCCATACCCTTTTTCAGCAAGGTCCTTATTCTGCCCGTATCAGGATGCAGCCCTATCATCTGGTAAATCTTGATTCTCAGGCTACACCCACGGCGAGGAAAGCCGATGCGGTAATCATCGCCTACCTCCTCCTTTTCCTCGTCGATGTAATCTACCTTTGCGATAAAACCGCAATCCTTATCAGTGCAGACGAGGAAGTCACACTCACCACGCTTGTGATTTCGCAGCGTGTCTATAATAAACAGGGGAATTTCTCTTTTTGCCATATCTCCAAGTATTTTATGATTCTCTGTAAAGCTGGCAGTACAGCTCTGATCTCATGCGCTTGATATAAAAGACTACTTCGCCGGGTGCAGGCTGATAGTCTGATTTTACAAACATCGCATTCTCGCCGTCTGTGGCCACATATTTTTCCATTCCGAAGGTATTCTTCGGTATGCTACCCTCGTAGTAGCTTTTGGCTACTGAGGATAGCTGCAAGGGTGATAATATCATTTTTTCCATATTCAATAAAGTAATATATAATTCTACAATCTATTCATAACATAGCGGATAACACGCTCGGTATATTCTTCAAGACCGAACTTCTTACCATACTTGCGAAGGTCGGCAAGCGAAATCTCGGTGGCCTCGTGACCGATGGCAGCCTCGTAGCGGTTTTTGAAGTTCTGAGTACCAGGACGGCAGTTGCCGGAAGCCAAAGACTCCTCAAAGGTGAACATGTGATTTCCTAACTTCTGATAAACGAGCTGATTCTTGCTTCTGGCATTCAGCAGACTAAGAGCCTGCTTATTTCGCTTCTCCGCATTGATACGCTGCGCCTCCTTCAAAGATTTAGCCACGATGTGCTCACCCCTTACCAGGAAGCCCTTCACGGTCTTAATATCAGCGATAGCCTTGCCCTGCTCAATCCACTCACAAGCCACGCCATGGCGCTTGATTTCGCCACGCACGAAGGTAATCAGACCGCCTACGATATGAATATAATATCCCTTCTTCAGATACAGGGTGAAGGAACGGCGCACCATGGTAAAATTGCATCTTTTGCTATATCCGTCATAATCTTTCCACTCGTAGCACTCCACGCCGTTTTCCTCGGCGATTTTTGCATCGATACCTCCGTGATTTTTGCCCAGTTCCAGACAACGGCAGATGAGCTGATCTGCACTGAAATCTACCTTTTCGCCAGCCTTGCCAAATACACAGATATGCTCCTTGATATAAGCCTGTTCCTTGGCTCTCGCTTTCGCAGCCTTCTTCGCTGCCTTTTCTTCCTCCTTCTTCTCTGCTGCCTTGCGTGCAAGCATATCCAGATACTCGTTGCCGTTGGCAAGACCATTCTTTTCCAGATACTTCTGGAAAGCCTTCTCTGCGAAGCCGATATACTTGCGTACCTTTGCCGTTAACTTAGCTTCATCCTGCTCGCACACGCCGATACGAATAGAACCATCCAGGAACTCCACCTCATTCTTACCCTTCAAGTAGTCAGTAAGGCGCATCCAGGTAGCGCAGGCTACAGAAACGGAAGAAATCACGTAGTTATTGATGCAGCAGTGCTTATAATCATTCTTGCGCTTATAAGCCTTCTCGATGTCAGCGAAGAAACTTGGAGCGTTGATAAAGAACGTATCAGCGTTGAAATTTACAGGAGCATCCTCTTTTACGAAATTACTTGCAAAAGAACTTCCAAACTCTGTATATACATCCATCTTATAACTATCCGCAAGCGGAAGGTTGAAGAAAAAGGAAGCATCACCATAGCGATACTGCTCGTTCTTACCGAAGCCACGGAAAGAAACCTCGCGACCCTTGCGCTCGTCTGCCTCGTCATATCTGAATGAGCCAAAACATACTGTAGCATTTTTGCGAACTCTGTCCTTAAACTCCTTGAAAGTGATAATCATATTCTCTGCTCATGCCCTTGAGACTTATTTGGCTATCTGGCACAGCCGGTTATTATTATTGTTTTTATTTCTCTTCTTGTTTTATTTTCTGATGCAAAGGTACAAAGAATTTCTGAAACTACCAAATAAAATGCACTTTAATTACGTATTTAGGTGCATTTTTAACGTTTATTTTATTTGCAAAGTAAATTCTTGCCACCTTTTTATCTTCTTTTCTTCTCTTGTCGCCCACCAGGGGATCGGACCCCGAAGGATAGAAATCTTATCATCCTCGGCCAACCATGGGCGAAATTCGGCTGCTGCTATCCTCACAGACCGCAGACAGCGTGTAAACTAAAACAAATGCGGACGCTTCCGCGAAACAATTAAAATCTTAAAGTTATGTTTAAATAACGCACCCCGTGGTGGTGTCGCTCCACGCTTTGCCGGTCTGCCGGACGGGGTAGGGGAAGGCTCTCAGGCTTCCCCTGTATGATGTGATAGGGCATTATATAATGACCTCGACACGTCTCGTTCTATGCCGCATCGCTTTGTGGATGGCGCTTAATGTAATCTGCTTTAAATTCTTCCTCGGTCATACCTTCAAATCTAAGCATGCCCTCCCAGTGACCTTCGCGAATATGCTCTGCCTTTAACTCCTCATAGGTATGAGGAACGCAATCATCGGCAACCCAGAAGGCCTCGTGTTGCAGTTCGATGCCATCGCCAATCCAGCACCCCGATAAACTGTCATTCTCTTCATCCGGAGTCTGCTCGCTCTCCTCCATAAGTTCATCGAAATGCTCGATGGCGTACTTGATCATCGTGCGAATGTCCTTTGCCCAGGAACTGGTATCATCCAGGCTGATATTACATTCCTTCAGCACCATCTCCACAAGCTCATCGATACCCTTGCGACTCATGATGTAAGCATCGTGATAGAAATCGAAAGGGATAACGTGATCCAGCTTCCATCCCTTCTCCTCGTTAACAGATGGTCGGCCGTATGCCTTGCGGCTCTCTTCTGTCACCTGCACTTCGTTCTCTATATTCTCTATAACGTTCATACTGTTCTTATTATTATTCTTTGCTTCCATAATTTCT
>OBAD01000212.1_pt1 | contig 17655 bp, 11 predicted proteins | sample 1494861 | NCBI WGS metagenome assembly OBAD01 (sample SAMEA3360681, study PRJEB22359) | human gut metagenome | biome: ENVO:urban biome; feature: ENVO:human-associated habitat; material: ENVO:feces | place: Bangladesh | collected 2011
TACTCCGCCGACATATCCGCCACAATCTGGCGATAAGTCGAATAAAGGCGGGTACGGCTGATATATCCCTTCAGCACGCCGTTCACATCCACTACAGGCAACTGGGCGGCATCGGTTTCGTCAAATTTCTTCATCACTTCCTGCATCGGTTCGTGATCGCTGAGCACGGCTGAAGGCTGGAGCATCAGCTGCTTTACCTTGAAGCGCGTGTAGAGTTCCGAACGGAAGATGATGTGACGGATGCGCGTGATATCGATGATGCCCAGCAAGACGCCAGCCTGATTGACTACCGGAAGGAAATTATTGTTGCTGCGACTGATTTCTGACACCAGCTTACCCATCGGCAGGTCGGGACTTACCGGATGATAGTCCTTCTCCACCACGCTCTGCATACCCATCAGCGTGAGGGCTGCCTTGTCGATATGGTGGGTAAGCAACTTGCCTTCCCTTGCCAGTCGGAGCGCATAGATACTGTGGCTCTCGAAGATGCTGATGGTAAGCAGCGAGCAGATGCACACGATCATCAGTGGGATGAAGAGCAGGTAACCGCCTGTCAGTTCGGCTATCAGGAAGATGCCCGTCAGCGGTGCATGCATCACGCCCGTCATCACGCCTGCCATGCCCATCAGCGTAAAGTTCTGCTCAGGAATATAAACGCCTAACTTGTAGATGTTCCAGATGCGAGCGAAGAAGAAGCCTGCAAAACCGCCGATGAAAAGCGATGGAGCAAAGGTTCCGCCACAACCGCCTGAACCATTGGTTGCTGAGGTGGCAAACACCTTGGTGAAGGTTACCAGTCCGATATATAGCACGAGCAACTGACTGTGACCATAGAAGAGCGAATTGCTCATCACCATGTCCCAATCGGCCTCGGTTCTACCCTTCAGCAGGATGTTGACTGCCGAATATCCCTCGCCATAGAGCGATGGGAAGAGGAAGATGAGACTGCTCAGGATGATGCCTCCGAAGAGCAGTTTGACATACGGATACTGCTTCAACTTGGCGAAGAATCCCTCGCAGGCCGACATGGCTCTCATGAAGTAGAGACTCACGAAACCGCAGAATACGCCCAGCAGGATGCACGCCGGCACACGGTCGAGCTCCCATGGGTCGGTGAGCGTGAAATCGAAGAGCGATTTCTCGCCCATCAGTATATAACTGAAACAGGTAGCCGTAACACAGGAGATGAGGATAGGCAGCAATGAAGCCATCGAGAGATCTACCATCAGCACCTCAAGGGTAAAGACGAGACCTGCGATTGGGGCTTTGAAGATACCAGCAATGGCGGCACTCGCACCGCATCCTACGAGCAGTATCATCGTTTTCTTGTCCATGCGGAATATCTGTCCCAGATTACTTCCGATGGCTGAACCCGTGAGCACAATCGGCGCCTCGGCTCCTACTGATCCACCGAATCCAATGGTGATACCAGAAGCTACTACCGACGACCAGCAGTTGTGTCCCTTCAGTTTCGACTGCTTGGTAGAAATCGCATAGAGCACTCTCGTGATACCATGAGAGATATTGTCTCGCACCACATACTTGATAAAGAGCGAGGTAAGATAGATGCCCACGATAGGGAACAAGAGGAAAAGCAGATTGTAGGTGCTTTTCTCAAAACCCGAAGTGAGCAATATCTGTATCTCGTGCACGATACTATGCAGGAAAAATCCGGCAACGGAGGCAAGCAGACCGATGACAAAAGCCAGGATAAGCGTCATCTGGCGGTCGGAGATATGCTCCTTCTGCCACGCTACCATTTTGGCTATTGCGCCCGGTTTTTCTGCCATTTCATCTATCATCTCTTATTATTTCTTTAAAAAGTTATCCTTTTATATTATTAGAATTCCGAAGTAAAGTGGAACTTGATATGCTCGAAATCCTGCTGCGCCATGCTCAATACATAGCCTGAATCGGCCAGGAACACATCCCTGCCCTCGATATCCTTCGCCATGTACTGGTACTTGCGCTTCTTGAAGCTCTCCAATTCCTTCTCGTCGTCGGCCTCTATCCAGCATGCCTTATGCAAGTGAACTGGCTCCCAACGGCACTTGGCATTATACTCGTTCTCCAGACGATACTGGATCACCTCAAACTGAAGCTGACCCACGGTTCCCACAATGCGGCGACCATTAAACTGGTTGACAAACAACTGTGCCACACCCTCGTTCATCAGCTGCTCCAATCCCTTCTGGAACTGCTTGCTCTTCATCGGATCATCATTCTCGATATACTTGAAGAGCAGTGGAGAGAAGGATGGCAAACCGCGGAAGTGAATTTTCTCACCCTCGGTCAGCGTATCACCGATCTTGAAGATGCCATTGTCTGGCAAACCTACGATATCGCCCGGATAAGCCTCGTCGATGGTACTCTTGCGCTGTGCCATAAACTGGGTTGGCGAAGAGAAACGCACGGTCTTGTCGAGGCGCACGTGATAGTAAGGCTGATTGCGCACAAACTTGCCCGAACAGATCTTGCAGAATGCGATGCAGGAACGGTGGTTAGGGTCGATATTGGCAGTAATCTTGAAGATGAAACCCGTAAACTTAGGCTCCTCAGGCTCCACCATGCGCTCCTCTGCCTTGGTAGGTCTTGGCGATGGAGCTATCTGAACGAAGCAGTCCAAGAGTTCCTGCACACCGAAGTTGTTCAATGCAGAACCGAAGAACACAGGAGCCACCTCGGCAGAGCGGTAGGTCTCGACGTCAAACTCAGGATATACGCCATCCACCAGTTCCAGTTCCTCGCGCAACTGGGCAGCCTCGCGCTCGCCTACTCGCTGGTCGAGCTCCTCAGACTGCACATCCACCTCCACCTTTTCGGTTACGCGCTGCTTGTTAGGCGTAAAGAGGTTGAGCTGATGCTCGTAGATATTATATACACCCTTGAATCGGGCGCCCTGTCCGATAGGCCATGAGAGCGGACGAACGGAAATCTTGAGTTCCTCCTCCAGCTCATCGAGCACGTCGAACGGATCACGACCCTCGCGGTCCATCTTGTTGATGAAGATGATAACCGGCGTATTGCGCATACGGCACACCTCCATCAGCTTGCGGGTCTGCGCCTCCACACCCTTGGCAGAATCCACCACGATGATGGCAGAATCCACGGCAGTAAGTGTGCGGTAGGTATCCTCGCAGAAGTCCTGGTGACCCGGAGTATCGAGGATGTTCACCTTATATGGTTCGCCAGACTGTCCGTCTGGGAGATAATCAAACTCCATCACAGAAGTAGATACAGAGATACCACGCTGCTTCTCGATGTCCATCCAGTCGGAAGTGGCAGACTTGCGTATCTTATTGTTCTTTACGGCACCAGCCACCTGTATCTGTCCACCGAAAAGCAAGAATTTCTCGGTCAATGTTGTCTTACCAGCATCCGGGTGAGAGATAATGGCAAACGTTCTTCTTCTTTCTATTTCTTTCATCTATGATTTATATGATTTTAAAATGTATATATAATAATGTATAACTACATGTCGTCGTCGTCAAATTTCAATCCCTCGGTGCGATCCTTGATATAATAGTCGCTGAGCAGTCCCACGAAGGTGGTTATCTCCTTGATGGCACGCTCTGTTTCCGGGGTAATCGGCTTCTTCTGCAGTCGGAGCAGCATCACTCCGTAGAGGGCATCCAGACAGGTTTCTATCTCGTTGACGTCCTTGTCGCCCCTGTTGCGCAGTTCCACGATGAATGGCAGCACCTTGTAATATTCGCCATTATAGATAGGGAACTTGGTGCTCTGCAGCAGCATGCCGTGCAGGTCGATCACGTCCTGTAGCAGCACCTTGTTGATATTGAGATGTCCCGATTCGCGCTTTCCCTCCTCATTCATCATGCGGATGAGATTGCCAAACCAGTCGATTTCCTCCTCCTTCTGTTCCGGAGTGAAATCAAAATTTTCGATATAGTGCTTCTTGATAACCGGGAGCGAACAGCCGCAGGCACGGATGATATCCTCCACCTGCCACATGTACAGAAGGTATTCTGCTATACTTTTCTTCTTTAATTCCTGAGCTACAAACATCTTTTTTTAATTAGAAATTAGAAATTAGAAATGCTATATTTCAAATTAGAAATTATACATACTCCCTTAGAATTCCGGGAGATGATAGAGATTGAACACGGTTCCGACGAGTGCGATGAGCGAGAAGATGATCACGATACTTCCTATTACCTTATTAATAATAAGGATGCCGTTGGTATCAAACTTGCCCCTGATCTTGTCGATGAGCCATGTGAGACCGAACCACCACAGCAGCGCTCCGAACATGATGCTCAGATAGCCCACGCTCATCTCCAGCGGCATATCCGGCACTACGAAGGCAAACTGGGCAAAGGTGGCCATGAAGAGGAACACGATGAGCGGATTGGAGAGCGTGACGAAGAAGGCGGTGATGGCATTGTGCCAGAGCGTGCCCTGCTTCTTGCTACTCTGATGCATGTTCTTCGTAGGATTGCTCTTGAAGCAATATACGCCGAACACCAGGAGCAGAAGGCCTCCGAAAATCTGCAGATAGAACTTGTTTTGGGCATTATTGACAATGTCCATCACGAAACTCATTCCCAAACCCGTGAAGAGTGCATACACGATATCGCTGAAAGCGGCACCGACACCCGTCACGAAACCAAACCAGCGGCCCTTGTTCAAAGTGCGCTGGATACACAAGATGCCAACAGGCCCCATCGGGGCTGAGGCGATCACACCTATGATAATTCCCTTGAATATGAAATCAAGTATATTTATCTGAATCGGAAACACTAAATTCATAACAAGGCGCAAAGTTACAAAAAAAAGGCCATATCTTGTAATTTTTTCGTGTAAAACTTTGTTTGTTACAAACTTTTTTATATCTTTGCACCATAATTCTAACTAAATAAATAGAAAAACATGACAGAGAATGCACTTAAGCCATATGTTATAGGTTTGGACCTGGGAGGTACCAATTCCGTATTCGGCATCGTAGATGCTCGTGGCGAAATAAAAGCTACTACTGCTATCAAGACAGGTGGTTATGATGATGTAAATGACTATGTAAAGGCTGCCGTGGAGGCTCTCCAGCCTATCATCGATACCGTGGGTGGTATCGACAAGATCAAGGCGATGGGTATCGGTGCTCCTAACGGCAATTACTATAGCGGAACTATCGAGTTCGCTCCTAATCTGGCTTGGGCTCACGATGGTGTAGTGCCTTTGGCTAAACTCTTCAGCGATGCGCTGGGTGGTCTGCCTGTGGCTCTTACCAATGATGCCAACGCTGCTGCATTGGGCGAGATGACCTATGGTGTGGCTCGTGGTATGAAGAATTTCATCGACGTGACACTCGGTACGGGTGTTGGTTCCGGCATTGTGATCGATGGCAAGATGGTCTATGGCTGCGATGGTTTCGCAGGCGAGTTGGGCCATGTCGTCATGGTTCGCGGCGAGGAAGGTCGTCTCTGCGGTTGCGGCCGTAAGGGATGCTTGGAGGCTTACTGCTCTGCTACTGGTGTGGCTCGCACAGCCCGTGAGTTCCTCGAGAAGAGCGATGAGCCATCTTTACTTCGCGATATGAAGCCAGAAGATATTACTTCTTATGATGTCAGCGTAGCTGCTGGTAAGGGTGATGCTTTGGCTAAGCGAGTATATGATTTCACTGGCAAGATGCTGGGTGAGGCTTGCGCTGATTTCGCTGCGTTCAGTTCTCCTGAGGCATTCGTATTCTTCGGTGGTCTTACCAAGGCTGGTGACCTCCTGATGAAGCCTCTCAAGGAATCTTACGACAAGAGTGTACTGAAGATTTTCAAGGGCAAGGCTAAGTTCTTGGTTTCTACACTCGATGGCAGTTCTGCTGCGGTACTTGGTGCCAGTGCAGTGGGCTGGGATTTGTAAGATATTTCTCTTTAATAAGCATAAAGTTTTAAAAAAAGCATTTTGTATATTGATATTTTCGGTATACCGCTATCGTGAGATAGTTTTTTTGTGTGAATAGTACTCCCGGAGATTTACTCTGGGAGTACTTTTCGTATTTGCAGACTGTAAGTAAATGACACGATCTTTAAGTTCTTAGTAAACAGAGATTTATAGTCCATATCAAGGGATTTGCATCCCATATTCAGGAAAGAATTATATCCTATGTTCAGGTAAGGATTGTATTCAATGTACAGGTAAGAATTGTATTCAATATAATAAATAATCAAACAAGTAAAAATGAAGAAAATTTACACACTGGCTAATATGGCCAAAGGTATGATGCTCGCTGCCCTTCTGGCAGTAGGCACAACTGCTCTTGCGCAGAATGTTTCAGGTAACACAGAAAACGGTACTGTGGAAGGTACTGAAAATGGTACTGTTGAAGGCAATGAAAATGGTAGCAACGAGAATGAAACTTTCGCTCCTGCTGCTGAAAGCTCTTGGCTCCAACCTGTAAAACTCGTTGGTAATGGTCAGAAGGCTTACATCTACAACGTGGCTACTGAGACTTTTATCACCGGTAAGACTGCTACCGTGAAAAATATCAAGGATGCAGACGTCTGGACGATTGATGGCGATGAAACTCGTAGTTTCACTTGCGATAATGAGTCAAAAGATCGTCTTTTCTTGGAATCTATCTATGCTGTAATTCCAATCTATAAGTGGCATGCAGAGGTTTCTGACGACAAAGATGCAACAGTTTTTACCATCGTAGAAGGTTCTACAGAAAATAGCTATAAACTCACTAAAAGTAGAAAAAAATTTTTGGGTGGTATTGAAACTGCCTACTTCAGTGTCAGCGGCGAAAACTACGAGGCAAGTCTGGAGCCTTCTATTAACAACGACTGGTATTTCATTTCTACAGACCAGAAGGAAGTCTATGCAGAATATACTTCCCTCTTCACCGAGGCTGCAAACCTGCTCAAGAACGAGAAGCTGAACGATCAGGAATCTGTTCTGGGCGCTATCAAAACTGCATTGCAGAAGACTGCCAAAGGTACTTTCAATACCTCCAATGCTGACATCAATACGCTCAAGACAACGATTGCAGCTGCCAAGAAAGCGATTGAGGACATCACTAACGGTATCAGCAATACCTCCAACAATCTCGAGAATGCAGAAATTACTTCTATCTATAGCGCCAACGGTACCCGCAAAGCCCAGCTGACCAAGGGTATCAACATCGTTAAGATGAGCAATGGTGCCGTCAAGAAGATTTTAGTGAAGTAAACAATAAGATTCAGACGATGGTGATCCAGACCGCCTCGCCCTGATCGCTCGCCGCCATGATGGTGGTGATGAGCTTCGTCAGCGTGGCACGAGAGGAGGTCAACCTGCCCACTATCGTGTTCTCACCCACAAGAATGCAGCCCCGCGTATCTGCCGCCATGTTGCCGCTATGTATGCGTATGCCACTAAATCCCGGCACGCCTACCAGCAGCGGAAGCCAGCGACGGAAGCGGGGCGATTTCGTTATGACCACCGGGTAACTGCCCTCGGGAATGGCCGTCAGACCCACTACCTTGCGAGCCTTCTTGCTCGACTGGCGTCCCAACGACTCGTTCACCAGCTGCGGCGGCAACTTCACGCCCAAGAGATTGCGCCAGGTAGGCTCCAATGTGTCACAAAAATAGGTCTGGCGATTGAGCTGGTCGGGATTCTTCAGAGTCCTCACCGACTTTCCACGGTTGTTGACACCCACTTCCATATCCTCATCGCCCAGAATATACAGTCGTCCGATGGTATATTCTTTTTTCTTAGCAATTCTTTTCAATATTAATTCCATCTTTTCTATATTTTAGTTTGATAAAATAGGTATTTTCAAAACTGACATTACTGAAATTGACATCGGTCTTAGCTTGACTGGCAGACTGGAACGATTTCCGCTCAATATATCCCCGATGAACCCAGTTGTTGATCATCACTCGTGTTCCCTTCTGTCCCAATCCATACTCCAATCGGATGGCCATTGCCTCCTGATAGGAGAACTCATCAGGCAGCAACTGCAGGAGATTGGCTGGTCCTCGACGGCTCGATTTCACGCCCCCATCCTCGGCCTTGGCAATGGCATCTCCGAAGAAACGCATCTTGCAGTAGAGGTCGTAGCGCAGGCTCCAGCGGATGAATTCATCCATCTCCGGCTCCCACTTACAACCGTTGGCCACGTAGAGCACACAGGCCTTCAGATAGGCAATGACATTGGCTCGGAAACTGAGATTCTCGTAGATGCGGTTCTGCGTCATGCGGGCAAAATCGGCATTTTCCTCCTTCAGTTTCAGGGCGAGCTGGAAGGCCTGATCACATTCCACCAGTCCGCTCGTCTTACAGAGATTTTCGATGTAAGGGCGCAGAGCCTCACGGAAATCATCACCATAATAGCCATAGACGGGCATCTCGGCTCCTATCTCTCTTTCGGGTATCGTACAGAAATTGATACGCGAGATAGGACCATCGGTGAGCACGCGGGAGAAGTAGCGCAAGCCCTTCTGGATGGTGGTAGATGCATTCCAGTTGAAGCGGATGGTGACGCGCTCCGTGACGCTGGATGTGCCCACGCGGGTCTGACCATACTGGTTGGCTGGATCGAAGGCAAGACACATGATGCGGAACTGCTGGTTGCCCTGACCACGGAGTGCATCAAACTGGTCTATTTCATTGAGCGAAGTATAGAGAAAATGCTCTTGCGCCTCTGCTGTTCGCATCACGAAAGCAGGATTGGTCATGTCGGCATCTATCTCCTGAATCACGAGGTTCTCCGGTCGCTTTCTCTTGTCCTTGTTGGCACCCTTCCGGGTCACCTCGTCCTTCCATGCTTTCTCCCTTGCCAGGTTTTCCCGGTCTCGCTTGCGGATGTCTTCCATCACATAACTGATAGGCATCTGCACGCACGATTTTCCGGCTCCTGTTCCGGCAAGCAGACAGGTCATCAGCGTGGCCTCATGCTCCACATTGTCGATATACTTGAAGCGGGTTTTCCAGAGATGCGTGGCGAGCGACGGGAACACGGCATGTGCCACGGCTGGCTTATAGACTTCAGGCGTGCGACTCACGAGCAGGGCAATGAGAGCGGGCAGTTTCTCGGGCATCGGAGGCGGTGCGGGATAGTCCTCCTCCTGGTTCTGCTGCGCCATCTCCTTACTGCCGAGCCTTTCAGCCTGCGCATTGATGCGGATCACCTCGCGCGACATAGGCTTGCAACTGTCGTGATAGCGGGCATAAAAATCGCTGATGAGCTGCTGGCAGTCACGCTCTTGTGCAAAGGCGGGCATGCGCTGCTCCACCACCCTTCTGAGTTCCTCTTCGCCCATCATCCTGCTGGCTCCGGCACTCATGATGGCGAGGAGCGAGGAGTGGCGCGAACCTACGGCATTGATATCTACTTCTGCCAACCCAGCCTGCGCCCTAAAGAGGTCGAAAGCGATAAGATTCTTATCATTTCCATGATGGCTCCCATCAGGATGAGCAGGAGCACTGCCAACAGCAGTTGAGGTGTGGCTATCAGCAGGATGAGCAGCAGGATGAGGAGGAACTTGAGCGCCTCCCACAGCTGGTTGTTTTTCTCCGGTCTTATCACCGGAAAGTAACGGTTGATTGTCATGATTTTCTGAATTAGAATGTTTTTGGATTTGTGAAGTATGTTCTGAAAGAGAGGGATTACCGGACGACTGGCTGCTTCCTGTAAGAGGAGCGTTTCCGGACGAGTGGGCGAATGAAGAAGAAAAAGTTCCCTGTTTCAAAGCCCGTCCGTCGATGTCAAGACCTCGCTTGCGGAAGGCTTCCCTTCGGAGATTGATTTCGTCTTCCGGCAGAAGGGCATACCAATCGCTGGAACGGTAGATTTCCGAGTCTGCATCCGTCATAAAGATGATGCGTTCGGGCGAGAAGCAGCTCTCGTCACACGGTACGCCCAATGCCTGACAATAGGCTCGCTGCGCTTCTTCGATGGTCATGCCTATCGGCATACGAATGTCGATATGGAGCTTCTTGCGGGCGGAATACTCCAAATGCAGGAGCATTCCCTTCCAGGGATTTTTCTGCCCCTTCTCGGGATTTCTCTGTCCTTTCTCGGGATTTCTCTGCCCTTTCTCGGGATTTTGGTCTGCCGTCACAGCCTCATCCCCGTCATGATTTCCCACCGTAGCAACTCTGTTTTCATTCTCTGCATCAGAACCCCCAGAAGCTGCTCTGTTTACAGTCTCTGCATCAGAACCCTCAGCAGCAGCTCTGTTTACATTCTCTGCATCAGAACCCCCAGAAGCTGCTCTGTTTTCATTCTCTGCATCAGAACCTCCGGCAGCTGCTCTGTTTTCAGTCTCTGCATCAGAACCTCCGGCAGCAGCTCTGTTTACATTCTCTGCATCAGAACCTCCAGCAGCAGCTCTGTTTTCATTCTCTGCATCAGAACCTCCGGCAGCTGCTCTGTTTTCAGTCTCTGCATCAGAACCTCCGGCAGCAGCCGTTGCTCCTTGTTCTCCTGTATCATCAGGAATAAAATCGAGGGAATCCAGCAGCTTCGCCCGCTCCAAAGCCTTTTCTACGAGTTCCTTTTCGTCCACATCAATGGTGGTCTGAAAGAGGAAGCTTTCGGGGATGATATTTGCCTGGCGGCGCTTATTATCCTTGAACTGGTAATAATGGGCACTGCGGAAGGGCAACTGGCTTTTGATGCGCTGCTGAGCCTTGGCAAGTGCTGTAGCATCATGGTTGTTGATACTGCGGATGGGCTTTTCGCCGCGTATCTGCAATATAGCATCGTGTACCCAGGGGTAACGGATGGTTTTGTCGTACTCCGAGAGAGGCTGGGAAGTGATGCTCCCCTTATTGCCGCCCCGGAATCCATTGAAAGCGATACGAAATCGCTGATTTTCATTTTCTTTTTTCATCATTTATTTAGAAGTTTTTAGTAATACTTGGGGGGTTATATAGAACCCACCACCCTTTTTATAAGTTTTAACACAAGTGGGGGGTCATATAGAACCCACCACCCTTTTCACAAGTTTTAACGCAAGTGGGGGGGTCATATAGAACCCACCACCCTTTTTGCAAGTTTTAACGAAAGCGAGGGGTATAAGTCTCGTTTCTTCATAGATTTTCTTCATCGGATTTCACGGATGAATCGGAGGCAATCTTGCTTATCGGATTACTCACGGATTTTCGCGGATATTTGGCCGCTGGCCAATGGCTGGCGCCCGAAATATGCTGCTATTGTTTTGTCACGCAGATTTCGCAGATGGCGCAGATTTTTCTTCGTGAGAGTTTTTTGTCCCACAGATTTCACAGATTTTCACAGATTTTATGGAATCTCTGGTGAATCGCTTTGTCTGATCTCATGGGGTATCTGCAACGACCGAACAGGTCGTATCCGCGAAAATCCGTGAGTAATCGCCCCAGCAGGAAACCTCCGAATTAATTCCGTGTCATCCGATGAATAAAAAATCCTATGAATGATACTATCCTATGAATGAAACTAACAAGATTTAACCTTTATCGGAATAAGAACCCAAGAGGCGGAGGCGACTTCGGTCCAGGTCGTGGATAAAGCGGCGACCCTTCTCTGTCCAGACGAGATACATCTGGGGTTTCACGCGAGATCCCGCTTCAGCAGCATACTGGCCGCAGCCCCCATAAACATCCTCCGTGCCATATCTCGTACGGCTCTTGGCAAGACCCTGATGGGCATAGTGGGCATAGAGCAGATACTGACCGCTCTGGTAGTACTGCACATGGAGGGAACAGAGCGCACGGTTCAGTTCCTGGGCAGTCATCCCGAGTTCCTTGGCTATCTGAGTGGTGGTGAAACAGGAGATGGAGTCGAGCACATTGTCGGCATAGAAAGCCTTCGGCATCAGTCGGTCGATATCCCCTTCGAGCGAGAGAATCTCCTCGGCACTCTTCTGGATTTTCACCATCTGCTGCCCCACCTTCTCGTTGAGCTGCCTGATGCGCTCATCCTGTTCGGCGATGAGTTTCGTCTTCTCCTCGATGGTGCTCCTCAGGATATTTTCGGTTTTCCTGAAGACGCTTTCCGCCTTTTGGCGTATCTCCTCCTCCGTGTCGCCCTGGTTCACCGGGATATAACCGCCCGTCTTGCGTATCTGGGGCAGCACCACGGAGGTAACCCAGAGTTTGAATCGCTGGGCACTCTTCTTTTTGGAACCGAAGATGAGGGAGTAGAGTCCATTCTCATTCACGAAGATCATCAGTCGGTTCTGAATCACTTCTCTGCGGTGGCTATAGCTCACCCGGATCTTGGAGGCGATACAGTGTTTCACTGCATCATGTTCGTTAACGTGCTGATATACAGCCTGATTGGATCTGCAATACCCAAGCGCATCGCAAACATCCTTACTACAGAAAAGCGGTTCTCCCTTTTCATTAAGTATCGTACGTACCTGACCAAACTCAGGATTATCGAATACCATCACATGAATGGCATTGTTGAGCTCCACGGCCAGACTGCCGCGAGCAATAAAATGATATTTTGTCATAAGCTTTATTGAAATTTAATGTATTAATAATTCATGTTATTACAAATATGAAAACATAATAAATATGTTATCACGTTTTATTTTTTATTTTGTATCAACCTTGTAAAAGAGCGGGTGGATACTCTCCGAAAATTCTGCCAACAAGGCATAACACGAAAAGCCCACGAACCTCAGAACTCGGCTTGTTCTGAAATCCGTGGGCAAAGGTACTGCGAAAAAATCAAAGCTATTTAGTACGTACTTGGTACGGTCGTACTACATAGTACTAAAAAAAAGTTGTCTGAACTATGAAAATCAGGCTGAAAAATCGAAAAACAGACTGGATAAAGCAATAATCAGGCTCAATAAAGCTATAACCAGGCTCGATAAAGCTATAATCAGGATAGCTTATCTGAAAATCTCCTTGATCCGGTCGTCAAAGGCAGAAATGCTGGGCATCTGTCTGGCCCGATTGTATCCGCTTCTGAGCGAATTGGAATTCTTTCCCCAGAAGCCTCCCATCACCTGCCAGAGATTGTCTATCGCTAATGTGAATGCTATCTGATAAGCCAGATACCCCATCTCCGCCCAAGAAAGATTTACGGGCGCATAATGCTCGTCGAGAATATGGATATCCCGCAACGCATCCAGAATGCGCCTGCCTTTCGCACTCATAAGCACAGAATTGATAGAGGATGAATCAAAAACTGAAGATGGAGCTGGAGTCGAGGATGCATCAGAAACTGAAGATGGAGCTGGATTCGAGGATGCTCCAGAAGCTGAAGATGGAGCTGGAGTCGAGGATGCACCAGAAGCTGAAGATGGAGCAGATGCAGAAGGACCAGCATAATCCGTTTTCTGATTGTTCTGAGACTGATTCTGAGACGGATTCTGCTGACCAGAAGGATAGTTGTAATTCTCTACATTGCCGGTCAAGGTACCATAATTGGTAAAGGAACCGCCGAAATGAATGTGGATGCCGCCCAGGGCATCGCTTGAAACCTGATTGTTTACTTGTGCGTTGTCATTCGTCATAATTGTATTATTTTTGATATAATGATTCATATTTTCTATAACCTGATTAATATTTTGAATACTATTTACAAGTTGCACTCTCATCTCCATCAGATATTCCTGAGTTTCGCTCCAGGATTCCAAAGTTATTCCTTCTGAAATATTTGGAACCATAGGAGGTTCAGAGCTGAAGGCAGAATACTCTGAACAAAAGGCTGAAGAATCAGAACAAAAGGCAGGAGACTCTGAACTGAAGGCTGGAGACTCTGAACTGAAGGCTGGAGACTCTGAACAAAAGGCTGGAGACTCTGAACAAAAGGCTGGAGACTCTGAACTGAAGGCAGGAGAGGCAGATTTTTCGCGCAGCATTTGAGACTCCACTTCGTAAGCCTTCCACTGATGCTCATCAGCCACATCATAGAAGAACTGCCCGATGGTACCTGGCGCCCACGCATGCTCTATCAGCACCGCATAGAAATCCCACATGATCATCTCCATCGTAGTACCCTCGGAATCAAACACGAAAGGATCGCCCTGCACCATAATAGGATAGCAACCCATCAGCGAAGCGGAAGGCAGCAGATACTGTCCATCCATACTCTGACGGGCATGAATCGACTCGTCAATATGCTCAAACACAGCCTCATTACCGCCTGCAGCCTCGCCCGCCAAGGCCCAAGCCACACTCAAAGCCAACAGACATTTCTTCTGCTCGCAACGCCTCTTGAGCGCTGCGTACTTCTTCACAATTCTGCGCAACAGCTCCTCCACCATACTATTGGTGTGAGCCAATACTTCCTGCACCGAAGTGAAGATAAACCTGATGTCTAATTGTCGGTTCGTTAACGTAGTTATTTTATTGAAAACAGTTGTTGTATATCTGAAAGCGGTTATTTATACCGCACACAATATCTTAGGCTATTTTTCAGTGGCAAAGGTAATAATTATTTTTGAAATCAACAAACATATCAAGGATTTTTTTGAAAAGATTCAATCCAATAAAAATCCCCCTTCACAGTATCGAGGCAAATCGGAAACTGCAGGGGGGATATCAATATTAGGAAATCTTTCATTCAAGCTTTCATCCTACAAATAAGATTTCATTCAAGCTTTTTCATCCTACAGGAAAGCGATAGTAAGTCCCGCCATTACGATGCTCACCATCGACATGAGCTTGATGAGGATATTCAGCGAAGGACCGGAAGTATCCTTGAACGGATCGCCCACAGTATCGCCCACGATGGTAGCCTTGTGATGCTCGCTACCCTTGCCGCCGAAACTGCCCTCCTCGATCATCTTCTTCGCATTATCCCAGGCACCGCCCGAATTAGACATGAACACAGCCAGCGTAAATCCGGCTGCCAACCCGCCTGTGAGCAGACCTAATACGCCCGCTACACCTAATACCAGCCCCACTACGATAGGTATCACGATGGCCAGCAGCGAAGGAATAATCATCTCCCGTTGGGCACTGCGCGTACTGATTTCCACACACCTACCATAGTCGGGAGTAGCCTTGCCCTCCAGGATTCCCTTGATTTCACGGAACTGGCGGCGCACCTCCTGCACCATCGATTCCGCAGCCCTGCCCACGGCACCCATCGTGAGTCCACAGAACAGGAAGGCTGCCATCGCACCCAGGAAGGCTCCCACGAGCACCTTCGGATTGATCAGGTTTACCTGGAAGAAATTGATAAAGTCGATGGTAGAGGCATTCATAGGGTCGAAGACATTCCCAGCCGCATCCACATACTGCTTACCGTTCTCCACCGCCCGGATCATGGCTATCTTGATTTCCTCTATATAAGAAGCCAACAGCGCCAAGGCCGTGAGAGCAGCAGAACCGATGGCAAATCCCTTTCCGGTAGCAGCAGTGGTGTTGCCCAAGGCATCCAGTGCATCCGTACGCTCTCTCACCTCCTTGCCTAACCCGCTCATCTCGGCATTACCGCCCGCATTGTCGGCGATAGGACCATAAGCATCGGTGGCAAGGGTGATGCCCAACGTAGATAGCATGCCCACAGCTGCTATACCGATACCATAGAGACCGGTGCTGATAGACTTGGCTGAGAGCGACATATCAAATCCGTTGGCGCAGAGATAGCTCAGCATGATGGCCACGGAAATGGTGACCACAGGTATCATCGTGGAAATCATTCCCGTACCGATACCCTTGATGATCACGGTGGCAGGACCCGTCTGCGAAGCCTCGGCTATCTTCTGCGTAGGCTTGTAACTCTGAGAGGTATAATACTCAGTGGTCTGACCGATGATGACGCCAGCTACCAGTCCGCTGATCACAGAGAAGGAAAGTCCGAGCCAGTTTTCGATGCCCAAGAGATAGAGAATCACAAAGGTGGCCACAGCAATGAGCAGGGCACTCACATTGGTTCCCAATCCAAGCGAATGGAGCAAATTCTTCATAGAAGCACCATCCTTCGTACGTACCAGATAGATACCGATGAGGGAAAGGAAGATACCGATGGCAGCGATGATCATAGGAGCGATGACGGCACGCAGCTGCATATCGCCGTTCATGGCAAATGCCGTTGCACCCAAGGCTGCCGTAGAGAGAATAGAGCCGCAATAACTCTCGTAGAGGTCGGCCCCCATACCAGCCACATCGCCCACATTATCGCCCACATTGTCGGCGATGGTAGCAGGGTTGCGCGGATCATCCTCCGGAATATTCGCCTCCACCTTGCCCACAAGGTCGGCACCCACATCGGCAGCCTTGGTATAGATACCGCCGCCCACACGGGCAAAGAGCGCCTGCGTGGAAGCACCCATACCAAAGGTAAGCATGGTAGTGGTGATGGTGACGAGGGCTGTGGATTCGCCCTGATATACGGCATTAAGAACAACAAACCAGATGGCGATATCGAGCAGTCCGAGCCCCACCACGACGAGTCCCATGACGGCACCGCTGCGGAATGCAATCCGCAGTCCCTTGTCCAGTCCCGTACGCGCTCCATTGGCAGTACGTGCAGAGGCATAGGTAGCCGTTTTCATACCGAAGAAGCCAGCCAGTCCGGAGAAGAGACCGCCTGTAAGGAAAGCGAAAGGCACCCATGGATTCTGCACTTTGAGCACATAGGCCATGAAGGCGAAGATGATGGCGAGCACCGCAAAGACGATGGTTACCACCTTGTACTGCTGCTTGAGATAAGCCATAGCACCTTTTCTCACGTGCATCGCAATCTCTTTCATTCTCTCGGTTCCCTCATCCTCTTTCATCATGCTGCGGAAGAAGAACCAGGCCATGCCCAATGCTACGACACTGGCTATCGGGATGAGCCAAAATACGGTTGGAATGTTGTTCATAATGGTATATTTATAGGGTTTCTAATTATCTTAGTTTTAAAAGATTGACTGAGCCCACTTGAAAAGTCAGAGCACTATCAATTTGAAAGTTAAACAGCAAAAATAAGCCAAAAAACAGGCTCGTAAATGCAATTTTGAATTGCCTTTTTTTATTGGACAGTAGTGAATTATGATAAATCGAGTTACTTCATTAAAACTGATTTATTATTGTAGCCATAGCCGATAATCTTGACATCTACTTTTGAATGGATTAAAGTTGGTGAACCTTGTATCTTGTATTGGAAGTAGATTGTATCTATTTTCTCTGTTGTGGCTATTTTAAGAGTTTTAACTTCGTCGAATATATCCAATGTTATCTTTTTGAATTTTTTATTGTCGCAAGCAACCACTTTTTTTTTAACAATATATCCTCGTTGGTCTGTCGTGTATTCAACAGCAACGTATGCTTCCAAATTATTTTTTTGAAACTCAATAGGATATTTACACTTTTTTTCCAATTCGTTTATGAACAACTCTCTATTTCTATAGCCAGGATTACCTGAGCTTACTTGGCGTACACCAAATAGTTGCGGAGATGTTCCCACAAGAGACACATTAGTATTGGAGTTGCATGAACCAAATACTACCAAAACTGTCAATAATATAATACCCACTAATTCCTTCATCTTTATTCTATATGATTTTATCTATGACTCCACTTTAAAAAGTGGATTAAATTTGAATTAAACATATGCCTTGGAAAGCCTTTATGCAATCCTCGGCGTTAACTAACTCTGACAACCAGTTGGCGAACGAGTTGTTTATGCAACGTGAAAATGCCTCCTGTAGCCTAAATATAGCCCCAAAGTGGGGCGATTCGCTCTTTGAACTATTTTGTTGCCATCTTGGAGAAACCAAA
>OBAD01000216.1_pt1 | contig 17551 bp, 11 predicted proteins | sample 1494861 | NCBI WGS metagenome assembly OBAD01 (sample SAMEA3360681, study PRJEB22359) | human gut metagenome | biome: ENVO:urban biome; feature: ENVO:human-associated habitat; material: ENVO:feces | place: Bangladesh | collected 2011
GTTAAGAAATAGAAATTATGGAATATTTATTGATATTTATCTCTGCGATATTCGTCAACAACATCGTCTTGTCGCAGTTCCTCGGTATTTGTCCGTTCCTGGGCGTATCGAAGAAAGTTGATACAGCCATCGGAATGGGTGGTGCCATCGCCTTTGTCTTGACCCTGGCAACCATCATTACCTGGTGTGTTCAGAAGTATGTGCTCGATCCGTTCGGCTTGCAATATCTCCAGACCTTGGCTTTCATCCTCGTGATTGCAGCCTTGGTTCAGATGGTAGAGATTATCCTGAAGAAGGTTTCTCCTGCGCTTTATCAGGCGCTCGGTATTTTCCTTCCGCTGATTACCACCAACTGTGCCGTTCTCGGTGTAGCCATCCTGGTGATTCAGAAGGATTACAATCTCCTTGAGAGCGTGGTTTACGCCTTCTCTACCGCTCTCGGTTTTGCCCTGGCGCTTATCGTTTTCGCCGGCATTCGCGAACAGCAGGCTTTGGTCCGTATTCCTAAAGGCATGCAGGGCGTAGCTATCGTCATGGTAACTGCAGCGCTCCTCAGCCTTGCCTTCATGGGATTCTCGGGCGTAGATGGCGGTTTGAAATCGCTATTCGGATTGGAGTAATTCTTTTACTTAAAGTTGATAAAATAATAATGGGAATTTGCGAACGGTGTAACCCGATGCAAATTCCCATTTTCTGTACTTGATTTTTCTTACTCTCTTACCTGAGGTACTTGTTTTCTTAACTCTCTTACTTGAGATCTTGATTTTTAACTCTCTGTTTTATAAACTTGAAATTATAACTCTTTCTGTTTCTTATCTTCTGTGTCCGAAGCTTCCACCGCCATTGCTCTTGCTAGGTGTAGAAGAGCGAGGGGTGAAACCGCCACCTGTAGAACGGTTGCCGGAACCGCTGCTGAATGAACGGCTCATGCTGCTGCCGCTTCGGTTTCCACCGAAAATATTACTTCTGCCGCTTCCGAAACTGCTGTTGTTCTGGCGGCTGCTGTTTCCGAAACCACGGTTGTTGCTGGTGCTGCTGTTACTGCTTCCGAAACCGCGGTTAGGGCGACTGTTGCTGTTGTTGCTTCCGAAACCGCGGTTAGGGTGACTATTGCTATTGCCGAAACCGCCATTGTTCTGTGGTCGGTCGTTGTTATTTCCGAAGCCTCCGTACTGAGGGCGGCTGCTGTTTCCGAAGCCAGCGTTGTTGTTAGGGCGGCTTGCATTACCGAAACCATGGTTTGGGTTCATCTGAGGTCTGTTCTCGCGGTTCATGTTGCCGAATGATCTTCCTCTGCCGTAATCACCACGGTTGAATCCGTCTCTCATACCTACTCTAGGATGTCCACCAGGGTGAGGTCCGCCGAAACTTCTTCCGTAATACCAGCTTCTGTTTCCGTTTACTCTCCAGCTATGACCTCCACGGTAAGAAACGTAGAAGTGAGGGCGACCGAAGTAGAAGTAGTCGCGGCGAGGATAGCGGGCGTAGATGCCGAAGTGCCAGTAACCTGCGTTCCAGTAGAGCGGACGGTAGAAGTAGGTGGCATTGATATATGTTCTATACTGCCAGTCGAGCAGGATGTAGCTCAAATCCATGTTGCGCTGGCGCCAGTAAGCACCATAGAGGTCATCGTATGTATCTACACTCATCAGGTAGTCGAGGTTTACCTCGTAAGCTGCCTCATACTGGTCTTCCGTAAGATTAAGCTCGTAAGCCATCTTGTCTGTCAGGAAGAGAGCCTGCTGTCTTGCCTGCTCATAACTCATTGCAGAAGCGGTAGTGAATGTCATCATGAACATGGCTACCAGAGCTATTATCATTCGTTTCATAATCGTATATTTTTTAATTGTTATACTTCATGTTTCTTTTTCTGGTGCAAAGATACGATGTTTTTTGTTCCCTCGGGCGGGATTTCCCCTAAAGGGGTGGGGGAAAATCCCTACTTCTTTATTTTGTGCCTGCGCAGTTCTATATATAATAAGGTATAGAACCGGAGTGGAGCGTAAAGGTTTGCGTGAAGATTTTCGCTGTTTTTGGAACAATCAAACGAAATATTTACTACCTTTGCACTCAGAAAAAACAATCTGATGAATAGATTGGAATTTAAAGCGAAAAGTAAAATAATAAATATAAAATAAACAAATCATGAAAGAGCTAAAAGCATTAAACAAGCGCACTGCTCCTAAGAGCGTCGCTCCAGAGAAAATCATTCAGTTTGGTGAAGGTAACTTCCTCCGTGCATTCGTAGATTGGATTGTATGGAATATGAATAAGAAGACCGACTTCAACGGTTCTGTCGTTGTAGTACAGCCATTGGCTGGTGGTATGGTTGACTGGTTGAACGGTCAGGACTGCCTCTATCACGTAAACCTTCAGGGTAAGGAGAACGGCCAGGCTATCAATACATTGGAGCGTATCGACGTTATCAGTCGTGCGTTGAACCCATATTCTCAGAACCAGGCTTTCATGGCTTTGGCTGAGCAGCCAGAGATGCGTTTCATCATCTCTAACACTACAGAGGCTGGTATTGCATTCGATGACTCTTGCAAGTTTACAGACGCTCCTGCAGCTTCTTATCCAGGCAAGTTGGTTCAGCTCTTGTTCCACCGCTATAAGTTCTTCGAGGGCGACCCAACCAAGGGTATGATCCTGATGCCATGTGAGCTGATCTTCCTCAATGGTCACCACCTCAAGGAGTGCATCTATCAGTATATCGAGCTTTGGAAGGAAGACATGGGGGCTGATTACGAGGGCTTCAAGGAGTGGTTCACAAACCACTGCTACGTTTGCGCAACATTGGTAGACCGCATCGTTCCTGGTTTCCCACGCGACACCATCAAGGAAATCCAGCAGAAGGTTTGCTACAAGGACAACCTCGTAGTTAAGGCAGAAAGCTTCCACCTCTGGGTTATCGAGAAGGCTGAAAACATGACAGTAGAGCAGATGCAGGAGGAGTTCCCAGCTCACAAGGCAGGCCTCCACGTGCTTATCACAGATAATGAGAAGCCATACCACGAGCGTAAGGTTACTCTCCTCAATGGTCCTCATACAGTATTGAGCCCTGTTACATACCTCAGCGGTGTGAACATCGTTCGCGATGCTTGCGAGCACCCAGTATTGGGCAAGTACATCCACAAGGTACAGTTCGAGGAGTTGATGCAGACTCTGAACCTCCCTATGGATGAGCTCCAGAAGTTCGCTTCTGACGTATTGGAGCGTTTCGAGAATCCATTCGTAGATCATCAGGTAACAAGCATCATGCTCAACTCATTCCCTAAGTTTGAGACTCGTGACCTGCCAGGTGTTAAGATTTACCTGGAGCGTAAGGGCGAGTTGCCACAGGGCTTGGTATTCGGTCTTGCAGCTATCATCACTTACTATAAGGGTGGTGTTCGCGAGGATGGTGCTCCTATCCAGCCAAACGATGACCAGAAGATTATGGACAAGCTCACCGAGCTTTGGGCTACCGGCGATACTCAGAAGGTAGCTGAAGGCGTATTGGGCTTCGACTATATCTGGCACGAGGATCTCAACAAGACAGTTCCTGGCTTGACTGAGTTGGTTAAGAAGGATCTTGACCTTATTCAGGAGAAGGGCATGTTGGAAGCTGTTAAGACTATCCTCTAATTAAGATGTTCGTTCATAAATCAAATAACGATTTATATTTGATAAAAGTTATAAGGTTTTGTGTTAGTTGTTAGCATTCATTTTCATGCTAATTAATAAAGGCGGGGAGCTTGTGAAAGCGCCTCGCCTTTTTGCTTATTGTCAGCTTTGTGATGTTTCAGAATCCTTAATGACCTTAATGACCTTGGCCTTAATGACCGGATGGTTGATGATGAGCGGCACTCTTTCTACCACTACCATGGAAGTGTCGAGGCCCAATGCCTTAGGCTCGTCAATACCTATCTTGCTGATAAGAGCGTAGATACTCATCAGCAGGTTCTGTTGGCGATTATCTGAACTCTCGGGGTAATATACGCGGTGAATGATGATGAATCGGAAATCGCCCGGAATTCCGTATTTGCGCAGCGAAGGATAGGTGCTTCGCAAATCTACCTTTCCGTCTGTTACCAGATCTTCCACCACTTGTCGCAGATAGAGACTCACCCTAGGCTCTATGCGGAAACCAATGTGCATGGTTACGCTGTAGAGGGTGTCGGGAATCAGGGTCTCGCAGTTGTACTCCAGCGTGTCAGGTGTGTCAACAAACTCCATGTTGATAAGCCAGTAATGGTCAGCGCGTTTCGGCTGCTTGTTGATGATGGAGTAGAGTAACTTGTCATCTACGGCACCTTCCTTGTTGGCGTGGTTCACATAAACCAGGTTGGAAGCATACTTAGGGATGCTCTCGTCGGCCTTGATGTCGGAGATAATCTGATAATAATCATTCAGCGGTTTGGTGCTGATATAATGGCGTCGTATCTTCATGGCTTTCACCCACACGTACATCATCAGGAACAGGATTCCGCCAATGAGCATCGTACACCATCCACCTGCAAGAAACTTTGACAGATTGGCAGTCAGGAAGATGGCTTCGATGATGCAGTATGCGCCCATAAACAGCATCGTGAAAATCCGTGCCACTCCCTTGCTGTGCAGGTAGAAACCGAGCAGCAGGGTAGTCATCAGCATGGTGATGGTGATGGCGAGTCCGTAGGCTGCCTCCATGTGCGAGGAGTCGCGGAAGAGCAGGATGATGAGAACCACACCGATGTACATGGCGAGGTTGATCATCGGGATATAGAGCTGCCCCTTAACATGGGTAGGATGCTTGATTCGCATGCGCGGCCAAAAGTGCAGGTTCATGGCTTCGCTCAATATGGAGAAGGTTCCGCTGATGAGTGCCTGGCTCGCAACGATTGCCGCACCCGTGGCCATGATGATGGCGAAGAACAGCATGCTCTGCGGCATGATGGAAAAGAACGGATTCACTGCCAGTACCGTATCTGCATGATTCAGCACCCATGCTCCCTGTCCCAGGTAGTTGAGAATGAGCATGGTCTTTACGAAGCCCCAGCTGATGGCGATGTTCTTTCTGCCGCAATGTCCCAGGTCGGAGTAGAGAGCCTCAGCACCGGTAGTACAGAGAAATACGGCACCCAGAATCAGAAACCATTCAGGCGATTTTGCCAGCAGCATGGCAGCATAATAGGGGTTGAAAGCCTTCAGTATCAATGGGTAAGACGTGATACTGAAAGTTCCCACCACGCCCAGCAGCAGGAACCATAGCAGCATAAATACGCCAAACGATTTGCCAATACTCTCTGTGCCAAACCGCTGCACGAAGAAGATGATGGTGATGATGGCAAGGGTGATGGGGATAACTGGCAGGTTGGGACTGATGCTTTCGAGTCCTTCGATGGCTGTGGTCACGGTGATGGCAGGGGTGATGATTCCGTCTGCCAGCAGGGTGCTTGCGCCAATGATTGCCAGTAGGTAAATCCACTTGCTCTTGAGTCGGCGCAGCAGGGCATAGAGGGCGAGGATGCCTCCCTCGCCATTGTTGTCGGCACGCAGCGCCACGCATACATATTTGATGGTGGTCTGGAGGGTGAGTGTCCAGATGATGCATGACAGTGCGCCCAGGATGGTGCTCTCGCTGATGCTTTCGCCCGTATGCAGGATAGCCTTCATCACATAGAGAGGTGATGTTCCGATGTCTCCGAACACAATGCCTAATGTAACGAGCAATCCCAGAAAGCCTACTCTGTGATGATTGCAGGCTACTGAACTTTCTGCTTTTTCTTTCATTTTTCTTCTCTTATTTAAATTAAATATTATCCTTTTGGGACATGAAAATGTCCTTTGTGATTATAAATTTGCGTGCAAAGGTATAAACATAAGAGGCAAGACAGAATTTGTTTAACAAGATTTATCGGATTTAACCTTTATTTTTTGGTGATATGAAGAGCTGAATAGAGGTGAATGCCGATAAGCCTACTCCCGGGAAACTTCTGAACTTGCGAAACTTGAATCAACTTAAAAAAATAAATACAATACAATCCTTTCCGAAAATCGGCTAGATGTGGAAAGGATAGCAAACTGCACAAATCTCTCAAATATGCGCAACGACAAAAGAAAAAAAGGATTGCATATTATCTTAACAGAGCCCACTTATTAAAGCGGGTTCTGTTTATTACTATAGTTACGTTTACTGTATCTTAAGCCTGAATCATTTTTTTTATTTCATCCATACTTAAGTTAAGAGTACTTGCCACAATATCAGCTGATACTCCAGCCTGTAGAAGTTTTTTGGCTGATTGCAATTTTTCCTCATTAGCTCTTTTTAATTGCTCCTCAGCTTCCTTTCTCTGCTCCTCAGCTTCCTTTCTCTGCTCCTCAGCTTCTTTTCTCTGCTCCTCAGCTTCTTTTAACTGACTAGATGTTGCCTCCAGCTGACTAGATGTTGCCTTAAGTTTCTCCTCAGTATCATCATTAGCCTTCGTCAAACGCTCCAACCTGCCGGCAAGCGTCTTCTCTACGCTCACCATATCCCAGAATTCATCATAACCCAGAAGTTCCTCCTCGGTATAGGCTGATTCTTCAATCTCTGATACGGCTTTGGCTATCTCCGGATTAGCCAGCAGTTCTGCCGGAACTTCCTTCGTTTTCTCATCAATTTCTGTCAGATACCTAAGCCATAAAACCTGCATTTTCTTCTCTGTAAACGTATGAGGCGTAAACTTCGGCAACTCAACAAATACCAGATGCAAACCATCAATTACTTTTTCGGTATGTTCCTCATGAACAAGATGGTAATAGTGGTAATAATCATCCAGTTCAGGCTCAAATACTTCATTAACCAAGTTGAGAGAATAAACTGGCTTCAGAAGAGAATAATCTTCTCCCCTGTTTAGCTGCTTTACATATGCCTTGGAAGCATTGAAGAGAACTCGCTGCTTAAACTCCGCAGACCAAACCATCTGCATTTCTACAATAAACTGACGTCCCTGGGCATCCTCGCATCTCACATCCACTATGCTATATTTGCGTGTGGGTGTCTGGGGAACCATTTCAGGCGTAAGATATGTCACAGAAGTGATTTCCTCTTCCTCACTCTTAAAAGGAAGAAGGGCGTTAAGCAAACTTTTTACCAACTCGGGATGTTCGCCAAACACTTTTTTGAAGGTCAAATCGGCCTTAGGATCCAAATATTTCATAAGCCTTTCTTTTTTTCTGCAAATATACGCCAATATTCCGAAACTTGCAAGCCTTTTCCATATTTTTTTTGAATTTCTCTTCTTTACACAATAATTAAAGCCCGATAGGAGAGTGTTGCTGCTTCCTGTCGGGCTTTTATTATTACGTATCGTTTAAGCGATTTGTAAAGGCTTAACCGATTACTTGTTCTTGTACTTGACAACTACCTTGTTGGCATAAATGCCTTGTGCCTGTGAAATGGCAGTACCTGTGCTCTGTATGGTCAAAGCGTTGTTCTCAAATGAACTCTCAATACCTGTTGTGGCTTTGATCATATCTCCTGTCGCCATATCTATGTCATCAGCAATAACCTGATTTATAACATAGGTAGATACCTTTACATTGCGGTTGAGAAGAAAGCCAAGGAATAAGTCATCACGTGACATTAACCAGCTAAAGGTGTTCAGCAAATAGTAAGGCTCTACGGTGTTTGGACATGTACGGATACTCTTATTTGTAGTAAACTCGTTAGTTAAACTTAGAGTATAAGCAGACAAGTTGCCATCAGTATAAGTGCTCAGGAAATTTGCGTCAGCATCATCTGCTGCACCTACCTGCTTAACGCTTGTTAGGTAACCGTTTGCATCGTAGCTCCATGTATAAGTTACATCTTCGCCTGTCGTCATATCCATACCTGTACTGCTGATAACGCGCCCCTGCTCATCAAGAGTATAAGTATAAGGATTATTCTCTACAGAAACAGTTTTCCCGTTGTAATTGAAAACCCAACCAAGACTACCATTAGAAGTAATTTCCTTGAGAGTTCCATCTTCATTGTAAGACATGTTGAGAGTTAAAATGCCTTCTTGAAGACCCAACATAGAAGCATACATATTGAGCATCGAATTATCTGTAATGGTGATGCTCTCTACCTGGCGCTGCAGGAAGGCATATACCTTACCCAACTCCCAAGAAGCATTGCCGCGAATCAGAGATACGGCATATTCGCCCTCTGCCAAATCAGCAGGAATAGTAACCTTTACGCCATCAGTTGTAACTGTTGTCTCTAATGTCTTGTCACCAACTACAATCTTGTCGCCCTGGGCAAAACCGATACCGGTAAGGGTTACTTCCTCGCCAATACCCATCTCGCCTGGCAATGACAAGGTAGAGATTGGGTTGTCAGCTGCAAGAAGAGTCATGCTGCCCAATGTCCAGCTATCATTACCTGTCTTCAATACTACGTTTACCTTACCTTCAGTCATGGTGTAAGGAATGGTGAAGGTTGCACCGTTAGAAGACATCTTGGCATTGGTGTTAACCTCAGTTCCCTGCTCAGGCTGGAGATAAAGAGTCTGACCAGCAGCGAAACCGCTACCCTGTACGGTTACCTCGGCACCAATCTTTGCAGATGTTGGAACCACTGCATTGCTTACTGGGTTAGTAGGACCATCGTCGTCTGACGAACACGCTGAGAAAGTGATGAATGCACAAAGCATCAACATCATTGAAATCAATTTTTTCATAGTGCTGTGTTTTAATTAATTAATAAATATATTGTTTTTAAACTCTATTCTTACAACCCAGGCTGACTGTTCAGAATCTTCTCTGTGTCCTCGCTTGAAGGACGGGTCATGTCTGGATTCACGATTCTGCCGTTAGGATCGAGGAGGATGAAGCGAGGAATGCCGCTTATGCGGTAATCGCTCTGGAACTTGCTGCCCTTACCGATATAAAGTTGGGTACCGCTCAGTGCACTGCTCTTCACCCTGGCAGCCCACTTCGCTTTGTCCTGGTCGATAGAAAGACCTACGAAAACGATGTTTCTGCCCTTGAACTTCTCTTCCAGTTTCTTGAGGAATGGCAACTCTTTCTGGCATGGTCCGCACCAGGTAGCCCACATATCTATATATATGTACTTGCCACGGAAATCACGGAGCGTCATCTCCTTGCCGTTTACATCCACACCCTTGAACATAGGTGATGGACGTCCCGCAGCCGCTTTGTCCCATTTGGCACATGCCTTCTTGAAGATTTCATTCAGGCGAGGCGATGTAACATAGGTATAGTACAGATTCTGCAGATCGGTGATGTTCTCCACGCCATTACCTTCAACATAGGTGAAAGCCAGGAAATGAATCAGCGATTCGCGCACCTTGTCGCTCTTCGTATTCTCGCCGATATAGCTCATCTCTGCAAGCACCTTAGGATAGAGTTGGCGGATGTTCTTTCCCGCTTCATCAAATACGTGGGCTGTCTCAATCATATAGTTGCGATACTCATCGTTGTCGGCGAGATCATCATCCTCCTTCACATACTGGCGCAGGGTATCGTAATAGTCCTTACCCAATACTAGAGTGGTATCCTGAGTGAGATAAGTATGACTTACCGGATACATCAGGAAGGCATTGGCATAGAAGTAGGTGATTCTGCCTTCTTCCATCTTCAGGAATTTGTCGTCGGCAGCAAACTTGCGTGCCTTCAGCAGGCGTTTCATCGAAGCTATCTTCTTGTCAACGGTAGCCTTAAACTCGCTCCAAGGCTGGATGTAAGCCTCATTAGGCAAGCCGGTTAACTGAATCTTGTTCAAGTAATCGATAGCCTTCTCGTTGCCGCCCATTACGGCGAAAGTGTTGTCGAAATCGTTGGCATCGAACGAGATGGTTACATCGTCGCCCTTCTGAAGATATACGTTCTTGGTCTTCTCTCCATAATAAACGTTGGCGTAGAGAGCATCCATGCCGTCGAGCTGCACGGTAGCCTTTCCGTCGGTCAGTGGAAATTCGTTGACGCTCATGTGGTAGACGAGTACCACATTGGAGAGCACCGGATTCTTGACGTCAAATCTAACGGTGATGCCCTCAGCTGCGTGCATGTTCACTGCTGCAAGCAGGAACAGAAACAATGATAATATTCTATTCTTCATTTTTACTTTCTTTTTTAAAGTTGATGATTAGTTGGTACGTTCACGGTAAGTAGCATCTACTATCTTGCCGAAGCCTGAATAGCTGGTAGGTGTAACCTTAGAGAAATCGCCCTCTGCGCTCATGCCGTCGTAGATGCGGAGTGTACCCGAACCATTGCTGTTCTCTGAACCTACGATGAGATCGTAATCATGGGCTGAAGCTGAATTCTGATAGAAATTAAACTTCATCATCGTGATGGTTTCGCCGTTGAAACTGAACTGGCGCTCTGCCTTCAATGGTTTCTCCGAGAGGTTCACGCGATAAACGGTACCGCCTACAGCATAATACATGTAGTTCTTCTGTGAACTGAAGGCGAAGCAAGAGGCATTGGCGATGTCTTTGCAGTCGCTCAAGTCGCCGTAGTAAGCCTTACCCAGTGCAAAGGTGCAGTCGGCATAGCAGAGCATATCACCCAGCTGAATGCCATACAGTTCAAACTTCTTTCCGCTGCGCAGGATGGTATAGGTGATGCCCATTTTGGCATTTCCCGGGTCATATTTCGTATTCTCCATATAGACGAAATCCATGCCGGTAGGATATTCGCTGAAGGCTTTGCCGGTTACCATATCCGATCCCTTGTATCCGGTAGCAATCTCTTCCATATCCTTCATGCTGTGATAGGAAACATCAGAGAGCGAAAGGCCCGGCAGGAATGGACAGCAGGACATGAAGCACTTGTTCACATTATCATAAAGCAGATAGATGGATGCGTAAGAGGATGCTCCGATGTTGGCTCCCACGGCTGGTGCAAGAACAGGCTGCTTGTTGACGGCAGCGAAGAGTCCCTGGATACCCATGTTGGATGCCGAATATGCATAGCCGTCGCTTACAATCATTCTCATCATGCCGCTCTGGTCGCATACCATGCTCTGTGGCTTCAGATTGGTCTGCTTGGCTACCTCGTACTTGAAGTCGTAATCCTTCTGCCATACAAAACTGTTCTTTGACAGACGGGTGGCTCCGTCGGCAGTAAAGAGATAGAAAGGAGAGTCGGAATGTCCGCTGTTTGGCGCATACTGGATGCTGTATGGATGATTCAACTCAGGCATTCCGCTGGTCTTGAGGATGTCGAGATAGGTTTTGCCTGTAACCTTCGATATCATGTCGAGACGGGTCTTGCCGTTCACATCACAGAGCACCATCCAGCCTTCTGAAGAGGTATCGCTCACGGTGAGTGTATAGCTCTGCTGCCAGAAGAGTCCGGTCTTCTTCTCTGTTGCGGTGAAGTAGAGGGTATATTCTCCTGCAGGAAGCGTCATTTCCTGCACGAGATGTTTTTCGTTGCCAAGCACGGTCACCTCGTTGTCGCCCGACTTATTGATGACCTTCCACTCGTAGTTGTAGGCATCGAGGTCGGTGATGTTATCGCCCAGATTCGGGTCGAGGTCGATGTTGGCATGGGTGAGTACCGAGATGGTCTCAGGTACGCCGGTGATAGTAGGCTCGTTCAGACTGTGATAATCGTAGTTGCCCTCATCTTGCGAGCATCCTGCCATCATCGTAGCCATCATCAGAGCCGCTGCCATTATTTTATAATTTCTCATAATCTTCCAGTTTTTTTTATTCTCCATAGAAAGCCAGCGCATTGCCCTTTGCATCGAATGCATCAGCATCGTATGCTTCGCCGTTGTTGCGAAGTTTCTGCTGTTCTCTCACATAGCTCTGCATCTCAGAACTTACATAGCTCTGCATGGCAAGCGTCATCTTAGAATCGTCGTTGAAATCGGCTGGGTCCAGGTCGAGTACCTTGCAAGCCAGTTCGAACTTCTGCTGGGTGAAATCGCCGAGCAGATCGGTCTTCCATGCCTTTGGTGCCGTGGTAAACTTGTCAGAGAAGATAATCTGATAAGAAAGGGTAGAAACCACATCGCCGTTGGCTGTCGTCTCTTCGGTAACAGGAAGAGTGAAGTTCTCGTTAGGCTGCAGACTTACCTGTATATGCTTCTCTTGAGTTTTCAGGATGGCAGTACGTTTCAGCGTAATCATATATTCCAGTACGGTTTCACCCGCTGGCATCTCAGCCTTTTCTGGCAGGATGTAGTCTGTGCCTTCCTGTGCATCCTCCGAGCTAACCATGAGGGCTATCTCGCGAGGGTGGTCTGTAGGACGGCCTACCAGCTGTATCTTGACAGGCACCTGCATCTCATCGCCTTTCTGATAGACAAAGGTCACATTGGTGTTTGCCTGTAGGATATTGGTATTGGAGCGATTGTTCAGGTAAACGCCGTTAATGTTCTGAAAAACATCCGGTTCCTGTTCGCTGCATGAGCCTAGAGATAGGGCTGCCATCGCTCCAATCAATAGAGTCTTTATCTGATATTTCATATAAAAATCGTATATAATTAGTCTTAACTATAAACTATTAACTAGTTCTCTGTCTCAGAGTCAGGCAGTGGAACCACGAAGATGAGGTCGCTTGCCTTTGGATTCTTGTTCGCGTTAGAAGAGGTGATGATGTCGCTGTTCAATCGCTTGTAGAGATAGAACAGCTGGCCTTCGCCATACAACTCGCGGATGTACTCATACTTCAGCAAATCAGGAGTCAGGGTCTGAAGGTTTGCCACACCGCGGTTTCTGCGCAGGGCGTTGACATACTGTACTCCGTTAGCCAGGTTGTCGCTCTGGCTCTCGGCTGCAATGAGGAACATCTCACCCAGACGTATCATCGGAATCATCGTGTTCTGGATGCTTCCGTTAGCCACCATATCGCTATACTTGTAGAAATAACGGTTGCTTCCTGTTGCTATCCAGTTGGCACGGTAACGGTAGTCGTCCTGATAGCCGCCGGTTGTTGCTGCACCGCCATACACGATGTTGCTCATCAGGTTATCGTCCATGCGGAACACATAGTTTGGCAATCGTGACGGATCGTAGAAATTCTTGTGAATCTTGCTACGGCTGGTGTTGGTCAGTGCAAACAGTACCTCTGAAGAGAAGATGCGGTCAGGGTCGGCTGGCGAACCTATAACCAGACTCTTGTCTACGAATGGGAAGATGCCCTGGTCGGCAGTCTTGATGACATCGGTGGCATACTTGAACGCTTCGGTCTTATTGCCCATATAGAGATTCACACGAGCCAGAAGGGCCTCTACGGCATAGTAGTTGAGTCGGAGAGCACGGTAGCGCATGAAGTTGCTGGTACCGTCCTGCGAACCGCTCATCAGGGTTCCTTCTGTCTTCACCGGGTCGTTGGCAAGCAGGATGCGGGCTTCCTCCAGGTCGGCAACCACCTTCTCTGCCACCTCCTTGGCTGTGAGGATAGGCTCCGGACTGTTGGTCTGCTTATTATAATAAGGTATCGCCTTCTTATCGCTGTCCTTGGCATAAACCGGACCGAAGAGGCGCAGCATGTCGAAGTGCAGCATCGCTCTCAGTGCCAGTGCTTCTCCCTTTACGGCATAATAGTTGCCGCCTGTAAAGAGACCTTGGTTCTGGTCGATACTTTCCAGAATCTTGTTGCAGTTCAGAATCAGCGCATAAGCCTTGTTCCAGGTCTGGTCCAGGCGGTTGCGCCAGTATTCTGTGCCATACTGGTAGTTGGAGAGGTCTTTGTAGTTGCCCCATACGCTGTTGTCGGTACCGATGGCGTATGCACCACCCATCACCTCAATCATCTCTACCGACAGCGACTGACCGTAGAGTGCATCGCTGTTGAGGTCGATGTAGATACCGTTGAGCATTTTCTGGTAGCCTTCTTCTGATTTCTGAAGCTCGCCCTCCGATATCTTGTCGTATGGTTTCACTTCCAACCAGCTGTCGCACGATACCATCATCGTGCTGCAGGCTAAAATCATTGTATATAATATCTTTTTCATTGCGTTCTTTTTAGAATGTTGCACCTATTGAGAATGATACAGTACGGGCAAAAGGATAGTCGATGCCTCGCTCTGCTTTTACGGTAGACCAGCGGAAGATGTCGTTCATGTTGGCCTGAACTGAGAGTGCCTGCATGCCAAACTTCTTGGCGATGTTGAGCGGGAATTCGTAACCCAGATTGATTGACTCGCATGTAAGTGTATTCTCATCCATCACGAAGCGGGATGACTTGTCGGTCTTCTGTACCATCGAGATGCCCTTGAACTGGGCATTGCGGTTGTTGATGCTCCAGCGGTCGTAGAGGGCACGGCGGTCCTGGTTGTTGTAGATGTCGGCTGTTCCGATGTTCTCTACCTTGTCGAAGAGCGAACTGTTGAAGAGCTGGCCGCCATACTGGTAGCGGAAGAAGCAGCTGAATGAGAATCCCTTGTAATAGAAGGTGGTTCCCAGCAGTCCCTCTACATCCGGTTCGGTATCGCCGCATACTACCTCGTCGCTGGCATCATAGGTAAACGAATAGGTGCCGTCGCGCTTGATGAACAGCTCCTTGCCGGTAGCTGGATCGATGCCTGCAGAACGTACTGCCCAGATGGCTGTAGGACTTCCGCCGTCGTAATAGCGGGTGGTGTTGTGAAGTCCTGTCTTTCCGCTCTCGTTCAGTGCGCTGAAAGCATTGCCGATGTTGGCATATTTCGACTTGGAGTGGGTGGCACTCAGCGAGATATTCCAGTTGATGCGCTCATGAGGCATATAAATAGGAGAGAACTTGATGGTGGCTTCCCATCCGTTGGTCTTCTGCTTACCGGCATTCAGAGCCTCGCTCGTTACACCCATAGAACCTGGGGTGGTAATGATGGCGAGCAATGGGTCGGTGTTTTTGATGTAGTAATCAAGCGTCAGATTCAGACGGTTGCCCAGCGTGGTGATATCGGCTCCTACGTTGTAGTTGATGGTCTCCTGCCATGCCAGATCGTTGTTGCCCAAGCTGTTGATGATGACACCGGTACCGAAGACGTTGGTCATCAGACTGTTGAACATATAGGTGGTATAAGCCTGATAGGCAGAGAAGTTCTGGTTGCCCGGATTACCCACAGAGGCACGCAGCTTGAGCATCTGGAAGATGCCGTTCTCCTGCATCCACTCTTCGTTGTGGATATTCCAACCCAAACCTACTGACCAGGTGGTACGGAACCTGTTGTCGGTGCCAAACATTGAGGCACCATCGTTGCGCAGGTTGAAGTCCAGCAGATAGCGGTTGTCGTAGGCATAGCCACCGTTCAGATAGAAACTGGAGGCATGCTTGATGCTTTCGCTGTAGCTTGGTTTGCCGCCTGTAGGGTAGTTGTTGGCAAAGGATGGGGCATCAAACTGGTCGTCGGTAAAACCGGTGGCTGAGTAGCCATTGGTCTTGCTGGTGGTATTGCTGAAGTTGAAACCCAATACGGCGTTTATCTGATGTTTCTCTGCTATCAGCTTGCCGTAGGTGGCAGAAAGGTCGCCTTCGTAGTAGAGATATTTCTGCAGGCTGTGTTTGAATAGTCCCTTCTGGGTTGCTTCCTGGTCATCGAAGTCGGTATGCTCTGGCGAGAGGCGCTTGTCCTGGGTATCATCATACTTGGTGATACCGAATTTGCCACGCACACGGAGATCATCTGTAGCAAACCATTCGGCGATGAAGTTGTTGGTAAAGCCGAAACGCTGTCCCTTGTCGTAGTTGTTGAGATGCGCATTCCAGAGTGGGTTTGATACAGGGTTGTCATTCAGCCCCTCTTCCGGATAGTAAAGATACTTGTTAATCTTGCCGTCGGCGCCATACTTCTTGTAATATGGGTTGGCATAGGCATATTCCGAGAAACTAACGGTCGGGTTGTTGGTCTCCTGATAGTCGATGGAGAGTTTGTTACTGAACTGGAATTTGCCGGTGCGGTAAATCAGGTCGAGGTTTCCGCCCAGAGTCTGGCGGTCTGAGCCCTTCATCACGCCGTTCACCTGTCCGAAGTTCAGTCCCAGTCCGTATCTCACGTTGCCTTCTCCACCTTCGGCATATACGTTGTGCTTATGGGTGAATCCGGTGCGCAGAGGCACACTGAGCCAGTAGGTATCTACGCCCTGCTCGATATCGCGCAGACGGGAATTGTAGAGATTATCCAACTTGATCTGGTTGAACGGATCGTTGGTATTGTCCTTGTATACGCCTGCCAGTTTTTCGAACTCCAGTTTTTCGCGTGAGTTCATCAGGTTGTAGTCTGAAAGGTCGGCGAATTCCAGACTGTAGTCGCCCTTATATGAAATCTGCAGCTTTCCCTTTACCGGAGCCTTGGTCTCAATGACAACCACACCGTTGGCAGCCTTTGAACCGTAGATGGCTGTAGATGCCGCATCCTTGAGCAGCGTAACCGATGCTACGCGGTTCATGTTGAGGTTCATCACGGTTTCCAGGGTTGTTTCGAAACCATCCAGAATAAAGAGAGGCTGGTTAGGGTCGGAACCGTATTCCTCCTTCAGTCCCGCCACGCTCGACTTGCCACGGATTTCCACATCCGGCATCTTGTTAGGGTTAGATCCTGAGAGTGCGTTGTCCATAATCTTGAAAGATGGGTCCAGGGTTTTCAGACTCTGGAGCACGTTCTGTGCACCCACGCTCTTGAGTTCATCGCCCTTGAAGGTAGCCGAAGAACCTGTAAAGCTTTCCTTCTTGCGTCGGTATACACCTGTAACCACCACATCCTTGATACTCTGGGCTTCAGATTTCATCATGATGCGGGCAAAGTCGGCATGGTTGCTACCTGTAAATCGGATTACTGTTTTTTTGTAGCCGATGAAGGAGAGTACGATGTTGCACTCTTTCCTAACAGGCAGTTCGAAGTGTCCATCGATGTCTGTCGTTACGGCGTTGGTTGTACCTTCGATAGCTACGGTTACACCAATCATGGGTTCATGGTCCCCGCTATCGAAAACTTTTCCCTCTATCACTCCTTGCTTGACAGCAATTTCTGTTTGGGCTGCTCCGTTCCCATTCACATTCTGTGCCTGTATCGAGGCAAGGGATGGAGGGGTGAGGCAACAACCTAGCAAAATCCAGCGGCAAGCACTAGGGGTAAACTGATTTTTTTGCATAAAGTTTATTTTTTGTTTCTTGTATTCTATTTCTAGTTTTTCTGCAAGCTCTTGCTTTTTATTGTGTATGTTTTTTGCAAATTCTTGCTATATCTTTTGCAAAGATAATGCAAATGAGCGCAATGAAAGCTTGCTTTCAAATTGCCGAGTGCAGCTTATCTTCTGCAAAGATAATGCAAATGAGCGCAATGAAAGCTGCTTTCAAATTGCCGAGTGCAGCTTATCTTCTGCAAAGATAACATATTTTTTGAAAAATAACCTCTTTTAAATGTTAATTCTGCACTTTTTTTTTCACGTTCTTACAAATTGATGCTATTTTTCCCATTTTCGTATATGTTTTTTCTGATAAATAGTCCATATAACGCCGATGAAACAGAAAAAGCCCCGCAGGAATACTACCTGTGGGGCTTGAATTAACTTAAAAAAATAAATATGATGAAATCCTTTCCGAAAATCGGCTAGATGTGGAAATCTACCAACTTCAGCCATCGCTTGACATCAAACGACGG
>OBAD01000217.1_pt1 | contig 17532 bp, 16 predicted proteins | sample 1494861 | NCBI WGS metagenome assembly OBAD01 (sample SAMEA3360681, study PRJEB22359) | human gut metagenome | biome: ENVO:urban biome; feature: ENVO:human-associated habitat; material: ENVO:feces | place: Bangladesh | collected 2011
AGGCGCAGAGCCACGCCATCATAGCCAACCGCTACGACAGTTGCCTCGACGATGTTGAAGACAAGGTGTACACACGCGACATTTTCAGAAGAGACTAAGCCCTATGGTAAAATATAACATAGCCCTCGAGGGCACAACCGTGCTCGTAACGGGTGCAGCAGGCTTTATTGGCAGCAATTTGGTGAAGCGCCTGTTTCACGATGTGCAACGCATCAAGGTTATTGGCATTGACAGCATAACAGATTACTATGATGTGCGCATCAAGCATGAGCGGCTGAAGGAGATTGAGGCACTTAACCGCGACTGGACCTTTGTGCACGCCTCGATAGCCGACAAAAAGGCTGTAGAAAAGGTGTTTGCCGAGCATCACATCTCGGTGGTGGTAAACCTTGCCGCACAGGCTGGCGTACGCTACAGCATCACCAACCCCGATGCCTACATCGAAAGCAATCTTATTGGTTTTTACAACATACTCGAAGCCTGCCGCCACCACGAGGTGGAACACCTTGTTTATGCCTCATCATCATCGGTGTATGGCAGCAACAAAAAGGTGCCTTACTCCACCGACGACAAGGTGGACAACCCTGTAAGCCTATATGCAGCCACCAAAAAGAGCAACGAGCTGATGGCGCATGCCTACAGCAAACTTTACAACATTCCGTCCACGGGCTTGCGTTTCTTTACCGTCTATGGCCCCGCAGGCCGTCCCGACATGGCATACTTTGGTTTTACCAACAAACTGGTAAAAGGCGAGACCATCAAAATATTCAACTACGGCCACTGCAAGCGCGACTTTACCTATGTAGACGACATTGTGGAGGGTGTGGTGCGCATCATGCAGCACGCGCCTGAGCGCCGCACTGGCGACGACGGTCTGCCCGTACCCCCTTACAAGGTGTACAACATTGGCAACAACCACCCCGAAAACCTGCTCGACTTTGTCACCATACTTCAAGAGGAGCTTGTACGCGCAGGAGTTCTCCCCAACGATTACGATTTTGAAGCCCACAAGGAGCTCGTGCCCATGCAGCCTGGCGATGTGCCCGTAACCTACGCCGACACCACCCCCTTGGAACAGGACTTCGGCTTCAAACCCTCCACCAACCTCAGAGAGGGATTAAGACGGTTTGCTGAGTGGTATGCGGGGTATTATGGAAAGGAAAGGTAAACGTATGGAAACAATTTATCTGATGATCATTGTGCCTATTGTAATGAGGTTTTTTGCTTTATTGTTTGTAGCATATTCCATAAGGCAATGTCAATTTCAGCAAGCTACATTTGATCAAACAAATCCGTGATAGGAAATACGCCATCAAATCAGGTTTTACACAATAATATTGGGGGCGGGATTATCACTCATTCTTACCCTCTTGTGTCAGACCAAAATAGTCCACAAAGCTAAATTACAATCGAATTTTTACAAGTAAAAAGAGCAGGCACTTTTCTGTGCCTGCTCTTTGAAATATGTCTTAAATTGACTGCTTACTATCGAATAAATCAGAAAGAAAGGAGACAATGACTCAATTCTCGGATAACAATAAAAGAATCGCCAAAAACACATTGGTACTATATTTTCGTATGATGTTCATGATGGCGGTTTCTCTATATACAAGCCGCGTAATCTTGAACGCCTTAGGCTTTGAAGATTATGGAATATATTCTGTAGTGGGTGGTTTTGTGGCAATGTTTGGAATCATATCAAATTCCTTGACAGCTGCAATAAGTCGCTTCTTAACTTATACAATTGGACAAGGGAATTCATTTGAACTTAGCAAAGTTTTTGGCACGTCTCTTATCATTCAGTCAGTGTTAGCTATTATAATTGTTGTATTGATAGAAACAATTGGTATATGGTTTTTGAACTATCATATGACAATTCCTCACTATAGGCTGACGGCTGCAAACTGGGTCTTGCAGTTTTCTGTATTGACTTTTGTTGTTCAACTAATCAGTGTTCCTTATAATGCTGCTATTATTGCTCATGAGCGGATGACTGCATACGCATTCATTAGTATATTAAACACATTGGGAAATTTATTAGTTGCGTTGTGTATTAGTTATACTTCGTCAATTGATCGTTTGATATTCTATTCTGCATTATTGACCGCTGTTGTTCTAATCATACGTTTTATTTACGGTTGGTATTGCGGGAAAAACTTTCAAGAATGCAAGTTCCACTTCATAATAGATAAAGTATTACTAAAGAAAATATTGTCTTTTGCAGGTTGGAATTTCTTTGGTGCAAGTTCTTCTGTTTTGAGAGATCAAGGAATCAACGTATTATTAAATATATTCTGTGGCCCAGTAGTAAATGCAGCAAGAGGTATTGCTATGCAAGTAAGCAGCGCAATAAGAAGTTTTTCGAGCAGTTTCCTATCTGCTATTGATCCCCAAATTACGAAGCAATATGCATCAGGCAGAAAAGATTATGCATTTTCACTATGTTTCATGGGGGCAAAATTTGGGTCATACCTATTGTTGCTTCTGTCATTACCAATATTCGCTGAAACCGAACAAATATTGACTCTTTGGTTAGGGAATATACCACCTCATACGGTTAATTTTGTCCGCCTAATCATACTCTATGTTATGATAGAGTGTGTATCAAGCACATTAATCACACTAATGTTGGCAACAGGTAATATCAAACGTTATCAAATAATAGTAGGTGGAATTCAATTATTCAATTTTCCCTTTGCCTTATTACTCTTGTATCTGAGGCTTTCACCAGAGTATACGATGGTTGCTACGATCTTACTTGCTATCGCTTGTATGATATGCCGTTTACATCTGTTACAGTCAATGATCGCATTGCCGGTTAAGCTTTTTGTAAAGGAAGTCGTTGGTAATATCTGCCTGGTAGCCATTTGTGCTTCTATCATCCCCACGGTCATACTTATTTCCTTTGAAGCCTGCCTTGTAAGGCTCTTATTTTCCGTCCTGTTATGTTTCATCTTTACAATAATAAGTATTGTTTTTGTCGGCTGTAAGAGTTCTGAGCGAAATATGATTTTTGAGAAAATTCATCAAAAGATTAAAAGAAGATGAGAATACAAATTCACAAAGACGATTGTTGCGGTTGTACCGCTTGCGCGAGCAGTTGCCCAAAGAAGGCCATCACAATGAAGCCCGATCCGCTTGGCTTTCTTTATCCAGAGATCAATAACGACCTATGTATTGATTGTGGAAAATGTGTACGTGTATGTGCTTTTAATGAGAATTATAAAACTCCTTTCAAGCTCGATACAATACAAGCCTATGCAGGTAAGCACAGGGATGTGAAGGAAGTAGCGAAATCACAATCTGGTGGAGCCTTTGTCGTCTTGTCTGATTATATTCTTTCGCAAGGAGGCGTGGTGTATGGTGTGGGATATAAAGATCATTTTAGGGTTGCTCACAAACGTGCTACGACCAAAATGGAGCGAGATGAATTCAGAGGGAGCAAGTATGTACAAAGCGACATGACCGGCATTCTTCCTCTTGTTAAACAAGATTTGGAAAATGGTTTACTGGTGATGTTTACAGGAACTCCTTGTCAAGTTGCAGCTTTAGCCTCATACATAGGAACAGGGAAAATAAGGGAAAACTTATTCTTAATGGATATCGTTTGTCATGGGGTTCCCGGACCATTCGTGTGGGAAGAATACCTTACATACTTGGAGAAAAAAGAAGGCAAGGAATTAACTTCAGTGAACTTTAGAGATAAAAGCTATAAAGGGTGGCGCTCTCACGTAGAAAGTTTTACTTTTTCATATACATATACATATACATATACATATTTGTTTTATAGCCATATTAATCTACGATATTCTTGCGGAAATTGTCCATTCACTAATTTGAATAGAGTCTCTGACATAACAGTTTCCGATTTTTGGGGTATCGAAAAATCTAGAGCAGCAAGTATGGGTGCTGATAACAGGGGATGTTCCCTTTTCCTTGTAAATACGAAGAAGGGGGCAAGTTGGTTTTCAATGGCTAATAAAGACCTCGAATTTATGCCTGTGAGCATAGACGAATGTATGCAACCACAACTTAGGCATCCCTCGAAATTACATCCACAAAGAGCACAATTTGAAAAAGATTTCTCGGAAAAAGGATTCGCTTATGTCAGACGTAAATATGGAGATGTCGGTTTTAGATATTGGAAGAATACCGCTAAGAAAAAACTGATAAAATTAGTATACCCGGCACTTAAACCGATAATTTCTCTGATACGAAAAAATAAATATAGCAGAACATAAATATGAAAATAGCATTAATGACAATATGGCATTGTGGTAATTATGGAGCAGAAATGCAGACTTATGCCACAGTAAAAGCCCTACGCATGCTCGGACATGACGTTGAAGTAATAGATTACAGATTATTTGAACACAGTCGAAAACTAAAGTCACAAATAGGAAAGGCAATTAGAGCACTAACCCCAGCTCAAATTAAATTTGAGATATTCTACTCTAAATACATAATACATCAAACGAAACATTATCGGAATATTGAACAATTAAAAAATGATCCTCCCCAAGCTGACGTGTACATGACAGGCAGCGATCAAGTATGGAATGAAGATATCGTAGGGAATCGTATAGCAGCATATTTGTTAGATTTTGGTTCTGAATCGACAAAAAGGATTGCCTATGCACCAAGTATAGGAGTTTCTACATGGAATTTTTCATCACAGTTTACAAAGTACATATCTCAACATCTCCCTATGTTCTCTTCCATAAGTTGTCGAGAAAAAACAGGAACAGAACTCTTGCACAAATATATCGGAGTAGATGTTCAAAATGTGCTTGACCCTACACTACTTCATGATAACTATAAAGAAATAACAGGCAGAATAACGGAAAAAAAGACACTGGCTTATTATCCGCTTTCTGCTGGAGATACCTACTCTTTAGAGTTTTGCAAGAACCTGGCAGCTGAAAAAGAATTGAAATTTGTAAATGCGAACCCTTATACTTTCATACCTTTCGTACATATAGCATGGCAACGCCATTCCGTTACACAATGGCTACAAACGATAGCTAGCGCACAATTGGTTGTTACGGGCTCTTTCCATGGATTAGCGTTTAGCCTGATCTATCGCAAGCAATTCATTATAATCAATAATAATAAAACTGGAAGGAACTCAAGAATTACAGATTTGCTGACATATTTAGGTCTGTCCAATCGTTTATTTACGTCGGTAGAAGATGCAGAAGCAAGTAAAATATGGGAAATTCCAATAGACTATAACACCATTGAAGAGAAACTGAGTAGAGCAAGAAAGGAATCTTGGGATTATTTGAAAAAGAATTTATCATGAATATCGCTTTTTTGTGGGAATGGCCAATTAATGAATTTACAGGGGGCGTTGGAGTTGTCACTAAGGTCTTAGCAAAGGAAATGCTCAACAGAGGGCACAAGGTCATATTTATAGCACTTATGACAACAAAAGAGAAACAAAGAAATTCAGAACTGCTGAACACATTAGGTTTCGAACAAGATACATATCCCTATATCGCTCCACAATACTTTGTAGAGGATAATTGGGAAGTAAAGGGTGTTGCAAAAAACGTTGATGACATATTAAACAAAAACAACATACAGATTATTGTAATACAAGATTTAATATACTCAACATTAAGAATTATTCCTTACATTAATCATCGAATAATCAAGATATTATGCAAACACAACCAGCCTTTCGAAGGCTATGATTATGTTCGTAATATTTATAAGGATTATAAAGCAGACACATTGAAACAGAAAATATGGAAAGGCTTAGTAAGAGTATTCCCATATATGGGCAAATGGAGAATAAAAGCATACAATATGCCCAAATATAAAACAGCGCTAGAAAATGTGGATAAGTTTTGTCTCCTTTCCGAAAATTTTATACCAAGATTACAAAGATTTATTCCTCAATTAAAATTAGACAAGCTCTGTGCTATCAACAACCCTAATACTTTTGAATGCAACAAAAGAAATATAACCCCAAAAGAAAATTTAGTAATTATCGTCACAAGACTATTTGAAAGTACCAAGAATGTAACAGATTTCTTAAAAGCATGGAAAATCGTTGAAGAGCAGCATAATGGTTGGAAAGCAGCAGTTGTGGGCTCTGGTAAAGATATGACACTATTAAAGCACAGAACTAAAAAGATGAAACTGGAAACGCTATCATTTGAGGGGTATAAAAGTGATGTTTCATACTATTTTGAAAGGGCTAAAATGGTTTGCGTCACCTCATGGTTTGAGGGATGGGGCATGACTATTACAGAGGGAATGACTAACGAATGTGTGCCCTTAATATATAATACATACGAAGCGGCTTCTGATATCGTAGACGATGGAAGTAATGGAATACTAATAAAATCATGCAGGCCAAAAGAATTAGCCAATAGAATGTTAGAACTGATGAATAATCCCCAATTGTTACAAACAATGGCGGATAGGGCTTCTCAAAAAGCGAAACAATATACACCAGAGAAGATTGTTAATCAGTGGGAAAATCTTTTCAAGAAAATGATGGAAAAGAAAGGATATCCTATAAATTAAAAATACAAATTACGTTGAATAAGAAAAGATTGAAAAGTGAATCCTGTAGTTAGTTTCTTACTCTTTATAATAAGTCCGTTCATTTCGTTCTTGAGTTCCTTGTTAAAGCCTACGAGCAAAACATCATTCGTGATATACTTCATGTTTGGTGTATTGTTTTGCTGGCATATGGGGGCGGTACAAGGCAACCAATATGACGATTACTTTAGTATCGTGGAACGATTTCAAGGCTCTATATACACACTTACCGATTTTTGGAATATATTATGTGATTTTGTAACATTCCAAACAAATGAAAAGGAAGTGTACCCAATCTTGTTGAATGCAGTAACACGACTTTTTTCTGATAATAGTCATTTGTACTTCGCAATTGCAAGTATACCCTACCTTTTATTATCTCTCTCCTGCGTACGTATTCTTGTTAAAGACAAGAATTTTCCACAACAAGGAATATGGGCTCTCCTAATCATATTTCTTTTTATCATACCACGTGACATCTTAACTGTTCAAAATCCCAGATACACAACTGCATTTTGGCTGGTAAATTTTGTATTACTAAAGTATTATGACAGAGCTACAAAGAATAGAGCACACTACTTATTATTATTATTACTAACCCCCTTAATTCACTCTGGTATAGTACCAATGGTACTTATATTTATACTCTATCTTTGCCTGCCAAAAAATTATGGATTTATTAAAAAGCTATTCTATATATCAATACCTTTTTCTTTCTTTTCATATAGTTTATTGTCTCAACTGAACTATTCATTCTTACCTGCAAATTTGTCCTTGTATGTAGAAGCACATGTCGATGAAGATTATTATAACAAATATGTAGCTCACACAGGCTCCTCTGGCTTTTTTTGGGTACAAAATTTATTTGATAACCTACTGTATTGGGGCTATGTGGTAATTACGTTCCTCATGATAAAATGGGGCGCACATAAAGATTATTGGTACGGAAAAATGTTTCAGACCTTATTATTATTATTCTCGTTGTCAAATTTTGTACGTTTTATCCCAGTTATAGGAGATAGATATATTTGGACGGTACAATCATTAGTCGTATTCCTATTATGTAAAATATTCTATCCGCAAAAGAAAAGAGTATTCGTTTTCATACTCTTCTTATGGAGCTTTCACATATTTATGAGATGGTTCTATCGTGGAGCAGGAACTCTATTGGTAAATGGCAATATATATTATGACAATTTATACACACTGATAACTGATTATCTTTAACCCCAAAACATAGCGAGTATGTCAAAACTGAAAACAATGATTAAGCTATTATCCAATCCTAATGAGTTTGCAATAGCGCTTTTCAATAACATAGTTCGTACAGGAATATTCAATAAATTAAATAATGAAACCTTTTTAAGGTTACGATATTATGTCGTTTTCCATAAAAGATTAAACCTTAAGAATCCACGAGCTTTTACAGAAAAAATACAATGGCTCAAATTGTATTTTTTGAAAACAGAGTTCACAAATATGGTGGACAAGTGCTCCGCAAAAGAAATAGTTAAGGAGAAAGTTGGAGAGGACTATGTAATTCCCACAATAGGTTTTTGGGAAAGATTTGAAGATATTGACTTCGTTCACCTCCCTAATAAATTTGTCCTAAAAACAACACATGGAGGAGGAGGAAGTGGAATTATAATTTGCCGAGATAAGAAGTATTTTGATAAAAACAAGGCTAAACGTATTTTAGAAAAATCAATGGAAACAGACATCTACAAAGTTCTAAGAGAATGGCCATATAAGAATGTTAGAAAGGGAATTATTGCAGAAGCATTAGTAAAGCAATCTGACGGGCAAGGATTGTTGGATTATAAATTCTTTTGTTTTAATGGAAAAGTAAAGTTCTTTAAGGTCGATTTTGGGCGCTTTACTAGTCATCGGGCAAACTATTATACAAGGGAAAAGAAACTCTTACCCTGGATAGAAAGTAATTTTCCTCCTGATCCACAAATTAATCATCATTTTCCAGAGAATTTTGACGAAATGATAGCAATTGCTGAAAAATTGTCTGACAATCTGCCATTTCTACGCGTGGATTTATATAATGTGAATGGCAAAATTTTATTTGGAGAAATGACATTCTATCCTGCTAGTGGTATGGAAGAATTCAAGCCTAATGGCGTAGATGTAGAGATTGGAGATATGTTGACGTTACCGAAACCTAGTATAGAAATTTAATAGTTTTATGCTTAGAAGGGAAAAGACTCCTGCTGAAAAATATCCATCAAAAGATGATGACCAAAAAGAGTATCGTAAACATTTTGGTAATATTGTAGATAAATATCTAATACATCTTGCCAATGATAGTAATGCAGATCTAATAGTTTACATTGATACAGATAATGATATTGATTGGATTATAAAGACAGATCCAATTACCGATGAAGCGATTAAACGAGAACGAGATAAGCATATTGCTAAATTAGACTTGGCACAAGCCTCGCCTTGCTTAAATCTGAGCGATAAAAATATTATGCGCTTCAAAATCATGTTAGGTACAGGCTATAAATCTGCCATCTATGGAAATTTTGATGTAGTAAATTACGCCATCGAATCGGCATTAAATTTTCTGAAGGAGCGAAATAAAGAACAAAGTCGTTATTTAATTCTTAGCATGTCGTCAGGAATCATTGTGCTAGTGACGCTGTTAGGACTTTCGTTCAATTTATTTCTAAATCAGGATGTAACCAATATAGAATATGGTTTGTTGGGAGCTTATGTGTCTATTTGGTCACGTTTTGGGAAGATGAATCTGACCGGATTGGCCTCTAAAAGAATACATTATTTAGAAGCTTTTGCTCGCATGATGTGTGGAGCAATCTTCGCTCTGATTGCAATGTTACTTCTTAAAACAGGATTGATACTTAAGGACATAGTCACGAATAATGTACAAGCTCTATATGGTATTGTAGCGTTTGCACTAGGGTTTAATGAACGCTTTGTGCCATCCATCATAGAAGCAATGACAAAAACATCTGAAAATCAGAATGAGTAAAATGAATAGAAAATTAATAATGATAATAAGTGACGGTGGAGGGATTTCTCCACTGAAGGGTGTACACTTGGACGAGGAGAACTACTTAAGCTTTTTCAAATCGCCTGAAGGTGGAGCATGGGAAGATCATGAGATACTTGTATACGATAATAATAACTTTAACCTGAACCTGCTAACCACCACAATTATGACTGCAAAATTGAAAGGGAATCCCATTGAATATTTTCTGATAGTCTATTGTGGACATGGATTTACTGACGCTGAGACAAAGGAAGTCTATTTGCAAGTTGGGAAAGATCTTAACATAAAGATAGATGACTTATTAGCAGTTGCAGGAAAAACGCGATGTTTAATCATTGCAGATAGCTGTCGAGCGATATGTCATTTGCAAGAGGGGGGAAGCATTGAGAACAGAAGACTTTTTTGTGCAAAGCCTCAAAGTGCGACTTACGAAAGACTCTGCAGAGATTACTACAACCAGATAATTTCTGAGACATGTAGCACACTGCAAATGGTAGTATTTTCCAACTCATTTAACGAGACTGCGGAGGAGAACAGCCGGAATGGTGGCATGTACAGCTATGCATTACTAGAAACTGCAAAAGAAAAAAGCGTAATATCGAGACAAAACAGATTGGTGATCCCCGATCTTTTTGGGAACCAATTAATAACATTCATGCCATAGCAGCTGAAAAAGTAAAGAAAGAAACAAACGGAAGGCAGAATCCTGAGATATATAAAGGTGCTAGATGCATCAAGCGTTTACCTTTTCTAGTCGTTCCCCATTGGCAATTACAATTTAAGGAATAATCGAAAAATGAAAATTGCAACCATAGCCTACCTTCACGGAGCGGGTGGAGCTGAGCGTCAAATAATAATGCTCTCAAATGAAATGGCTATAAGGGGGCATGAAGTACATATGATAGTACTGAGTGATTTCAAAGCCCCTTACCCTATTTCAGGAAAAGTGACAGTGCACGATTTGTCAGGAAAAGAAAATGGCAAATTGAGTGTAATCAAGCGTTTTCTTGCCTTTAGATCAACTATTAAAGAAATAAGGCCTGACATAACGATAAATTATAATATTCAAGGAGCCTATTTCTCATTGCTTGTTGGCAAAAGTAGTTGTGGTAAAATACTCTATTCAGAACGAGGCGATCCTTATGACAAAGAATATTCGGGATTATTAGGTAAGGTTAGGGATTTCACCTGTCGGCATGTTGACGCGCTGGTTTTCCAATCAGAAGGGGCCAGAGATTTTTTCAATATACAGAAAAAGCAGAAAGTCACTGTAATACACAATTCCGTGACAGTACCACAGAATAAATATCCTATTGCCGAGAAGCGTGACAATAGGATTGTAACCGTGGGACGATTGCATCCACAAAAAAATCCTCATTTATTGCTTGACGCTTTTGCTAAGATTGTTCCCCTATATCCAGATATACGACTCGACTTTTACGGCGATGGAGAAATGCACAATGAATTGCAAGATAAAATAAACAAGTTAGGTTTAGAGCACAGAGTCAAGCTACACCCAAGCCGCAAAGACATTTTTGACTGCATTCGAACTGCACGCGTGTTTGTCTTGCCTTCTGATTATGAAGGAATGCCTAATGCTTTAATGGAAGCCATGTCATTAGGACTGCCATGCATCTCTGCCGATTGTCGACCAGGAGGTGCAAGAACATTGATAAAAGATGGGCAAAATGGTTTTATTGTACCTGTAAGGAATGTAAATGCTTTAGCAGATAAAATAGTGTATCTGTTGGATAATCCTGACATAGCAGAGCAAATAGCAAAGGAAGCGAGACACTTGGGTGAGACACATACCAATGAAATCACCTTTAATAAATGGAATGACTTTTTACAATCAATATGACACCCCCTTTAATTTCTGTTATTATCCCTGTATATGGGGTAGAAAAGTATCTTGATAGATGTGTAGAATCTGTTGTAAACCAAACGTATAAGAACTTAGAGATTATTCTTGTAGACGATGGCAGTCCTGATAATTGTCCCCAAATGTGTGATACCTGGGCTTCGCGTGATGCGCGAATACATACAGTCCACCGTGAAAACGGTGGACAATCCTGTGCCAGAAACACAGGATTGTCCGTAGCTACAGGCGATTACGTTACTTTCATCGATAGCGATGATTGGATTGTTGGTGACACGTATGAATATTGCGTATCTCTTTTGAATAAATTCAAGGGGGCAGACGTTGTAGAGTTTGGCCTTACACATGTATATCCCAATAAGCAATTTTCTGTTGACCGGAAAGAGGCACTGGACGTGTATGAGGGTAAAAACATTCTTGAATACTATATGGAAAGCTCCACACGGAATGGAAGCTATTCCGTGTGTAGGTGCCTCTTCGAGGCACCTACAGCGAAGCGATACCGATTCCGTGAAGGGAGAATACACGAGGATATTGACTATAAATATAAGGTATTACGGGATTGTAAAAAAATGATTGTGTCAAATCAAATCAAATACTGCTATTGGCAGGAAGGTAACAGTACTTCCACTGGAGCATTGAAAAAAAAAGATTTCCAATTGTACGAAGCTGGAGAGGAATTGTATAATCTGACGAAAGATGAAGCCTATGGGAAAATAGCTTATTATGGAAAGGTAAAAAAGGCAAGGACAGCGTTTTCTTTATTATGTAAAATGGTTATCTGGGGCATAGGAAACAACGAACTTAGTGAAAAAGAAATATACCCACCATTGGTAAAAGAATTGCGCAAGAACTTGCCTCTACTACTCCCTGCTCCTATAGGATTAAAAAGAAAAATGGTGATGCTTTCACTTTCTATAAATTACAAAATAACCAAAACCATCATTGCAATGATAGGTGATAAAATAAAAGTTTGAAATGGAGAAAATTGCAATAATTCTTCCTGTCTATAGGAATGATAAAGAGTCTTATATCAAATTGTCGTTTGATAGTATATTAAATCAAACTTATCGTAATATACATCTATATATAGGCGTGGACGGACCTGTTGGTGAGGATTTGACTTCATGCCTTAAAGAATACGAGCAAGATGAACGTGTTAGCGTAGAATGGTTCAAGGAAAATCGTGGACTCGCCATTGTACTGAACGACTTGCTTGACATTTGCTTCGAAAAAGGGTATGAGTTCATAGCTCGAATGGATGCCGATGACATCTCAAAGCCTGAGCGACTGGAAAAGCAAATGGAATATTTGAAGGAACATCCAGAAATTGATGTCGTTGGTGGCGCGATAGAGGAGATTGACGAGAACAGCGAGAGCAGAGGAAAAATCATCGTCTATCCCGAAACGCCCGATGATTGCTATAAATTCTTTGCAAGGCGTAATCCTCATGCCCATCCAGCTGTAATGTTCAGAAAGAGTTTCTTTGACAAAGCAGGATGCAAGTACCGCCCAGAATACAGACAAAACCAAGACACTATGCTTTGGCTGGACGGCTTGAAGAATGGTACAAAACACGCCAATTTGCAAGAGGTGGTACTGCGTTTCCGCTTTACCAATTCGTTGTTCAAGAAACGTCGTAATGGTTGGGCATTTGCCAAAAAGCAATTGCATGACCGTAAAATCATCAACAAGACGCTTGGGTATGATTTTGGTGCAACGGTGTTTGGTTATATGATGTTCTGTATGTTGGTGAGTCCTGCTTGGATTAAGAAAATTGCTTACAAACTATTCAGATGAGATATAAATGCTTCACACCAAAAAGTGCGATACACTAGGACTCATTCTCAAAGACAAAATAGTTATGCGAACAGTTTCTTTGTTTTTTGAATTAGTTCAAGTTTCCATAGGTAACCGCGATGCGTTGTCCTATGTGCCATCTTCCAAAGACTGGCAATCTTTGTATCTAATAGTTCAAAAGCAAACTCTTATAGGAGTGTGTTTTAATGGTATAAAAAAAATGCGACGTGAGCAATTAATAAATTTGCCATTATCTCTAAAGATGCATTGGCTCGCACTGACGGCTAACATACAGAAGAGAAATGAACTAATGAACCAAAGGTGCCAGCAACTACAAGATATACTACAAGAAAAAGGCTTCAAAAGTTGTATATTAAAGGGACAAGGCGTAGCCTCTCTTTATACTGAAAACTTATCTCTATTGCGTCAACCTGGTGATATCGATGTTTGGGTGAAAGGAGGCATAGCGTCTGTTAAAGAGTTGTCAAACAAAATGGGCCAACGCTTTTGTGCAACAGAGCAACATGCAGATTTGTCCTTTTTCGATGATGTTGAGGTAGAAGTGCATTTCTTGCCGACAATGTTACGACACCCATTTGCAAACAAACGCTTGCAAAAATGGATTGCAGAACAAGAAGAAGCGCAATTTTCCAATAAAAGAAGTAGGGGACTTTGTGTTCCTACGTTCGAATTTAACCTTATATATCTTTTGATACATACTTACCGACATCTTTTCGACGAAGGTGTAGGACTAAGACAGGTAATGGACTACTATATGCTATTGTGTTCAGAGCCCATTGATAGTGTGTCTAAGAAAAGAATCATAAAATGCTTGAAATCACTTTATTTGTATGACTTTTCTGCAGGATTGATGTGGGTAATGAAGGAGGTTTTCGGATTAGAAGAACAAAAAATGCTTTGTCCACCTAATAAGAGACATGGCTCCTTCATACTTAAGGAGATATTGTTAGCTGGCAATATGGGACATCATGATGAGCGTTTGATTTCTATGAAAAACTCATCGAAACTGAGACGGTTTATACTTGTGAATTTCCATACAATACGCCTTTTAAGATACTACCCTCATGAGACTATATTCTCTCCGTTTACAAGAATTGTCGTGTGGGCCTGGAGGAAACGTCATGGGTGGATTTAAGAACATTCGTATTATCTTGAAACTAAAACACTGACCACAGATATTTGTCAATCATTTCTGCATCATAAGTTTTGAACTTCTTATATTGTATCTACATGCTTTCCAAACGACTCTTCGACATAGCAGCCTCATTGGTGGGGCTGCTTTTAATTTGGTGGGTGTTCCCCATCGTGGCAATCCTTATACGCATAAAGATGCCGGGCGGCCCGGCATTCTTTTGCCAGAAACGCGTGGGCAAGGACGGACGGCTGTTCACCTGCCACAAGTTCCGTTCCATGACGGTCAATCACAATGGCTCGTCGGTGAGCGTGGCCGGCGACAGCCGCATCACACCGTTCGGGGCAAAATTGCGCCACTACAAAATTGACGAACTGCCCGAACTGTGGGACGTGCTCATTGGCAACATGTCGTTCGTCGGCCCAAGGCCCGATGTGCCCGGGTATGCCGACAAGCTGCAAGGTGCCGACAGAGATGTGCTAAAGTTGCGTCCGGGCATTACGGGGCCAGCCACGTTGAAATACCGGTTGGAGGACGAAATGATTTCGGCCTACGTGACCAAGTGCCAGGCCGAGGGCGACACGCGCCCCATGCAGGAGATTGCCACCGAATATAACGACACCATTATCTATCCCGACAAGGTGCGCCTCAACTGCTATTATTACAGACACTACTCCTTCTGCAAAGATATCGAAATGATATTTGCCACCGTGTTAGGCTTCAAGGTGAAGTTTGCAGGCGAGATGGTGTAGAGACTGCTGAAAATTGCCCCGACGCGAGACGCGTCGCCCCCATTAGAGCGCAATGTCCTAGCACAAAAGTCCTTTACATGGCTTCAAATTGCTTTTTAACCTGTAATCTGATAGAAAACGCTACCACTAATGGGGGCGACGCGTCCCGCGTCGGTTTTTTCAGCAGCCTCGGTGTAAGGACGGACACAGAAAAGAGAGGTTACAGACTGTCTGACAGAATTTTCATCATCGTAAATGTGTCAATTACCGCGTACACCATGATGCTTTTCCTTTAATCGTCTTACCTCGTCAATTTCTGCATTGATTTCTTCCAAAGTCAATTCGGGCATATTGCTGTTTTCAGCTTCAGCGCGCAACTTGCTAAAAACATTCAATGCCTTTTCACGTATGTCGCTTTCAGTATCTGCTGAGATGGTAAACGGTATTTTGCGACAACGTATTACAGCCTTTACAAAAATATTGATAGCGGTATTGGCACTCATGCCAAATTGCGCGCAAAGTTCATCAAATATCGCTTTTTGCTGATTGTCCAAACGGACGGTCATAGACGTCTGTGACATAATGCTTATATATTTAGATTAAACAGGACCTGTTAAGTAGATGTTCAACCAATTCAGAGCACCTACTAATGTGATGTAAAATTACTGCATTGTGACGTAAAATGCAAGCATATTAACAAATATTACTATGGATACAGAAAGACAAACCATTTACCTCTGCCTGGCCCACATGAGCGAGGCAGGGCTTGAACAGAAATATGTGAAAGAGGCATTCGACACCAACTGGGTGGTGCCCATGGGGCCTAACGTGAATGCCTTCGAACACGATTTGGAGGCGTTTGCCAACAGCAAGAGCAATGGCACAACACCGCTCAACCGCAAAGTGGTGTGCCTGAGCGCGGGCACGGCAGCCGTGCATCTGGCCCTGATTGGCTGCGGGGTGAAGGCCGGCGACGAGGTGCTGGTGCAGAGTTTCACATTCTGCGCCTCTAGCCACCCCGTCACCTACCTTGGTGCCAAGCCCGTGTTTGTAGGCTCCGAGGGCGAAACCTGGAACATGGACCCCGCCCTGCTCGAAAAGGCCATCATCGACCGCCAACAAAAAACTGGAAAACTGCCCAAGGCCATTGTGCCCGTGGCACTTTACGGCATGCCCTACCGCATAGACGAGATAATGGACATTGCCAACCGTTACGGCATACCCGTGGTGGAGGACGCCGCCGAGGGCATGGGCTCGCGCTACAACGGACAGGTGCTCGGCACATTCGGCCGTTATGGCGTACTGTCGTTCAACGGCAACAAGATGATTACCACCTCGGGGGGCGGTGCACTAATTTGCCGCAATACAGAGGAAGCCAACGAGGTTATGTGGTATGCCACACAGGCCCGCGATGCCTACCCCTACTACCAACACACTGCCATTGGCTACAACTACCGCATGAGCAATGTGTGCGCAGGCATAGGCCGCGGACAGATGACCGTGCTCAACGACCACATAGCGCACCACAAGCATGTGCAGGCCCTGTATGAAGAACTGCTCAAGGACGTGCCAGGTGTACACATGCACAAGCAACCGGCCGACCCGCGCTACGATGCCAACTACTGGCTCTGTGCCGCCACGCTCGATGCCGATGTGCGCATCAAGGGGCAAGATGCTGCCTACAAAGAGGTGATAACCACTGCCGTGGGCGGTGCGGCAGGCGTTATTCATGCAGTAGACTCTGCCGTGACCGACTGTCAGCCCAATGCCAATGTCGAGGCTTTGCGTGTGTTCATGTTGCAGAAAAAAGTGGAGTGCCGCCCTGTGTGGAAACCCATGCACAAACAGCCCGTCTATGCCGATGCCGAGGTTTACACCAACGGCATTGAGGAGGCCATATTCAAGGTAGGTTTCTGTCTGCCCGCCGGCCCCTGGGTCACCGACGATGATGTGCACTACATTGTAGACTGCATTAAGGAGGCTATGGCATAAAGCACAACACAACTATTCAAAGTATCCACTATGAGGGAGGGCGCATCAAGCTGGTGCACCCTCCCTCATTGTTTTTCCTGACTTCATCACTTTTTTGCTCCATTGAATAGCGCATATTGAAAATCAAGGAGTTACGTAATAAAAATGGGTGGTGCAGGGTGGTGCAGGGTGGCGCAAGCAAAAAAGCAATCCTTGTTTTGCTCTTTTAAGGGCTGTTCGCCCTTGTGCCGCTTAGCGCGGTAGACATAAGTACATAACGCGAGTTCGAGATAATATTCTAAAAAGTAAAGAGCAGAAAACCATCCAACCTACAAAGGGTGGCCATAAAATGGTCACCTATCAAAATTATGTAAGTTTATTTTATTGCCAAATTACGAGTTGCCCGTCAGATGGG
>OBAD01000218.1_pt1 | contig 17384 bp, 10 predicted proteins | sample 1494861 | NCBI WGS metagenome assembly OBAD01 (sample SAMEA3360681, study PRJEB22359) | human gut metagenome | biome: ENVO:urban biome; feature: ENVO:human-associated habitat; material: ENVO:feces | place: Bangladesh | collected 2011
AAAGGAGGCTGACCCGTCGCTCTACGATGACATCATGACATACGGACGCCGCAACATTGCCTGTCTAACCATCGCTCCGACCGGCACCACATCGCTCATGACACAGACCACAAGCGGCATCGAGCCTGTATTCATGCCCGTATACAAGCGCCGCAGAAAGGTGAACCCCAACGACGCTGACGTACACGTTGACTTCACGGACGAGGTGGGCGACTCATACGAGGAGTATATCGTTTACCACAAGAAGTTCCTCACATGGATGGAGGTGAACGGCATCGACACCAGCAAGCGATACACCCAGGACGAGATAGACGAACTCGTGGCACGATCGCCGTACCACAAAGCCACCGCCAACGACGTGGACTGGCTGATGAAGGTGAGAATGCAGGGCGCCATCCAGAAGTGGGTGGACCACTCCATCAGCGTGACCGTAAACCTTCCGAACGACGTAAGCGAAGAACTCGTTGGCAAGCTTTACGTAGAGGCTTGGCGCTCGGGATGTAAGGGATGTACCATCTATCGCGACGGCAGCCGCTCGGGTGTGATGATTTCTGCTTCAAAGAAGGACAAGAAGAAAAGCGCTGCCCAGAAGGAGAAGGTCAGCACAGACCGCATACCGGTAATGGCAGTGACGGAAACGCGTCCGAAGGAACTGGACTGTGACGTGGTCCGCTTCCAGAACAACAAGGAGAAGTGGGTGGCTTTCGTAGGATTACTGGACGGCTATCCTTACGAGATATTCACCGGACTACAGGACGACGAAGAAGGAATAGCCCTTCCCAAGACCGTAACGAAGGGCCGCATCATCAAGCAGACCAACCCCGACGGCACGAAGCGCTATGACTTCCAGTTCGAGAACAAGCGCGGATATAAGACCACGGTGGAGGGACTGTCGGAGAAATTCAACCCGGAATACTGGAACTATGCCAAGCTTATCTCCGGAGTGCTGCGCTATCGTATGCCAATCGACCATGTCATCAAGCTCGTCAGCTCGCTGCAGCTTAAGGACCAGAGCATCAACACATGGAAGAACGGCGTGGAACGTGCACTCAAGAAATACATGGTGGACGGAACGGCAGCCAAAGGACTGGTGTGTCCGTCATGCGGACAGGAGACTCTCGTCTATCAGGAAGGATGCCTGATATGTAAGAACTGCGGTGCTTCACGCTGCGGATAAATCAACTTATCTATTCCTCAATTTAGATAATGAAATCTTTCATACATATAGACGACATTCGTCTGCACGCGTGTCATGGTGTGCTGCCTCAAGAGCAGCTCACTGGCAATGACTATATAATAAATGTACGCGTGGGATATAACATATCAAGGGCAATGTATACCGACGACGTAGCTGACACGCTTAACTACGCCGAGGTATACAATATTATAAAGGAGGAGATGAATGTCCCGTCAAAACTAATAGAGCATGTGGCGGGCCGCATAACAGACCATCTTATGGCAAGTTATGCGGACATCACCTCTATAACGCTACGCATTACCAAACTCAACCCGCCGATGGGTGCCGACTGTAACGGAGCTGGAGTTGAGCTAACTGTAACGCGCGGAGAAGACTAAAGCTAAGGCAGATAATATTCGTACCTCTTAAGCACGTCGCAACGACGCGTATACTGGTCCACGACATTGGGATAAGCCATTGCAAACAAGCTAAGTTCGTATAACGCCTCGTATTGAGCAGAGTGCGGATAGAGAATCACTTTACCGTCATACTCAAATTCAGCCCACTTGTCTACGGGCATGAACGCAAGAGCGTAAACGGAGTGGTAACGCAACTGCAGGTCGTCGCTTCGCTTAGCCACATTAAGATACTTCAAAGTCTCAGCGGCAAAGTCTTTCTCCCAAGAGCGAGCCGAATCCATGACACTGCTGTAATAATGAGTGAGGAACCAACAGTCGCCGTAACATGAAGCCTGATAATAACGCACGGCAAGGTCGTAAGCCATCTGCTGCTTAGCAGCGCCTTCGCGTGCAAGATTGTAGCGATTTAGGCGGTCAGCCATATCGCGACAATAGTCGAGCTTTATGTTACGGTTTACTGTTACCGGCTCATAGCACTCGCTGACCCTCTGCTTGCCGAACCATCGCGGCACGTCATAACGGCGTTGTGACGAGTAAACGCTTATGAGTTGGGAAGAAAGAAGCGACATCGACACACCGTCAAGATACGGTATGGCTTCGGCAAAACGTCCCTCGGCTATCAGCTTTGTTCCGATAAGGTCATTGAAGTAGTCGGCATCATGGTAAGAGTTCTGAGCACAGTATTCGTCAAAGGCATTGTCATGGCTGGACGAGAGATAACGGTAATAGTCGGCAAGGCGGTCAGCAGTAAGACTGTCCATCTTGCAGAAATACTCGTTCCACGGACTGTACGTCACATTCTGGTTTTCACTATATATAGTAGGGTCTGCCTTACTCTGCTCCATATAGAAATACTTGTCATCAGCATTCGTCATGGCGCACAAGGCAAGGGCAGTATTGTCCATACCTGCACGGCGGAAGAGCTGTTCCAGACCACGATGAACCACGCGTTCCTTCACGTCAGTATAGTGATTACTATAAGAGTAGCTGCTGCCACGTTCCTCTTCTATCTTATTGTCAAGCCAACGGAACTCGCCAAGCAGATAGTCTGTATATTCTTTTGTAGGCTTGTTGTCACGCGTCGAGACAAGCAGGCGTATGGCACGGGCATTGTCGCGCATGCGCTGACTGCCTTCAGAGGCAACAGCCTTTTCGGCTTCCGCCATAGCACGCTCCGTGTTTCCGAACAGATAGTCAATCATGCTTGCAGCCGCAAGCCACAGACTCGGCGACTTCACCTTACTGTCGTTGGCGGCATTAAGGGCAAACTGTACAAACGCCATCGCTTCCTTACGATACATCTGCTTGGCATCTATCTGCTTAAACCATTCAGCATCATTATCACCTTTCGCCTTCTGATCAATCGTTTCCTGCACATTATTTACAAAGTCCTGCACAAGGTAATTGAGCGACGGGGCGTTAGGGTTCTCTGCATAGATGGTCCTTATGCCGGCAAGGTTGCGATAGTTGCGCATAACAGACTTGATGGACTGTACGTCGCCCTGCTCTGCATAGATGTCGCAGGCAGCACCACGCTGTCCTGTCTTGAGCAAGGCACGGGCATAGATGTTGCGCATGGCTTCGCGCCACGGACTCTGAGGAAGGCTGGATGCTGAGGTCTTCCACAATGCTACGTTAAGATTGTCATTGCCGAGCATCATGTTTGCACGCATCTGCAGCAGCACGTATTGCGGACGTAATGCCTTGCCGCCGTATGCCTTTGCTGCGGCAAGAACGTCGGTGAATGTCTGACGCCGATGTGCTAAATCCTCCTTCGTGGGATAGCTCCATGCGTCACGGGCGTAATCCTCACAAGCCTTGAAGTAACGATTAAGCAAATTGATGTACGCTGTCATCTCCTCATCGTTTCTTTCCTTGGCAGTCTTCAGGATTGCGTCACGGTTCCATTTAAAGTAATCGACACCGATGGGACCGTTCTTCCCCATATAATCCTGCCAGAAACGGTCGATATCATACAAGTAAGCTGGACCGTCTGTCATGGCTTCATGGCGAAAGACGGAGAACATATAACGATTATGCGTATTTCCCTCGGATATGCATGCCGTGGCGTCAATGAGCGGCAGGGCAGCAATCAAACTAATTATTAAAAATCCTTTCATACTCATCATAGTTTAATCGGTAAATATTGTTGTTATTGAGATCGAATAGTATTATCTCGTCATTGGCTTCAGGACGTCGGTTGCCTATAGCGTTTACGGCTGAGATAATATCAGAGAGGGAGGGTTGGCGGATGACAATGGAGTCGCTGGAGAGTATCGGATATTCACCGTCGTAATGGACAAAGCCTACGAACTGACCGCCACGGAACAGGATGCGCCACGTAAAGACGGGATAAGCAGCACTCAAGCTGAGCTTATAGTCTTTCAGATAAGGCAAGTAAGGGGCTGCGTCATGCAGGTCGAGAATAGGTTTGTGGCAACGTATGTCGGTGGCATCGCCCGTGTTATACATCATCAGCACACCACGGTCTGCGGGTGGCGGAGTCTGTGCGAGCTGGTGAAGGCGGATGGTGGACGAGAGCTGGAGCTGTCGGCTATGACATTCGTCGAGCATAGCCTGCATGAAGTCATTATAGAGTCGGCGTGTGGAAAGAGTCCAGTCACAGTCAATCTGTATCTCCTTGACATCCTTGACATCATTGGTCTCGTTCATCTGGAGGACGCGCTTGACGATGAGCGAAGCCAACTGCTTGCGGTCGCCGCAAAGACATTCGGGCATAACGAAGACCGTAGGCACAATGTCGACCTTAGGTGGCATTGCGGTAGCGAAATTAAGCGTGGCGTTAGGCACCGCTCTCCCACCTGCGTCCGCCACCACGTCAAAGTAGCGGACATACATACGCGATATGCCGTGGGCACGAAGGAAAGCCGTCTTCGTGGAGTCAATGTTCAGCGTGGTGCTCCAGTAATAGACAGACCGTACCCTTGACGACAGCAGCTGCCTCTTATCGTGACACGCCACCGTCAATATAGCCAACAAGACCGCACATAATGCAGCAGCGGCAAAGCGTATACATCTAAGCGTCTTCATAGCAATATGATGCTCTTATAGAATAACTTAAGAGCCATAATTATAGATTTGTATATTTTTCTTTAATATATTGCGAATTTACGCAAAATACAAGACAAAGCAAAATATACTAACATGTTTTTCCAAGTTTGCCGTCGTTTTTACGATTTATTCGCTATCTTTGCACCAAAATAAGTTGCAGTTCAGACATTTGGACCAACCTACAGCATCTCATTTATGGCAAAAAAAATATTGCTCTCAATAATACTCATCATAACGTTCGTGTCGGTAGCAGCCGGCGCTAACCGTAAGTTTACACTCTGCATCGACCCTGGACACGGTGGAAAAGACACCGGAGCACCGGGCAGCTTTTCGAAGGAAAAAAACATAAACCTGAATGTGGCACTCGCATTCGGACGCTACGTGGAGCGTAATTGCCCCGACGTTACTGTGGTGTATACACGCAAGACTGACGTGTTTATCCCCTTGTACGAACGCGCCGAAATAGCCAACCGCAAGAAGGCAAACCTCTTCATATCCGTACATACCAACGCTCTCCAAGGCAACCACACGATGAGAGGATTCGAGACATACACGCTCGGCGACGGACGCTCGCACGCCAAGAAGACCAACCTGGAAGTGGCAAAACGTGAGAACTCCGTCATTCTGCTCGAGAAAGACTATGAGCAGCATTACGTGGGCTTCGATCCCAACTCGCCGGAAAGCAATATTATGTTTGAGTTTATACAGGACCGAAACCTTACAAAGAGCATCGAGCTGGCAAAGATGCTGCAAAGACATGTATGCAAGGTGGCTAACCGTCCCAATAAGGGAGTGCATCAGCAGAACCTTGCCGTGCTCAGGCTGACCTCTATGCCGGCTTGCCTCATCGAGCTCGGATATATCTCAACCCCCGACGAAGAGCGAATGCTGAACGACAAGAATCAGATAGACAAGATTGCACGCGGCATATACAACGCCTTCGTGGAATACAAGAACAAGTATGACACGGGAATGACCATCCCGTACAAGCCATTGTCAGACCCATTGCCTGAGACCGTACAGCAAAGCGACACACAAAAGAACGACTCTGACGTGGCAGACGCAAGACAGGCGGAACAAGACACCAAGGCTAACGAAGAGAACATCAGAAACAAAGACCGTCAGTCTGAAAGAAACGACCGTCCTGTCAAAAAGCAGCAGACAAGGCAGCAGAACGAAAAGACCAAGCAAGCTAACAAGCACAGACAGACTGAAAAGCCGAAGCAGACAACCGTAAAGGAAAAGACGGACGACAGCAAGCCGGTGTTCAAGGTGCAGATTATTGCAGCAAGCCGACAACTAAAGAAGAGCGACCCTAACTTCAAGGGACTGACGGACGTGGAATGCTATCAGGAGAACGGCATGTGGAAATACACCACCGGAGCCTCCAATAACTATAACACGACGTACAGAAAGCGCAAGGAGATACTGGAGCAGTTTCCGCAAGCATTCATCATAGCATTCAAGAACGGCGTAAAGATGGACGTCAATCAGGCTATTAGAGAATTCAAACAGAACAGAAACAAATAAGAGGATTCAAAACAACGAACAGAAACAAATAAGAATATGAAAGCATTTAATAAAGAAGTGAAAATCGCGCTCGTAGCCATCGTAGGCGTGATACTACTGTTTTTCGGAATGAACTTCCTGAAAGGACTGAACATATTCTCGTCAACTGACGACTATTACATACAATTTCACGATATCAGCGGACTCTCAGCTTCGAGCCCGATATATGCTGACGGATATAAGGTAGGAACCGTCAAGAGCGTCATCTACGACTATTCAGGAAAAGAAGATCCACGCGTGGTGGTAGGAATAGACAGAGACATGCGCATCCCGGTTGGAAGTACGGCTGTCATCGAGAGCGACATGATGGGCAACGTGAAGGTGAACCTCCTCCTTGCCAATAACCCGAGAGAGAGAGTCATGCCGGGCGAAACTATCCTTGGCGACGTTGACGCAGGCGCTTTAGGAAAGGCAGCCCAGATGTTGCCCGCCATAGAGAACATGCTGCCGAAGCTGGACAGCATCCTCTCAAGCCTCAACACCCTGCTTGCTGACCCGGCTCTCGCACAAAGCCTACACAACGTGCAGACCGTAACGGAGAACCTCACCGTATCTTCAGCACAGCTCAACACACTTATGAAGACACTCAACAAGGGCGTGCCTACGATGATGGCTAAGGCTGACGGCGTGCTGGACAACACCAACCGCCTCACATCCAACCTCGCCGACCTTGACCTTGCGACAACAAAGCAGCAGGTGGACCAGACCATCGCTAACGTGAAGCTTCTCACAGACCGCCTTAACAGCAACGAGGGAACACTCGGCAAGTTGATGAACGATCCGACCATGTATAACAACATGAACTCTACTATGAGAAGCGCCGACTCGCTCCTCATTGACCTTCGTCAGCATCCGAAGCGCTACGTCCACTTCTCCGTATTCGGAAAGAAAGACAAGTAAGCGCATAGATATACTTAGTATAAATACCGAAAGGATATTGTTTCACGGCTTCAGAATCGCTCTGAAGCCGTTTTTTTCAATGAGATAAGCGCATTTAGCCAATGTTTCACTAAAAACGCAAAAATGCACATAAAAACATCAACATGCAGATTATCAGCAGATTACGCTTATTTATACAAAGAACAAAACATATATATATAAGAATAGCATAACTAACGGGAAAAGAGTCATTTATATTACAAAACGTATACATTCAATAATAATAAAAAAGCAGCTTATTTGCTCAGCTCAAAAATAATTACTAATTTTGCAGTCGGAATTATAGTTTACAAACGGTCGAAAGACACAACACGTACCACAGCCAATGAACATTAGTCCTGAAAAGCTTTGGGACAAATGTCTTGCCTTCATCAGCAAGAACATTTCAGAGCAGACATATAACACATGGTTCAAGAGCATCGTCTTCGAAGCCTTCAACGAGGAAAAGAAGATGGTGGTGATACGTGTGCCCAGTCATTTCGTGTGTGAGTATCTTGAAGAACACTACGTCAAGTTGCTCCACGTGGCGCTTAGCCGCGAATTTGGCTCAGGCATACAATTGTCGTACCGTATTGTAACAGACAAGGAGAACAAGCAGACACAGACAATGGAAGGCGAACAGCCCGTTGAAGACACACTCAAGCCACAGCAGCGCGAGCATGCCAACGAGTCGCCCAACACTCTCGACAGCCTTGCTCCGCAGCAGATTGACTCGCAGCTCAACCCGCAGCTCACCTTCGACAACTACATAGAAGGCAGCAGCAACCTTTTCTCGCGTACCATCGGTAAGACCATTGCTGACAATCCGCAGAGCATGCAGTTCAATCCGTTCTTCGTCTTCGGTCCTTCAGGATGCGGAAAGACACACCTCATCAATGCCATCGGCGTCGAGACAAAGCGTATATTCCCCGAAAAGAGAGTGCTCTACATCAGCGCACGCCTCTTCGAGGTGCAGTATACCAACGCCGTACTGCGCAACACCATCAACGACTTTATCAATTTCTACCAGACCATAGACGTTCTTATCGTGGACGACATCCAGGAATGGGAAGACAAGAAGGGCACACAGAACACCTTCTTCCACATCTTCAACCATCTGTTCCGCAACGGCAAGCGCATCATACTCGCCAGTGACCGTCCGCCCGTACAGCTCAAGGGCATGAACGAGCGTCTCATCACACGTTTCTCTTGCGGCCTTATAGCAGAGCTGCAGAAGCCGAACGTGAAGCTTTGTGTGGACATTCTGGAGAACAAGATACGCCATGAAGGCCTCAGCATACCTGAGGACGTAGTGGAATTCATTGCCTCGACAGCTAACGGCAGCGTGCGAGACCTGCAGGGTGTCGTAAACTCACTTATGGCATACAGCGTGGTTTACAACTGCAGCATCGACATGAAGCTGGCAGAACGCGTCATCAAGCACTCTGTAAAGGTGGAGAACAACCCGCTCACCGTGGAGGATATCATCGAGAGCGTGTGCCAGCATTACAATGTTACGCCTGCCAACATCAACAGCCGCAGCCGTAAGAAGGACTACGTTATGGCACGTCAGGTATCAATATACCTTGCACAGAAATACACCAAGATGCCGGCAAGCCGCATCGGACGACTTGTGGGTGGACGCGACCACTCTACGGTTATATACAGCTGCAACCAGGTGGAGCAGCGTCTGAAGGTAGATCGCAAGTTCTCAAGCGAAATATCAAGCATCGAAAATTCATTTAAAATAAGGAACTGACAATAATGATGAAGCCGGACAAGGGAAGGGCAATGCCTGTTTTCCTTGTCCGGCTTCATGCGTTTAAACCAAAACCGACCAACTTTATATAATTCCAATATTAAGACTATTATACAACGCCGGTTCCTTTATTTTTCTTAAACAAGACCATAGACACACCGTATCTCACTTATTTCGGAGACACGGCGTAATGAAATGTGCTCTTAAAAAAGGTCGGCAACAAACTCAACCACTTTACCGAATCTCACGGCAAGCACCACAATGCTGGCATAAAACGCAGCCAAAGCATCGTCCAGCATGCAGCCCCAACCGCCATGTATGTGCTTGTCCACCCAGCGACAGCCGAGCGGCTTGGTGATGTCAATAGCACGGAACAGCACGAAACCAAGCGAAGCAAGCGATATAGCCACATACGAAGGACCATCAACAAACAAGGCAGGCAGACATGCCACCCACGTTCCGAAATACTCATCGATGATGACAGTACGCGGATCCTCGCCCCAATAGCGCTCCATGACATTGTCTGTCCACACTCCAAGCAGCAGCGAACCCACCACAAGAGCGAGCGTTGCCACAAAAAGCCACATTGGAGAAAGCAGCAGATAAAGGCCAATCCACGTAAGGAGAGCCACAAAGCCACCTAATGTTCCAGGTCCCCAGGGCCAGAAACCGACGCCAAAACCCGTTGATAACGCTACATGAAACCAGGGTGCCTCACCCAACTGATGATTGTTGTTATTACTCATTATATAATATGTAAGTCTTTAAGATGTAACAATATATTTAAAGCAAGTCAGAAAAAGGTGACTCTAAAATCTTTGCAAAGTTAAGGAAAAAATACGAGACCATCGTTAAAAACGGGACGGCGAGGCTGAAAAACTTGCATAACTGTCCGAAAATAAGTAACTTTGCAATTCATTTGAAGAAATGGGCTTAATAAACATTATAAACAGAGTGCTTGGTAAACCTCTTAAAAAACAAGAACAATGCAGAAAGAAAAGAAGACAGTGAGTGTGCTCTTTATGCTTTTCAGCATACTCTTCTGTGTTTGCCTCATTACGGCAAACGTACTCGAGACAAAGCAAATATCCGTAGGACCGTTCAACATAACGGGAGGATTGATAGTATTTCCTATCTCATACATCATCAATGACTGTGTGTGCGAGGTGTGGGGATACGGCAAGGCAAGAATGCTGATATGGATCGGCTTCGCCATGAACTTCCTCTTCGTGACGTTCGGCGCCTTGTGCGACCTGCTTCCAGCCGCTCCCTATTGGGACAACGAAGCCGGATTTCATGCCATCTTCGGTCTTGCTCCACGCATTGCCGCAGCCTCATTCGTGGCGTTCATCATCGGTTCGTTTGTAAATGCTTACGTAATGAGCCGCATGAAGATATCGTCAGGCGGACGCAACTTCTCGGCACGAGCAATCCTCAGTACGGTTTATGGCGAGACAGCCGACTCGCTGATTTTCTTCCCATTGGCATTGGGAGGCGTAGTGCCACTGCGTGAGTTGCCCATACTGATCATCTCGCAAGTGGTGCTCAAGACGCTCTACGAAATCCTTGTGCTTCCCGTTACCATCCGCGTGGTGAGAGCCACAAAGCGCTACGAAGGCGAGGACGTCTACGACAACAACGTCAACTACAGCATCTGGAAGATATTCAACATTTAACAACATCCTTATTTATTCAATTCATTAAAAAAAACAATGGCTACAAATTCAGATAACCGTAAAGACGAGGGACTCAAGGCCCTTGGTTCTAACACACGCTACCGTGACGACTACGCACCTGAGGTGCTCGAGACTTTCGTAAACAAACATCCCGGCAACGACTATTGGGTACGATTCAACTGCCCGGAGTTTACATCCCTCTGCCCCATCACCGGTCAGCCCGACTTCGCCGAGATTCGCATATCCTACATCCCCGACGTAAAGATGGTGGAGAGCAAGAGTCTTAAACTTTATCTCTTCAGCTTCCGCAACCACGGCGACTTCCATGAGGACTGCGTGAACATCATCATGAAAGATCTAATCCGCCTCATGGACCCTAAGTATATTGAGGTGACAGGAATATTCACCCCAAGAGGCGGCATCTCTATCTGGCCCTACGCCAACTACGGCAGAAAAGGCACCAAGTACGAGCGTCTGGCAGAAGAAAGATTTGCCACACACGACATCAAGTAAAGGTTGAGAATTGAGAATTTGAGAGTTGAGATATACCAATCCCCATGAGTAATCTTTCTAACCATATGGTTATCATAACCCTCAACTCTCAAAATTCAATTCTCAACCTTACTTTTTTCCTTACTGTGCAAGAAATTGCATAAAACCATAAAGATTCCTTAAGTGTTTTTTCCTTATAGATTGTTATATTGATACGTGATGTTGTATCCGTTAACCTAAATCGTACGGCATCAGCTATCTACTGAACATCAAAAAAAACAACAATAAGGAAAAAATTATGAGAACACGACCGTTACTAACTCTGAAGTGGTCGCGTAAGGCAATGACACTTGTCATCGCTGCCGCACCATTCCAGTGGACTCTTGCCGGAAACGTCAGCAACGCTCCAGCATCCGAATTCAACGCTTTCGTCCAGCAGGACGGCAAGACTACGCTCAAAGGACACGTGACAGACGAGAACGGAGAACCGCTTATCGGCGCCACCGTAAACGTGAAGGGCACCGAGGAGCGCACCGTTACCGACATCGACGGCAACTATACGCTCCGCACTTCTGCTTCACATCCAACAGTCATTGTCAGCTATCTTGGCTATCGCAATAAGGAACAGAAAGCCTCCGGATCATCCAATCTCGACATCATCATGCAGCCCGACCAGCAGTCTATTGACGAGGTGGTGGTGACTGCTCTCGGCATCAAGCGCGAGAAGAAAATGCTCGGCTATTCCGTACAGGACATCAAGGCGGACGCCCTTAACACCACTGGCGACCCTTCCGTAACCGGAGCATTGGACGGCAAGGTGGCAGGTCTGCAGATGAACACGGCAAGCACCGGTCTTGGCGGTTCCACTAAGATTACCATCCGTGGCAACTCTTCACTTACGGACAACAACCAGCCGTTATGGATTGTTGACGGCGTTCCTTTCACCGACGACCAGACTTCTGAGGCTTCTGCATATGGCGGCTACGACCGTGGTGGCACATCATTCGACATCAACCCGGAGGACATCGAGTCGATCTCAGTACTTAAGGGTCCAAACGCTGCTGCTCTCTACGGATCACGTGCAGGTAACGGCGTAATCCTCGTTACCACAAAGCGAGGCTCACACAAGCAGGGCTTCGGCGTATCTTACAGCGGCAACTTCACATGGAGCCAGGCTGCAGAGACTCTGAAGATGCAGAAACTCTACGGACAAGGTTCGCAGGGACAGTTGCTCTTCAACAAGGACGAAGAGGGCAACCCCACAACAATGACGGGCGAACTGGCATTCGGTCCGCGCTTCGACGGCAGCATGCAGACCAACTGGCTCGGCGAGAAGGCTCCTTACTCATACACAGGCGACCGTCTGAAGGACTACTTCCGTACAGGATTCTCACAGTTCCATACCGTAGCCGTGGGTTCAGCCACGGACAAGTCTCACTTCCGTCTTTCTGTAGGCTTCAATGCCAACGACGGTCTCTTCAAGGACGAGTCACTCGACAAACTCAACGTAGACCTCAACGCCGGTACTACAGTCAACAAATGGCTGTCATTGGACGGCAAGATTTCCGTATCGCACACTAAGGCAGAGAACCGTCCTTACACGGGTCTGAACGGCGAGGTGGCACAGCTGCTCCTCATGCCTGGCAACGTAAGCCTTAAGGACCTTGAGGCAAACTATACTTCTCCTAACCAGCTCCACCGCAACTGGTTCGGTCCTGACCAGCACTACAGCAATCCTTACTACGTGCGCCACAGATTCCAGAACAGCGACGAGCGCTGGCGTGCCTTCGGATATTATGCCGCCAACCTCAACCTCACGGATTGGTTGAAGTTCAGCGCCAAGTATTCTTTCGACTATTATCGCACACGTCTCCAGACATCCGACCTTTCATTGGGTGACGGAGCCATCTCTACGGACGGCACTGGATGGGAGCAGAAGCTCGTTACCGACGGCATGTCACGCGGCGAAGAGAACCACTTCGAGCAGAACATGCAGTTCCTCTTCATGGGCGACAACCAGCTTACGAAGAAGTTGCGCCTCGGTTATACGGCTGGTGCCAACATCATGTACCTGAAGTATGAGACGCTCTCTGCTTCCGTGCAGAACATGCTGGAGAAAGACAACTGGATTCTCAACACCGGCAACAAGCTTGTCTCAGCCGTAGACGACGGACACGACCGCGCCATGTATTCGGCTTTTGCGTCAGCTCAGTTTGCCTACGATGAATGGCTCTCGCTCGACCTTACAGCACGTAACGACTGGTCGTCCACTCTGCCGAAAAAGAACAACTCATTCTTCTATCCGTCTGCATCACTCAGCTGGGTGGTGTCCGACTTCATGCGCTCCATCGACCATCGTCTGCCGGAATGGATCACGTTCACAAAGCTGCGCCTCTCTGCAGCCCAGGTGGGTAAGGATCCATCGCCGTACAATCTCTACAACGTGCGTAAGTTCCAGTTCGAGATGGGCAACCGCAAGCCTATCATCAACACCGTACGCCTCAACCCTAACCTCAAGCCTGAGATTAAGACATCGTATGAGGTTGGTCTCGACATGAAGTTCCTCCAGAACCGTCTCGGATTCGACTTCACATATTATTATAGCACTACGAAGAACCAGGCCATGCTCGTGGACGCATCGGCTCCTTGGACACAGCAGTGGGTGAACGCGGGTAAGATAAACAACACCGGAGTGGAGCTTATGGTATATGGTTCGCCGGTTCGTACACGCGACTTCCAGTTTGACCTCACAGCCAACTTCGCGCATAACCGCTCCACAGTCAAGGAACTGGCAGACGGCGTCAACCGCATCTATTTCGCCGGCGACGGCAACATGCCGGTGAAGGTAGGTGCAGTCAGCGGAGGAAAGCTCGGCGACATCTTCGCAAACAACCTCATGCAGCGTGACGCTCAGGGACGTGTCATCATCGGCGACGACGGTCTGCCTATGGCAACAACCGGCGACGGCAACCTTGAGCAGTACTTGCTGGACCATCCTATCGGCAACATTCAACCCGACCTTCTGATGTCCGTCACACCGACATTCACATACAAGGGCATCTCGCTCACAGCTATGTTCGACATGAAGTTCGGTGGCGACATCGTTTCGGTGTCTGAGGGTATGGCTACGGCTGTCGGTACGTCAGACCGCACCATTAACCGTGGCGAATACAAGGAGATTAACGGTGTAAAGGACTGGTATATGGTTGTTCCCGGCGTAACCGCTGACGGCAAGCCCAATACAAAACCGGTAAGCGCACAGGCCTACTATTCCACCATCGGTCTCTACAACTCGCAGAAGGGATTTGCCGAGGAGTTCGTGCATGACGCTTCGTACATCAAGCTGAAGGAGCTTGCTCTTGGCTACAGCTTCCCGCAGTCCGTATTGCGCCGCACACCGCTCACACAGCTGAAGATCAGCTTCGTGGCACGCAACCTATGCTTCCTCATGAAGCACACACCGGGTAATCCTGACGGCGGTTATGACACGTCAATGTTCTCACAGGCCATCGATTTCATGGCAGTGCCTTACACAAGAACATTCGGATTCTCCGTTAACATCGGTTTCTAACAGAAGCATCTGATACGGAATAATAAAAAAACAGTAAACAAACAGAACTATACAATGAAACGCAATATATTCTATACCGGTCTGATAGCAGCCACAACGCTGCTAACCTTTGCGTCATGCTACGACCTCGACGAAATGAGTCGCGACCCATACGGCGTGGATGGCTCTGAAAATGCGGGCGGCGAGATAACTCCGGATAAACCGGACGAAGGCAAATACGCTGACATCAATATCAACTATGCCGTGTCGCATGACGACTCGTTGGCTTATAAGAAGGCTTTGGCAGACGCTCCTGCCACCTTCCGCACATTCCTTTATCAGGGATATTACAACGACTATCAGATAACCACCAACCTCTCGCACGACATCTATGCGGGATACGTGGCAAACAATCAGCCCAAGCACGCCAAGAAGTCGCCTGACTATGGCTATTCTGACGGATGGTCAGGACGCCGCTGGTCACACTTCTATACGGAGCGCTCCACCGAGTATCGCGACCTTCTGAGAGCATACAAGTTTAACGATACGCCTGAGAAGTATCGCAACATGTACTACATCACACGCATCTACTATGCGTTCCTCGCTCTCGCCAACACCGACACATACGGCGACATGCCGTTCCGTCAGTACGTGCAGGCAAAGGTTCCCGAGACCAACAACGTGGAATACGACACGCAGGAGCAGGTTTATGACGCTATGTTCCGCATGCTTGAGCAGGCTGTAGACAGCATTAAGCCGGAAGACGCATCGCAGTATAAGATTGATAAGGACGACATCTGCTATTTCGGCGATGCCGAGAAGTGGTGCCGCTTCGCCAATTCAATGCGTCTGCGCATGGCATTGCGCATCAGCAATGTCAATCCTGAACGTGCGAAGAAGGAGGCAGAGGCTGCACTCAACAACAAGTATGGTCTGATGAAGAGCAATGACGACAACATGCAGACCGTGCCTAAGCACGCTCCCGTTGAGATGGGTGGCGAAGACGGTGGCGGAGACGAGAACGGTCTTGCCATGTGCTCCGTGGCTTATGGCGGCGAGAGCGTACTCTCTAAGGACATGGAGAATCTTTATCGCAACCTCTCTGACGGCGGCAAGGAATACACCATAAAGAAGGGACGTAACAATTCAGAAACAAAGAAGATTGACCCACGCTGCCTTGTGAGCTGGTATCGCAGCAATATGACAGCTGCTACGCTTGCCACCGGTCAGGACGGTCTGCGCAACGACTTTGTAGGATGTCTGCGTGGAGCCCAGTCGCCCGACATCTCTATGGACCCTCTGAAGTACAGTCTTACACGTACGGTTAAGGACGGTGCCTCAAAGGATCTTCCCGATGACCATTGGTTCAATTATTCTCGTCCTACAGTATGGTTCGGTTACGCAGAGTCGTTGTTCCTTAAGGCAGAGGCAGCTCTGAGAGGATGGACCGGAGCCGACCTCACACTTGACGCAGAGGGCTACTTCCGTGCAGGTGTCAAGGCATCCATGGACTATTATCACATTGCCGACGCTGACGCTCAGGCTTACATCGACGGTCTGAAGGTATGGGACGATGGCGTATTCAGCAGCGGTGACCGCGAAGCCATCCTCGAAGCCATCATCACACAGAAGTGGATGGCAGTATTCCCGAACGGCAACGAGGGTTGGGCTGACTTCCGTCGCACCGACTATCCCGCCCTTCTCAACCAGCAGACCAACTTCTCTGGAGGCGACGTTCCTAACGGCAAGCAGATTAAGCGCTTGCTTTATCCGAACAGCGAGTCGCAGAACAAGTACTTCATCCAGCATCCTAACCTGCAGACCAACAACACCCAGGGCACACGCCTCTGGTGGGATGTGGCTGACACCAACGATGCTGCCGGCAACCGCATGAAGCCAAACAACTTCCGATAAGGATACCATAGGAAGCCGTTTCGTAAGTAATTGCTTACGTGACGGCTTCTTTTTTTATATTACCTTTATCGTCCAAAATTTGATTTTAATACCTTGAAAGTTTTTATTTTTACGGAAAAGTGCTAACTTTGCATCGTATGAAGCCTTGATGGAGAAACCGTCATGGCATTATCTTTTTTCCGACTATACCGATGAATAACCATATTGGCAGGACACTGCTACTTATCATATTGACCTTTTATTCGCTGACGTCACCGGCTTCGGGCGTCAGCAAGTATTCAACGCTCATACGCGAAGTTCGTGGATGGTCGTCCGAGAAGGTTCTTGCTATGGGCGACACCTTGCTCCAACGACATGAAGACGACAAGGCTCTCGTGATGTATATGCTCGTTTGCTCACGCACAAACGACAACATGACCGACAAGGAACTGACCGACTGTTCGCTTGCAAACATGAAGGCTGGCGACATCTTCTATGACCGCGGCAACTATATCAACGCACTTGAAAACTATCAGACCGGACTGAAACTCAGCGAGAGTTCTAAATCCAAAGAGCATCTTGCCTCTATATACAAGAACATCGGCAACGCTTACTGCATGTTCAAGGACTATGACAAGGGCTTCGAATATTATAAGAAAGGTTATGCCATCATACCTAAGGGCGACAAAGAGCTGACATTCAAGCTGCTTGCAAATCTCTTCGGCGTATGCCTCAACCGCAAGGACCTGAAGGAAGCTCGCAAGTATCGCCAGCTTATGCAGACATCGCCACACCCCGAAACAGAAGAAACCCACTTCTACATCACTTTCTCCAAAGCACTTCTCAATTCTGAGGAGGC
>OBAD01000226.1_pt1 | contig 17044 bp, 10 predicted proteins | sample 1494861 | NCBI WGS metagenome assembly OBAD01 (sample SAMEA3360681, study PRJEB22359) | human gut metagenome | biome: ENVO:urban biome; feature: ENVO:human-associated habitat; material: ENVO:feces | place: Bangladesh | collected 2011
TTTTACCTCCAATTATTTAGAATTCTGCATCAAACAAGACGCTGATTTTATAAGGAATATCATCCAATTTCTTAAACTGGTTGCTTCCTGCAATCTGCTGCTCCTTGCGAAGATAAATCTCCTGACCATTCAGTTCCGTGAGCTGACGTTTGAACACGAATTTATGCTTCTGTTCTCTCTGCTCGCTCTCTTTGCTCTCGCTGTTGAAACTAAGCACGATGGAGTCGGAGAGGAGATTGCCATCCTTGTCGTAGAAACCGAAACGCATATCTACACCCTTCACCTTGTCGGTAACAGGCTCGCTCTGGTAGAAACTGATAGTCTGGTTATTGGTGGTAATACGACTCTTCCTGTTGAGAATATCCACCGAAACCTCGCTGATTCCTTGTTTCTTCTTGATGTTGACATGCAATACCGGAATTACAACTTCCTGAGGCATACTGCCACCATGTACGAATCTGCTTCCCGCACCCTGTTTGCGGATTCGGTTCAACCCTTTGGCAGTCTGTATTTCCGTATCGCCTTTTAATCCCACTTCTTTGCCCTGCCACGTCTTTACGGCATTGCCTTCTTCCAGTTTTTTCCCTATTACAAAACGACGGCTGTCTTGAATGATGCAATCACCCATCACCTTGAAATCAGTAAAGTCGGTCTCGTCTAGAGTCTCGTTCTGATAGACGTAGCCATGGTCTGACGTAATGAGAATATTGCTTCCGTTGCCGTTTCTGATGATGTCGATGATTCTTTTGATATGTTCAAATTCATCTTGGGTCGCCTCGAAAACTCTGCTTTCCGTAGCCTTGTCATCACCCGTTTTGTCTATAATGTTACTATAGATATATATGAGGTCGTAATCCTTGAATGCCGTCTTGGCATTCGTGATTTTGAGGAAATCATCGGCAATGATTGCCATACTCTTAGCTACGGTTCTCTGCAAAACCTTTTCTCGGTTATTTGTTCCCTTGGTACTGATGCCGTCTGCAAACACTTCATCGGCTTCCTTTTCGTAAGAAAGTTCCTTGTGTGGCAAGAGGGCTGCCATTCCCAGTTGGGTATAGGAAGGTAGGGTAGAGAGCATGGCTGGTTTCATCTCTGTTTCCATTCTTGGCATTCGGGCAATCTTTTCGCTCAGTTCCACCATAGTCTCGTATCTCAAGGCATCGCTGATGATTACGAAAACCTTCTTCTTGTTGGCGATGAAGGGATAGACGTATGCCATATAGAATTTCTCCTGACTGATGATGTCTTTCATCTCCCATTGTTCCATACCATCTACTTGTGGTTGCCATTTTTGGGCAAACTTCAAGAGATAGTGGTTGGTGTATGCCAGCTGCACCTTTTCGGTGATGGATGCCAATAGTTGTTGGCTTTCATCCTGATTGGCTTCGTGGATGAAATGGCGGTAATGCAGGTCGATGGTATATAGGTTTTTGACGTAAGCCATAAAACCTTCTTCTGGAGAATTGATGTCCAGTCCGTTCATCTTCAATTCGATATCTGCAAAGAGTCGGCGTGCTTCCAGGAGGGCATGGAGTGTATGGGCTGCTTCCAGGAAAAAGAGCTTGTTTTCACGTTCCTCAATAATGGCTTCCAACTCTTCTACTGTGATACTGCCATTCAATACATCATTTGCCAGATAGCTGGCTATGATTTTATCAATGCAAGGATAGGTCTCTACCTCCAGTAATTGCTGCAGAGAGTATTCCTGTATGGTTTCCCTGATGTTGAGTTCATTTTCTAATTGTCCTGCAAGCTCCTGGTACATTTCGCCATAGGTTCTGCTGTCTCGCCAGTCGCGCATGAAAATCAGTGCCTCGTTGGTCAGCTTCTTTTTCAAGTCGTTTTGGAAGAGTACGATAAGCAGATCTTTGATGTTCCTGTTCTCTTGGTAGCCGAAGGTGGTCTTTACCTCGTCCCAATAGATATCCTCCAGATTGTAACTCTTCATATCCGCTTGGAGGGTAGTCTCTTCCTGAACCATCTCTGTAATCAGGGCGTATGTATAAGCCTCGCAGGTGGTTTTGCTTTTGCAGACCACTGCGAGCATCATTTTTTCTATATCCCTGGTATCCATTCCCGGATGAAGTCTTGCTGCCAGTTTATTCCTGTTGTCTGTCTTCTTGAAGAAGTTGATGTGCTGTTGCACCACGGCATCTTTCAGTTCCATGGCGATTCCACATTCTGCCGCATAGAGTGAACTCATATCGGCAGAAAATAAAACTCCTTCTTCCTGATAGTCCAGCAGCCAGTTGTCTTCATCTTTAGGCATAGCTTCTGGACAGTAGATCACAAAGCCTAGTTCTGGCTGTTCTCCTTTTTGTATCTGATATTTGATGGTGAAGGGATTGCCTTCCAGCGTCAGCACGCTGATGCCGGGTATGCTGATGTTGGTGGCAAATTCTTTCTCTTGCCCTCCTTCGTCGTACCAGAACACATAGCGGTTTTTCTCCACCATGGTGCTGAGTATCTGTTTTATCTTTTCTCTTGTTGAATCGGTCATAACTATTTTACTCCTATTGCTTTAAATGCCGCATCTATCGGGTCGGTATATACTTCCAGACTGAATTTGGTCATCAGGTCGGCTGGCACATTGCCGTATTGCATCATGTCGATGGCTGGAATGAGGATGCGTTTGGCTCCTGCATCATTGGCTATCTCCAAGGCGCCAGGCAAGTCGGTGGTACCGATGATGGTGCCGCCGATGCTCATGCTGCCCAGTATGCAGAGCTGAGGCTGAACCGGACGGTTGCATAGTCCTGATACCAGAGAGATGAAAACGGCTAATTCCATGCCCGATAGGGTGCCGATGCCATGAATGTCGGTGGCTTTCAGATGCAACTCGTAGTCGCCAAACTTGATGTCGTTTGAAATGCGGCTGATGTTACTTCGCAGATAGTTGACTGCTTCTTTCAATTCGTCTCGGATGGTTGTACCACTTCCGAAACCGGTGTGCTCAAACTTGCCGTTGCCTTGCATCTTTTGCAGGTCTAGGCGAACCAGTCCCTTGTTGCCACCTTCTGTTTGGTTGGCGATGCAGAAAAGGCATCCTGCCAGCATCTCTCCTTCGGGTATCAATCCGGACGATTTGCATTCTGGGGTAGCCACGAAGTGCTCTTCGTTGTCTTCCAGGTCGATATACGAGAAATGGACGTCGAAGAATTCCAAACCGCCAATCTTCTTGAGCTGTTCCTTGATGCGGCGTCTGCCGATAAGGGCATATTCCAGGCATTCTCTTACTTCCTCTTTACCGAAGTTTCCATCCGGATATAACAGTTTGAGAAGTCCGCTCACGGTATGCTTTACGGCGATGACATCACGCTGGTTCAAGTCTTTACCCAGTCGAAAATATTTCTGGATGGCATCAGAAAAGGTGCGCTTGCGCATCTCTCTCAGGCATTCCGAAAAATAATCAGTGATAAAGCCATAATTATCGGTGAAGAACTCTGGGCGCATCTTGGGTATTTCCCAACCCGGCAGATAGAGATGAAAGCGGTCGAAGAAGGCGGCATCTATCATCTCTTTTGGAAATGGTGAGAGAAGATGTGAAACTTTTACCAGGTTCTCGATGCTTCCGTCGATATTGCCGAGAAAGACCATTGAGGCATCGGCAGCAATACTGTCCTTGCCTCGGCTGAATGAGCCGTTTGCCATATAGTCTTTCATAATCTGCACTCCGTCTTTGTCTTTCATCTTCATACCTGCTACCTCGTCGAACGCCACCACATCCCAAGTTCCCACGAGTCCTACCTGGTGTCTGCCCATATTGTAGAAGAGGTTTGCCACGGTGGTCTGTCCGCCCGATACCAATATAGAATAAGGTGAAATCTGTTCAAAGAGATAGCTCTTGCCGGTGCCGCGAGGTCCCAGTTCCACCATGTTGAAGTTGTTTTCTACCAGTGGAATCATTCTCGCTATCAGATGCTGCTGTGCTTGCTCCGAGAGGTTGGTGGGTTCCATACCCATGCTGCGTAGCAATACTTGCTTCCATTCCTCGGTCGAGAAATATCGGCGAGCCTCGATATACTCGTTGATGTCGGTGGCTGGCATCTGCACGGGCTTCAGGGAGAGAATCTTGAAGGGACTCTCCTTCGAGTTCTCGTCAAACTCGTAGGCGAGGTTGATGATGCACCAGATGCCACCGCCCAAGAGCTTGTCGTACATCTTGATATAGTCGTCGTTGATGCGGATGCGAGCGATGTTGAGGTTGAAGATTTGTCCCTCGTAGGTATCGTTGTGCTCGTTGAGCCGAGCTGCCATCTTGTCGATGATTTTGAATTGTCCTCGCTCCCTTATCTTCGCCTTGATTTTCTCGGCTTCATCGGGGCGCACATAGTTTTCGGCAAGAATTTGCTTCACCATAGCCGTTCCGTTCTCTATGTCATCCTCGTCGTCGGTGGCGCAGTACATGCCGAGTAGGTACTCCAGCACATAGTTGGGCACGTTGGTACCCTCCTTGATGAGCTTGGTCAAGTCCTTTCTCACCACCTTGCCAGCGTAGTGTTCGTTGAGCTTTATATCCAATTCGTCTGTCATTATTGTTATATATTTATACTTTTTGTAAAACCTTTATACTTAGTTGTTATTTTATCTTAATTTATAGCATGATAGTTTGTCTGATTCAACAAGACTTCGTATCTTTGCAAGTGCTAGAACCCGCCAAGCCTCTCAACGATGCTCAAATGTGCGGGTCGTTTTATTTTTATACATTAACAATCTTATCCATTCCTTAATGAGCCATTTAATTTCATTTCATAAGGAATACCAACATGCAGATGCTCTTGTTCGATTGCTCTTATCAAGAGGTCTAATTATTGATAATCCCGTTAAAGCAGAACAATATTTGAAGACGATTAGCTATTATCGCCTTTCAGCTTATATGCATCCATTACTGCAAGCACCAAAGTCTGCCAATATTTTTAAATCCGATTCCAACTTTACGCAAGTGATGATGTTGTATCGCTTTGATAAAAAACTTCGTCTATTCATTTTTAATGAAATAGAGAAAATTGAAATTGCTCTCCGCACAGCAATAGTTGATGAATGCGTCTCTGCTTTTAATGATAACTTTTGGATGACAAATGCTTTGCGTTTTATCGATTCCAACATGTTTCAGAAAACTTTAAACTTGATTAGCCATGAGATTGCTAAGTCTCATGAGGAGTTTATTGTTCATTTTAAACAGACATATTCTAATTTATATCCCCCAGCTTGGATCCTTGCAGAGATTCTACCATTGGGCGTTTTGACTAAGATTTTTGTAAATCTTAGGGATATGCAGGTGAAGAAGCGAGTTGCATTGCGTTTTGGATTGCAGTTAAGAGTTTTCGTCTCTTGGTTGACAATAATTACTGTTACCAGGAATGCGTGCTGCCATCATGCCAGAGTTTGGAACAAGCATAACACCCTTACTCCTATGAATCCTCGTAGGACAAGTCATGCATGGATAACTCTTCCTGCCAATCCATTGAGAATATACTATAATCTCTGCATCATCAAGTACTTCTTGGATACCATTTCACCCAACAATGATATGGGGCAGAAGTTGAGAGACTTATTGGCTGCATTTCCTCTTGTCGATCCTGCTGCGATGGGATTTCCAGAAGGGTGGAAGAATGAAGAACTTTGGAATATAGAGAGCGACTGATTGTGGTCGCTCTCTTTTTTAGTATTCTTCTCTTCTTATTTCTTCTCACATTCCAGTCCTTTGATAGGTTCCACAAGTGGATAGAACTTTGGATAGTTGACTTTTACGCCATCATCCAGATCGATGGTCAGTCGATGGCTCGCCATTTCTACCAGCTCTTGTTCAAACTCCTTCACTTCTTTCACTTTCTCCTTTAGCTCGTTCACCTGTTTCAGGGCGCGGTTGCGCTGTGCCTGGGTCAGATCATCACGGAGGGTTTCTTCTTCGGCTTCTCGCAACTGCTGTTCCACCTTATTTATATATGGGTGTACATATTCGGCGTGAAGTTTTGATAGGGTGTCGGCTTCCATGCGATGCATATAGACCAGTGCCTTGAAGTAACCCTTCTTGTGCTTGTCGCCCATGCGGGATGAGAAGAGCCAGTAGATAGGTCGCTTGGCTCCCTTTACGCTGTACATCTGCTGATGGTCGGCATAATAGTCTTTATAGAGATAATCTCTCAGGGTTTTGCCGATGGTCTGCTCGATGTACTTCATGTTCTCGTAATACTGCTCCTCTCCGAAGAGAGTCTTGATGGCGAGTTGGATACGCTCGGTCATATCATCGGCGAAGAAGTCGGGCTCCTGGATGATAGGAACGATGCCATCGTCGTCTATACTGAGAGTACTGCGTGGAGAATTCTCTATGCCGTCCACCTGCAAGTTGAGGCTGCTGAGGTCTTGATGCTGGTTGGCGATGATGAGGCCTGGCTTATCTACGGAATAGCGTCCCATAAAGCAACCCACCAAATAACTGATGAATTGTTTGATGATTACATCATCGTGCCAGATGATCTTTTCATCTTCCTTGCTGCCATCCTCCGTTTTTTCTTTCTCGATAGAGATTTCTCCCTGTTGCAGGATGGTTACCTCATCGAGAGGAACGTCAGGAGTCAACTCATCTTCCAAGCCATAGATATGAATGAACTTCTCGTTGAGTTCCTCCTCGTTTTGATGAAGGCGAAGGAACATGGTTTCCCATTTCTTTTTATACACATCAACTCGCCATGATAACTTGTTCTGTTCTGCAGGCTCCAAGTCAATGCTGATTTGATGATAGTCAGCGTAGTCATGCATGATGGATTCATAAGAATCAAGATCAATGCTTAACAATTCGTTGGATGCGAAATCCCATGATGTTTCGTGGGCATCCCAATCGGATTTACTAATGGAGATATTAGAATTAGTGAGTTCTATAATCTCATTTTCATATTGTTTATTATAAACAAATGGTAAAGCTTCTATATCTTCGATATTTGTATTAAGTGTAGGGTTTAGAATTTTCAGAAGTTTCTGTGATATTTTTGAAGACATCATACTTAGTATATATTTTAGATTCACTTGCTTTTTGAATCCTATAGAACCGGATACGTCCCACAAAAAGCCCTCATCACAAAATCTTGCAGAAAAAGTATTTGTGCCAATTAATGACCATGTGATACATTCTCTTAAATAGAATTTTGAATTTGTGCTTCGATTTCTTACTAAATATTCTCCATTATCTTGCCAAAATATTACATAATCATTATTTCCATACCATTTTCTAAGTCCACCTCCTTTTGTATAGGTTATCCAACATTTGTCCTTTGAAAATGTTGTTGAATGTTTTGAAACTTTATTATCAGAAACTTCATGCCAAAGTCGTAGGTATTTGTATGTATTTCCTGTAATAATGCCTTGGATGCAATGTAATTCTTGTTTGAGAAATATGTTTTGATTAAAGACTTTAATCTCTTCTTCATTTATCCAATATGATAATGGACAGCTTGGTATATTTATGAATTTGTTCTGATGAATATGAAAATAGTTTTTCTTGTTCGAAATAAAACTTATTTCTTTTTCTCTGCAATTCTTCCCATCAGTAACATTATAGAACATACATTTGTTTAAAGGAATATCTTTTAAAATCACAAAGGATGAATTTTGCACGATTTCTCCACTTATCTCATCAAATGTATGTGCTCCCAAATGTAGCAAGCTATCAATCTGGTAATGTTCAATAATATCCTTTCTCAATTTCTCGAATGAAGACAAGAACATCCAACTCTGCATATTAATCATTGCCATTTTTCCCTTAGGGGTACAATACTCCATGCAGCGTTCCATGAACGTTGCCATAGTATCTGCTTTAGAATTTGGATATTCTTTTTGAACGTACGCTTTCAATACATCGCAGAATCCTTTCCCCAGATATGGTGGATTCGTAACGACACAATGATATCCACGAGCCAGATATTTTGCCTCGCGCTTCAACTTTTTCGCATTTTCTCCGAATAGATTGTTTCCTACTTGTATCGCCTCATATTCCTCCTTCGTAACCTTCAGCAAAGATCCAATGGTATCGATATTCTCGAACTGCCAAATCAAACTCTTCTCGTCCCAATCGCCACTTGCTGCAATCGTTTCGTGGTCAATATTCTCCAAAAAGATAACATTTGGCTCTACCGGTTCACGACGAAGGTAACGGCTATAATATGCGTTAGCCTTCATGGTAAGGGCAAAACTGGCAAGCTGATAGCAGCGCTTGTCTATGTCCATACCGTAAAGGTTGTTCTCCAGGATAAGAGCAGGAATCTCCTTGGTGCGATAACCCTCTTCTTCATACATCTTGCAGAGCAAATCAAAAGCATAAACCAAGACGTGACCACTTCCCATACAAGGATCTATGAAGCGGATGTCTTTTACGCTCTGAATATCTTCCGGAATCGGGTCTGGCTGGTTGTCGGCAGGCTCTATGTAATAAGGCATTTCAGCTTTTAATGCCGTGTCGGGATGCAGGGTGGTCCAAATACGTCCCAAGGTGTTCTCTACCATGTAGCGAACAATCCAGTGTGGGGTGAAAAGCTGGGTGGCAGCAGCTTGCTCGTCACTCTTCAATCCACCCTTCTGACTCTTCTTGGCTTCGGCATCCGCCTTGCGCTCAGTGATGTAAAACTGGTAAAGCCAGCCCATAATCTCTACGTTTTGGCAATCTTCGTCGGTCATCCCCTTGCGGATATCCGTCACGAAACTCTGCTCAGAAAGCAAGTCGGTAGGGAGCAGCAGTTCGGTATAGTCGCTGATAGACTCGAAAAGGAAAGGCATGGGGTTATTGTATTGTCTGCAGATAGCAATCAATAATTTATGGTAAATCTCTTCCTCGTCTTTTCTTAAAATGTCCAGTGAAATGCCAAGGTCCTCATCAATGTTTCCACCCATCGCCTCCTGCAGGATTTCCGGACGTATCTGTCCTGCTGCAGGAGTGATGACCATCGGAACATTATAGCCGTTGGCATCCATGAAGCGAAGTGCCATCACTCGGTTGAACCAAGTGTAGGTCACTTCTTCCACTACATTATTTTCGCCTTTAGCGGCAATCTCCTTGCGGAGTGTATTGATTTCATTCTGTTTGCCACGAAGCTCGGCAGTATCTTCCGTCAAGATATAGTTCATTCTAGTCTTGATGGAAGATACCAGTTTTTTGCGAGTTTCTTGTGCAAATGTCTTTAATGCTGATGTATTCATATCATTCTTAATTCAACATGATGTTCTTATTCTGTTTGATGAGGCTGAGGAGCTGCTGGCGCAGGGCATCAACATAGGCTTCTACATCTTCCTTCGATTCAAGCACCTGCTTGTTCCATGCCAGGTTCATCGCCTTTTCCTTTCTCACTGCAATCTTTGGCTTAGGTTGAGGAGGGGTTGGGTGTGAACCGTTCGTGTTGGAATCTCCAGTCCCGGAACCAGTTGCTCCAGAACCGTCTGGTTGGGTATCTGTTGCCGATGTTGCCTCTTCTACCCAGGTGTTTATGCTTTCAAAGCATTTGCTGAATGCATTCTCCACCTCCTCTTTCATACCTTTTAGGTTTCCGATAAATCTTTCCTCTTTCTCCTTGCTGCTCAACAAGCCAAACATTTGCTCCACCTGTGACTTCTGGTTGTCTTTCAGTGTTGCGTAAGACGGCAGGTTGGTGAGTGCAGCAAGTTTGCTGCTGATAAGCGAGGCTATTTCCTGATGCGCTTCTTCCTGCTTGGTGGTAATCTCGTGACTGATGGCATCGATGGTCTTCTTGGCTTCCGTCATACACTTCCAAGGAGTCTTGCTTTCGTAAGCAGCATCGAGCTTCTGGCAGAGTTCTGGCGAAACATACCTCATGTTGGCCTGATAACCCGTCTTGATCTTGCTGATGTTCTTGAAGATGTCAAACTGTTTGCCATTCACGAAGTCCTTGATTTCTTCCACTTCTTCCATGACATCATCTATGAAATTCTCAATCTCTCCTGTTTTCTTGTAGAGACTCGGATAGACCACGGCTGCCCACTTCTTCATCTGTTCGATGGCTGCTTGCAGTGGAGCCGTAAAGACATAGCGGTATTCTTGTGAGATATTACTGAGTGCTGAAATCTCTTCTTTCAGTTTCTGGATAAAGGCATTGTGCACCTCCTTGGCGCTGACTCCAGGGCTGGTTGCGTCATCAAACAGTTCTCTATAGGCATTCTTCAGCTTTGTTATCTGACTGTTGCTGATGGCTTCCTCAATATCAACAATGGTTTGTGCCTGCTGGGTTCCATTGGTGAGATGGAACTGGAGATCACGGTCGGCAACCACATTGCCATTACTGTGGAAGGAAATCTTATCCATCACGTAGAGTTTGGCAAGGATGCAGAGCACGGCAGTTTCATACCAACCATAGCGATTGCCACGGAAGTAATCTACCAGGTCTTTTACCTTGGTACGGACTGCACGGCTCTTGTCGAGATTCAGTTTGTTCATCACCTCCTGGCAGCATTCATCCAGTTCATAACCTAGTCTCTCTTCAGCGGTGCTGCAGATGATTCGTTTCAGCATCGTGTCGTCGTACTCAATCTTCAGCAAGGCAAGGTTCTTGTATTCCAGGTTCACCAGGCGAGTCATTCCTTCGGTGAGTCGGGTCTTGATGTCGGTGCTGCGAATATCCGTCAACTCATAACCGCCCAGATAGAGACGTGCCTTTTTGGTGAGTTCGGTGAGTCGGACAACGATATTCTCACGGCGCTTTCGGTTGACGAGGCGCTTGTCAGTTACGATTTGCTGGCGATAGTCATCAGAGCCATTGGCCATCAAGCGGTTCAGGCATTTGTCTGCCTTCTTGAACATCACGATGTCGTCGATCATGTATTTATCCTCTCCCAATACCACGCACAGTTGGTTTTGATGTATCGAAGAATACATCAGCATGCTTGTGTCATCAGTGGCTCCTTCGTAGTAAGGTGTCATGAAATGGATAAAGATATCTGCGTCTCGTCCGTCTTGCTTCCCATCCACCATTCTTCCGAAAGAGAATATCTTGTTGGGCGACAGCTTCACCTTGTTGTCATAGTAAATCTCATCGCGGAATATCTTCTTCAGTTCCTCGTTGATGGCATCCGGCGTAAGGTCCTCGCTCTTGATTTCATTCTCGATATCCTTCTCTTCGTTGGTTTGATAATGGTATTCGTCGTTGGCACCTTTTTCGATATAGCTTAGAAGAACCAACTTGTTCAAGGCTTCGTGGATGTCGTTGCGCAAAGCCTGGAAGTCGGCATCCAGGGTAGGGAGCATCAGTTTGGTGATGTTATCTGCCGTAGATGGGAATCCCTTGACGTACTTGATGAGGAAGAGTGTCTTCAATACCTTGAGGGCAAGTTCGTTGTCCAGCGTACGTTCTGCCTGCTGGATGTCGCTCTGAATCTTGGTTTGCAGGATGCCACGCAATCCCTCGTACATATCGCAGAACTGTACGATGTGGTCGAGGTCCTGATGGGCATATATCTTTGCCACTTCCTGGGTGATGGTGAGCAGACTTCGTTCGCCCACACTCTGCTGTTTTCCGCTGAAGGCATTGTTCTTCGAGAGTTCGATGATGCAGCTCTGTACCAGGTTAAACTGGTAGTCGATGAACGGGAAGTCGATGGCAAACTGCTGGTCGTTCTTATAGTTGCTCTTAAACTGGCTGTTATCGCCGAAGTTGAAGAGCGACTTGATGATATGGTTCTCCTTCTGATATACTTCGCAAAGCATCTGCTGAGGCTCCTCTTCCTTTTCCAGCAGGCGTCGCTGAATCACCTCGTCGGCATTGGCGCTGGTCAGACTGATACGGGTATCGAAGCGACCTTGGATTCTGGAAAAATCGTATTCCTGCTGTTTGTCGAGATTGCCGAGTGTGGCATCAATGTCCATCTGCGAGGTAACAATTACGATACTCTGTCCGTTAGTCTTGTCCGACAAGCCTTCGGCGATGGTTTGAAGACTGAGCATTCGATGCACGTCTTTTCCGATAAACTGTCCCACCTCATCAACGAAGAAGATGAATCGGCTGCCTGGCTGTTGCTTGTCGAGGTGCTCTTTAACCAGGGCAACGAATCCGTCGGTATCAATCTTGTAGTTGGCAATCTGTGCCTTGATGTTATCGAAGGCGGTTGCTTGGGGGATACCATCAATTTCAGCCATGATTTCTGCCACACGCTGAAGTTTGAGAAGGATGCTTTTTCTGCCGTTCTCCCAGGTTTCGCCAAATCTCTTCTGGTATTCTTCCTTGAAGAACTCATATTTTCCCTTGTTGTCGAAATATCTTTCTATCTCAGCAATCTCAGGTTTCTTGTCATCGTACCCCATCTTGCGGTTGAATTCCTTGACGAAGATGTTGAGCACCGGGTCGATGGTACTCTTGGTGGTGGCATCTAGCTTTTCCTGAATATTGAAGAGTACGCTCTCGGTAGGAATGCGGCATGCTTTCTGGATGTCGCCACGAAGTTCGAAGTCTTCTGCCTTGGTGGCAAAGATTTCTGCGCATGGTTTACCATCTATCTCATACTTGTTTTCAAGAACGTAAGAGAGTATTTTCAGAAGATGAGACTTACCGCTGCCGAAGTCGCCCGAAATCCAGGTACACTTGGGCTTCTCGGGTGGCACTAGGGTATGGAAGAACTTAGGCAATTTCTGATCTTGCTGCTGTTCGGCAGTGATGACAAATTCCGTGATTTCTACTTTCAGTTCTTGGATACTGTCTGCCTTGATAACGCCATTGATGGGGCGGTTGATATCTTTCTTGTAAATGTCTTGCTGTTTCATTGTTATGCTGGTTATGATATGATGTCACTCAGGTTCTGTCCACGATAGTAATTCTCGTCAGAGATTCTGCCGAAGAGCTTGAGTTGAAGATTGTTATATTCTCCAGGAAAGAAGAAAATGAGATTGCTTCCTGCTGTCAGTTCATCGATGTTGTTGAGGATTCCATGCGAGCGGAGGAAGGGATAGACTCTTCCGATGGCATGAATGAAGACAAACTTCGGTTCCTTTTCTGCAATGAGACTTTGGATGCGGGGGATGATGACGGTCTTGATATCGAGCACGCTGTCGAGAGTAGAAACCATGGTGTCTTTATCAATGTCTCTTTCTCCTTCCAGGATGGCATCAAGGATTCCTTCCTCTTGCAGAATCTGGGTGCAGAGGTCGTAGAGGTTGATGTTGAGGGAGGAGATGCCTTTCTTTTCCAGACGTTTCATCAGGCGTTCCACTTGTTGTGGGATGGCTGACTGCTGCCGGGTAGGGAAGGGCTGTATATAGAGTGGCAGTTCGCCACCCAGGTTTTCTCCAAAGTTGGGAGTGATGAGTTTGTTGTAGATATGCTCAAAGAGTGTATCCATGTCGTGGGATGTTGAGAGCTGGGTCATAATGCGTTGGAAATGTTATGAATGGATGGAGATGAGATGATTGATTTCATTGTTGGAATAGAGGAAGATGGTGAGCCAGCGTGGATGGTCTTTCACGATGACCTGTTCCATCTGCTCTGTGAGATAAGGTCGTCGGAGAATTCCCGTTTCCGTAGATTCTATGAGTTCAGTCTGTTCCATGATGCGGAATACTACCTGTCGGATCTTGGCAATGGTCAGTTCGGTGATAGCTTCGAGTTCGGGATGGATATACTTCTTCTCGTTGAAGAACTCGTTGAAGTTGGCATACGAAACTCTGTCGTGCAAGGAGTAGAAAGCCTCTCGCACGTTCTCACGGATGAAATCAAAGATAAAAGGGTGGGCTTTGCAGATGGCAAGCAGTACGATTTGTCTTCTCGTAGCCATGTTGCCATCGACAAGCAGGGTGCGCTCCTCCTCGTTGAGTGCGTCTATGCGCTGCTTCATCAAGGAGAATACACGTTGGTTGGTGGAGAGACGGTTCTTCTCCATCAGATTTTCTCGGAATGTCAATTCTTTTGTTCTTTTCCAGTCCCCTTCGCAATCTCTCAGGGCTTCAGCCACGGCATGCATCTCATTCAGCATGGCAGAACCCGCAGTAAACGTGAGGTTGTAGGTCACATTTTCTTCTGTCATATAGAATGCTATATATACAATGGTATAGCATAACTTGGCAGCCATGCTATAGTCATAGAGCGAAACTATCTTATCTGGGGAAACGGGTGTCTTCCAATACTTGGGGATGGATACAAAAGAAGCGCAGGCTTCACTCATCCATCCTCAGGTATTGCCAGACACCCGTTAATACGACAAGTTCCACCCACGCTATAGCGCAGGCGTTTATTGAACTTATTCATTCGTATTAACATCTTTAAAACTGGCAATTTTGAGGATGCTCCGAATAATCAAGTAAACGCTTAGTTTATTACTCTTATTATGATGTTATAATTTCTTTTCTGTTTCTTCTTTTTTTATTTTAAATTGTTCGACATCTGTTCTTTCATACAATGAATGTAAAGACTTACTTTTTATCGTAATCTTCTTCTACATGATTATATGAAGATATTGGGTACAAAGGTACTAAAAAAAAATGAGATGCGGAGGGATTTCCTGATAATTTTAACAAAGGATAGCTTTATCTTCGAATGAAAAGATTCAGCTCGTTCATATACATACACAGAACTTATATCCAACAACTCATCGCCCACCAGCTGATATCCGCTTACACAAGACGATGATCATGAAGGCTTCTTCAAAAGAATATAGATACGAAACTGCAGGTTTGTATTTTGTATCTCTATTTCAAAATGCTTTCACGTTTTTGATAAACACTTTGAATCATAGTGGATTAAGTGTGAAAGGAGAATAATGAAGAGAAAAAATGATTGATAGGTGAAGGAGGGTGGAAGATAATGATGAGTGGGAGTAGCTGGCAGGTAAAGAAGGACGGGGAATACTCTTCTCGTATCGGTTGATACCAGTAATCTATATAGTTGACTAGAGTCATTCATATAGCTGACCCGGGTCAGCCGATGCTAGATAGTATCTGTTTCTCTTTAAAATATCGGGATAATGCGGTTGAAAGTTGCTTCGTATTAAGAATTGCAGCAGAAAATGGCCAGCGCCGACCTTTGGGATGTGGCAAATCTACATTACTTAATATAATAGGCTTGCTGAATAATCCTACAAGCGGCAGCTATCTGCTTGACGGCAAGGATGTAAGCACGCTGAAGGAGAGCGAGCATAGGATTTTTTATGATATGAAAATCGCCCGACAGCATCAAAGAATATGCTATCGGGCGATTATGTCTATATCTCTTCATCGATAAATCGGATGATTTCATCCTGCTGGTCGGGATGATACCAGTGGATTTCGGCATCTCGCTTAAACCAGGTGAGCTGCTTGCGCATGTATTCACGGCTATGCGACTGTATCTGGCGGATGGCTTCATCCTTATCAATCTTGCCATCGAAATAGGCAAACATTTCCTTGTAGCCCACGGTTCTCAAGGCGGTGAGTCCCTTCTGTGGGTATACGCTGCGTGCTTCTGCCTCCAGACCTTCGTCCATCATCATCAGTACACGCTGGTTGATGCGGTCGTAGAGTTCTGTTCTGTCGCGGTTCAGACCTATCTTGATGATGCGGAAAGGGCGCTGCTTCTTTTCGGCTGTGCGGAAAGAAGTATAAGTCTTGCCGGTCTGATGGCAGATTTCCAGGGCATGAACCACGCGGCGTGGATTCTTCCTGTCTACTATCGCCCAGTGCTCCGGATCCATCTTGTGGAGTTCTTCTACCAGTGCCTCCAGCCCTTCCTTTTCCAGACGCTGTTTCATCCAAGTGCGTATGTCGTCACGAACAGTAGGGATGTCGTCGATTCCTTTGCATACAGCATCGATATACATCATGCTGCCACCTGTAAGCAGAGCCACATCGTGATTCTTGAAGATGTCTTCCTGCAGGAGATTCATCACATCAGCCTCATATTGGGCAGCGCTGTAATAATCTTCGATGTGGTGGTTTCCTACGAAATAATGCTTTACCCGCTGCTGCTGTTCGGCAGTAGGGGCTGCGGTTCCGATAGGGAGTTCGGCGAAAATCTGGCGGGAGTCGGCATTGATGATAGGTATAGCGAGATGCTCTGCCAGTGAAAGGCAAAGCTCCGTTTTACCTACACCGGTAGGACCTAAGACCACAATCAATGTTTTCATATATCATTCTTTATATTCAAGAAAAAAGCATCCTTGCTCGTTTCATAAACCTATGCAAGGATGCTCTTTTTACCTTTTTACTTTTTTACCCTTTTACTTTTATCGGATAATGCCTCGCTGAGAACTCTCTACGAAATCGATAATGTACTGAATCTCCTTGGTAACCTCAAGATTCTTCTTGATTTCCTCGATACCTTCCTTCAATATACCCTTGCTGTAGAGCAGGCGGTAAGCTTCATGAATGTTCTGGATGGTCTCATTGCTGAAACCGCGACGGCGCAGACCGATGAGGTTGATGCTGCAGTAGCGGGTTGGCTCCTTGCCGGCAATGATGTATGGAGGAATATCCTGAGAGAAACGGCAACCGCCCTGGATCATCACGTAACCTGCGATATGGCAGAACTGGTGAACGAGAACGTTGGCGCTGACGATGGCGTTGTCATCTACTACTACCTCACCGGCAAACTTGGTAGAGTTGCCGATAATCAAGCCGCTGCCAAGCACGCAGTCGTGAGCTACGTGAACGGTCTCCATCAGGAGGTTATTGCTGCCTACTACGGTCTTGCCCTTAGAGGCTGTACCACGAGAGATAGTAACGTTCTCACGGATACTGTTGTTATCGCCAACCTCGCATGTTGTCTGCTCGCCCTTGAACTTCAAATCCTGAGGCTTGGTAGAGATGCTGGCACCTGGGAAGAACTCATTGTTGTTTCCGATGCGGGCACCTACATGGATGGTGACGCTGTTCTGTAATACGTTGTTATCGCCCAAAACGGTATCCTTATCAATATAGCAGAAAGGGCCGATGATGTTGTTATCACCGAGTTTTGCTTCTGGGTGAACGAACGCTAATGGACTAATCTGATTCATATTTCTATTTTTTATTACTTGTTCTTAACAATCTGTGCTGTGAAAGTAGCCTCTGCCACCACCTGGTCGCCTACGAACATATAGCCCTTCATAG
>OBAD01000228.1_pt1 | contig 16995 bp, 14 predicted proteins | sample 1494861 | NCBI WGS metagenome assembly OBAD01 (sample SAMEA3360681, study PRJEB22359) | human gut metagenome | biome: ENVO:urban biome; feature: ENVO:human-associated habitat; material: ENVO:feces | place: Bangladesh | collected 2011
GCTTCTTGTACTACTTGTCTGTTTATGTAAAATCTTTCAAAGAACTCTTTCTTTATGTTTGCTAAGAGAAGCGATTTCTCAAAAGCGAGTGCAAAAGTACTAACTATTTTCGAAACAGCCAAATGTTTTGAGGAAAAACTTTCATTTTTAGCTATATTTTAACAGTCTTAAACATTTAGGAGACCTTAATATGCTATTTCTCATTAATATATATATACGCACATATACGCATGACGCATGCATACGCGTTACGTGCACCTGTGCATGCACAATTACCTAAAGTGCATATACAGATAATCATCCACATACATGCAAAACTCCAGCACTGGCTGAAGTCCCTCCATTCAAGCAAAAAATCTATACTTTTCAAAATGTAAAGAAATCACATATCTACGAAACCGTTTACCAAAAACTACGAAACCGTTTACCTAAATCTACGAAACCGTTTACCTAAATCTACGAAACCGTTTACTTCGAGCTTTGTAACTTATTGAAAATCAATATGTTGAAATTTCCGTAATTATAATAATAATCTAATTTATAATTATAAAAAGAAATTTACTTTTTTGAAGGAAAAATATAAAGTACTGATTACTAGATACTTATAAGAAACCAGGTAAACGGTTTCGTAGATATGGCAAGAGAGCAATGTAAAAATTACTTGTGTTTATCAGGCTTTTTAAGTATTTCCGCCCGGCAAATTCAGAAACATAAAGGCTAACATGCAGCATATCAATAAGTTAGCGTAAACTAGGTAAACGATTTCGTAGATATAGAGGCTTTCATTTAGCATGAAGGCATCTACGAAACCGCTTATCTATATCTACGAAACCATTTACTTTAATAGATACAACAACCTGATAATCAACATAATAAAGAAGTAATTATATATATAATAAACCCATCTTTTAATTATGACATATTTTTATGCTCGAAAACAAAAAACATAATACGTTGAACATCAGTTGGTTAGTAAATTCCAGGTAAATGGTTTCGTAGATATGCAAGCTTTTCCTACCATGATATCTACGAAACCATTTACCTGGAATGATATAAACATCTGATAAACAGAGATATAGCGAAACATTTTTTTTGTGTTCTTAAAGAGTACTGTTTTTACATTTAAACGATTTTTGCGTTTGTAAAGTGTTGAAATATAGAATGTTAGGTGTCTTGTGGTAAATGGTTTCGTAGATATAACCCAAAAAAGTCGCAAATAAGAGCTATATAAAGCTACAATAAAGCCATATAAGCCATATTTGCGACTCTTTATAGGTTTACCCCTCGTAGAAAGTTGGAGCGAAGGAGCCTACACATTTAAAGTATTCCTGGGCAACTTTCTCCACTCCCAGTGTTTTGAGTAATCCAAAGTCTTCTTTTGAAGCCTTGACGCAGAACCTCTGGTTTTTCATACCGAGGAATTTCACCCTCTTGAGTAAGGCTGCTTGTGAAGGATCAATTATCATGGAGAGGAATTCTTTCCATTTGTCCTCCCCACCCTTTTCCATTTCTATCTTTGAATTTTCTGCCGTTGCTACATGGGCAAACAAGTCGCCCATTACAGGCTCCTTGCTCTGAGGCAGTCCTTGCTTATCCTTATCCAAGATATTGCCATTGATATGGGCTTTTCCCAAAGCAGTTCTCTTGATTTTGAATATCAGTGCTTCAGGATTGCCTCTTGACTGTCCCCTCTTATATACGGGTGTACAGTCGGTGAACATGATATCAACCTTGTCTTCCTTGCTTAATTTGGCAAAATCTTCCTGCACCGCATCCAATACTTGCTTTTTAAACTGCGAGAATTTCGGATACTGTTCTTCTATAACAGTTCCGTCTTCTGCAATTTTAGCCATGCCCAGGTATTCCTTCAATTGCATGAATGGCACCTTTATGGTCATTTTCCCATTGTTTATTCCCATTTGGCGCAGTAAGAACAGATATATCCTAGGAGTGTTCTGCCTGCTTGCATATCGGGCAATCAAGGCGATGTGATGGATGAATCCTTGACTCATGTCGAAGGCATATTTGGCAACAACTGGGTCAATCTTCAGCTCAACCTCTCCTTTAGACCTGTCGTATGTGACACCCTGCTTGGTGGTATAACCATTGGTTACGATATCTTCTGTTATGTTAGAAAAGACGTGCTGTATGACGGCCTTGCCATCTATCTTGATTCTGACGCTGAAGTCCAGAAGTTCCTTCAGGGTTTTGCGCAGATCCTTATAGTGGCTTGATTCAATACCTAATTCATTCAACTTCAGTTTGATTTTAGGTACATTCATGGCAACATGTTCTTTATCTACTTCAAACATATAGTCTGAGCGCAGATTACCTTTCTCACGCTTTTCGTTGAAGTATCTCGTTACATATTCCTGTAGATGCGAGCTTACGCAAAACAATATATGCTGTTGTGCGAGCGTACATTGTTTATCTATCTTTGTGAAGCTGAATGGAGTATTAATCCATTGTTCACCTGCATTGGGCTTTGCTATTTCCTTTTTTTTATCTGCCATATCCGGTATCTTGTCTAAATGTACTTATGCTCTATATAAGTACTTATATTCTATATATTTGTTGCAAAAGTAAGTAAAATACCTGATATTAGAAAATATATCCACCTTTTTTTTATGTGAAAAGACAAAATCTTCGAGTTTTAACCCAAATATGACTCATGTTTTGCATGCCATGCCTCCAGTTGCCAGCCTCCAGTTTACCAAGCCTCCAATTGATCGGCAATCTCTGGCATTTTATCCTTGGAGAACACCGGATTCTTGCCTTCCTTCTTCTGCTGTCGATAGTCTTGCAGCAGGAAAACGGCCTGGCGGGATAGCAAAACGATGGCCACAAGATTGCAGAGGGTAAGAAGTGCCATCGTGATGTCGGCAAAACTCCATGCAAAATCCAATGATACCACAGCACCAATCATCACCATCGCAGCTACGGCAAGGCGATAGATAAATACGCCCAGTTTGGAATCCTTGATATATCTCACGTTTGTCTCGCCATAATAATAGTTGCCGATGATGCTGCTGAAGGCAAAGAGCCATATCATCACAGCCACGAAAGGATTGCCGATGCTTCCTATCTCATGGGTTAGGGCATCCTGCGTGAGCTGGATACCATTGGATGCTGTGACGTCTACCCCACTCACCAGGATGATGAATGCCGTGCAGGAACATACCACCAGGGTATCCGTAAACACGCCCAGTGCCTGGATGAGTCCCTGCTTCACCGGATGGCTCACCGTGGCCGCCGCAGCCGCATTAGGAGCACTACCCTCGCCTGCCTCATTGCTGAACAGGCCTCGCTTGATGCCCTGTATCACCGTTACGCCAAGCACTCCGCCAGCAGCCTGATTGAATCCGAAGGCATTCTCTACAATGGTGAGCAATACCTGAGGCAGGCAGGTGATGTTCCAGATTACTACGCCCACGGCTATCAGGAGATAGATGATTGCCATCACTGGAACTACCGTGGAAGAAAACTTAGCCACTCGCTGGATACCGCCGAAGATGATGAGCAGCGTGAGCAGCGTGAGCACGATGCCCATGGTGGCAGGATCGATACCGAAGGCCTTCTGCCATGCCAGACAGATGGTGTTGCTCTGCACGGAATTATAGGCAAAACCGAAGGTGATGATCATCAGCACGGCAAAGAGGATACCCATCCATCCCTTGCCCAATCCATACTTCATATAATAGGCAGGTCCGCCATAGAAGGAAGTCTTGCCCTTGCGCTTGTAAAGCTGGGCAAGCGTAGATTCTATGAAGGCTGATGCAGAACCCAGCAAAGCCAGCACCCACATCCAGAACACGGCTCCCGGACCACCGACGCTGATGGCTGTGGCCACACCCGCAAGATTACCCGTACCGATTCTGCTTGCCAGTGCCACCACGAATGCCTGGAAGGAAGAGATGTGCTTCATCTCGCCATCCACCTTCACATCCATCGACAGCTCATCCTGCCCTATCTCGTCGGGCTGAACCTTATCGGGATGGAGCAGCAGCCTGACCATCTCCCTGATGAGACGAAACTGAACGAAACGGGTTCGCCAAGTGAAAAACACGGCACAGCATATCAAAACGGCAATGATGATATACGACCAGAGAAAATCGCTAACCTGAACAAAGATGTTCTGAATTGAATCTATCATTTTTTATCTGCTAATTTATCTGCTAAATATCTGTATATATTATCTTTCCGGCTGCAAAATTACTAATTTTCTCTCAATAAACGGGCCATAATGGGCAATAATCAGCAATAATCGGAGGAAATAGCTTATAATTTTGTCGCAGATACTTAGTTCAGCCATCTGAAGGCATACTTTTCATGCGTTTTAAAGCCCTTTTTAGAAGTCTGCAAACATGTTTGCATGCTTGCATTCAAACATGTTTGTGTGTTTGCATGTTTGTTAACCTACATGTTTGCATGTTTGTTAACCCGCATATAGAAAGCATTTATACTTGAAAACCAATATATTAGTAATTCTGCAAACATGTTTGCATGCTTGCATTCAAACATGTTTGTGTGTTTGCATGCAAACATTTCGGCATATTTTCTTGGTTATTTCAATTAATTCATGTACCTTTGCACGCAGTTTAATATTTAAAAGTCAAAGACATGGAAAATAAGCTGAAAATGATCTTGGCTATCGTCAACAATAAAGGTGGCGTAGGCAAAACAACAACAGTGCAGAATCTTGCCACTGGCATGTTACGGAAGGATAAGAATCTAAGAATCCTCGAGATAGACTTGGATCCTCAGTGTAACTTAACTCTTCTGAATCATGCGCCAGAAGATTGTGCCACTGTGTTTGATTCGATGATAGCCTGCAAGGGGTTGCCCATCTATAAAAATGGGGTAGGGGTGTATTACGTTCCAGGTTCTGCCAAGATGCAGGATGTGGATCCTTTCCTGCAGAACACGGGTGCACCACGCCAGGTATTGGGAGCTTGTCTCAACAGTGACTGCATGGATTTCACGGGCGAAGGCATCGGCAATCCTATCGACTATTTCGACTACATCTTCATCGACTGTCCGCCAGCCCTGTCACAATCTACCTATAATGCCATGGTGGTAGCAAGCCATCTGCTGGTTCCGGTACAGATGGAAGGACTTTCTGTAAATGGTTTGGCGGCTGTGCTGGCAGCCATGGAGGAGGTGAAGAACGGCAGGTTTGCCCTGAACAAGGAACTGGAACTTCTGGGCCTGTTGCCTGTTATGCTCGACGAGCGTCCACGCATCGTGCGTTCGGCAATGGAATATCTTCGAGAGAATTATGGCGAGAAGGTATTGTCGCATGGAATCCGCCGTTGCGTCAAGGTGAACGAGTCGCAGACAGAAATGACGGATCTCTTTCATTATGCGCCTTATTGCTCGGCAGCCATAGACTATGAATTGGTTATCAATGAATTGTTTAATATCTAGATAAATTAGGAAAAATGGGAAAGGATTTTCACGCAGCTTTCAGTAATATGAATAAAGCTGTTCGCCCAGGTGTTGGGCAATCTGCAGTTGGGCAGCCAGGTATAACTCAGTCAGGTGTAGCACAGCCTGGTGTGGCACAGCCTGGCGTTGTGCAGCCAGTAGGGGAGAAAGACATAAAGAAGGTAACTCAGGCAGAGAAGAGGAAATCGATGCATGGAGTTCAGACATACCTGTCGGACGAGGAGTATGAACAGCTTATGCTGGCGAAGGTTAGAACCAAGAAGAAATACGAGGATATCCTTCGGGAAGCATTGGTGCAGTATATGAATAATCTATAGTCTGTTTGCTTTCAAACATGTTTGCATGCAAACATGTTTGAAAGCAAACATCTTTTCGTTATCTCTCCATCTTGGTAGGTTGTTAAGTATAACTCATAAAAAAAGTGCATTTCCAAATGCTCAATCTAGAACTGGAAATGCTTGGTTTTTGCATTTCCCCAATTTCTGGGGAATTATTCCCCACTTATTCCCCAGTTTCCCCACTTCTGTTTGAAGGGTAGAAAAATGATAAGTGGCAGTAAATCAGCAGGATAACTTGGTTTGTCTGTTTCTGGCACGCAAGTTGCATAAATGGATAGTGCGTTTGAATCAGATAAATTCGTTTCTCAACATAATGACAACGCATTTTGCAGTGCGTATATATAGAAATAGGTAAGAATAAAAAATAGTTTTCATCAGGTAAAAGTTTATATTTAGGTTTATCATTTGCATTTTATTGCATATCTTGAAAAATAGATGTAATTTTAGGTTCGGTTAATGAAAAGAGAAGTCTGCGAGCAGTGATGCTGGCAGACTTTTTTATTGCTAGTTCTCCGGATCGAAGATTTCACCATAATATACCCAACCCTCTGTCCAGTCGTCTATCTTGACGCTCGTAAGGTTCATTTCCGGCTTCATCTCACTGTATTCCAGGTTGACAATATACTTGCCGCTCGGCTTCATCACGGGAGCTTTCAGGTCGTAGCGTGTGCTGTTACCATCAGGAGTTTTGAGCACGATAAACAGATTGGTGTTTTGAACACCATCGCACGTCGGCATCAGGTACATTGTTTTTGTTACAAACATGTTATCCAACATCGTTATTCCGGAAGGAATATCGCATTCTTTCTTAGTCCTTGTTGGCGTGCCGAAAGTTCCATCTTCATTTTGCTGCAAAGGAAACAGTCCGGTGGCAACATTCAATACCTTTCCCGTGATAGCCGTATGCAGAGGAGCCCCTTTTATGTTGATGGTGAGCTCGGCAAGCACACGTCGCATTTCGCTTTTGACGATATGGTGCACATTTTCATGGTCTATGATGATGTCTGTTACACCATAATAGGCATGTTCGGGTGCTGCGTCCGTACCCGACAGACCGATTACCAGATTGTTCATGTTGTCAACGCCTCTAGTCTGCTCACTGATGGTGAACGGAGCCACCAGGTTGGTGGTAGTGAGAATGCGATAGTGACCTTTGGGCATGTCATATCGCTCGCTTGCCATTTCCTGCGCACTGCCATGCTGGCTTTGCTCCACCAGCGTGCCATTTTCTGCATTCATGATCCACGTCTTCACGTCCTTCACTTCCGTGCCATCGTCGGCCTCGTCAGCCCAGTCGAGAGATATCGACAGGCCTCCGTCTCCTTCGCCATCATGCACGTCGTGGTCGCAACTAGCCAATAGGCATGGGATGCATGCCAGCACCCATAGCCAGATATTCAGTTTGTTTTTTGTTTTCATTGTCTGTATTGTTTTATGGGTTACTGTTTGGTGAGACTGATACCCAGTCTGATGCCGCTTTCCCAGACATAGTTGTTCTTGTGCAGATATTCCGGCATGCCGTCCAGGCGTTTGCCCGTGAGTCGGGTCAATCCCGAAAAGATGCCCAGTTTCAGGCGGTCATTCAGCCGATAGCCCACCTGCAGGTCGGCACCATATCCCAGATGCCAGTGGGTGGCACCTTTCTTCACGGTTGTTCCGTCCGTCAGGTTCAGGATGTCTGCCTTGGTGGTCACGGCATATAGATGAGGCGATGCAGCCACCTCCCAGCGGCTGTTGGCAGTTTGAGAAAACAGAGCCAGCAGGTTGATGTTTACTCTTGCCCCCAACTGTGCCATCTTTACCTGGCTCTTCAGCTGGGTATACTCCCAGCAGTCCATTCCCAGGACGCTGGCCTTGTATATCGTGCCGTCGCTTCCCAGCCAGTAGTTGCGTTCTGCGCAGCAGTCTTGCGCCGCCAGATTCATCTCTCCGTATTTTGCCGATAGCTCAGCCGACCAGATGTTGTTGAAACGATAGCCGCCGTAAAATCCGGCGTCCCAACCGAGTCGGGTCTTGTCGTGTCCGAAACTCGAGAAAGTAGAGAAGCCGAAAGGCATTCCTCCCTCTATGCCGACATACCATCCTTGCTCATCTTTCTGCACACCGTCGTTTACTTCCGCCCTTGTTACTGAAAGCGGAAGGATGGCAGCAAGCGTTGCAATCGGTAGCCCAATTTTAATTCTTAAAGATTTTTTCATATAAGTTCGTCTAGTTAAACTTGTCAGTATGAAGAATGCTTCTATGGGCATTACTTCTAAATATGCTGCAAATATAGCATTTTTTTTCGATAAAAGGTGTCTCTTTCCTCAAAAAAAGTGTCTACTTCCTATGTTCAAGGTGTCGCATTGGTACCAATGCGACACCCCTGTTAACATAAAAATACATATAAATACGTATTTTAGTGCGCATCAGAAATCCACTTCCAGTGCTGCCCGTTTTCCTTGGATTTCTTTGTTATGTAATAACTTTTTTAATCGGTAAGAGCGAAGCAGGGCGACTTATCCTTACGATAGTGGATAGTTTTTGCGATGTTTTCTTGCGGGTCTCGAAAAATTATCGTACTTTTGCTGCGTGATGAAAAGATATAATATATGATGAAAAGATATAACTGTATATTCATGGCGCTTGTGGCGCTAGCTTTGTTTGCCTGCCAGGGCAGAAAGACGGCATCTGGTGATGGGGAAGTGGGTGATACGTTGAAGATGAAGTATGCCCAGTTGCTGACCATCGTAAGGCATGGTGAAGGGACTAATGATGAAGGGACTTATGATGAAGTGATGATAGCCAACCCCTGGAAGGCTGGCACCCTGCTGCATCGCTATATCCTCGTCCCGAAGGGCAAGGAGGGGGATGAGACCGTGGCGCAGCTTGCCAGGCGCAGGGCGTCGGGCGTAAGATGCGTCACGGATACCGTGCGCACGCCCGTAGAAAGCAGTGCCGTATTCATGGCTCCGCATTGCCAGCTGATGTATGAGTTGGGTGTGGGGAATGCCATCCGTGGCGTATGCGATCTGGATTATATCAATATTCCCGATATCAGGAAGCGCGTATCATCATCCTCTGTTGTGGATTGCGGTTCCGGTATGGCACCCGACCTTGAGCGCATCATCGCCCTGAAGCCGGAGGCAATCCTCGTATCTCCTTTCGAGAACAGTGGCGGATACGGTAAGCTCGACAAGCTTCGCATCCCCCTGATAGAAGCAGCCGACTATATGGAGACATCGCCATTGGGCAGGGCAGAGTGGATGAAATTCTATGGCATGCTCTTTGGCAGCCGTCAGGCAGATTCGCTCTTTGCCGGGATAGAAAAGGAATATCAGTCGCTGAAGTCGGTGGCAGGGAAACTGCCCGAAGGTCTTTCGGTGTTGACCGAGCGCAAGACGGGTGGGGTATGGTATGTGCCGGGTGGCAGGAGCACGATGGCCCTTCTTCTGAAGGATGCCCATGCTCGCTATGTTTTTGCAGAGGATGATCACAGCGGAAGTCTGGCGATGAGTCCGGAGCAGATTCTGGCGAAGGGTAGGGAGATTGATGTCTGGGCATTCAAGTATTTCGGCGGTGCTCCCTTGGGCAAAGCCCAACTGCTTCAGGAGTATGAAGGCTACAAGGCATTGTCAGCCTTTCAGCGTGGCAACATCTATGAGGTAGATACTTCCCGTGTTCCCTATTTTGAGATGACGAGTTTCCATCCCGAGCTGCTGCTCCGTGAGTTCATCCTCCTTTCTCATCCTGCCACGGATGCCCGGTATGCCCGGAACGGGGAGTTGAGGAAGCTGGGAGCACTCCGGTTCTATCAGTCTTTGTAGGGGGGATGGCTATCATGGCTCAGAATGGAACAAAGCGAATTTGTACCAGGCTGGTACAAAATTACAAAAGGTGGATAATGCGACAATCCCAATGCCAGAAATCTTGCTTTTTGTGCCTTGGAGACATCAGACAATCGTAGACAGGGTTTACGATGCCTGTAAGTTTGCATGTTTGCATGTTTGCATGCAAACATGTTTTGTTCTTTGTCACGCAGATTTATTCTTTGTTGTTTTGTCACGCAGATTTCGCAGATGACGCAGATTTATTCTTCTTCACGCAGAGCTTTTTGCGCAGATGACGCAGATCTTTCCTGAACTTTCGCCTTGTTTGCCCCACACGCCATGGGCTAGGAGCTTCTGCCCTTTACCTTTCCCTTCGGCCGGTGACCGTTGGCTCAGGGCGTGTGGGGCAAATATTGCTTCTACCCTTTATCTTTCCGTCAGGCGTTCCGCCGGATTTGGAATCCGGCGTTAAAAAATGTCCTAACCTATTTAGGCTCTGCGGATTTGCAATCCGCAGCAAAGGAGTATGCTTTTCCTTTTGTTGGGGGATTACAAATCCCCCGGTTTTAATAGGTCGAACCTTTTTTTACGGCGGATTTCAAATCCGCCGGGACGCCTGGCGGGGTTGCGCTCTTGGTTATTGTTCTGTTATTGCTTTGCCGTCTTTATCAAGAACGGTGCATTTGCCTATCTGCCATTTGGTAGGGAGATAATATTTGCTTTTCAACGCATTATAGGCAGCCTCATCTGTTACTATGAGTGTGCGGGAACTTACGGTTTCGTCGGTTCCGGCATTATACAACCAATCAAAGCAGCAAATAGTTGCTTTCGAAATTTGATCGCTTGGTGCCAACATAGTGACGGTTGACAATTTTGTACACTTATAGAACATATGAAAATAGCAGTTTTCTGCTAACTTTGTAGCCTTTAATTCTGGGGTAGACGTGAGACTTGTACAACCATAGAACATATCAGAATAGCAGTTATCAGCTAATTCTTTAGCAGGCAATTCTGGGGCAGAGGTTAATACAGTGCAATCTTGGAATAAATGACAGAATCTGGCATTTTGGGTATTTACTGTACTATAGTTTCTCCAGTCCAGCAGCGTGCGGATATCGCCTGTGCAAGCTACTTTCACATCATTAGTAAATGTGATGGTTGAATATACAGACCATGAAGATGCAGTTCCATTAGTGTTCGTGCCACGTAAACGAAGGTCGCCATTTGTTCCGCCGAAGGTAACTTCTTCATTTGCAACCACATCATTCCATTCGCCATTATTTACAGAATACTGAAGTTTTGAGATGGTGTAATTTCCTTTGGTTATCATTTTAAATTTCTGCTCAGCATCTGCCTTAAAGGTGAAGTCTGGATTATATTCTGCTTTACCACCAGTAATTTCACCCGTAGTCCATTCTGCCACAGTAACATTACCTATAGTTACCTTATTCTTACCCACAATAAGATTGTAGGTATAGCTCTTGCCGGCTTCCAATGTTCCTGTCTTGACAACAAGCGGAGTCTCGGTGGCTTCATCAGTAGTGAAATAGAGCTTTCCCTCTACTTCTCCAGGAGCAACCAAGGCAGTATAGGTAGTACCGATTCCACCCTCGCCCTTCTGCAAAGGCTTGATATTGACGGTAGATGTTTCGACGGCATCAGTAGATGCCTTGCTTGCGATGCGGATATGGTTGACCTTGGTGGTGCTGGCATCAAACTGGTCGTTGAAACTCTGGATGTTGAGAATCAGACGGGCAGTCTTGCGCACCAATGTCACATCAAGCTGGCGGTTACCAGGAATTTCTTTAAGGTCGGTTACCGCTGCCGTCATATAATCTGATTTCGCAATCATCTCTGTACTGCTCTGGTCTTCCTGGATATAGCCTTTGCTGAAGGAATTCTTGCCATCAGCAGGATACCAGCACTGGAATTTGAGGTCATTCTTATCCCATACCAGATAACTTCCATTACCTGGTTGCCAGTCGGTGCCATTGAAGGTATAGTTGAGCGATGTGCCATTATTGCTGACACCCATCACATCACCAGTATTAAAACTCTTCTGTCCGGCTTCATCAGATGCAGCCGGATTGCTTCGGGTAAAGATGCTGCCCACCGAAGCCGATACGTGAACGGCATTCGGGTCGCTGAGCCATGTATTACTGTTGTCGGAATCTGTAGCGCAACCAGCCAGCAATAAGCCGGCTGTTGCTACAAGACCCAATATCTTCTGATATTTCATAGTTGTTCTATTTTAAGTTCATATTCTTTAGTCTGTCTCAAGAGGCTTGTCACTAGTGATTTCTGTCCATGGAGTAGCGGAGATGCTGCCACCCTTCAACAATACCACATCATTACCCATGCTAAGTTTGAGGGTATATCTGTAGCCGCTCTTCAGCTCGACTGGTTCTGCAGAAGTCCATTCATAGCGCTTGCCGGCAGTCATCAAAGACACCTTGAAGGTTTTTCCTGCAACGGTCTGTGGGATGGCAATGCAAGAGAAGCGTGAGATGGCGTTCTTTTCTGGATCTGCTTTCTTATCTGCATTTTCAGCCGGGGTGAAGGAACCTTTGGTGGTGGTAATGTCGGTAGCAGCAGCTTCTTCGCTGGCTGTTACGACACTAGCAGCGTTTGTAACATCTACACTTGCCGCAATCTTGGTTCCTCCTAAGGTCACCTTTACGATAGGGGATTCTTTAAGAACATTAGGCTTGTTGAACTCGGTTCCCAAAGTCACGTTGATGTCAATCATACAGAAAGCATGATTGAACTGGATATTCAGCTTCCCTTTGTCGAGACTTTCGCCAGGGTTGAAGCCTGGAGCATAATAGTACAGCAAGTCGTTATTGTCAGACGATGTAGACTGGTCGGAAGACTGGTCGGAAGCCACGCTATAAGCTATAGGCTTGATATTTCTATCATTATCACAAACACCATTGAATTTGCCTTCTTGAGCCGGAGCAAAAGCCACGATGTCTACAGGTGTTGTGGCTTTCTGCCAAAGCAGAGTCTCTGAGCATGCCCAGTCGCCAGAAGTCTTTGAGAACACCTTATCAACATAGGTATATTTCTTAGCCAATTCGGAGCTTTCTGTATTCCTGTTCACGATGGTCAGGGAGAAAGGCTTGTCCATTGGTGAATACTTTACATCAGCACGAGTCTTGGCATTGTTCACTCCTGCAGTAACGCGGACGATGTTATCACTAGGATAATTGCTCTGTGACAGTTCATCATCAGTAGAGCAACTGGTAATCATGGCTGCTGCCATGGCTGATATTGCGAAAAACTTGATAGCTTTCATAATCGTTCTATTTTTAATATTATGTTATAATTCTTATTGATATTTCTCCTATTTTAATCGAATGCCTCGCCATGGAAGGTGTTGCCCGCTGCCCAATCAGAAATCTTTACTTCGTCGAGAATCACCTGGTCACGACCTACCTCCAGGTTGATGGTGGTAATCTTGCCGCTCTCAAACGTGAACGGAGTTTTGTTGTCGTAGATGAAAGTCTTATCGCCGATGGTGATGGCTATCTTCTGAATGCCATTCTGAGGAATGAGCACTGAAACATACTGGGTGTTGGCTGTCGTAGCAGGAACCTCGAAATCAGCCTTGGCTGTAGTCGTAGGGGTCACTGCCTTGGTGAGGTAGTTGATGGTAGCCTCATTTATGGCATCCGAAACCACTACGTTCTTTACGGTAGGAGTGCCGCCCCACTGGTTCTTGTAGGAAAGGTTCACCACCATCTTCGCCATCACGTGGGTGAATTCGAGCTTCACGGGGTCCTTGGCATCCTTGGTATAGGAGAGGCCATTGGTGTTAACAGCCACCAGCAGGTCGCTTGCCGCCTGGTTTTCTGCATTGAAGGTATAGGTGTCGGCAGTAAGGTTGTCAACGTTCTTGGTAGGGTAGATGCCGATGAAGTAATGCTTATCCACATTGTTCTTCCACAGCATCTGTGGTGTGGCCACCCAGACCTTGTCGGTGAGCTTGTTGATGGCATTGTTCACCACTCTTCCAGCGGCAGCAGGAACATTTTCTGCACTTCCTGTCCAGGCATACACGCTGATTTCATCTCCTTCAGAGAAAGTCTGTGTTCCCTTGGCGTCCGTAGTGATACGGGTCATCTTGCCGATGCTTGTAGAAACGGTGATTGACTTAGGCGCCTCGGTGCCTGTTGTATTCTCGCTGTCTGAGCAGCTGCCCAGAGTCATGGTCATTGCTGCGAGAGCAATCATGTAATACTTTGTTTTCATCTTTATTCTTTATTTATAAATTATACATTATCTAATGGGTTCTGTTCTATTTTATTTCGGTGTTATCTTCTTTCTTCACGGTAGTACCTGCAGTGCCTTTCTTCCAGTTGTCAGGGAGATAATCTGTATTACTTTCCAACGCAGTATATGCTGCCGCATCTTGTACTTTGAGTGTGCGGGATTTTACGGTTCCATCGGTTCCGGCATTATACAACCAATTATAGCAGCAATAAGTTGCTTTCGAAATTTGGTCGCTTGGTGCTAACATTGTGACGGTTGACAATTTTGTACAACCATAGAACATATTATCATAGCAGCTTGCTGCTAACGTTGTAGCCTTTAATTCTGGGGCAGAAGTGAGACTTGTACAACTTTCGAACATATAAGTATAGCAGTGGCTTACTAACGTTGTAGCATTTAATTCTGGGGCAGCCGTGAGACTTGTACAACCATAGAACATACCAGAATAGCATCCGTCTGCTAACGTTGTAGCATTTAAATTTGGGGCAGCCGTGAGACTTGTACAACCTTGGAACATACTATTATAGCAGTCATCAGCTAATTTTGTAGCAGGCAATTCTGGGGCGGAGGTTAATACAGCGCAATCTTTGAACAAATAACAGAATTTGGCATATTGGGTATCTACTGTACTATAGTTTCTCCAGTTCATTAGCGTGCGGATGTCGCCTGTGCAAGTTACATTCACATTATTAGTAAATGTGATGGTTGAATATTTATTCCATGCAGACGCAGTTCCATATGTGTTTGTGCCACGTAAGCGAAGATTGCCATTTGTTCCACCGAAGGTAACTTCTGTGCCTGCCTCGACAGTTGCCCATTCGCCATCATTTACAGAATACTCAAGCCCTGAGATGGTGTAATTTTTGGTTGTCATCTTAAACTTTTGCTCCCCATTTGCCGTAAAGGTGACGTATGGGATGATTTGTTCCGCTTTACTACCTTCAGTAATTATCCCCGTATTATCCCAATCTTTCACGGTAATACCGGAAACAGATATCTTGTTCTTACCTACTTTGAGCTGATAGGTATAGCTCTTGCCGGCTACGAAAGTAGTAGGGATGGTGGTGAGCGTTTCTGTTGTTTTGCTTTCTCCATCTGCTACTTCAAGAGAGAGGAAGGGGGCGGTGCTTGGGGGATAATTTGGATCGATAAGGGCATAGAACTTGCCGTCGCTGTGCTTATACGCTTTCACTCCACAGATGCTGAGGCTGTTGACTGTAGCATTCTTCGTATACTGGTCGTTGAAGCCAGCAATCTCTACAACCACTCTCGCCATCATGCGATTCATGACGAGAGTAAGTTGATTGCTCTTGTTGGTATTGCTTTGCAAACCTCTATACGACATGAAGTCGGCGTCAGCAAGCGATTTTAGGCTGTTGTATTCCGTAGGCTGGTTGATGGTACCATTGAACGAAGCAGGGTAGTAGGCGATGAAATTCATCTCATTGCTTTCCCATTTCAGGAACTTGTTGCCCAGTGGCTGCCATTCCTTGCCGTCATACTTATAAGTCACGGCATCCTGGCCTTCAGCCTGGACGCTAATCTCATCATTTTCATTGAATTTCGCCTGCTCTTCAGCAGTACCCAGCGGATTGCTGCGGGTGAAGCCATCGGCAGATGCTTTACCTACTTGCGCAGTGATGCGCACAGCGTTAGGGTCGCTGTGGAACGCTGAGAGGAGGTCTTCTGACTCGGAGCATGCCGACAGCGCCAGAATGGCGGCTGCGAGCCCCATCATTCGTTTCATTATTTTCATTGTTCTCATATTATTATTGTTTTATTATTTACTTTCGCAAGTGCCATCCTACCGTCCCCAAAGGGGGCGAATGTGAATAACCGCTGGTGGAATGACCGAAGGGAATGGAACCTGCGGATAGCTGACCCCCTCTCTCTCCAATCGTCCCCGAAGGGGGCGAACAGGAGCAAGACTGGATGAGGTTCGCCCCCTTTGGGGACGCTTTCTCCCTACTATTGGTTGTCCGCAGGTTCCATGACCTTCGGTCATTCCACCAGCGGTTATTGAAAGTTGGCCCCCTTCGGGGACCGGAGGTTACTTGCGAAACTTGAGTTATCTATTTAATTCGATTTCTTTCCTTTAATCGGTTTCTTTCTTTTCACCGTCACCATTTCCTTTGCCCCATGGAGCAACAGAGAAGGATACAGGCTGCACCTTGTCGTCTCCGGCTGTCAGCTTGAGTGTATAGGCGGTGGTAGGGACCAGCGTCAATTCCTTATTATATGTCCACTCATAGAGCTTGCCATCCACCTTGAAGCTGACAGTAAACTTTCCGCTTGCGATGGTTTGCGGAATCAGAATCGCTTCGTAGTTGGCAGAAGCCTTAGTGATGGTTCCCTCTGTTTTACTGTAAGGCGTTGTGCCAGTACAGAATGGAGAGACAGGTGTTGGATTACCGGAAATATTATCAAATTCAAAACCGAATTCGGTATTTTCAGGTTTAATATGGAATAACGCCTCAACCTTCGAACCGTTAATCTTCACATCCGTAATCATCTTATCTACATTCTCTGCAAACTCATATTCATCGCCCAATTCGATGGTGAGCTTGATTTTGCTCATTGTATGCTTAAAGTCCACGTTGATACCATTTGTACTTGGGACTACTTTGGTTACTGGCATGGTCAACAGGTCTGCCTTCTTCACTCCTTCGGCTGAAGTTTGGTCGGTAGGAATTTTGTCGAAGTTAACATTTGATAAGGCTGCAATAGCAACCTTGTCATTCATGTTAGCCCAAAGCATGGTGACATCTTTCTTTGTTCCGTCCTTAAGGTACGATTCGAGATCATAAGTTTTCCAATCTGTACCATTCCCTTCAGCCCAAACATTATAATTATATTTATCATTTTTACTATCACTATGTTGAACTGTCAGCCCAAAACCTTCTGGCTGTTCTGTATTGGAATATCCCGCACGGGTTGTTGGCTCATCCACGCTAACGTTGAGCTTGATGGGAGTATCTGCCAGGTAGTCCTGGCTGAATTCACTGTTTGAGTCTGAGCAGCTGCCCAGCATCATGCTTATTGCTGCGAGAGCAATCATGTAAAGTTTTGTTCTCATATTCTTTAATTATTTAAATTTTAGACTTTTTATTTCATGGGTACAAATA
>OBAD01000251.1_pt1 | contig 16031 bp, 11 predicted proteins | sample 1494861 | NCBI WGS metagenome assembly OBAD01 (sample SAMEA3360681, study PRJEB22359) | human gut metagenome | biome: ENVO:urban biome; feature: ENVO:human-associated habitat; material: ENVO:feces | place: Bangladesh | collected 2011
AAGTTCATATTCAACAATATACTTTCCTGTCTGCCAGTTGGCATCAAGCAGTTCTGTATTGACCGCCGTAATAGCTTTGGCTTTTGATTCACTCCATATCGCGGTTATGTTGTCTATCAACTTCTGATAGGCAGCATCATTTATGTTTGTCAACTTATTTTGTACCATATGCTATATCTACACGTTCGTTTTTTAATCATCCGCTTGAACTCTATACGAAAAGTATTGAGGTTCCATTTTCAACTCATTCTTTAGTTTGTCAGCCATCTGCTTGTTCATGGTAGGCAAAAAAGAGAAATAATTGATTATTGCGGACTGAATTCCTTGAATGCAAGCTTTGTTTTTAACCCAGTTTTGTGGTATGAATGTCTTATTGGCTTGTAAGCAATTTTGGGACTCTGATGCGATTGCATTGTTTAGACAATTGACAGATATTGCAATAATCGTATCTATAAGATTATTTGCCTGGGCAAGTCGCAAAGACTCCGCAGGAGAAGGTACACTCATTTGATTGTTGATTGTTGCATTTTGCAAAGACCGCAGAAATAGCGAACAACAAATGATATGGAGCATAAGCCTTCATCGTAAGAAGTATTTCGTCAAGTGCCAAAGGATTGTCAACAGTCCATGAATCCATAATTTTGTTCATCCAAAAATTCAATGCATAAATGTCTTCCGGATGATATTCGTTTTTGAACAAAGTGGAGAAATATTTGTCAAAAATCTTCGTTTCACCATATGACAGGTTTGGACGTTGCATATACCACGCCATAAGTTCCTTACCCAAATTAGACAGTTCCACAGTATAAGCCTTGTCCTTGTTGGCTGGCACTTGTTCACCTCTCTTGGTAGCAAAGAATCCGTTAGGATATGTTTGTTCATAAGCTTTCTTCAACTTCAGCACTTGTTTGCTATTGCTTCGCAAGTCTCTTGCCTTAACGGCACTCTGTGTATTCGTATTAATACTTATAGAATCAGCACGGTCACGTTGTGGAATTTCGTAAAAGCGAAACAAGACATAGGCGTCATCGCGTTTTTTTACATTCTCGCTGCAACTTAAAATGGTGTTTAATGACTGACAGCCATTAACGACATTCAATCCATAGAACTTGAACTGACCATTTTTAAGGTCTTCCATCTTATTACAAATGGCAGTAATACCATTATGAAAAAAGAAGAAATCTCGACACTTGTTAGGATCATTGATTGTTCTCTTGATTTTCTTGTTTACAGTATTGTTGATGCCTAAACTTTGTCTTACATTTTTTTGAAACAGAGAACCATCTTTAATGCCTGGAATTTTGATACATTCCTTTAGCGGCATAGCAGCCACAAGAACTTTTGTGGAACTAAGATCTGTCATGAGATATTTACCCTCTTCTAACGATACAGTATGGTTAAGTATTGGATTTGTTTGCTCTAATACCCTGTTGTAAGCATCCAATAATCCCTGTCTATCAATAACGGCAAATTGGGCATTTATATCGGAGTTGTCTTCTTCTGTCAGTTTTGTTTGAAATGCCTCAATATCTTTTTGCGCATCTACGGAAAAAGTAGATGTTGTTATCAATTCAAAACACAGACAATATGAATCGTCATTTAATGCTTCGGAAATCTCTGCTATTTTCTTTTTCAGTTTCTCATTCGCATTTTCTTGTAACTTAGCAAGATTGCTAAACTGACTCCAAGAGGAAATAACTTCTCTTACAGGTTCTGCATTAACAGTTTCGCCAAGATAATACTTACCTTGAACGATATATATTTTTTGCTCATCTTCATCAATGTAAACAGCATCTATCTGCTTGTCATTGGCTCCATCAGTTACCGCATCCTTTGTCTGGCATTGGTCCAACAAATGAATATTGCGCATATACCATGCAACAAACCTTTGCCCATCATTAGGATAGTTCTGTTGATAATAATCTTGCGAAATTTCTTTTTTTATAATATCAAGTATACTTTCCATAATTACATTCTCGTTTATTACTAATCCTCTATATTCACCTCGATCCCCAAGATACGCTGTATCTCTGCCAATGTCTTATCAATTTCATGATCAAGAGCCTTGCGCTTCTTGAAATAGTCGGCAAGCAGTTCGGCAGGAGGCAAGATTTCTTCATCCTCTTTCGGGAACTTGCACAAGTCGAAGTTGCAATCGGTGGCGATAAGGTCTTCAACCGAATAGCAACGAGATTTCTCGTCACCATCAGCAATAATAATCTCCTTACGGTCGTTCCACCACTCACGGATTGGGTCGCAATGTTCCGACTTCATGGACTTTGTCTTGGAGAAATGCTTGTATCCCTCTGGCATATCCAAACGATAAAACCACGTTTCCTTTGTAGAATAACCTTCTGGAGCACCATCCGCTCTGGTATTGTCGAAGAACAAAATGTTTGTGGCTATCGAAGTGTAAGGTGCAAAGATACTGCCAGGCAAACGGATAATGGTATGCAAGTTGAAATCTCTGAGCAGCTTGGTCTTGATGGCTATCTTTGTGTTGTCCGCTCCAAACAGGAAACCGTCTGGGACAATGACCGCTGCACGACCATTCCTCTTCAGTCGGTACATGATGAGAACCATGAACAAGTCAGCGGTCTCGCTACTGCGCATATCAGAAGGGAAGTGTGACTTGACATCCGACTTTTCGTTTCCACCGTATGGTGGATTCATCAACACAACATCAAACTTGTCTTCGTCTGTATAGTTGAGTACATCTTTTGTAAGCGAGTTGTCGTGATATACCAATGGCGTGTCAATACCATGCAGCAACAGGTTTGTCACACATAGCATATACGGGAATTGTTTCTTTTCTATGCCAAATACAGACTGATTGTACTCTTTGCGGTCTTCAGCAGTCTTTACCTTCTTGTCCAATTCACCCAACCAGCTTGTGATGAAACCTCCTGTACCACAAGCGAAGTCTGCCATTTTTTCGCCAATCTGCGGATTGACTATCTCTGCCATAAACTCGGTCAAGGCTCTTGGGGTGTAGAACTCACCAGAGGAACCAGCCGATTGCATTTCTTTAAGGATAGTCTCGTATATCTCTCCGAAAGCATGACTCTCTTCATAGTCACCAAGGTTCAAACCGTCAATTACATTCAGCACTTGACGAAGTTGAACTCCATCTTTCATATATTGGTTGGCATCCTCAAATGTGGTCTTTACAATCGCCTGACGGATAGGGGTAGTTGGTGTTACCTCTATGTTTTTGAGTTTCACAAACAATGTGTTGTTGACAAATGAAAGCAGTTCATCACCAGTCAAGGCATTACCGCTTCCATCGTCATGCGCCCAGTTGCGCCAACGGCATTCTTCTGGAATAATAGACTTGTAATCATCATCGTCCAACTCCCAATCATTCTCTTTCTCGTCATAGACTTTCAAGAACAGCATCCACGCCATTTGTTCTATGCGTTGCGCATCACCGTTGATACCGGCATCATTGCGCATTATATTGCGTACTCGTTTTACGAAATTTGATAAGCTCATATTTTGTTTCACCTTGTGCATCTTTTCTCACCACGACATAGTTCAAGCAAGCTTGGCTCTGTTCGTTTGGTTTTTCGAAAAGATTCTATTTTATGCTATATTATATATGTATTGTTTCAGTTCCTTTACGGCATCAAGATAGCCTTGTTTGCCACCAAAGAACTTCACGATGTTTGCCTTTGAACCCAATTTGCGGAAAGGGTCATTTTCCAGCACAGTAAGGCTTTCCAATTCAGACACACCTTCCTTGGTGTACTTATCCAACAAGGCTTCAAGCACAAGTCGTGCCTGTTCACCATACTTGCTGAATATGTCTCGTTTCTTCACTTGTTCGGCACGTTCGTGTCGTGTAAGTGTTTTCTTGCCGTAGGCTATATGGCAGATAAAATCGAAATCATCAACATCGTCCATGTCTTGGTCGTGCTTCAATGCTGCAAGATCAATACCACTGTCTTTAAGCATTTCAGCAATATCTGACTTTTTCTTGGTTTCTTGCCACTTGGAAGTGAACGTATCTATCGTAGCGTATGTATCTATGATACTTTTCTTTGTATAGTCGGTAATACTTTCCGTGCGAAGCAACTTACCGTTTGTGTCATAGACAGAAACGACCTTGTTAATGACCATAACTTGACAACCATCCTTGGCAACAATCGGCTTCGGGCGTGGCTCAGGATCGGGTTCTTTCACGCCTATAGGCTCGTCATCTTCAGGAAGTACATATGGCTTAGGCTCTTTCTGCTTGGGCGGATAGTTCGGGTCTATTTCAATCGGTCCGTCCCAATCTGGGTCTGCAAACAATCGTGTCACGTTGCGGAAGTCCATAACAGTGAAGTATGTCTTTCCTTCTTTCTCACGAAGACGAGTGCCACGACCAATAATCTGCTTGAACTCTGTCATAGAACCGATTTGTTGGTCAAGCACAATCAGTTTTGTCATTTTGCAATCAACACCAGTTGAAAGCAACTTACTTGTAGTTGCTATGACAGGATATTTCTCGGCAACAGAAATGAAATAATCCAACTTGCCTTTTCCGTATTCGTCACTACCAGTTATACGAGCCACATAATCGGGATTTTTCTTGCACATATCAGCATTGGCATTAGCCAAAGCCATACGCATACGTTCCGCATGAGTTTCATCAGCACAGAACACAATGGTCTTAGCCATGCGATCTGTACTTTTCAAATAGTTAGTTATCTCTTGCGCAACTTCCCTTATACGGTCTTCTATAACAATGTTATAATCATAGTCGCTATTGTTATAAATGCGATCTTCTATCTCGTTGCCGTTTATATCCTTTTGGCCCTTTGTCGGTCTCCACTCATCACCAATGTTGGTTGTGATGTTTATAACCTTGAAAGGAGCAAGGAAACCGTCCTCAATTCCATTTTTAAGACTATATGTATATATAGGCTCACCAAAGTAGCCAATACTTGACTGGTATTTTGTTTCTTTAGGTGTAGCAGTCATACCTATATGAGTAGCCGAAGAAAAGTATTCCAAAATGTTTCGCCAGTTGCTATCATCCTTTGCGCTACCTCTATGACACTCATCAACGATAACAAGGTCAAAATAGTCTGGATTAGGAAACAACTCCTTATAGTTTTTTGCATCATTCTGTCCAATCAACTGTTGATAGAGTGCAAAGAATACTTGATAAGACCCCAATTCTTCCAAGTGGTTCTTATCTTTTGAGTAGTCTATCTTGTGCGTTACCTTTTCTAATGGTTTGAAATCCTGCTGTATGGATTGGTCAACCAATATGTTGCGGTCTGCAAGATACAACACTTTCTTCTTCAAACCACTTTTAAGTAAACGCCATACAATCTGAAATGCAGTATATGTTTTGCCGGTGCCAGTTGCCATGACAAGGAGCACACGGTTTTGTCCTTTAGCAATGGCACCAACTGTGCGGTTTACTGCATTGCGCTGATAATACCGTGGCGGAAATATATTCTGACCAGTGCAGAAAGGCTGCTCAATGACAGACAACTCTTGCTCATTAAGTCCGTTTCCATCGTTAGACTCATTTTTATATTTTTCAATAAGTTCTTCTTTTGTTGGAAATTCGTCCATGGCAAAAGTGCGTTCCTTGCCTGTCAAGAAGTCATGTTCGGCAAAACCTTCACCATTTGAACTGTATGCAAACTTCACATCAAGCATTTGGGCATAGGTCATGGCTTGTTGCAAACCATGAGAAACGGAATGATTGGCATCCTTTGCTTCTACAATAGCAATGGGTGTTGCCTTATTTGCATAAAGTACATAGTCGGCAAACTTCGGTTTCTCTCTATGCACAAAATTACCATGAAGGCTAATTTTACCGTCAGTAAATTTAACCTTCTGTTCCATGAATATACTATCCTTTGACCATCCCTTGCTTGTGATGGCTTCGTTGATATAGCGGAACTTGATGTCCTCTTCTGTTAAATCTTTGCTTATGCCCATATTCAAATAATATTTTATTATCAGAAGTTCTACAACATTCTTGCCAAGACAAAAACTACGAGTTCATTACACTCTTTCGTTCTCGTCCGTAATCAAATCCTTGAGGTCAACTTCTAAAATCTTTGAGATTTCAAGAAGCGTTTCTAAATCGGGTTGGTATTTATTCCGAGCATAGCAATTGACCGTGCTAAAGCTCTTACCTAACTGTTTTGCCAGCCAAGTTTGTGAAATTCCCTTGCTATCTAAGACATCTTTTATCTTGTTTAGTTTCATAAATTCACCGAATTTTGCTGCAAATATACATTAAATTTTGCGATAATCATTATAAGTCAAGTCATTCCAACATAACAATTGTTATTTCGTGTAGTTATTGTACCTATGCAGCAGAGAAGAGTTGTTTGACAGCAAACGTATGCATATTTCAGAAATTGATATTATTGCCAAATCATTACCTCTATTGAGATAAAAGACTCATAAATAGCTCATTTTAAGCTATTCTGTAGATTTTAGCAAAATTCTTGTGTAAAAAGCCACTTATTTGCCCATATTACCATGTTTTCCAAGTAAATTATACTTCCTTATACAGGATATTGCGTATTTTTGTAGTCTAAACTAAGTAGGTGTTCAAAATTATTTTACATTGAAAGTGCATTATCGGGACGCAGACTTCCCCTTCGGGTGAGGGTTTCTCAAACAACTTAAAGATCCCCGAAACGGTCTCGTTTTTGATGCCAATTTTGGACGTCCTTCCTTTTAAGGGCGGTTCTTATAATTCTGAAATAAAACAACTAACATTGCACAAATTTGTTGATATACAATTGCAATATTAGCCACATAACCTTAACTTTGTCCTTACAATTTCATTAACAACCATATAAAGAGATATACAAGATGGCAAAGAGTAAAAAAGAATTTACGTTCCTTACCATTGCACTCTTTTGCAGTTCTTTGGCTCATGCACAACAGCAAACTCCAACTGAACAAAAGGATACCATTGAAAACAGGAACACTATTATAAAGATGGCGGACAGCCACTCCTCAAGGGGAGGAGTAAACAACGCCCTTGATGTACTGAGCGGCCAAGCTGCCGGTGTCAACGTTACCTCCAACGGACTTGACCGAATGGCCATGCTCAACAGTGTGCGTGTGCGTGGCACCACCTCTATCATCGGAGGCAACGACCCATTGGTGCTGATTGATGGCGTCACTTCCGACGTACTTACACTTTCAACCATCTATCCTGCCGACATCGAGAGCTTCAAAATTTTGAAGAATGCCGCCGAAACTGCCATGTACGGCTCACGCGGTGCGTCGGGTGTAATAGAGGTAAAAACCAAAAAGGGAACTGGCCGAGGGTTCCAAATATCGTATGAGGGGAACATCGGATTCGAGCAGATGTACAAACATCTCGACATGCTCAACGCCGAAGAATATGTAGCCACGGCAAAGGCTTTGGGCATATATTGCAACGATGGAGGCTTCAACACCGATAATTACAAGGTGATAACACGCACAGGCATGGTCAACAACCATTACCTTGCATTCAGCGGCGGAACGCCACAGTCAAACTATCGTGCGTCTTTCGGGGTGATGGACCACAACACCATCATCAAGAGAATGGGCTATAATGTTTTTGTTGCCAAAGTTGACGTAACACAGAAAGCCTTCAACGACAAACTCACGGGAGACTTCGGGGTGTTCGGTTCGTCATTTAAGAACCATGACATCTTTGACACCCAGATGCTGTTTTATTCTGCAGCTTGCCAAAATCCGACATTCCCGGCTGGAACTGACAAGAATGGTAACTGGGTGAAGAACGAGTCTGCCACCCACATCAACCCTCCAGGCATATTGCTTGATGAGAAGAATGACTCTAAGGATTTGAACTTTGACGCACACATAAAACTAAGCTACGACTTCAATCCTAACTGGCGCATTTCCACATTCGCATCATACCTTTATGGTTCTACCGAAAACGGCATGTTCTGTCCCACATGGGTATGGGCGCAAGGCAACGTATATCGTGGCGAGTTTAAGAAAGAGGAATGGCTCGGCAATGTGGCTCTCAGTTTCAAAAAGCAATTCGGCATACACAAAATCTCGGCAGAGGCGAGCAGTGAATATCGTAAGCTAACAAAAACAGCCTTTTGGGTCTACGCCAAAGGCATTCCAACAAACGATTTCGGTTATAACAATCTGGGAGCTACCGCAGCCCGCCCTTATGGTGGCACAGAAAGCACCTACGAAGACCAATCCCTGGCATCTGTAATGGGAAGCGTCACATACACCTTGCTCGACCGTTACACAGTATCTGCCAATGCACGTGGTGACGGCTCTTCAATGGTTGGCGACAACAACACATGGGGGTTCTTCCCGTCCGTGTCATTCACTTGGGACATGAAAAAGGAAGCCTTCCTTGCCAATATAAAACCGCTGTCGATGCTCAAGCTCCGTACAGGGTTTGGACAGGCAGGCAACCTTGGAGGCATCTCAGCCTATACAACGATGAACACCGTGAGACAGAATGGCATTGTACCTGTCAACAGCTCGCCTACGGTGACGCTCGGAATGGTGAGAAACAACAATCCCGACTTGAAGTGGGAAACCAAAAAGACCTTCAACATCGGCGCCGACATCGGACTTTTTGCCAATCGCCTTATGCTCACGGCTGAGTACTACTATTCAAAAACCTCCGACATGCTCTATGCCTACGAGGTTCCCGTTCCGCCATTCGCCTTCAACACATTGCTGGCAAACATCGGCTCTATGTCCAACCGAGGATTTGAGTTTGGCTTGTCCGTACAGCCTATAAGCAAGAAAGACATGGAGTTGAACATAAACATGAACCTGTCCTTCCAAAGCAACAAACTCATATCACTAAGCGGAGACTATAAAGGAATGAGCATGACGGCGGCAAACATAACCGCCATCGGTTCACTGGACGGGGCTGGGCAGAACGGCGGCGACAACAATGTTGTCTATCAAATTGTAGGACAGCCTCTTGGCGTGTTTTACCTTCCACACTGCAAGGGACTCGTCAAAAACGAGAACGGCAGCTACTCTTACGACATAGAGGATATTGACCACAACGGCAAAGTGGACTTGAGCGATGGCGGCGACAGATACATTGCCGGACAAGCCACACCCAAGGTAACTCTTGGTTCTAACATCAGCTTCAGATATAAGGACTTCTATATAGCCCTGCAAATGAATGGTGCTTTCGGCCACAAAATATTCAACGGAACGGGGTTGGCTTACACCAGCATGGCATGTTTCCCTGACTACAATGTGCTGAAAGACGCTCCACAGAAGAACATCACCGACCAAAGAGTATCTGACTATTGGCTTGAAAAAGGCAACTATCTGAACTTCGAGCATCTGACAATAGGCTACAACATACCATTAAAGAGCATGGTCATTCGCTCATTGCGTGTGTCGTGCAACATCAGCAATCTTGGAACAATTACAGGCTACAAAGGGCTGACTCCAATGATAAACAGCTATGTGGTGAACAGCACAATGGGTATTGACGACAAGCGCAACTATCCTTTGTACCGTACTTATTCATTGGGATTGAGTGTACAATTTTAAGAAATGAAGAATATGAAAAGATACATCAACTACATATTCATAGTGTCGGTAACGCTATGCTTCTTCAGTTGCTTGGACGAAAATCCCAAGGACCAACTTGACCAAGAGGCCATCTACAATAATGCTGACAACATATACAAAAACGCCGTGGCTTCACTATACAACCATATTGGCAGCAACCAAGAGTCTGAAGGGCTTCAAGGCACCTGCCGCGGCATATATGATTACAACACGCTTACAACCGACGAGGCGATGAACCCAATACGTGGCGGCGACTGGTATGACGGCGGCCTGTGGGAGAATATGTATCAGCACAAGTGGAGCGCCAACGATGTCTATTTATATAATGTGTGGAAATATCTGTTCAAGGTGATTGTGTTATCCAACCAGTCGCTCTCGGTTATTGACAGCCACAAGAGTCAGCTCACAGCAGAGCAAACGAGAAGCTTCACTGCAGAGGTGAGGGCGGTACGTGCCTTGTTCTACTACTATGCAATGGACATGTTCGGACGGGTGCCTATTGTGACATCATACGATGTAGAACTGAAACAAGTGGTGCAAAGCGAAAGAAGCGAGGTATTCAAGTTTATCATTGACGAATTGCAAGATGTGGCTCCACTGCTTGCCGACAAGCATTCCAACAAGGAGGGCAACTATTACGGACGCATCACGCGCCCTGTCGTCAACTTTCTTCTTGCAAAGCTTGCCCTTAATGCGGAGATTTACACCGATGACAACTGGACTGACGGCAAACAATTAGAAGGCAAGAACATCTACTTCACTGTCAATGGTGAAAAGAAGAACGCTTGGGAAACCTGCATCTGGTATTGCGAACAACTAAAACAAGAAGGCTATGAACTGGAAAGTGACTATGCCTCAAACTTCGCCGTGCACAATGAAAACTCCAAAGAGAACATCTTCACCATTCCACTGGACAAGAACCTCTACCTCAACGAATATCATTATCTGTTCCGCTCACGTCACTACAAGCATGGCGGAGCTTATGGCGGTTCATCTGAGAACGGCACAAGTGCAACAGTTTCTACCGTCAAAGCGTTCGGTTACGGCACAAACCATGTTGACAACAGATTTCATATCAATTTCTACGCAGACACGGTGTTCGTTGACAACAAAAAGATATATCTGGACAACGGAAAGCCTTTGGTGTACATGCCGCTGGAGCTGAAACTAAACCTCAGTTACAGCCCATATAAACAAACGGCTGGTGCACGTGTCGGAAAATACGAAGTGGACAGAACCGCCTATTCAGATGGCAGACAGGTTGACAACGACATTGTGCTTTTCAGATATGCCGACGCCTTGTTGATGGAAGCCGAGGCGAAAATACGCAATAACGAGGATGGTGCAGCAGAGCTTAATGCCGTAAGAGATAGAGTTGGTATGCCTCACGTCGAAGCCAATTTGGACAACATTCTCAAAGAGCGACTCTTAGAATTGGTATGGGAAGGCTGGAGACGTCAAGACCTCATTCGATTTAGCAAATACACAAAAGCATACGACCAGCGCACCCCTATTGACAATGAGCACACTGGCTTTACTACCGTATTCCCTATTCCGCAGAAATGTTTGGACTTGAACAAGAAACTCAAACAAAACTCCGGCTATGAGTAAGTAGCCAGCTTTTCACGCCAAGTTAGACGGCACCTCAGCCCTGCAAACCGAAAAAAATATTTTTTCCTGACTTCGTCAATGCGTCACCCAAATCGATTATAGCGGACTGACAAGGTAGAATATGTCTTATCCTACATTGGGAGCAACGAACCTTGTTCTTTGCTTTAAGGGCTGTTCGCCCTTGTGCCGCTTACCGCGGGATACATAAGAACATAAGCTACATAAGTAACATAAGGCTGACGCCGTGTTTTTTACATAAGCTTAGGCAGGGCTTTCCGCCCAGCCTGTAAGATACATAAGGGCTGACGCCTGATAAAGAGAACGCTTTAATTGTGTTCCATTATGTTATCACGACAAACTACATTAGAGCCAACGACACGGCGCCAGCCTTATGTTACTTATGTAGCTTATGTACTTATGTATCCCGTGGTAAGCGGTACAAGGGCGAACAACCCTTAAAAGAGCAAAACAAGGTTCGCTTCTTTGCTTGCATCACCCTGCGCCACCCAATTTAATTACGTAACTCGTTGATTTTCAATACGCACTATATAATGACGCAAAAAAGTGATGAAGTCAGGAGCCCTGCAAACCGAAAAAAAATATTTTTTCGCTTTGCAGGGCATTCGGTTTGCACTAACTTTGCACCAAAAGTGGCTAAGCGCCACATTACAAACTATCATGTTGAAAAGAATTAAGAGGAATTGGTATGTGCCCAAGGGGCAAGAACCTACAGATTTCGACAAACGCATACTGAGCTACCAAAATCGCGGTGAACTCGTACCTACGCGCAAACTTATAAAAACGCCTGAACAAATAGAAGGCATAAAGCGCTCTTGCGAAGTGAACACTGGCGTGCTTGACCTGGTTGAAAAAGAAATTCATGCAGGCATGAGCACTGAGGACATTGACAAGCTGGTGTACGACTACACCGTGGCTCATGGCGCTATACCCGCACCACTCAACTACGAGGGCTTTCCAAAAAGCGTGTGTACAAGCATCAACGAGGTGGTTTGCCACGGCATTCCGTCTGAATTTGAGGTACTTGAAGAGGGCGACATCATCAATGTTGACGTGAGTACAATTCTTGACGGCTACTACAGTGACGCCTCGCGCATGTTTATCATTGGCAAGACTTCGCCCGAAAAGGAGAAGTTGGTGCGCGTAACAAAGGAATGCCTTGAAATTGGTGCCGAAGCTGCAAAACCATGGGGCTTTGTGGGAGACATTGGCAAGGCTATTGAGAAACATGCCAAAAAGAATGGCTTCAGTGTGGTAAGAGACCTGTGCGGCCACGGCGTGGGTTTGGAATTTCACGAGGACCCCGAGGTTGACCATTACAACACACACCACAATGGCATGTTGCTCGTACCGGGCATGGTGTTTACCATTGAACCCATGATCAACATGGGCGATTGGCACGTGTTTATCGATGAAGAAGATGGCTGGACGGTCGTGACGGAGGACGAACTGCCCTCTGCACAATGGGAACACACCTTCTTGATGACCGAACACGGATTGGAGGTTCTGACTTACTAATTTAGTTGACGCGTACAAGTTGGCTGGCGTGAAAGCTATTATGCTTTATGTCGCATGAAAGCCCTTATAATTGGCACAAACAAAGTTATGGCGAAATGAGCACAACACCCTTTTTGCCATAAACAGGGCAACTAAACCACCCTACGCTTCAACACAATTGCAGGATTTTTGCAGATTACATCAATCCCGATTACATCACACAACATATTACGAATACAAAACGAATGACTACAATACTTGCTATAGAATCGAGTTGCGACGACACTTCAGCGGCAGTCATGCGCGACGGCTTTCTGCTAAGCAATGTCACAGCAAGTCAAGCTGTGCACAAGGCATACGGTGGCGTGGTGCCCGAACTGGCCTCTCGCGCACACCAGCAAAACATCGTGCCCGTTGTTGACCAAGCGCTGAAACAAGCCGGTGTCGACAAAGAGGAATTGTCGGCTGTGGCTGTAACACTTGGCCCAGGCCTGATGGGGTCGCTGCTTGTGGGCGTATCGTTTGCCAAAGGACTTGCTACCGCACTCGGTGTACCTTTGATTGAAGCCAACCACCTGCAAGGCCACATCTTGGCTCATTTTATCCAAACGAAAGACGATGTGCACGAAGTACCTCCCTACCCCTTCCTATGTTTATTGGTCAGCGGCGGCAACTCGCAAATAGTCAAAGTTAATGCTTACAACAAACTCGAAATATTAGGACAGACCATTGACGATGCTGCGGGCGAAGCAATGGATAAATGCTCCAAGGTGATGGGATTTGGCTATCCTGGCGGACCTATCATTGACAAACTCGCACGTCAGGGCAATCCCGACGCCTACAAATTTGCCAAGCCGCACATACCCGGACTTGACTATAGTTTTTCGGGACTGAAAACATCTTTTCTGTATTTCCTGCGCGACCAGATTAAGGAAGACCCCGACTTTATTGAACATCATAAAGAGGATTTGGCAGCCTCGCTTGAACGCACCATCGTTGACATATTGATGAAGAAGTTGGATCTGGCGGTCAAACAAACCGGCATTAACCATGTAGCCCTGTCGGGTGGTGTATCGGCCAACACAGGACTGCGCAACGCCTTCAAACAACGTGCCGAGGAAAAAGGATGGCATATTTACATACCGCGCTTTTCATACACAACGGACAACGCTGCCATGATTGCCATCACAGGCCATTACAAATATCAGGACAAAGACTTCTGCCCGATTGACAAACCGGCCTACTCACGCACCACGCTTTAAGCTACGCTGTCACACGTACATTATATATATAATATATCATACGAAATTATAACTTAGAGGTGGCTTAACACACAACAAAACGGCCACCCGCTAAAAAGACATACAATGGATTTAGACCTCAAACTTGTAAGCAAGGAAATCAACGAAATTATGTGGCGTGAGTGCAAGACTCTTGCCACAGCCGAAAGCTGCACCGCCGGCCGCATTGCCAGCGTTATTACAGCAGTGCCGGGCAGTTCAAACTACTACAAAGGTGGCTTGGTATGCTATGCTGACGAAGTAAAAGAGAACATTCTGGGCGTTGACGCCAAAGTGATTGAAGAGCAAACTCCCGTATGCGAGGAGGTTGTACGCCAAATGGTCATCGGCGCCAACAAGCTGTTTAACACTGACTATGCCGTAGCCATTAGCGGCTATGCAGGTCCTGGCGGCCCCGATGGCGGCAAAGCTGGCGTCATTGTTGGCACAATCTGGATTGCAGTAGGCAATGCCGACCACATTGAAACGCGCATGATCGAAGAAGACAACGGCCGCGACAAGAACTTGGCCTCGGCTACAAATGCTGCCATGCACATGTTGCTCGACTATATCAAGGGCGAGGAAAAACCCGAAGATGCTGCCGAGTAAAGAACTGTCGTAAAGGGAACGACGTTCACACTCTATATCATATCACATCAGAGCAGAAAGTTTACAGACTTGCGCCCCCAACAAAATAGAGGCGCACTGCAAACTTTCTGCTCTGTTTTGCTATAACAAGGGCATAACTTGCACAAAAGTCGCCCCCATTAGAGCTTGCGTTTGGTAATAGTGTTTGGTAATAGCGTTTAGAGGTAGCGCTTAGTGATAGCGTTTGTCGCTTGAAGAAACGCAAGCACTAATGGGGGCGACGCGTCTCGCGTCGGGTATTAAGGAAAGGCTCACTGACAGACATGTAATTAATGCTGTCTGTGAGCCTTTGTTTAGTAGTGTATGAGCCTTTTCTTTAATGCCCGACGCGGGACGCGTCGCCCCCATTAGAGTTTGCGTTTGGTGCTTGCGTTTAGTGGTAGCGGGACCTTTTACCATACTACAACAACTTACATACCGAGTATCTTACATCTTACACTAACACGTTGCAACTCGATGATTATCAACGTTTTACTTAGTGTAAGATGTTACCAATTTTACCTACACGCAACCTACACACCCCACATGCTGCCACACGGCACAAGCACGGGAGGAGGATATTACGGCATAGGGGAACAGAAAAGTCTGTTGCTCCGACAGATTTCTCTACGTCCCTGTGGCGTATGATCCACCGCATACGACAAAACCGACTGCGAGGCAGCGAGGTGCGATGTGTAAGATGTATGCAAGGGAGTGTAAGATGCTTTGAACTTATCTTACACTCTTGAAACATCTGTATATCAACTTGTTACGCACAAAAAGTGTAAGATGGCAGTAAAAACACACGCACTCTTTTACATGAGGGATGACGGGGAGGGGACAAATATTTGTGTACAAATTGTACACTTTTTTTGTTGGGTGCAATGCCTTGGTGTTACCTTTGCAGCACTTTACTTTTATATCAAACCAAATTGTATGACTACCATGAAACAAATGCTTAACAGAATGCTGCGCTATGCCGATGCCATTGTGAAACGTGGCGTTGACAAACTGATAGATGCTATCGCGCATAGCGCGGAAACACAAAGTAAAAACACCAAAACACCCCAGCCGCAAAAACGCATGTGCAACGACACTGACTGCACACCGCAAACAACTGGCAGCACCACAAACTGCGGTTTGACAGAACAAGCCATTACCCTTATGGACGAACTGTGCGACATTAGCTATAATGTGCTTGACTGCACGCCCGAAGTGCAACGGCGCGACATGGCGGACAAAGGGGGTGTGCCCGTGAGCAAACTGGTGCGTAACACCATGGTGACCGCGCCATTCAACGGCGCAGAAAGTGATGGAGTCGGGATATTGTGGTGCTCTGTGAGATTTGCCGCTAACGCGGAAAACAGAAGAACAAAAGGACAGAAGAACAAAAGATATAACGTTTGTGTTAGCCGCTTAGCGCGGAAAACATAAGCAACA
>OBAD01000266.1_pt1 | contig 15549 bp, 10 predicted proteins | sample 1494861 | NCBI WGS metagenome assembly OBAD01 (sample SAMEA3360681, study PRJEB22359) | human gut metagenome | biome: ENVO:urban biome; feature: ENVO:human-associated habitat; material: ENVO:feces | place: Bangladesh | collected 2011
GCTTGCGCCGATGGTACTGCAATGCAATGCGGGAGAGTAGGTGGCTGCCTTCTTTTACTTGAGGTCTTCAAGGTCTAACGACTTTGGAGACCTTTTTTTGTATCCTGACGTGAAGACATTATCTTTTTACATTAAAAACATGAGGAACATGTTTTGTATTTTTTCTTGGGTTTTTATTTTTTTTGTTAAAGCCTGTGTCTTTTTGTCTATCAGTTTGTTATATTTCAAAAAATAAGTTGTAAATTTGCCGATGCATACTACATATCTTATTAACGTTTAGACAAAACACTGAAATTTTCTATTAAAAACATCTTTTGAATATGAAGAAATTCTACTCCCTTATTGTGCTTTTGCTGCTCTGTGTCAGTGCGGCTCAGGCTAAGTATACTTATTGGGGTTATGGCGACAAGACCATTTCGTCTGTTAATGGTGCTGCCACTGCTGGCAAGGCTGCCATTTACATTCCTGCTGAGTTGGCGAAATGCTATGTCGGCAAGACTGTTACGGGCGTGCGTTTCGGCCTTGCTGCCAACGTACAGTCGCTCTCTGTTTTTATCACTACCGACCTTAACGGCGCTCCTATAGCCACTAAGGAAGCTGATGTCGCTGTTTCAGGACTTAACAGTGCTGTGAAATTCGATTCACCCTATACCATTACCGGTGAGGGCTTTTATATAGGATACGAATATAAGGGAACGGAGAATGCTTTAGGTTGTTCCAACCTGGCTAACCTTTCAGGTAACGGCAACTGGACAAACTTCGGTGACGGCTGGGTGAACAACGGTGTGAAATCTAATGCACTTAACATTTATGCCCGTATTGAGGGAGAGACACTTCCCGTTGACCTTAGCCTTGTGGACGTTAAGGATATTGCAGTAAAGGAGAACACTCCGTTCAAGATAACAGGTCGTCTGCTTAATCAGAGTGCTTCCAATGTTTCCGCATATCGTATTGGCTACTCTATTGATGGCGGTACAGAGGAATTTGCTGACTTTGAGGATGAAATAAAGATGCGTAGTGAGGGATTTTTCGAGATTCTTCATGACGGCGTTTCTGGCAAGGGCAACCACACTGTTAAGGTACGCCTTGTCAGTGTTGACGGTGAGCCTGACGTATATGACGGTAACAATTCGGCTACCGTATCATTGCTTGGCACTACCGTTTCTGTTGTAAAGCGTGTCCTCATGGAGGAGTTCACTGGTATTAACTGTGGCTGGTGTCCGCGTGGAATTGTCTCAATCGACCAGTGTATTGAGCGTTATCCTGATAACTTCATTGCCATTGCAAAGCACAACTACTATCAGGACACTCCTGAAGCATTGAAGTCGCCGACATACGATTATGATCTTACCGGTACTTGGCCTTATTGTACGGTTGACCGTATCTTTACGTTCGATCCGATCCCTGCAAATTCACTGACAAATGTTAATGCTGCCCTTGAACTTGGAACAGTAGTAGGTCTTGATGCCGTTGCCACTTTCGTACCAGAGAACGACAACCGCGTGAATGTCAAGGCCACCGCACAGTTTACTTTAGCTGACAAGGAAGCCAACTATCGTTTTGCCTTCGCTGTTGTTGAGGATGGCATCACTGGTTACCGCCAGAACAATGCATACGCAGGAGGCAGTAATGGTGAGATGGGTGGCTTTGAGGATAAGGGCAGTTCAGCAAGCGTTACCCTTAACCACGTGGCACGTTCGGGTTACGGCGTTAAGGAGGGTATTGGGAACAGTATTCCGCAGAGCGTGAACGAGTTTAACCCCATTGTTTATTCTACAGTACTCGACCTTCCTTCTACAGTGATCAACCGTGACAACATCAAGGTGGTGGCTTTCATCATCAACAAGAAGAAGGGCACCATTGAGAATGCCGTGCAGGTGAAGGTGACTGAGCAGGGTGAGACTGCCATTGCCGACGTTAACGCAACACAGACACCTGATATCGCGGTAGTCGGCGGTGCAGTATTGGCAGACGGCTTTGACGGTAAGCTCAGCGTTTACACCATCGATGGCAAGCAGATTGCCAACGAGAATCTCTCACGCGGCGTGTATGTTGTACGCGGAACAGGTGCAGAGAAGACATTCGTAAAGAAAATCGTGTTGATGTAAACAAACTATTAATAAAGAACTAACATATAAAGAAAACCAAGAACCATTAATATATGAAGAAAAGACATTTACTTCTGTCAGCTCTGCTATGTGCCGCTCTGACAACCACAGCTCAGACAGCCACCATATCATGGGGCTATTGTAACCAAAACGCCAATCCTGAAAACTCTTTTGGTAATGCCACTACTGCAAAGGGAGCCATCTATATCCCTGCTGAGATAGCCAAGATGTATCAGGGAGCGACGGTGTCAGGTGTACGTATAGGTTTAGGTTGTGGTTCAACAAACGTGAAGATTTTCGTAACAGAAGACCTTAACGGTGCCCCCATCCTCGAAGAAACTAAAGCAGAATGTTTGAAAGGTTTGACAAGCATCTCCTTCACCCAGGGCACATACACCATCACTGACAAGGGATTCTATATAGGATATAGCGCTACAAGTAAGACAGACGAGTCGCCTATCGGTATTTCCAACTTATATGACGAGAATGCATGTTGGGCAGACCTTGGTGACGGATGGAAGAATTATGCTGCAGACCCTGACTATAAGTCGTCCGCTCTCAGTATCTTCGCACGTATCAAGGGCGACAACCTTCCCAAGGACTTTGCTTTGCTGGACGTGAATGACGTGACCCAGAAGAAGGACACTCCCTTCACCATCAGCGGTACGCTTATGAGCCGTTCGCCAAAGATGGGTCGCGTATTCCGCATTGCGTATAGCATCGACGGTGGCGAGGAGACTATCGCTGAAGTAAACAAGAAGATAGGTCCGGGTATTTCCAGCTATTTTGAGATAGAGCACCCGGGACTCTCTGAGGGAGGCATGCACGCCTTGAACTGCCGCATTCTCTCTATTGACGGCGCGGACGATCCGTACGAGCCCAACAATACAGCATCTGGCAATATCGGTATCGTAGGTCGCTTCCCTAAATACCGTATGGTAGTGGAAGAGGGCACAGGTACATGGTGTCAGTATTGTCCGCAAGGTATCTGGGGCTTCGAGAAGATGAATGAGAAATATCCTGACAACTTTGTCGGCATAGCCGTTCACAAGCAGGAGAGTTATTATGGAATATCAGGTCTTGACTGTCCTTCTTACAACTCATTGACGTTCTCTGGTTATCCTATGGCTATTGTCAACCGGAATTCGAAAATGAATGTAACGCCAATACCCTCTGTTCTTGAGTCGGCTTATCAGGCAACAAGCGAAGCTCTCCGTCTTGGTGAGGTGAACGTTAAGTCTGAGCTGGTGAATGGCAACACCATCAACGCTACAGCCACTACAACATTCGTGACCGACCTCAACGATGCAGACTATAGCATCTCTTTCGTTCTCACTGAGGATAATGTCAGCGGTTATTATCAGTCAAACGGATGTAAGGGCATGCCTTATGAAAATGTTGGTCCTTTCTCAACAGAGGGAAGGACAGTAGTCATTGACATGCAGCACGTGGCACGTGAAATCTTCGGCTTCCGTGGCTTGGAGAACAGCGTTCCCACAACTGTGAAGGCTGAAGAGCCCGTGACATTCACAAAGACTCTCACTGTTCCTTCTTCAGTACGCGACGTGAAGAACCTTAACGTCATCGCAATGCTCTTCAACAACCGCACCGGTCTGATTGAGAACGCAGCCCAGGCACGTGTAGGTGAGGCTTCCGTTGAGACAGCCATTGCTGACATCGACGACTCGCTCGTTCCTGAGATTGGCGTTACTGGCGGCAAGGTGGTTTGCACCGGCTTCGATGGCGACATCCGTGTCTATACTGTTGACGGCAAGCAGGTTGCTAATCAGAACTTGGGTCGCGGCATCTACATCGTAAAGGCTTCCAACGGCAAGCAGACCTTCGTGAAGCGCATCGCTCTGTAAGGAGAAAGGTCGTTATGATAACGACATGAATAAACATCGATAGAAAGAATGAAGCGAATATTATCATTACTGGTACTCATGCTGCTGTTTGTATCAGCAGCCGAGGCCAAGTTCACATACCTTAGATATTACGGAGGTACGTTGAACGGATATGGCACTGCGGTAGCCGGTAAGGGTGCCATCTATGTGCCAGCCGAGTTTGCCAAGTGCTATGTCGGCAAGAAGGTAACGGGCGTACGTGTCGGTCTTTCCGCAAACACTGACGAGCTTAGCGTGTTCCTGACACGCAGTCTTGACGAGGCTCCCCTGCTTACCAAGGCTGCTGAATTTGCCAGCAGCGGCAACAACACCGTTAAGTTTGACAGTCCCTACGAGATAACAGGTGAGGCGTTCTATGTGGGATATGAGTTCAAGGGTGAGACAGCTGCCATGTCGGTCGGCGACAGCTATGACACCAACGGCAACTGGACTGACTTAGGATCCGGTTGGGTGAACAATGCCACCAATGCCGTCAGTCCTGATAAAGCTCTTGCCATTGCCTTGCGCGTAGAAGGTGACGTTCTTCCTATGGACGCAGCCCTTACTGGCGTGAATAACGTGGCAGTACGTTCAGGCAATTCCTTCCAGATGACCGGTCGCATACTGAATCTCTCGGCAGAGAAGATTACGAAGGTGCGCGTTGCATACAGCGTGAACGGTGAGGAAGAGAAGTTCGCTGACATCGAACAGACCATCGGTGAGCGCAGCGAGGCAGAGATAACAGTCGACCATGACGCCATTGTCGGCACAGAGCCGGTGTCTTACACTATGCGCCTTGTGTCTGTAAACGGCGAGGCTGACGCTTATGCTGGCAACAACAGCCAGTCTGCATACGTGCTCTTCCCCAATACTGAAGCTGTAAAGCGTGTGGTGATGGAGGAATTCACCGGCATCAAGTGTGGTTATTGTCCGCGTGGTATCGTTGGCATCCGTACATGTCATGAGCGTTTCGGCGACAAGTTCATCGCCATTGCCAAGCATTGTTACAGTGGTACGCCAAGCGAACTGCAGGCATCCACATACAATTATAACATCGGTGGAGGTTTCCCGAAGTGCATCATCGACCGTCGCTACCAGTGCGATCCCGGTCCTACAAAGGCTCCTCCATACGTTTCGGCACAGCTCGGTGCAGGTTGCTCGGCAGGTGTTGACCTTGAGGCGGTATTCCCTGAGGACGGTGACGGATCGCAGATTGACGTTCGTGCTACGGCACAGTTCCTCTCAAGCTACAGCAACTCTCAGTTCCGTTTCGCCTTTGCCATCCTTGAGGACAGCGTCAAGGGCTATACTCAGGCAAACAACTACTATGGTAAGTCTACACAGATGGGTGGTTTCGAGAAGCTTCCTTCTCATGCAGCCATCAATCTCGACCATGTCGCACGTGCCGGTTTCGGTGTGCTGAATGGCATTGAGAACAGTATTCCTGCCAATGTGGATGAGTTCCATACCGTAACTTACGCCACCAAGCTGGACATTCCGACAAATGTGCAGAGCAAGGACTATCTCCGTGTAGTGGTGCTCCTCCTCGACACATCAACGGGACGTATCGACAATGCTGCTGAGGTGGCTTATGTTAAGACCGGTTCGCTTAGCGCCATCCGAGACCTGAAGGCTGATTCGCCTGCTCCCGACGTGGAAATCCGTAACGGTAAGGTGGTTGCCGACGGCTTTGACGGAACCATTCAGGTTTACTCCGTTAACGGTATGCGCCTCGCTAACGACTCGCTCGCCCACGGCATCTACATCGTTCGCCTCACAAACGGCAAGCAGACCTTCGTGAAGCGTATAGCTTACTAATGCGTATAATAAAATCCTAAAGACCATCGCATTGGCGACAAGGTTCTAAGGAATTACAACAACATAGGTGTGTCGGAAACTAAAGTCAATAATTTATGACTTGCGTTTCCGACACACCTTTCTCTTATAATAATTACTGAGCCTCTTATATGTAGGCTCAATAAATAAAAGATAATACAATGGATAATCCGACACTCTTACTTCAGCGCCAGCGCATGCTTCTCGAGATTGAATACAATCATGAGAAGGAGGAATTTCGCAAGCAGACGGAGACAATGGGCGTGGAGCGCAAGGTGCGCCGTGGCGATGCTTGGTTTCCGATAAGCATAGGCAGAAGCTATTATAATTCGCTCAACCAGATGGTGGTGGAGGTGATGCGCCAACCCGGTTCGGACATAGAGCACAATTTCGAAGCAGGTCGCCCCGTGTGCTTCTTCACCATTAAGAACGACATGGGAACGGCAGGGGCGAAGGCTACGAAGGCTGGCAGCAAGCTCCAGTATCTTTCCTTCACCGCTACTGTCAGCTATGCCGAGCAGGACCGTATGGTGGTGGCGCTGCCCGACAGCGGACGAATTGTAGACCTGCAGCGTCAGGATGCTCTCGGCGTTCAGCTCTTCTTCGACGAGACCAGCTACCGTCTTATGTTCGAAGCCCTCGACCGTGTTATCCGAGCACGCAGCGGCAGGCTTGCCGACCTTCGTGACATTTTCTATACCAAGGCGCCAGCCTCCCGCTACACCTTCGACGCCATGCGATTCCCTTGGCTTAACGCCTCTCAGGAGAAAGCCGTCAATGAGGTGCTGTGGGCAAAGGACGTAGCCGTGGTGCATGGTCCTCCTGGAACCGGTAAGACCACTACGCTCGTGGAAGCCATCTTCGAGACCCTGCGACGTGAAAGTCAGGTGCTGGTATGTGCACAGAGCAATATGGCCGTGGACTGGATATCGGAGAAGCTTGTCGACCGTGGCATAAATGTCCTCCGCATCGGCAATCCTACCCGTGTGAACGACAAGATGCTCTCCTTCACATACGAACGGCGCTTCGAGGCTCATCCCGACTATCCCCAGCTCTGGAGTATCCGCAAGGCAATCCGCGAGCTACGTCAGCAACGCAAGCATGCCGACTCATGGCATCAGAAGATGGACCGCCTCAAGAGTAGGGCTACGGAACTGGAACTGCGCATCCGTTCGTCCCTTTTCGGTGAGGCACGTGTCATCGCCTCCACGCTTACTGGAGCTGCCAACCGTGTGCTCGAAGGCGAGAAATACTCCACACTCTTCATTGACGAGGCAGCACAGGCACTTGAGGCGGCGTGCTGGATAGCCATCCGCAAGGCAGGACGTGTGATACTTGCCGGCGACCATTGCCAGTTGCCGCCAACCGTGAAAAGCATTATGGCTTTGAAGGGAGGATTGGGCAAGACGCTCATGGAGCGCATTGTGGAGAACAAGCCTGAGACCGTAACGCTGCTGAAGATGCAGTATCGCATGAACGAGCAGATAATGAAGTTCTCAAGTGAGTGGTTTTATCATGGCATGGTGGAGTCGGCGCCTACGGTCAGTTACCGTGGCATCCTTGATTATGACACACCGATGATGTGGATTGACACCGCCGAATGCGACGGCAAGGAAGAATTTGTGGGTGAGAATTTCGGACGCATCAACCGCGCCGAAGCAGAACTGACACTACAGACCTTGCAGCAATATCTTGAGAAAATCGGCAAGCAGCGTATACTGGAAGAATCGATAGACGTGGGAATCATTTCGCCTTATCGTGCGCAGGTGCAGCTGTTGCGTAAGGAACTCCGCAAGCGCGAGTTCTTCCGTCCTTACCGCCATCTGCTTACCGTCAACACCGTGGACGGCTTTCAAGGTCAGGAACGCGACATTATCCTCATCTCGCTGGTCCGCAGCAATGACGGCGGCGACATCGGATTCCTCCGCGACCTAAGACGTATGAACGTGGCAATAACACGAGCCCGCATGAAGCTCATCATCTTAGGTTCGTCCGAGACAATGACCTCACATCCGTTCTATAAAAAGCTGTATGAGTATGTGGGGCAGTTAAAAGTTGAGAGTTGAGAGTTGAGAATTTAGAGTTGAGAGTTGATACAGTTGAGAGTTGAGAGTTATGATATGTTTTTTAGCTTTATCCCTTGATTAATTTTATATAACATCAAAGGTAATCATAACTCTCAACTCTCAACTGTATCAACTCTCAACTATTTTAGTCCTTATTGTTTCCGAAGATGCGGAGCAGATAGAGGAAGAGGTTGACGAAGTCGAGATAGAGCGAGAGCGAACCGAGGAGCGCCAGCTTCTGCATGCTTTCGCCAGCATCCGGAGCCATACGGCACATCTCCTTAATCTTCTGCGTGTCGTAAGCGGTCAGACCTACGAAGACCAGCACGCCTACGTAGCTGATGATGAGGTCAAGACCAGAGCTTCCTACGAAGATGTTCACCACAGAGGCGATGATAATGCCGATGAGCGCCATGAACAGCAGCTTGCCCATAGAGGTCAGGTCTGTCTTTGTGGTATATCCTACGAGCGCCATCGCACCGAACGTGCCCGCCGTAATAAAGAACGTCTTGGCTATTACCGTGGTGGAGTAAGCGAGGAATATCACTGACAAAGTGGCACCGTTCACCACCGAATAGAGGATGAAGAGCAGGGTGGCTGTGGCAAGCGAGAGACGGTTGATGGCTCCGCTGATAGCCATTACGAGTCCGAATTCAGCGATGATGAGTCCCCAGAACATCACTTTGCTGGAGAATATCATTCCCACCAGAGCTGGCGAAGAAGCCACGCCGTAGGCAGTAATGCCAGTTATGGCGAGTGCCAATGTCATCCATACGAACACCTTACGCATCAGAATGGGGAAGGCATTGGAGAGCGAGAAGTCGCCACCACGGGCGGTGTCGACGTCATACCAGTTTTCTTGTTTCATAGTTGTCTTGTTGTTTTAATTTTTACCAATACAAAATTATCATATATGGTAGTATTGTGCAAACAAGGTGCCATATTTTTACGTATTATTAAATCGGATGCTTTAAAGGTTAACATTTGTAAATAAAGTGCCATTGTGTATAGTAAAATAAGTATATTTGCAGTCAAATGACCGAGAATCTATCAACTTGTAAGGAATCAGAATTTATTAATGTAATCATATGAACGTAAAAGCTCTTATTTTCGCGCTATCTCTGACAGCAACTATGTCAGCAAGCGCACAAGGCACAGCGGGCATCGACCGTGCCAACATGAATTTATCCGTTAAGCCGGGTAACGACTTCTACGAGTATGCCATCGGTGGCTGGCGCAAGGCCCATCCGCTTGATGCAGAGCATGCACGCAATGGTTCTTTCACCGACCTCGATGAGATGAACCAGAAGCGCATCCTCGAACTCATTCAGGAGTATTCGTCCAAGCCTCAGGCACAGGGCACACTGGGTCAGAAGATCGGTTCGCTCTACAATCTCGCTATGGACAGCGTACGCCGCAACCGTGAGGGAGCTGCTCCTATACAGCCCGTCCTCAAGAAGATTGCTGACATCCAGAACCGTCGCGACTATCAGCTCGTAACCTCACAGCTCGACGCACGCGGCATCTCTTGCATGATGTTCGGCATGGGCGTAGGCGCAGACCAGAAGGACGCTGCCAACAACCTCGTAGGAATTGGTCAGGGTGGTCTTGGTCTTGGCGAACGCGACTACTATCTCTCTGACGACGCTCAGGTGAAGGGTGTGCGTGACGCTTACGTTAAGTTCCTCACCGCCATCCTCACACTTGCTGGCAACGACGCTGCTACAGCACAGAAGAAGGCTGAGGCAACAATGCGCATCGAGACACGCATCGCCAAGGCAAGCTACTCTCAGGTGCAGCTCCGTGACGTACAGGCCAACTATCATAAGATCACATACAACCAGCTGGTAAATGATTATCCCGGCATCGACTGGGGCAACCTCTTCCTCGCACAGGGCTTCCCTCCGTTCTCACACATCGACGTAGGCCAGCCTGAGCCTATCCGCGAGGTGGAGAAGATTCTCGCAGAGGAGTCGCTCGACGACCTCAAGGCTTACGCTGAGGCTCACGCCGTAAGCAGCGCTGCCGGCAAGCTCGACGACAAGTTCCGCGCTGCAGAGTTCGAGTTCGGCAGCGTTCTCTCTGGTGCACAGCAGGACCGTCCCCGCTGGAAGCGTGCCACAGCTCTTGTGAGCGGCGTGCTCGGCGAGCCTATCGGCAAGCTCTACGTAGAGAAGTACTTCCCCGAGTCGTCTAAGCAGCACATGCTTCGCCTCGTAAAGAACCTACAGACAGCTCTTGCACAGCGCATCGACGAGGCCACATGGATGTCTCCCGCAACAAAGGAGCAGGCAAAGGACAAGCTCTCTAACTTCATCGTAAAGGTGGGCTATCCTGACACATGGCGCGACTTCAGCGGTCTGCAGATTGACGAGAAGCTCTCTCTCTTCGAGAACATGTGCAACGTGGCTGAGTTCCTCTCACACGACTATATCAACCGCAAGGTGAACAAGCCGGTGGACAAGGCAGAATGGCAGATGACTCCGCAGACTGTCAATGCTTACTATAACCCCACCACCAATGAGATCTGCTTCCCGGCAGCCATCCTGCAGCCGCCGTTCTTCGATCCCAATGCTGACGACGCTGTCAACTACGGTGGCATCGGTGGCGTAATCGGTCATGAGATGTCTCACGGCTTCGACGACCAGGGCTCGCAGTTCGACAAGTACGGCAACCAGAACGACTGGTGGACAGCTGCTGACAAGAAGAACTTCGAGGCTCGTACAAAGGTTCTCGTCGACTTCTTCTCTTCTGTCGAGGCTCTCCCCGGCAAGAAGATCAACGGTAAGCTCACTCTCGGTGAGAACATCGGTGACAACGGCGGTCTGAACATCGCTTTCCGCGCTCTCCAGAACGACCTCAAGGCCAACCCTGCTCTCAACAAGACCATCGACGGTTTCACACCTGAGCAGCGATTCTTCCTCTCATGGGCTACTGTATGGGCAGGCAACGCTCGTCCTGAGTTCGTAGACCGTCAGATCAAGACTGACCCCCACTCACCTGCTGAGGCTCGCGTTAACGCAGCTCTCCCGCAGATTGATGCTTGGTATAAGGCATTCAACGTGAAGAAGGGTGACAAGCTCTTCCTCGACAAGAAGAAGCGTGCCCACATCTGGTAATAAATAAAACAAAAATAATCCGCAACACCATTAAGTTGGAGTTGCGGATTTTTAAATATCATCTGTTTTGATGGCACTTGTCTACTACCCAAACATAAAATCTATATGAAAGAAAAAGCTAATCCTATTCAGCGTAAATTCTTCTTTGGTACAATTGCAGAAACAACCAGAAAAAAGATAATAAGATACCTAAAGAAGAATAACTATGATTTTGAAGAGACGTATGACGATAAAATTATAGTCAGAAACATTACATTTGAAGGATTTCATTGCAAAGAAGTCACTTTATCGCTTTTTCGTGAAGTCGTTTATTATATTAATGCTGATTTAGGTGTTTTTGAAGACGAAAATCTTTTCAAAAGCACATCTGACAAGCTAAACACAACGTTTAACAGTAAATATGAAAACTACTGTATTATAAGCGATGATGCCGGATGTGCCTATGAAGATGAAAACACGCTCTTAGACTTCGTTTGCAGAGATAAGCAAATCGTATTTTCTTACACCGCCACAAATGTGGAGATAATGACGTCAAATATAATGAAAAAGCATCATTGGCGTCTGATATTAGAAACTAATATTACAGCTCCAAAAACAGGTGTTTATTTGTTTGCAATCAGAAATGACGATAATATTTCATATGAGTGTTACAAATTGAAGGAAGGTGAATCCTTTTATAGTGTTGTAGGAGCTTCGACTGCAGCCCCTACAGATAAGTTCGTGCCTATTGCATATCACTTCTTTAAAGAATTTGTTGATTCTAACTGCATTTCTAAGTCTTCATGTATTACAGATAGTTCATGGCGCCAATGCGTCTTTGATTCATTTGATAAAAAAGGATTGAGGGTAGTAGCATTTACACTAAATGGTACTTTAACGTATGGTATAAGTGAACTTGGTGTTTCTTTTTTTGAAGAAGAATCTTTAACATACAAAGACAATCATCTGTATCCGTCATGGTGGCATCATGAGATGAATAATCAGCAAGATATAAAAATACTTGCTTATCATTACATCGAGTTTTTTGGAGAAGACGGTCATTCATATTGGTGGAGAAAATACTGGAAGATACATTCGGATGAAAATGAAATGTAATATTATCTTGTAAAGATAATGATTATTTAACGCTTTGGGGTATATGTTAAAGACTTTAACGTACGAAATGTCCAATTATGTGCATATGTGTAACTTCTTGTACTTTTAAGTCTATTTTAAACCCAAATCGGTCATTAGAAAATTTTGCTTTCATTTTGTCTTGAAATTGAACGAAAGATGCATATTGTGTTAGTATACAGATGCTATAACGATGGTACCTTCTACTATAATCTGACTTTTTGCACGAAAAATCTCTAATGACCGATTTGGGTTAAACAGCTCTTATCTTTATTTTTTCCGTATGTTAAAAATATTCATTCTGTGAAATATTTTTTGCTAAAAAATGTTTACCTTTGCGAAAGATTAAAATTTTATGAAACTATGGAAGAGAAAAACGTAAATGAAGTATTGGGGGGTAGCCCAGATAATGAGAAGAAAGAAGTAGCGACAAAAGAAGCGAAAGTAAACAATAGTGCAGAAGAAACTCTCACTACAGTCGCTTTTACCATTCTTGTTTTAGGCATTATTACTACTGTAATATGCTTTTTCTCAATATGCTTTGTTGAAACATTGAAGCCGGGTTATGAATATGTAACTGAAAAGAAGTTTAACCCTGCTGGTTTTGCTACAACAGTAATGATATTTTTCACTTCATTAATAAGCTGGAGTATCATGAAAGTATTAGCAAACATTTCACTTACTCTAAAAGAGATGAATCAAAAGATGAAGTAATTCCTTGTCTTTTCCTTCATACTAAATCGCTCATATCTTTGCCCTAAAAAAGCAAGATATGAGCGATTTTTCTTTCACACCCCCAACATCAGTTGTACCAATCCATGGCACCAACAAGGCAGTAGCCTTCGCCCCAAGACAAGTGAAGTCTTCAACGAGGAGCACAACATAGCCCCAATCATCATCAATATCATCAATCTCATCTAATCCGGCTCAAAGTCATTGAGTAGCACTTGGAGTCCTACTATTTCAGTCACGAACTCATACGCTCCGCACGACCAATATTCACAACTGATGGGAGTCCACCCAAGACCCCGTCCAGTACAAGCGTATATACTAACGCATAGCAACCATTGAATTCTCCGTACTAAGAATTAATACTAGATGCCAAGCATCATGGAAACGGTAAACATCATCCGCACGGCCAAAGGCAGCGTCTTCAACGAATGGAAAGTATCTGTAACAGCCAAACTCTTCGAAAACCATGGATATGAAAATAAAAAGCAATCCAGAGGATGCTTCTTTTAAATAAAAATGATATATTTGCAAATTATAAATCAGAATATAATCATTATGTATTATTCGTTTAATAGAAAGAATTTGCAAGAAGAAGATATAGATTTGGAGAAATTCAAATATACTGAAATTTCTTCAATACCTTTTGATGATAGTTGGTTTAATAGTGAAAATGCCGATGGTATTTATGTCAAGATTCCTGACATAGAACCTCTTTCTATTACTATTGTTGAAACCGGATATTATAATAGCAAAACGAAAGAAAAATTTATTGATACGATTAAGTATAAAAACATAATCGTAAATGGTATTTATGCTGTAATCTCAAAAACTAATAATGGTTGGGATAGGCAATATCACTACAGAATTGAATTGTCAATATTAAATAATAGAAAAGATAATAATTCATATAGCAATTATTCTGATAATTGCAAGGAACTTGTATATGGTAGTAAGGATTTGATAAAATCCTCATCTTCTAAATGGCATGAAAATATTCATACCATAAGCGATTTATTTAAAATACATATTCCCAATATATGTTTTGCTTTTGCAAATGGAATATCTTGTCAAAATGTTGATATTTACAAATATCTTATGGAACAAAGTGTAACATTAGAAGATCGGATATGTAAGATACTTGAAAATATGAAATTATCAGAATGTAATAAGCAAAATTATCTGTATATAGATGCAAAAGCTCCAGATACATGGATTATTAACATTTTGGCTAAATCACTTGATGTAGTACCTTTCCTTAATTATCAACAGACATACTATATGTATGAAGTACGAACTCAAGATGAATCAAAGAATTTAACTTTTTACAAGAAATTGTGCATCTATAATTTGCTTTACAACTATAATGTCTCTGATGACATACTTTTGAGATTTTTATCATTAAATGAGATTGATAAGTTTGATAAATGTAACCAATACTCAAAATATCCGTTTTCTTATAAACAAAAATTAGATCTTTTTTTTGATTTTATATATTCTATAAAAACAGAGGGACGTGTAGAAGGTTTTTATAGAGTAGGGCGTGATGACAAGGAAAAAACAATAGAACGAGTGTCTTTTGAACTAAATGGATTTACCCCTTCGGAATATTTTATAAATGAAATAAATTCAGTACTAAATATCGAATTGAAAAATGAGGGTAACAATACTCTTAGTTGGTCTTATGAGGAAATGGAGGCTGTTGCAGGATTAGCACAATCCTATGATTATTCATTATCGTATCAGAAAGAAAATGTTTCTAAATTAGAAAAATTTTTAATAGGCAAGATCCTTAAGAATGGCATAGATTGGCTTATTGAAAATTACAAAAACGAATAGAAGTTACGGCACAATGATAATGTGCCGTAACTTCTATCTTAAATTTTTATATTGAGGTTTATATTTACTTTGAATTTAAACCTACAAACAATTATGATATAAAATATAATTGAAAATATATCCATATCTGTTTTTATTAAATTAATAAAATAGACATGGCTCGTAGGCTCAATCTAGTCAAAGACTTTCTTTGATGATGCAAAGATACTGTTTTTTGTTTAAATGACATATTTATGTCTTAAAAAATATATTTAATATGTTACTTTCGCAGAAATACCCCGAAGCAGGAAGCCATGCTTACCCAGTGCCGGATTCAAGCAACCACAAACACACTCAACTATCTCGCCAAATGCTCTTCGTACTCGACAAGAATCACAAAAATCAGAAATGCCAACGCCATTGAAGTCGACTTCCAAGGCGTACCGTTCTCGACTTTCATATCAGCCGACAACTACTATCAAGGCTATCTTCACACCAAGAAAGGGGTGTTGCTTAACGAACTCGATACACTTCTTTACCCAAAGGTCAAGCAGCCTCACCTCACCGCCTTTTCTCAACACTTTCCATTGGTCCACGTCACTGAAATATTATTTTGCCCGGTCTTGGCTATGGTCAATAAAATAGACTGTCTATGGTAAAAGTATTCTTACTAACACGGTATTTAGAAATAGGGGTAATCTTGAAACTTCATGGATTTCGGTCAATTTGGTAAAATATAATGATAACAATGAGAAACTTACTATTACAATAAAGCCGTATTATGCAATAGGAATGTGGAATGTTTTTTTCGGTCATTTCCTCAGTTGGCCGCATTTCGTTTCCTCAGTTGGCTGCATTTCGTTTCCTCAGTTGGCTG
>OBAD01000268.1_pt1 | contig 15421 bp, 9 predicted proteins | sample 1494861 | NCBI WGS metagenome assembly OBAD01 (sample SAMEA3360681, study PRJEB22359) | human gut metagenome | biome: ENVO:urban biome; feature: ENVO:human-associated habitat; material: ENVO:feces | place: Bangladesh | collected 2011
CCTTTCCCTTCGGCCGGTGACCGTTGGTTCAGGGCGCATTGTTGATTGCTTTTATACCCCAGGGTCTATAAAACGAAAAAGCCGCTAGACCGAAGTCCAGCGGTTGTTTCTCTCATTTTTTCGTTCGCAAGTAATTTCAAATTACTTAGCAGAATCAGCAGCAGCTGTATCAGCAGCAGCAGTGTCAGCAGCAGTTGTATCTACCTGAGCTGTGTCAGAATCAGCAGAAGCTGTGTTCTGAGCTGTTTTGTTACCACATGATGCGAAAGAGATAGCTGCGATAGCTACGAACATAAAAACTAATTTCTTCATTTTCTTTGCTTTTTAAATCTGTAAAACAATCATTCGTTTATTAAAACTGATGCAAAGGTAAGCATTTTTTTGATACGGCGTACTTTTTTTTGTGTTTTTTTTTAGGGGCATTTTGTAACAAAATTACAAACAACTGATATTCAACTAATTACAAAGTGCTAACAAAGGTTAAAGTTTTTAGCGTGCTCGGGAACAGCCCAAAATTAACACTTTTCGGTGTTTTTTAGCGTAACAAAGGTGTGCGCCAACACCCCTGCCGAAGTGAGGGATGATACATATAATAAGGTACGCGCGAGGAAAAGAGCAGAAACTTTTCTTCGGAAAGAGCAACTTTTTCATCAAAGAGAGATGATTTTTTCAAGAAGAGAGATGATTTTTCCAAGAAATCGAGCCCAAAAACTTTGCTAGCCGAGAACTTTTTAGTAACTTTGCCCTCAGAAACAGAATCATAAACAAACAAAGATGATACAGCTAAAAGAAAATCGGGGCATTCCCCGCAGCATTCTCCTGATGATGGCCATCATCGCAGGACTCACCGTAGCCAACTGCTACTACAATCAGCCGCTTCTCGAACTGATCCGTCATGATCTGGGCATTACCGAGCAAAGCGCCAACCTCATCACCGTGATTACCCAAATAGGTTACGCACTGGGACTGTTTTTTCTCATTCCCCTGGGTGATATGTTCTCACGCAAGAAGCTCATCCTTGCGAATATGACCATTGCAGCCGTGATGGCCATCGTGATGGCTGTAGCGCAAAACGTATGGATGCTCTGGGGAGCTTCGTTGCTGATTGGTGCCTGTTCCGTGATTCCGCAGTTCTTCATCCCGATAGCAGGACAGTTTTCTGAGCCCAGGAACAAGAGCAGGAATATGGGTATTGTACTCTCCGGACTGCTCACGGGTATTCTTGCCTCGCGAGTAATCAGCGGCTACATCGGCGAATGGCTGGGATGGCGGGAGATGTTTTTCATTGCCGCCCTCGTCATGATTGCCTGCATGGGCGTGATGCTATTGATGATGCCAGAGATGAAGCGCAACTATGTGGGTACCTACAGAGGACTGATGACCACCGTGGCAGAGATCTTCATCCTCCACCCTTCCATCCGCATCTACTCCATCCGTGCAGCCTTCGGTTTCGGCAGCATGATGGCCATCTGGTCCTGCCTCGCCTTTCATCTTGCCCAGCCACCTTTCAGTGCAGGCAGCGACATGGTGGGAATGCTCGGACTTTGCGGAATCATGGGAGCCATGGCGGCAAGTGGCGTAGGAAAGCTGGTTCCTAAGTTCGGCATTCATAAATTCAGCCTGCTTGGAGCAGGCATGCAAATTATGGCCTGGGGAATAGCCTTGCTCTTCGGCGACACCTATGCAGGACTCATCGCAGCCATCATTTTGGTTGATATAGGTCTGCAATGTCAGCAGCTCAGCAACCAGAGCGGTTGTCTGCAGGAGATTCCACAGGCATCCAACCGTGCCAATACCATCTTCATGACAACCTATTTCATTGGCGGTTCGCTCGGCACTTTCTGTGCCGGATACGTATGGACCCGCGCCAACTGGCTAGGAGTCTGCATCGTGGGCATTACCTTTGCCTTCATCTCCTTGGCCATCACGCTAAGCAACAAGAAATAAGAATATTGAAAAGAGATTATACTTGCAACAAGCAAGAACACAAAAAGAGATTATATTCCCCACAAAGCAGGAATATAATCTCTTTTGTTTTATAAAGACTGAAGCCAGCTTTTCGCCAGCCAGCCGTCAACTACATTTTTTCCTCACCATACATTTCCTTCCACCAGCTACCATCATCCTGCAGCCACTTGGCGAACCAGGCGAAGATGGTATCCTGCCACTTGAGGCGCTTCTCATAATCGATGATGTGATGGTCCTGACCATCTACCAACACCATCGCCGTAGGACGGCCGAGGAGTTTCAATGCCGTATAGAGCTGAATACTCTCGCCCACAGGCACATTGTTATCGGCTGTTCCGTGAACGAAAAGCAATGGTGTATGAATCTTATCTGCATTATAAAGCGGACTCTGATCTACGAAGAGATGCTTGTTGGTCCAAGGATACTCGTTAGCCATGGAAACCTCGCTGTAACTGTAGCCCCAATAACCTTCACCCCAATAGCTGGTATGGTCGCTGATGCCTGCATGCGAGATAGCCGCTGCAAAGAGGTCGGTCTTGGTCTGAAGATACTGCGTCATGAAACCGCCATAGCTGGCACCGATGCAACCTATCTTCTTTCTGTTCACAAAACTATGCTCATCGCAGAAAGCCTGGGTGCTGGAGATAATATCCTCAGCCACACCCTCGCCCGCAGTATCCACATGGCGGGCAGAGAACTTCTGACCGAAACCAGTAGCTCCGCTCGGATTCACTACCAGCACCACATAACCCATCGCAGCATATACATGATGAGGATAGCGGCTCTGGAACATTCGGGTAGTAGGACTGCATCCGCCATAGTAATTCACCACCATCGGATACTTCTTCGATGCATCGAAATGAGGTGGCAGATAGTAACGGCAGCAAAGCGTGTCGCCACGAGAGTTCACGAAATTCCAAGCCTTGCACTCGCCCAACTCGATATTCTTCAACAAACGGGCACTGAGATCATCAACAAGCTGAGACTTCTGCGCCTTCAGATTCATCTTGTAGAGTCGGTCGGCATTGGATGCGCTCTGTCCGGAGAACGCCATTTCCGTAGCAGATGATGCAACAGAGAAGCTCTTGATGTTCTCCTCTGGAGTCTTGAGCAATGTAAACTTGCCTGATTTCGGATTGAGCTGGAAGAGATGCATGCAATCCTTATCTTCTGCCGTGAAGTAGATGTTGCCATCTGCCTTACTCCAATCCACACTCTGCACGTTCGGATTGAAATCCTTGGTCAGCGGACGAACCTTCTTATCCGCAAGAGTCATCAGATAGAGCTGGGTATCTATCATACTAGGAATCTGTCCCTCCTCTACATTCTTTCCGATGCCATTGAAAGCCTCAGGCGAACCCGTAACGAGAATGCACTTGCCATCTGGCGAGAACTGGGCACCATTCAGGAATTCACCCTTCTCTATCAAAGTCTCTACACTCATATCATTGAGATTGAGACGATAGTAGGAATTAAGAGTGGTAGGACGCTTGGTAAGACGTTCTTCACTCTTGCCGATGAGCAGATAGCGGGAATCTGCAGAAATATCGCTGAGATAGACGTTGTGATAGCCGAAAGTGAGCGGCTGGAGAACACCCGATGCCAAATCAAACTTGGCAAGATAGCTACGGCTTCGCCATCCTGGTTGACGGTCATCAGGCTCCTTCACATCATACACCTGCGCATCTTTCTTTCTGCCCTCGGTATAAAGAGTGTAGATAAGCGTCTTCTCATCGGGAGTAAACTGGAACCATCCGTCTGGAATATTGGCAGCCAACACTTCGCGATCCATATTGAGCGGATTGATGGTGATGAGCTGCAGCTCGCCATCTGCCTTGCCTTCGCCGGCAATAGAGCTGTCGCTCGCCTTCTGGGTAAAGTACATCTTGTTGGTACGAGGCATCCATCTTACGCTCTCTTCGAAAGAAGCCACCACCTTGTTGGTCTGACTGTTTCGCAATTCGTTGATGCTATGATTCTTGCCCTGTCTATCTACCCAAGTCTTGCGCACAATCATAAACTTACCGTTCGGCGACATCTGAACACTTGCATAGTTAGGCATGCAGATCACATCGTATATATTGAATGCGCGCTTGATGCTGGCAGCAGATTCACCTATGCTGAGCTGCTTGCCATCGGCTGCGGTAATGCTGATCTTGAAATCCTTGTCAGATGACTCAGTGAGGTACTTAATCACCACTGTATGACTAGATGGCATTAAGGTAGTTTCTGCCTTGTCGCCATTCACGGTCACCTGCTCTCCATCAACGAAGAGGCGATATTGCTTCAAACCCTTCACCTCGATGGTAGCCTTGGTACGGCTGGTATTTGATACGGTGAAAGAAGCCAGGTGAATTGCATTCTGCTTGCTATCCGCCAGAAGCTGGGATGCAGCCACCTCTTTTCCATTATTCAATAAAGTAAACGAAAGTGGAGAGTCGAGCACACCCTCCATCGAAAATTTCTCCCCCTTCACATTTACGCTATCCGCCATCCAAGGGGTAGCCACAGGATAAGGGCCGGCATGCTTCAGCTTCTGCACTTCGATGGTCTCGGCATTCGCAGAAAGCGACAAGCCGAGCGAAGCACAGAGAGCAGCGCTAAAAGTAAGAGCCTTGAGGCTCAAGGTTGTTGTTTTCATCATGATTTTATGTATATCTTTTATCTGTTCTATTCAATTTTTTCCTCTTTCAAAAAGCATTATAGTTTGATGGCAAATTCGATGCCTGTAGGAGCAACCGAGAGACTGAGGTTATCGTTCACCCCATTCTCCTTTTCCAACTCCCCATCCATTTCCTTTGCTTTCTTCTTTTTCTTTCCCAGAATCCAGTCACCCAGCAGATAGCCAGCCTCAGCAGAAGCCACACCAATGGCGGCACCAGCCACAACATCACCCCAGTGATGGCGATTTCTTCTTACTCTATCCACCGCCACGGTAGTAGCCACAGCATAACCTGCCATACCAATCCAAGGCGAAACCTTACGGTATTCATGCATCAGGACCGTGGCTCCAGAAAAGGCGACAGAAGTATGCCCCGAAGGAAACGAATGATTGTCCGTTCCATCTGGACGTTTCTCATGGATAGCATGCTTCAGTGAATATGTCACGGCAGCATTCACACCAAATGCCAGTACCTGGGCACCGATTCTTCGCTGCCAAGTACTTTCAGCCTCCACTCCACACGCCTTCAATCCAAAGACGGCAATGGTAGGAACAAAGCGAAGAACATCATCAATGCCATCGCCATGATAACGCTTGTCCTGGGAGTAAACTGGAAGTACCATCAGCATACTCAAAGCTATTATAATCAACTTTTTTTTCTTCATGGGTACAAAGGTACTGCAAAAAATAGAATTTCCTGCTACTTCATCCCCAGAAAAGAAAGAAAACCTACCAATATTATATCTTTTTAAACAAAATATCTAACATTTATATAGGAAAACTAGAGTTTTTTTTGTAATTTTGCAGTCAAAATAGATAGAAGCGAGAAACAACCCAAAAGATTGTTCAACACACTCTTCGATTGCTTGATGCAAGAGATTAGTAAATACACATTATTATATATATAGGATAAAATGAAGAAACAGACCCAAGCCATTCATTTGGAATATGAGCGCCGCGATGCCTACGATTCGCTGAGCGTGCCAGTATATAACACCCTCGCCTACGAGTTTGACAATGCTGCCATCATGTCGGAGGCATTTACAGACAAAATCAAGGCTCCTGATTACTCGCGAGTAGAAAACCCTACGGTTACCAATCTGGAGCGCCGTGTGGCTGCATTGACAGATGCCGCTCACGCCACTGCGTTCAACTCAGGCATGGCTGCCATCAGCAATACCCTCATGTCGCTAGCGGCACAAGGCAAGAACATCGTCACCTCGAAGCATCTCTTCGGTAATACCTATGCGCTGCTCGTGGCTACCCTGCGCCGTTTTGGCGTAAAGGTCCGCCTACGCGATTTAACCAATATCGAGGCTGTGCGTGAGGCTATCGACGACGACACCTGTTGCGTATTCCTTGAAATTCTGACCAACCCACAGTTGGAGGTTGCCGATTTGAAGGCTATTTCAGAAGTGGCTCACGAGAAGAATGTGCCTTTGGTGGTAGATTCTACCGTGATTCCTTTCACCCAATTTTCAGCAAAGAGCTTGGGCGTGGATATCGAGGTGGTTTCCAGTTCCAAGTATGTAAGCGGTGGTGCTACTTCACTCGGCGGTCTGGTCATCGACTACGGAACCCCTTACAATGGCGATTTTGCCAAGCGCCTCTATGGTGAGATGCTCTTCAACTTCGGTGCCTACATGACACCACAGGTAGCCTATATGCAGACCATCGGACTCGAAACGCTCGATGCCCGCTATCGTGTACAGAGCAGCAACGCCCTGGAACTCGCAAAAAAATTGCGCACTCTGCCACAAATTCAATATGTGAACTATGTTGGTTTGGAAGACAACCCTTATCACGAGTTGGCACAGCGCCAGTTTGGCAAAACAGCAGGAGCCATGATCTGCATCGACTTGGAAAGCAAGGAGGCATGCTTCAACTTCCTCAACAATCTGAAGCTCATCCATCGTGCCACCAACCTCTTCGACAACCGTTCTCTTGCCATCCACCCGGCAAGCACCATCTTCGGTGCATTCTCTGAGAACATGCGTAGATCAATGGATGTTAAGGACACGACCATCCGACTGAGCATAGGTCTGGAAGATGTAGACGACCTCTTCGAAGACATCAAGCAGGCGGTTGAAAGTTGATAGTTTATAGTTGATAGTTTACAGTCTTCTTTTAGTTGATAGTTAATAGTTTACAGTTAACAGGTCAGAGAAAAAGGCTAATCATAAAGTTCAATGCTCAAAGTTCAAAGTAAAAACATGTACGATTTCGATAAGATAATAGACCGTTCGGGCAGCGACGACCTCAAACATGGTGCCCTGCTGCCTCGCTGGGGACGCGACGACCTGCTGCCACTTTGGGTAGCCGATATGGATTTCGAGACCCCATCATTCATCACCGATGCCCTCAAGGCACGATTGGAACATTCGCTCTTCGGCTACACCATGGAGCCAGCCGATTATCTGCCTAGCATCATCGACTGGGTGCATGACCACCACCAGTGGGATGTGAAGCGAGAGTGGATTCGCTTCATTCCAGGTATTGTAAAAGGTATCGGACTCGTGGTGAATGTCTTCACCCGTCCTGATGAGAAAGTCATCATCCAGCCACCAGTTTATCACCCATTCCGCCTCACTCCAGAGGGCAACGGAAGAGAGGTGGTCTTCAATCCGCTGAAAATGAAGGAGGATGGATATTACGAGATGGACTTCGAAAACCTGGAGAAAGTTTGCGATGAAAAGTGCAAGATACTCATTCTTTGCAACCCTCATAATCCGGGCGGAATCACCTGGAGCAAGGAGACTCTTCTGCAACTCGCCGACTTCTGCTACGAGCACCATCTGCTCGTTATCAGCGATGAGATTCATGCGGACATGGCTCTGTTCGGACACAAGCACATCCCATTCGCTTCGGTTTCTGACAAGGCAAGAGACATCAGCATCACCTTCCAGGCACCATCCAAGACCTTCAACATCGCAGGTATCGTGAGCAGTTACGCCATTGTTCCCAACGACCAGATTCGCAGAAAGTTCTATACATGGTTGTCTGCCAACGAATTAGACGAACCTACCCTGTTTGCTCCTATTGCCACCATTGCCGCCTTCCGCAAGGGAGAAGAATGGCGAAAGGCAATGCTTGCCTACATAGAGGACAACATCCGATTCGTAGAGGACTATTGCCGAGAGCATATCCCAGGCATCCGTCCGCTGCGCCCACAGGCATCCTTCCTCGTATGGCTCAACTGCCAAGACCTGAAGCTTTCACACGATGCCCTCCTCGACCTCTTCATCGACAAGGCACACCTGGCACTGAACGATGGCGAAATGTTTGGTCCTGGCGGCGAAGGCTTCATGCGACTGAATGTGGCAACACCAAGAAGCATCCTCCAGCAAGCCCTGAAGCAATTGGAAGATGCAGTTAAGAAACTATAGAAAGTTGATATGAAAATCTTACATACCAGCGACTGGCATCTGGGACATACGCTCTACAACTTCGACCGTACCGAAGAACAGACTGCCATGCTCGCTCAAATCATAGACATCGTAAGAGAGGAGAAACCAGATGCGTTTCTCCTCTCGGGCGATGTATATCATACCTCTCAGCCATCAGCTGCCGTACAAAAGATGTTCACCGACGCCATCGTGCAGATTCACGAGGCAAATCCCGACATGACCATCGTCATCACCGCAGGCAATCATGACAGCGGAACCAAGCACGAGATATTCAAGACTCCCTGGCAAGCATTAAAGGTGTTTTCTGTTGGAAACATAGACAAGGAGCATCCCGAAAATCACATCATCGAAGTGAAAGAGAAGAAGAAAACGCAAGACGAAATCAAGGGTTACATCATAGCCGTTCCTTACTGCTACGAGCGAAGCATTCCTGCAGGATTCTTCCAGGAAATTTTGGATGAAGTGAAAGAAAGGAACCAGGAACTTCCTGTTATCATGATGGCGCATACCACCGTAAAGGGTTGCGATTTCAAGGGACACGATAATGCTACAGAATATACTGTAGGAGGAATAGATTCTTTGGAAATCAGCGACTTGGGAGAAGGATATGATTATCTTGCCTTAGGTCATATCCACCATGAACAGTGGATTCGTGGCAGCCACCATCGTATCCGCTATGCAGGAAGTCCGATGGCTGTAAGTTTTGATGAGAACTATGAGCATAGTGTGAGCCTCATCACCATCGGCAAGCATGGGGATGAAGTGGAACTCAAGAAGATTGCTATAGAAAACCCTAAGCCGCTGGTCACCCTGCCCGCTTCTGAAAACCTGCAAGGAAACTTCACTTCCTGGGATGAAGCAAAAAAGCTTTTGGAAGATTTCCCTTCTGATATCCCTGCCTATATCCGCCTGAATGTGGAAGTAGAAGATTTCCTTCCCGTGGCAGCCAACCAGGAGGCATCACAACTTGTAAAGGATAAGCAATGCCGCTTCTGCCTCATCAACACCCGAAGAAAACTACATTCCGAAACATCCCAACCTCGAACAATGACCGTACGGGAATTCCAGTCGGAAGCTCCTATCGACATCGCCCGACGATACGCCGAAGATTGCGGCATTACCTTCGATGATGAACTCAAGGAAATGTTTAAAGAAATAACCGAACAGTTATAAGTGCCGGGATTCTGATTCCTCACACTTAGTTCTTTACTCTTCACTGTAACAATATGATTCTACAACAACTCCAAATACATAACATCGCTTCTATCGAGGATGCAACCATCGACTTCGAGGCGCAGCCCCTAGCCGATAGCGAGGTGTTCCTCATCACCGGAAAGACGGGTGCAGGCAAATCAACCCTCCTCGACGCCATCTGTCTGGCACTCTATGCCAGCACTCCCCGCCTCGAAAACACGAGCATGCAGGGAGAAATGCGTGACAACGAAAAGGATATCAAGATTAAAGACCCAGTGCAACTGATGCGCCGCAATACCGGTGAGGCTTTCGTGCGCCTTACCTTTATAGGCAGCAACGATGTGCATTACGAGGCTCAATGGTCGGTGGCAAGAGCCCGCAACAAGGTGACGGGAAAGATACAGAACAAGAAATGGGCGCTCCGCAATCTGGATACCGATTTTACCTATACCAAAGATAAGGAGATTCGTGAGGAGATAGCCCTCGCTATCGGTTTGGATTTCAAGCAATTCTGCCGCACCACCCTCCTGGCACAAGGTGAGTTTACCCGATTTCTTAACAGCAAGGATGATGAGAAAGCCGAAATTCTGGAGAAAATCACAGGTGTGGATGCCTACTCTAGAATTGGAGCCAAAATCTTTGAGCAAACTGTAGAGAAAAAGAAGATTTGGGAGGATTCCCAACAAAAGATTGAAGGCATTCAGATTCTGAACGATGAAGAAATCGCCCAGAAGAACAACCAGTTGCAACAGCTGGATGAGCAAAGCCAGCAAATCAAAAACACCCTGGAAAAGGAACAGAAAAAGCTTCGCTGGCTTCAGCGGGAACAGGATTTCCGTCAGCGGAAAGAGCAGGCAAAAGAAGATCTGGCACATGTGAAATCCATCGCCGAAAGCGACGAAACCCAACAGCAAGAGCAAACCATCGCCCTTTGGAACCATACCATCGAGGCTCGCGCCAAGATGAACGAAGCTGCATCATGCGCCAAGACCATCCTGCAACAGGAAGCCCAACTGCAATCTTTAGAGCAAACATTCCGACAGATTCAGGGAGCACAAAGCTATGAGCTTCAGCAAGAGCAGACCATCGCCTTATCTATCAAGAAGATAGACGACAATCTGGCTCAAGAAGCACCCAAAGTGCATCTCTACGAAAATGCACAGACCCTGAATACGCTCATCGAATCATTTTTGAAGAACAAGAAGGATGCAGAGAACAACCTGCAGTATGCCAATCAGATTAAGAAGGAACTGAGCACCCAGTATCAGCCAAAGCTTGAGAATGCCAAGACGATGCTCGAAGAATGCCAGAAAACATATAACCAACAGGTTATCAAGGCACAGGAGGCAGAAACTGAGCTGGAACACCTTCATTTGCCTCAACTTCGACAGCAACAAGAATCACTCAAAACGCTTCTTAACGACATTCAAGCAGCCAAGAATCTCCTCGAACTCCTACACGAGGAGCAGAATCGTCATGTCCTTTCGAAGGAGAATCTGGTTCAACTTCAAAACTCTATCCAGGAAAGAGAAAAGCAGTTACAGGTTTTAACGCAGGAATCTCATGATGCAGAAATCCGAAAGAATGCCCTCCAGCTTGCGTATGAGAAGCAACGGGAAAGTATCAACAAATGGGCGAAAAGCATCAGAATGAAGTTGCAAATAGGCGACACCTGCCCCGTTTGCCAACAGCGAATAGAAAATACCCTGCCCCACGAAGACAATATCGATGCCTTGGTTGTAGAAGCAGAAAAGCTTTATAAGGATGCCGAGAACGAATACAACAAGATATTAACAAGCCAAAATGCCCTGGATGCAGACATCAAGGCTTTAAAGAACAGTCTTGCCAACGAACAGAAGGTCTTTGCCAAATGCAGCGAATCGCTAGCCAAGGCTACCCAAAAAGCCCAGGAAGCAGCAAAAAAGATTCCGGAAGGAGAAAACGGCGAAGCACAGACTCGGGCAAACCTCGAAAAGGCATCTGCTCAAATTGCAGAAGCCGAAGCCAAGGAAAAAGAGGCAAAAAAGCTTAGAACACTCAGAGACCAGAAACTTCAGGAATACGAAGTGCAAAGAAATGGGATGTTAGCCGCACAGCAGAAAGTGGATGATACCCAGCATCGTATTGAAGTTATCGAAGCTCAGATTTCCTTACAGAACAAAAACAGCGAGAAGGCACTGCAAGATATCCATTTACTGATTGGCGAAGCCGGAAACCTTTCATGGCAGAATGATTGGCATACAATGCTCACCGAATTTGGAAAAGAGGTTGAAGATGGTGCCATCACCTACAAGATGAACACTGAGAAACAGCAGAAACTTGTTGCAGAACTGAAGCAATTTGAAGAGGGCAACAAGAATCTTGCCGCTGCTCTGGATGCCATCATCAAGCTCATACCAACCTGGGGAACACCTTCAAAAGAGCCACTGATGCTGAAACGTATTCCAAAAGTACTTACCAGAGCTTCTGAATTGCAAAGCCAGATAACGGCTGCCCTGCAACAAATGAATGCGGCAAAAGAGAAGGAAGAAGACACCAAGAAATGGCTAAAGGAATTCATGGAGAAAAAACAGGAGATGTTGAAAGATTTCTCTGACAAAGAACAGGAGATATTGCTGGATGAGAACCTCTTACTGCAACTCGACACATTCCAACAGTGTGATATTGCAGAAAAGACGGAAGCTATCAATCGTATAAAACAGCAGTTGGTCAGCAAACAAACGGTTTGGGATGAACTGGAAAAAGCTTATCAACTCCATACAGGAGAATATGAAGCTTTGTTTGATGAAGATGAGAAGATTTCTGAAGAAGAATCCTTAGACACAAGAATTTCCACCAGCATCGCATCGCTCGAAGCCCAGCTTTCTGAATTGGGCAACCAGCGTGGCGGAATCATCAGAGACCTGGAAATCGACCGCTCCAACAAAGCGAAAGTCGGCTCACTCCTGCAGGAATCAGCGCAGAAGAAAGCCGACTTTGAAAAGTGGAGCCGTTTGAACCAGCTTCTTGGCGATGCCACAGGCAACAAGTTCCGCCGCATCGCCCAGAGCTATGTACTCGCCAGTCTCATCCACTCTGCCAACGGATATATGCGGACGCTCAGCGACCGCTATATATTAAAGGTGGTACCTGGCACCTTCGTCATATCTCTTGAAGATGCCTATCAGGGCTATGTGAGCCGAGCCGCCAGCACCCTTTCGGGTGGTGAAAGCTTCCTCGTCTCGCTCTCCCTGGCACTTGCCCTCAGCGACATCGGCACCCAGCTCTCTGTGGATACCCTCTTTATCGACGAGGGTTTCGGAACCTTGAGCGGCGAACCGCTGCAACATGCCATCAATACTCTGCGCAGTCTCCACTCCAAGTCGGGACGCCATGTGGGTATCATCAGTCATGTGGAAGAACTCAAAGAACGTATCCCCGTACAGATTCGGGTGAACCAGGAAGGCAATAATTCGAGCAGTACCATCGAAATCGTGGGCTAAGCATCTGCACGCATTATCCCTCGTCTTCCATCAAATCACGAATCAGCTTGATCTCGGAGTAGTCGATGCCATCCCCCATCGCCTCCTTGATCTCGCTGAAGTGCTCTATATCAGGATGAGCCTTCATAAAATCTCGAATCTTCTTCTCATGGGCACTTGATATCAGTGCACGCAAGCCAACCTTTCCTTCTTTCACGTATGGGGTAAGATGACCGATGATAGTACTCCTGACAAAACCACGTTCCTCTGCAATCTGATCCACGGTCATACCTTGTTTATAAAGATTGTAACTGATTTCCTTTGTAGGGGTTTTCGGCTCCTTTGGACCATTCGAATTTTTTGGTTTTCTCGCTTTCTTACTAGAGCCAGAGCCATTCTTCCCTGAGCCTTCCACTGAAGATGCAGTCTCATCCATCAAGAGGAACTGTGCCTTCTTCTTCAGATAATCAGTCACGCTGAACTCGGCGCTCTGCTCATATCGCAGAAGTCTCTCCTTCAATCTTACATCTTCTGAAAAAACAGAAAAGCGGTCTTCAAACTGCTTCTTGCCCACCTTGTTGTCTGTATCAAGATTCGACTTTCTGATTAAATCGCTCAGAATACTTATCTTATCCAAGAAATACTGGGCACCCTTGTGGATGCGGTCTTGCAGTTCGGCTTGACCCACATCAGGATTCTGCCCCAGCATACGAGTGTATTGCACACGGAATTTATCCGATACACTAATCAGATTCTTCAGCACCACCTGCAGTTTCTGATACTCGCCCACCACACGAGGATATTTGCCCGTAAAGAACTCTACCAGGCAGCGCATCAAGTGCTCATAGCTGCCACTGATAGCATAGAAATCGAAGAGCTCACCAATGCAGTGCAACACGTATTGCTGTTCCAGATAGCTGATTTGTTCCTGACTAGGCGAAGCAAGCTGGCTATTGAAGGCATCCACCGTCTGGTCGCTGATGATGGCACCACGAGACAACGGCTGGCTGAGTACCATACCTTCCAGAGTCTTGCAGCGGCTCAACGCCACGTAGGTTTGACCATGGGTAAAGCTATGGGAAGCATCGATGATGGCATGCTCAAAGGTAAGACCCTGACTCTTATGAATGGTAATCGCCCACGCCAGTCGGAGCGGATACTGGCGGAAGCGTCCTTCCACGCTCTCCTCAATTTCCTTGGTTTCCTCATTCAGAGTATATTTCGAATTGGTCCACTCCATCTGTTCCAGTTCAAAATCCTGGTAGGTATCCTTGCTGCGCACGGTAATCTTGTCGCCGATGATGGTGCGCACCTCGCCAATCATACCATTATAGAAACGGTGCTGCGGATCGTTCTTGATAAACATCACCTGCGCTCCCGGTTTCAAGATGAGCTTGAAATCAGCAGGATAAGATGATTCCGGGAAATTGCCTTCCACCTCGGCAGTAAAGGAATACGTCTGCGACGGAAGGGCTGCAAGCTGCTGCTCGTTGATATACTGTGCAGGAGCATTATGGGTGGTAAGACGGATATAGTTGCCCTCCTTGGGCGGTTCGAAGTTTGGGATATATCGCTGGTTCAGAGCCTGCAACGTGGCTTCGGAAGCCTTATTCTCCCTAATCTGATTAAGAAGAGAGATAAACTGCTGGTCTTGCTGACGATACACCTTTTTGAGTTCGATGGTAAGATAGCCTGCCTGCTTCAAGGCATTGCTGCTGAAGAAGAAAGGGGTATCATAATACTGCCCTATCATCTGTTCTTCCTGCGGAGTAACCACAGGAGCAAGCTGATGCAAATCGCCTATCATGAGAAGCTGAACGCCTCCGAAAGGCAAGTCGTGGCGCTTGCGATATTGACGCAATACGGAATCGATGGCATCGAGCAGATCGCTGCGCACCATACTGATTTCGTCGATGACAAGCAGGTCGATGCTTCGGATGATGTTACGTTTCAGATTACTGAATTTATAGCGTTTCTGTTCGCCACTACCGAAGGTCGTACCTGGCACGTATGGCGAAAACGGAAGTTGGAAGAACGAATGAATGGTCATTCCTCCAGCGTTGATGGCAGCGATGCCCGTAGGAGCCAGCACCACCATGCGTTTAGGCGACAGTTCTTTCAATCGCTTGAGGAAGGTCGTCTTACCTGTGCCCGCCTTTCCCGTAAGGAAAAGGTTGGCACTTGTCTTTTCTATAATGTTCCATGCCAGGATGGATTCTTCGTTCATTTCCATGACCACTTCTTTTAAAATGCTAGATTTCCTCTACTATCTCGCTCATCTCCTTGCGCTTCTTCTCGGCACGAGGACAATCATCGGCAATATGCCCGATAGGAATGATGACCACAGCCTCATATCCCTCACGTGGGAATAGCAGCTGCATCTTCTCAGTATCATAATTGCATACCCAGCAGGTTCCCAAACCTCTTTCAGTAGCAGCCAGACAGAGGTGCTCGGTAGCTATTGCCACATCAATATCTCCATGAGGCTTCTCATCGTATCTGCGAACCCAATTCTCGTTCACATTTCTCATGCCCACGATATACAACGGAGCCGTCTTGAACCACTCGCGGTCGTAGCACTGCTGCAACTTCTGCTTAGCCTCATCCGAGCGGACGATGAGCCAATGCCAAGGCTGCCTGTTCACTGCCGATGGTGCCAAACGCACACACTCCATGATGTAATCCAAATCCTCCTGACTTACCGCCTCAGAGGTAAACTTGCGAGCCGA
>OBAD01000271.1_pt1 | contig 15400 bp, 8 predicted proteins | sample 1494861 | NCBI WGS metagenome assembly OBAD01 (sample SAMEA3360681, study PRJEB22359) | human gut metagenome | biome: ENVO:urban biome; feature: ENVO:human-associated habitat; material: ENVO:feces | place: Bangladesh | collected 2011
AGGTGGCGTGGATGGTGCCACGCAGAGGGGTGTCTGCCTTGGATGCGTCGTCAAGGAAGCGGCTGTCGCTGAACTGTATGTTTCTCATTGTGACACTCTTCGTGCCGTTAGGATAAGTAAAGCGAAAGCGCACCTTGGCGATAATGGGGGCGAAGGTGAGCGTCACGCATGATCCGTAAGCGGGCGATGAGGCAGATGTGCCGTTGGAGGATGGGGTGGCAAGCCAGAGACGGCTGGCGTATGGGGACGATGTGGCTGTGGCAGCATCGGAATATTCAAAGGGAAAGGAGAGGCTGACGTTGGGGTCAGCGGTGGATGGGGCGGTGACGGTGACGTCGGAACGGAAGGGACTGTAGGCGAAGAAGCGATAGCTTGTGGCTGAATGGTCCCAGTATTTTATGGTTTGCGGTATGGAGAGCATCGGGTTCTCGATGCCCACATATTCCCAGTCGGCAGTGTTGGAGGCGGTGTTGCCCGCGCTGCCCTGAGTGAAAATAACCTTATAGCCGTCCATCACAATCTGTGAAGACGATAAGGCGGAAACGTCTGATGTGGTCTTATATCCCCAGACGCGGAACGAAGTGAAAAGTGTTTCGAGGCCGTTGCCGGCACCTCGTGTTGTCTGCTCATCCTGCCATTTGCTGTTATTGCTGCTAAAGGCAATGCTCTTTGTTGGCGCGTCAGGATTGGGTACGACGGGGTCGTCCTGCGCCGATGGAGAGCAGGAGAAGCAAAGGCATAACGAAAAGCAAAGCAGTAAAGAAAATATGCGTGATGAAAGCATGACTTCTTGTGGTTATTAAAAATGCAATGTCGAGGGTGCGTCAATATCTTGGATTGATGCACCCTCGGCGATTAAGGGATGGGTATAAGTTTATACGTTATGTAAACTTACTTTACGACCTTTACGATCTTGTAGCTCTTCTTTGTACCATTATCGTATTCAACAGCGTAGAAGGTCTTTGCGTCTGCCTCGGTGCCTTCAACGGTGCCTTTCCACTTGAGAGCGTTGACGCTGAGTTCGTGGCCGTCTTCTGTCGGAACCTTGTCTACCTTAGTTGCGTCTGTAGCCTTGGTAACAATCATCTTCTTGCCGTTGGCGTCGGTGACGGTCCATGTCGTAGGATTAGCGGCGGGATCCTTAGTGCCGTTTACAAGAGCGTTGGCCACGCTTGCCTCGTTAATGGTCTGGGCTGCACCGTCTTCAATGGTCACGGTGTAGAGATTCTGAGGAGCAGCTGTTGTTGCTGCCTTCGTTTCTGTTGCAGGAACGTGAACAGTAGCGTAGATGTCGGTCTCTGACTTATATTCGTCACCATCGGTTGTAACCTTGCCGTCCTTGAATCCGTATGTTGTGATAGACGGATCAGAATCTGTCGTGATGGTCTGCTGGAGACCGTTTTGCTCGTCCTCAAGAACAACAGCGTCGAAGCTGATGGCGGTCAAACCTGTTGAGCCGCCGCCTGTAGAACCGTTGGTGTTCTGAGCAATCTTGAAGATGTAAGTGTAAGCATAGCCTGGCTTCCATTCTGTGTATTCTGCAGGAACGGTTGCTGTAGCGCCCTTCACGTTGATAACCTCGCCTGTACCGTCTGTAGCTGTGAGCTTATAGTCGATGCGCAGTGTTGCTGGCATGCTCTTGCCTTCTGCGGGGAGGACTTTCAGATATTCCTTTGCTGTTGCACCGCAGTAGGAAGGATCTGTTGATGACTGGCTCAAGAAGCCTTTGTTAGCTGCTATCTGGTCCTCAGCCTGATTGTTGTAGTTGACTTTACCAAACACCTTTGACGAAACAGTTGCATCAGTCTCTGTCGAGGCAAACTTTACATGTGCCTTGTTGTAGTCGGCATTGGTTGCATTATCTGCATTATCTGTACCTGTAGTCGGGAAATACACAGTCAGGGTACCCTTGTTGTTGAATTTGCCGAAGAGAGTACCTTGGTCACTACCCGTGCCACCTGTTGCTACATTATAGAACTTTACGTCGCTGATAACATAGCCGGGTACATTCTCGTAGAGAGCGATGCGCACCTTGCTGGTGAGATGACGGAAGCTCATTGCTACAGCTTTCTTGCTGTAGTCAGCTTCTTTTACTGTCTTCATGTCGGAGATGTAGCACTCGCTAAGAGTGTTGGCATCGCCGGTAAGGGTGTATGCAGCCTCTTTGAGATTATCCTTATTAACAGCTGTCGGCTTTGCATAAGTAGTGGTTTCTCCTGCTTTATATCCCTTACCCATAGAGAAAGCAATGAAATCGTATGATGCGCAAGAGTGGTCCCAGTACTTGATGGTCTGCTGCTTGGCACCGCTCTGTGCCAAAGAACCTTTTTTCTCATCGTTCTCGTCTACACCTTTTACCTTCATGCTCTGATTAACATACTCCCAGTTGGCGGTGTTCGACTCTGTTGTGTTGGCTGTTCCATCCACATAATTCACATTATAGTGGTCGAATGCGTAAGTGGTGTTGGCGGCAGCTGTTGCGCTACCCTTGAAACCTACTAATACAAAGTTCTTGCCGAGAAGTTCTGCTGCTGCACCTTCCTTGGCGTCTCCTGCACGTGTAATCTTACCAGTCTCTCCTCCAAAGTTAATCACTGAGTTAGTAGCATTTTGTCCGTTTCCTGAGTTCTCACCCAAGAAGTCGTCGCTTGAGCAGCTGGCGAGCGCCAATACTGAAGCGGCATAAAGAAAATACTTGTTCATAATCTTTAAATAAATAATAGTTTGTATTGTTTTGTTTATTAAAATCTTGAATACATATATATGTTGTTACATATCAAACTCCCATTGCTTCTCCTCGAAGTCTTCCACTACGGCATCAAAGCCTGAACCACCGGATCGGTTAGGGATGGGCACTTTGTCCATGTCAAGCTCCACGGTTATGACGCCACCACGATAGAGCCGGCGCACTTGGTCGGTTACGTCGAAGACGATGGTTGAGTCCTTGCCGTTATAGAACTGCATCTTCACGTCCACGTAGTGTCGGTTGTTGAGGTCTGCCTCTGCCACCTTCTCCAACGACTCAAGGTAAGAACGTGTGTCGAGCTTGTAGGGATTGAGCTTAGGCATTCCGAATGTCAGCGCCTTGCCACCTATCACGTCCACCGTCTCGCCCTTCTTGTCCGTCACGTCCTGCTTCATTCGCATATAGAAGTTGACGGTGATGGCGTCCGTTCCGGTCACGCCCGTATTGACATTGACGGAACGAGCCATGCCGCTGAGGTTGGCGTTGCCGTCGATGGAGGTAATCTTCCTGCCGTTGCGGTTGTTATGATGGAGAATCACTTGCACTAAATAAATATAAGTTAGGGGCTGGAGTTGTGTTTCGAGCGTACGTACCCAGCAGTTGCGCTCCTCATCAAATATGAATCCTTCCAGATTCTTGTTGATGTCGATGCCCTTTTCGTAGCTGGAGAAGAGTTCCTCGGGCTGATAGAACGAGTGGGTAAAGTGTGGCGCGTTATACGAAGACGGATTCATGGTCTGTCCTGTGTATGCCGTGACATAGTCGTACGTGGAAGTCTCGTCAATGCGCACACTCTGCACGCCGTCGGGAGTGTCTATGTAGTTCCATGCAAGGATGTCCCAAAAGCCGAAGTCGTACTTGGCGTAGATGGAGTTGCCGCTGATGGTGTGCTTGTAAGGAGAGCGGTGGGTGCCGTACTGTGTAGTGCCGGTGAAATAGCGTCTCACCTCGAAGGCATGAGGCTCCGTATAGCCGATTGGACCGAACATCGAGATGTCGGTATCGTCCCAACCATACGTCCATTCCGCCTGCCAGTCATATTCGACATCGTACTTGAACAGATAGTTCCATACGACCTTCAGATTGAGGTCGATGGCAGGAATCTGCATATCAATATCTTTTCCGCCTTGATGAAGATGAAGCATCGGTTCGCGCTCGCAACTTGTTGTTGCGAGACACGAAACGACGAGGCATGTAGCCATTATCCTATTAATCATCATTACCTTATTTCTTCTTAATGTTCCGTCTGTAGAGCAAGTCGTAACTAAGCGTTATCTCCAGTCGGGTGGGGCCCAACCAAGAATAACGATGCTGTCTCTTGCGGAAGTCCTTGGCATCGCCGTACCATTTATAGTAATATTGCTCTGTGTCCGTGTCGGGGTCGACAGGGCACTTCCATTGATAGGGATCGTAGAGCGTGTGGAGATATCCAGCCTGCAAGCCGAACTCCAGTCGCCAATGTTCAGAACGTCCCAACGGCATCACATATCCTATGCCCATGCCGGCGCCCCAACCTTCGCCTTCCCATCCTCGTTTCTCTCCGAAGCATATATTATATAGGTAGGCGTGCGCGTAAAGGCTGAAGTAGAGTCCCTTGAAAGCAGCCCCTTGTCCCAACGGACGCTCACGAATGTCGCCGCTTCGCAGATAATAGCGGGTGTGGAGCTGATAGTTGCGTAGCTGAAAGTACTTGTGGTCGTCGTAGTGTTGCCACCACGGACCATCGAAACTCGCTCCGTACGTGAAGTGACCGTGAAGCGGATAATACTCTATCGCCACATTGGGGATGGGGCAGAAGCGGTCGTAGCCCGGCATGTAAGCGAAATCGAGGAGCAGATTGGTCTTAACGCTCAATAGCTCGCGGCGTGGCAGAACCGTGTAGTCGCTGTAAGGGAAAACAGGAATGTTAAGTGTTACGTTGTTCGGGACTGTTGTCGGCATCACTGCCAAAGGCTGCGAGGTCAGACCGTTGTCGTCCAGACCAAGAAGCTGTCGCTTGTCTATCGCCATTATTCGCACGGCACGCAATACGGGGTAATACTCCTTGAGCACATAGCGCCATAGCTTGCCGCCGTCATATCGCTTCATCGCCTCTTTAAGGCGAGTGCTGTTGTCGCCATAACGGTTCATGAGCGAGTCTACCTCATGAAATCTCTTATCCTTGCCGATGCGCATCAGTGTATGAAGGAGGGCGTAGTCCTCAGGCACGACATCATAGCGTATGCGGTCCTTGCTGATGCCGTAACTGCCGAGCAGTCGGTCCACAGAGGCACGACGTCCCTTCGCCAGACGACAGTTGTTGTCGTATGGACCTTCAGGTGATGCCGTGGCACGTCCAAGCACAATGCCTCTATCGCCCAACGCTTCAAGTTGAGGAATGAGGACTTCTGTTATCCACTTCCTGTCTTGATCGCTGATGTTCATTCTGTTTACAATAAATTGGATGGGACGCGAATTTCGGACAAAGGTGCTGTCAGTGGTCTTAACCTGAGCTACCGTGTCCATAGCGAAGCATGAAATCATTGTAATTATCACTATAAGATATTTCACTTACCGTAAAAACGTTTGTAATCCTGACTTGATTTATGTTAATTCGTTGAAGGATAATACATAATCCCAACATATTCTGACTGCAAAATTATAAAAAATGCAATAATTACAATGCAATTGCATGTAGTTTTTTAAAAGTAACATTGTTATATTATGTTAATGGCTTAAGTGTGATATATCATAAAAAAACTCCTTAAAAGGACAAAAACATTAACAGTCTTAATGCTTTTGCCTTTCAAGGAGTAACTTGTTTGTTTTTTTTTCTTCTTATAAGAATAGCGTATTACATTCTTATTTAAGGCGGAAGATATTCAGCGAGTTAGCCGGAATCTCCACTACGCCGCCATCAGAAGAAGTGGTGACAAACGTCTCGGTGGGGTGGACGTTTGTGGGGTTGTCGATGGTGTTTTCTTCCTGACCGTTCTTGGCTGTGAGGCGGATGAGCTTGGCGCCTTTGATGGTCTTGCCCTGTAGACAGATTTCGGCTGTGGTGTTCTCGCTGCTGGTGTTGGCAACCTTCAGAATCACCTCGCCGGTGTTTTCGTCAAGAGTGGCTGTGGAGAATACACCGGGCAGCGTATTGGCGCGGAGCTTTGTGACGAATATCTGCTTCCCGTCAAGACTTGCGTAGACGCTGTCGCCAACCACTTTCAGCTCGATGTCATACCAGCGACCCGTCTCAATGGTTCCTGAGACAGTGGCTGCCTGACCCTTTGCGCCGCCGACAATCTGCTCGATGCCGTGCTGCGTGTTGTTCCATCCGCCAAGGTTGAGCCAGCAGTAGTTCTTGTCGTCCACATAATTAAAGATAAGCATGAAGCCCTCGTTGCCTGAGTCCTTGCGTGCTCTTACCTTATATATATAGCCGTCAGCAGTAATCTCACCGGGGTTGAGACGTATGCAGCTCTCGCCATTGGAAGTCTGCTTGATGATGCCACCGTCAACCTTCCAGTCACCGTTAATGTCAGTGGGAAGTTCCTGCAGAGTCATAGGCAGAGCCTTGCCCTCAGCATCTGTGTAGCCCTTGTCTTCGAATGAAGCCTGCGTAGCCCATGTGCCCATACCCACGCGGCATACGGCTGGCTTGACCTGAGTCTCGCCATAGCTGTAGGGATTGTCCTGCTTTACGTTGAGCACACGAGTGCCCACGTTGTTAGCCATGAGGTTCTGAACGTAGTAAGACGGTGTGCCGAATACGCGGTCAGACGTAAACTGAATCATGTCAGGTGCCCACATACGGTCGTTGAGGTTGGCGAAGATAGGAGCGTATGATGCCATCGTAACGATGTCGCTGTTGTTCTCGATGCCCATCATATAGACAGCCTCGCCGAGAGCGGCATCAAGAGATCCCATATTGCCGAAGCCCTGCGTGACGGCATACTCGCCGACGTAAATCTCCGGACCCTTATGGTCGTAACCGTCGTACTTGCGGAAGTTCTCGGCAAACCAAGCCGGATTGCGATAGTAATGCTCGTCGAGCAGTTCCACGCTTTCGTTGCTGTCCCATGTGGGATTGTCATCGCCCCATGCCACTACGTTGCCGATGAGGTGCATGTTAGGATACTTGGCGAGGACCGCATCCTTAAACTTCTTGAAGCGCTCATAGTAATGGTCGCTCTGAAGGGCAGGGTCGGGCTGGTTGTTCTCGTTGCCAATCTCGAGATACTCGATGTTGTAAGGTTCTGGATGACCATTCTTAGCACGCAGCGCTCCGTACTTGCTTGTGACAGGACCATTGGCATACTCCAAAGCGTTCATACATTCGTCAATCCAAGGCTGGATGCTGTCTACGGGAGTCATGCCACCGTGCCATAGTCCAACGTTCACCACGTAGAGCGGTTTGGCGTTAAGGTCCTCGGCAAGCTGCAGGTATTCGTCGAATCCCATGCCGTCGCTTGTGCGATAACGCCAGTTGACGTTCTTGTGTCCGGGGCGTTCTTCGATGGGACCGATGGTCTTCTCCCAATGGAAAGCGTTCTCTGGCGACTCCTGTCCCTCCACGTAGCAACCGCCGGGGAAGCGCACGAACTTGGGACGGATGTTATAGAGAAGCTGTGCAAGGTCGGGGCGCAGACCGTTCTCGCGATTCATGAATGTAGGCGGGAAGAGGCTGACGACGTCCAGTGTGATGGTGCCCTTGCCGTCGAAGACCAGTTCGAACTGAGCTTTAGGGTCGTTGGCGTTGGCTGTAAGAGAGGCAGTGAACTTGCTCCACTTCTTTCCCATCTTAGCGTCCACGGCTGTCTCGGCATACACGCTCTTGCCATCGGCGCTGACGAGGCGAGCCTTAACGCCGCCCTTGTAGCTTCCTTTAGCCCAAAGAGACAACTTGTAAGTTCTGCCCTGCACGGCATTGATGCCCCAGAAACCCTCGTTGACGAGAGAGGCAGTGGCGTTCTGACGTGCAGCGACGTTTATCTGAAGAGCCTTTCCCTGAGCGTTGTTGAGCAGAGCCTTGCTGACGAGTTGCGTAGAGATGGTGGCTCCGTCAGCAGCCTTTGTGCGCCATGTGGGAGTGGCGTTGTCGCTATCCTCGAACGAGCGGTTGCTTATAAGTTCAGCGTAGAGACCGCCGTCCGCAGCATGATTGATGTCCTCGAAGAAGATGCCGTAGAGATTAGGCGACACCTTAACGCCGGGATTGGCGACATCAACGTTTATCTTCACTTGGGCGTTTGCCGTTAAAGCGGAGGCAAGCAACGCCGAGAGGAGGATGTTATTTGGCTTCATTTTTTTCTTTTATCTTTTGTTGTTTGTGGAATGGTTGAGTGTTAAAGAGTTGGCCAACCGTCGGCAGTCCAACTTATCTTCTTCTGGATGAGCAGCGGGGCACCGTTCTTCTGCATGCTGTAGCCGTGGCAAACGAACCAGTCGCCGTCTGCAAACGAGTAAGCTGCGCAGTGTCCTGCTGCCTCAAACTCACGCTTGTCGCCTTCAAGGAAGATGTTGCCGCCACCCTCACGCATATCCTTGCCGTTGCGGTCGAGGTAAGGACCTGCCACTTTCTTGCTTCTTCCCACTGCCACACGGTAGTTGCTCTTTGCGCCGCGGCAGCAGTAGTCCCAGCTTACGAACAGATAATAATATCCGTCGTGCTGCATTATGAATGGAGCTTCAATGGCATTGGTGCCGGCAAACTCTGATGTAGGATTAGGTTCGGCAGTGGTGTCGCCCACGGCATGACGTCTTGCTATGGTAACGGGCTTGGCGCCACGCTTTACGTGTAAGGAGCGGTCGAGCTGTATGAGCTGGATGCCGTCCCAGAACGATCCCCACGTCATCCAAGCGTTGCCCTTCTTGTCAACGATGAAGTTGGGGTCGATGGCGTTCCAGTTGTCGCGGTCTCCCTTAGAAGCCACGATGCAACCCTCGTCCTTCCATCCGTCTGCATTGGCGAGCGACGTATTGCTAAGCAATCCTATAGCTGACGTATTCTTGCCGAATGTGGAACAAGAGTAAGCCATATACCACTTGCCGCGATACTTGATGACGTCGGGAGCCCAAATGTGAGTCTCAAATCCCGGAACGCTGTCGCGGGTCCATGCCGGTATCTTGCCTTCGGGCAGTAAGCCTTCGGGCTTGATGGTCCAGTGGCGGCGGTCCGAGGATGTCATCTGCGTGATGCCGTGTCCGGTGCAGTAGAGATAATACTGACCGTCCTCGAAAGCCATCACGGGGTCGTGCACCATTGGCGTATCGACAGCGAGAGGAGCCGTCTGGGCGCTTGCCTGAGCCGTATTAAAGAATGGGGCAGTGGCAAGAACCACTGCTCCATAGATGTATTTCTTGAGATTCATATTTAATAGAGTATCTCTTATGAATGTTTTTACTTATTAACGAACTTGCGTCCGTTCACAATTACGATGCCCTTGTATGAGCTGTCCACCTGCTGACCGTTCAGATTATACCACTTGCCGTTGCCCTCAGCCTTCTTGGTGATGACGTACGGAGAGTTGATGCCAGTGGCTAAGCTTGATCCGTCGATGTACGAACCTTCGTTAACGAAGAACAATACCACCTTGTCCTCAGGCTGTGTAAGCTTCATGCTGAACGAATAGTTGTAGACCTTCTTTGTTGTAGTGGTGATGGTGGATGTCATCTTCACCACATTGCCGGTGAACTCTACATTCATATCCACTAACGAACCGTCCATATCTTCAAGGAATGTGTCCCAGTTGTAGTCGCTCTGGAGTGTAAATTCAACGTTGGATGAGTTGTCATTAGTATTGCCACCAGCAACTGTGAACCATCCGTAGTTGTCGTTACGGAGAACGAAATGTTCGCCATATCCCTCAGCACCGCGCTCAGCGTTGGCAGCCACAAGGCACCAGTTGTTCCAGTTTGCCACCTTGTTGCTGTAGTTATAGAACTTCAGCTCAGCCTTGCTGCCCTTCTTGAGAGTGTAATAGTCCTTTGAGAAGTTTGTCCACCAGGCTGCTGATGTGTTTTTCTCCATCGACTCGGGGAAGTAAACGTCAGCGTCCTTCTCTGCTTCTGCCTCCACAACTATGGTGTAGTCCTTAGTGTAGACGTAATCGTCCTTAGAGACTATCATTGTCATTGTTACTTCACCTTGACCCTTTACCTTTCCGTCGCTTGTGAGGATGCTCTCGTCGCTCGACTTCCATGAGATGTTAGTGCCGAGCTTACCCTCTGTGGGCAGAACCGGAGTCTCTTCCAAAACAGTGCCGTCGTCGAACGGAAGGTTAATCTTGTTGGCTGTGTACTTGATGGCAGCCTTAGCGTCAGCCTTCACAGCCCAAACCTCCTGCTGCTTTGTATAGCTCTTCTGACCCAATGTGGTGGAACCGCTTGAAGAAGAGAGTGCAGCAATGGCGATGGCGGGGATATTGGTATAGTCGATGGTCTGGCGAACCAGTACGCCGCGATAAACCACGTCGTCAATGGTAAGAGCGATATAGTCAGTACCTGCTGTGCGCTCCCATTTGCCGTTCTCGGCGCCGCTGATGGTGCCGTCGGCATTTAGACGGATGTTGACGGGCGTCTCGTATGCCTTGGCTTCCGTGTTCTGACCATATTCATGGCGGAGGAACTGATAGTCGCCGGCTATCTCGGTGTCTGCGATGGAAGCCTTAGTGGCGATGTCGTTGTTGGTGATTGTCTCGCCGTCAAACTCGAACGGAGCAGCCATTATCCAACCCTCATCGTTGAGGAAGAGCTGATGAACGCGAACCTCATGACCTTCGCCCTTGTTGGTGAAGCGTGAGTGATAGACCACGAACGAGCGTCCTTCCTTGTCTGTGAAAGCTGAATTGTGACCCTGTGCAATCTCTGCACCCGACATCGGATCCCACTTATAGCCGCCGAAGAGCAGCACACCGCGATTGTCGACTGCAGTGGCGCTATAGTTCATAAGGTAGCGGTTGAAGACGGCTGATGTGCCGTTGCAGTCAACGTAAGGTCCTTCGGGATTGTCCGAGCGGAACACGCGCATCTGATAGCCGCCGGTGCTGACGAGTCCGCCGTAGCTCATGAAGAGGAAATAGTGTGAACCAATCTTCTCTACGTAGCTTGCCTCCCCCGAAACATAATAGCCACCGGCTATCTTCTTGCCGAAGTAGGGGTCGCTTGTGGTGTTGGCGCTGGCAGCAGTGGATGTAGCTGCTTTGCCGTTAACCTCGTAAGGGAATGTGTAAGTATAGTCGCGCAGACCGTTGTTCTTGTCGAGGCGCAGCAGGAAGATGCCGCCTGACCATGATCCGTAGCTCATCCACAGATTGTCCTGATCGTCGTAGAATACGCACGGGTCGATGCAGTTAGGCCAGAACGATCCCCACTTGTCGCCTACATTATATCGCTCGGGCAGGGAGGTTTCGCCAGTGGCAATGGTGAAGTCGGTGTTTTTCCAGTCGTCGGCAGCCGCATATCCATTGTGTGCATACTTACCCAAGAAGCCGGAGAATACCACCGGACCCTGATATTTCCACGGACCTTCTACGTTGTCGCTTGTGAAGCAGACGATGCTCGAAGCCCAGTTGTCGCCGTTGAGGCTCATATACATACACCACCTCTTCATAGTCTTGTTGTAGATGACGTCGGGTGCCCACTGCATGCCCTTCACTGTATTGCCTTTCTTCTGCCATCCGTGAGCGTCGAAGTTGCCGAACGTAACGGTCTTGCCCGCATAGTCCTTGACGGATGTCACGGCGTGTGTGGTGTAAGCGTCAGCATAGTTGACGAGCGTGCCACTCAGATTACAGAAGAGGCTGTTGGTGGCAGTGGCATTGCTCTCGTCTGCCTTAAAGACTGTCCACTCCTGATAGTTCTCAGCGGCAGTGGTCTTGCCTCTGCCAAGGTGAGATCCATATATATAATATGTAGGGGATGCGGGATTTGTGATGTTGTCAATGACGATGGAAGGGTCATGACAAACCACGCGCTTGTTATATTGACGGGCGCTGTAAGCTCCCTGCAAGTCAGCGTCGGTGACAGTGGTCTGCGCTGCGGAAGAGAGAGCGGAGAATGCGAATATGGGAATTAATAGATTCTTCATAGGAATATTTTTAAATTGAAAATTGAGAGTTGAACCCCAACTCCCAATTCTCAACTGATTTTACTTATGTCTTCTTGCCTTGGCAGCTGAGCCAAATACGAGGTGGCTGCCGTCCACTGTGAACGAAACGTAGAGGTCGTTCGGGTTGATGGTGTTGATGCCGAGGTAAGACTGGTAGGTCTCTGTGCCGTCATTGCCGGTAACAATGGCCTGGATGTCAGCGGTGCCGTTGTTGCAGTTTGTGACGTAAAGCTTAACCTTGGCGCCGTTCATTGCAGCGAGCCATCCAGCCCAGTCTGCGTACGATTCGAGCTGAGTGCCTATCGGGGTGCAAGCTGCGTAGCCGTTGCCCCAGCCGTAGTTGTCGGCACGTACAACTCCATATTCGGGAGCTGTCTTAGCTGCATCGCGGAGGATAACCACGTAATTGTTCCAGTTGCTTACACCAGAAGTGTAGTTGGTGAAGTTGAACTCGCGTGTTGCACCAGCCGGAACCTTGATGTCGTCTGTGAATACTGACCAGAACGCGTCAGAGCAGTTGGCTGCACCGAGAGAAGTTGGCTCCGGAGTGGCGGCAGTAACCTTCGACTCGTTCACCTTAACTGTCACCTCAGCTGTCTTGCCGCCGTTGGCAGTGATTACCACCTTGTGCTCGCCAGCCTTTGCAGGAACAGTTGAGAAGGTGAGCTTCGAGTTGTCGAGCACCTCTGTGCGTCCGTCCTGATAAGTTCCCTTCACCTCCAAGCCAGTGGCGTCGAATGCCAATGTGCGCTCCACGCCAAGGATAGCGCTTGAGTTATAGAAGTAGTAGTTGGTGTGCTTCGGCTTGCTTGTCACCTCTATCTTCACTGGAGTGTCCACCACCTTGAAGGCTGCGCTTGCATTGATGGTCTTGTCAGCATGCTTGTTGAGGAGAGTCTTGTTGAGCGTAGCAACGATATACTTGTCGCCGAGAGTATTGAAGTCGGGCACTACCATGAACGTAAGGTCGCTTGCCGAAATCTCCTTGACGCTTCCGCCGTCGTATGTAACCTTAGCCTTGATCTGTGATGTGAAATCAGAAAGCTCAGTGCCGAGGTTTACCTCTGCCGGAACATCGGTAAGTTCCATAGAGACAGGCTGCTGGTCAACAGCGTCAGTTACGTCCATCTCATCCTTATCGAAGACGTAGTAGCATCCGTCAACGGTGAAGTCGAGATAAAGATCAGCCGACTCAACGGGGATGCCTGTATACTTCTGCTGCGAAACCATACCTTCTGTTCCTACTACGTCAGCCACAACGTCGCAGGTGTTGTCGCCATAGTTGGTTACTGTGACCGTAACCTTTGCGCCGTTCATCTGAGCGAGCCAGCTTGCCCAGTCGCCTGAAGCTGTGTTGCTGTGAGTGCAGGATGCGTAGCTGTCGCCCCATCCATAGTCGTCCGAGCGGAGGCAGCAATACTCTGTCTTGTCAGCCTTGCGGAGCACCACTACGTAGTTGTTCCAGTTGCTTGCAAGTGAAGAGTAGTTGGTGAAGGTGGTGGAGTAGACCTTGTTGCTCTCAATCTTGATGTCCTGATCGAGGTGAGCCTCCCACCATGCTGATGAGCAGTCTGTATTTCCGAGTGTTGTCGGCGAAATCTTTGCAGCCTGACCCTTGTTGGCGTTAGCGATGGAGTCAGCGCGTTCTGTAAGCCAGTCGGGACCGTTAACGTTGAATATGTCGCTGCCCTCGCATCCGGTCAGTGCTGTCATCGCCAAAGCGGCGGCGCAGAATACGGATGCCAATTTGCTTATATGTTTCATAATAGTATTTGCTAATATTTAATAATGTTGTTTTTACTTGCTGAGTCTTGTAACCGGGTGAACCGTCCAACCCTTCTCCTTGAAGTAGGTGGTGTTGTCTGACGAGTTGTTGGCTGAGTTGCCGACGAGGTTCGGGTTGTTATTCATAAGGTTCTGCGAGATGGGCAGGAACTCATGACCGGGAACGAAGTAGTCAACCGGGCTGATTACCTTGTCATCGCTACCATACTCAGAGTATGAAACCGGATCAGTGGGCAGGAAGTTGATGCCAAGACGCACAACGCTGTGCTCCTTCAACTGCTGCAGACGGTCAGCGTCATAGAAGAATCCCCAACGGAGAAGGTCGAAACCGCGACCGAACTCGCAACCGAACTCCTTCGGACGCTCCACGTTGGCAATCTGCTCGAAGAGCTTGTCCTTTGTGTCGAAGTCGGCAAGCTTGAGCTTGGCGAGGTTAGCACGCTGGCGCACCTCGTTAATCCAGTCGATGGCCTGCTGTGTAGGTCCGTTCACCTCGTTCTCGCACTCGGCAGCGCGGAGCAGAACGTCAGAATAACGCATCATGCGGAGGTTGATGCCGCAGTGCAGACCGGTAGTAACAGTGCTATACAAGTTGGTGCGGATGTTGGTCCACTTTGCGATAGGAATACCACCGTTGAGGTTGTTGGTGACGAGAGTGTCCTGCGGAGTAAGCTTCAGTGTGTAAGCCACGTTGCCGTTCTCGAAGCCTTCCCAGTCCTTCTCGTATGTGCAGAGAGTCCAGTAAAGACGCGGATCAAGCTTGCCGGCTGTTGTGCGCTCGCTCTTGAAGAGCTGATAGAGCCAAGGCGAAGCTGAGAGGTCAGCCCAACCGCCGAAGCGTCCCGGGCAGAGGTTCGACTCTATGGCGTGACCCTGAGTGGCGTTCGGAGAAGTGTTCACCGGTGTCCATTCGTCGTCGGTGCCCTGTGTGCCGTAGTCGAGATACTGCACCTCGAAGAGGCTCTCGGCATTGTTCTCGTATGCAGCACCCTCGCGGAAGTTGTCGCCGTAGTTGGCCATGAGCGAGTACTTGCCATACTTCTTGTTGATGATGTCCTTCAGCACAGCGAGAGCGTCGCTATACTTGTGGCGCTGCATGAGAGCACGGGCGTAATAGCCGGCAGCGGCACCGCTTGTGGCGCGACCCTTTGCCCACTCGCCGCCCTCTTCGCGTGAGGGGAGCAGCGTGATGGCTTCCTTCAGGTCAGCCTCCACCTGGTCGAGCACCTCATCGTATGAGTTGTTCTTGCCGTACAGGCCGTCCAGTGTTGAGTATGTGTCGTAGTCGGTGATGAGCGGCACGTTCTGGTAATAACCGGTGAGGTTATAGTAAGAGAAGGCGCGGAGGAACAAAGCCTGACCCTTGATGCGCTTCATGCTCTCTGAGAGGGCAGCGTCGTCGTTGCCGGTGCGTGAGAGGATGAAGTTGCAGACATTGATGGTGTAGTAAGCCTCACGCCAGGGCCACTCTGTTATCTCGTTGGTGATAGGAGCGTTGAAGTTGTCGAACTCGAGGTACCATACCTGAGAAGCGTTCCATACCTCGTCGCCGCGAGTCATGTCGATGGTGTATCCCACACGACCCGTAGAGCCTTCGATACGTATGTGGTTGTAAGCAGCGATGACACACTCCTCGAGGTCGTCGGAGGTGAACTTGTCCGTGGTCTGCTGGTTGGGGTTGGTAAGCTCCAACTTGTCCTCACAAGAAGTCAGCGACATGGCGCTCAGACCGAGGAATGCTGCAAGTGCATAATTATATAGTTTCATAATTGGATTTACGTTTA
>OBAD01000277.1_pt1 | contig 15197 bp, 13 predicted proteins | sample 1494861 | NCBI WGS metagenome assembly OBAD01 (sample SAMEA3360681, study PRJEB22359) | human gut metagenome | biome: ENVO:urban biome; feature: ENVO:human-associated habitat; material: ENVO:feces | place: Bangladesh | collected 2011
CGGTTAAGAAAAGTAAATATTTGTTTAGTGAAGCTCTTTAACTTATTGATAATCAATAATGTCTTATAAGGTCGAGTACGAGTCCATTGTCCACTACAACAAGGATTAAGACAGACTTCTCCATCACAAACTCGAGCAGTGTGCGGAATGTACGAGTCCATCGTCCACTACAACAAGGATTAAGACTATTAAGAAGATGTCTAAACATCTTAAAACATTCAGTACGAGACCATCGTCCACTACAACAAGGATTAAGACAAATCTGATGTTTACTATAACTGTATATGTATAACGTACGAGACCATCGTCCACTACAACAAGGATTAAGACCCAGGTTCCATAATATACAGAAGTGGTACATACGACGTACGAGACCATTTTCCACTACAACAAGGATTAAGATAGCTTGTTCTATTAAATCATTACATATTTGACAATATGGTACGGGACCATTTTCCACTACAACAAGGATTAAGACAATTCTTCTGTGATTTTCTGTCTTGCATAATTCAAGTACGAGACCATCGTCCACTACAACAAGGATTAAGACTTGAGCTTTTCAGGCTCATTTTTTAAATCAATCATAGTACGAGACCATCGTCCACTACAATAAGGATTAAGACTAGTCACACATTATTTCTGTCTCACTGATAATCTCAGTACGAGACCATCTTCCACTACAATAAGGATTAAAACTATTGACCTGCATATGTTACAGCACCAGTTAATGCTGTACTAGACCATCTTCCACTACAATAAGGATTAAGACGTTCTAAACATTCCATATTTATCTGGATCAAGGTTAGGTACTAGACCATCTTCCACTACAACAAGGATTAAGTCCCAGCAAGGTAATATGCGTGCATTGGAGCAATAGCGGTACTATACCGTTGTTTATTACAATACGGATTTAGTCCATTTTTGCAAGTGTCGTTTGCAAAATTAAAGATGTACGAGGTCATTGTCTTCTATAATATGAATTTAGCTCATTTTGTAAAGAAATATACTTGTGAGTTGTTCATAGATTATTTTGGTTCATAGGTAGGTTAATCGTTACATGAAAAAATCCCATATCAAGGTTGGGTGACCTTGGTATGGGATTGATTTTAATATTGTTATATTTTTATATTCAGTTCAGGCCTGTTTGGACCTCTCTAATCTTGTTTTATTTCCTAAAGCGGGTTCTTTACGTTCTTACTTTTGGTAGGAATCATAAAGTTCCTTAGCCTTGTCTTCTCCTAGGAAACCGGTCAGCTTTCTCCAGATGCCACTCTTGTCAAATGACTTGGCAAGTTCCTTCACTTCCTTCTTGGATGGTTCCTGGAGCAAGCGCATTGAGGTGTTGTAGAGGTCGTTGCTGTCAGATTCTTTGAGCTGTGCTGCCTTGGATTTTTTCAGCCATATCTCTACTTTCTGGAAGCATACTTTGAAGTCTTTGATGCTATAGCTAACGCCATCACCTGCGAGTTTGTCAAGGGTGGTGCCAAGACCAGCTTCAAGTTCTCTTTCAATAGCATCCTGGGCAGCTTTTGCTGCTTGTTGCTTTTTCTCTTCTTCCTGTTTGGCAATCAGGTCATCTATATCGGCAACGATTTGTCTTTCTTCCTGGATGTTGATTCCTTTTTTGAGGAGTTCGTCCATGATGTCGTTATAGAGTTTCTTAGCCTCTTGGTATTTCTTGGCTTCTACACAGCTCTCAGCCAGAGCATATTGCTCGGAGAGAAATCTACGGGCTTCTCTTTCAGCTCTTTCACCCTTAGCTTTGAGTGCAAGGTCTCTGATCTTATCCTTGTCTTCATCAGATAGCCATGAGTGGATTGGTGTACCTTTTTCCTGGAGCTTGTTGAATGGGTTTTTGGTTTCATTCTTGCAATCTCCATACTCCTCAACCTTCATCATCGTAACTTCTTCCTCGTTATGTTCTCTAAGGATATTGACGAGTTGGGTGATGCTTTCTGTTTGTGCCCACATCTGCTGGTAGTTCTCATAAGTGAACACCGACATCATTTCCTCAAAGCTCTGCATATAGTAGTTCAAGTCTTGGCTAAAGCCGCGAAGGGTGATGTCTTCCTTATCGATGTGGCATTTGCCGAAGCCAAAAGCCTTGGCCATACCCAGATTGAAGAACACATCTGGAGTCATATTGAATGTCAGGGCAGCCAAAATAGCTCCTATCTCAGCTTCTCTTGTGTTATGCAAGGAGATTCTGAGGGTGAAGGTTTGTCCGGCAGGAATAGCCATAATTGTTGTATACGTATTTGTGTTGTCTCCTTTTGGAAGCTGGGTGGTTGTTCCCTTAGAGTGGATTCTATACAGCTTTCTTCCTGCGATACCTGATTCGTCATCGTAAGTTTTGTATGGTGAATGGCTCTGTTTAATATACAGAGGATAGTAGGAAGCCTTAGGGGTTCCAAGAATCCCCTTTGTCTCTATAAGCTCAGAGTCCTCTACAGTTCCCTCCATGAAGGCATGGCTGATTTGCACTCTTCCCTTCAGGTTGTCGTCACCAGTGTAACCAAACAGGGTTTCTCCCAGGTCATGTCTGTTTTTGTCGGCCTTTTGCAGAAATTCAACCTGTTGACGTACATTGTTTTTGTATGGCAGTTTGAACATTTTTGACATACCAATAATTTCTTGTCCATTTGCCATCTTGCCATGAAACACAGGTATTTCATAGCCTTTCTCAAGAGCCATTAGGAAACAGCCATTATTATCTTTTTCCTCAGCAAAGTCAGGAGTTTCTCCATAGACTATTTTGAAAAGCCTGATAGTTTCCTCGTTTAGCGGGATGCTCTTACCTCTATCAGATGGAAACAGCAATTCTTTTGTCTTTTCTTCTATTAATCCAGTGCAGACGATACGATATTTTTTCTCACCTATTTCTTTTTCTGGATATATAGGGTACTGGTTGGAGTCCGAGCCTACGGAAACATTTGTTTCCCAGATAGAGCCATTTGGATTATAGCCAGGAAATTCTGATTTTACTTTAGTACATGGAATCTGTTCCAGTTGTCCATCGCATGGGGTGAAGAAATATTTCTCACCTTTCTTTGAAAGCCAGCCTGGTTTTGCTTTTCTTACTGTCTTCATGTACTGTTTGTGTATTTTCTCTCCCATAATATTTGCTACATCACGGTAGCCAAATAATCTGTTCTGGAAGTCCTTGTCCTCCTGCATCTTGCCAAAGGACATGATTTCCACGATTTCGCGCAACATTCCCTTGATGGTGGTGCCTGGGATGAAGTAGTGACGTTTTCCGTCCTTACCCATGATATGGGCAGAGTGTTCATTCAGTGCACCGTCGCGTGTGAAGAGAGGAGATACGTTCTTGATTTTCACCTCGATCACTCCATCCTCTGAGTCAGAGAATGGCAAGTCCTGGGTAACCTGCTCACTCCAGGAAGGGTAGAATACCTTTTCATTGAGTGGCACGAAATTATAGGGTGCTGTAATTTTCATTTTGCAGTTCCTCCATTATTTTTCAAATCCAACGAATATGTTTGCCTTGAGCTGAAGGGTAGGCATGTTTTCACAAAGCTCATCCTTCACCTCTTCCCACTGGCGCAGGAACTTTAGTGCCTTCACGCCAGGAAGACGGTGTGGCAGGTAGGTAACCGGAGTTGTGGTGGCAGAGCCATCCAGTTCTTCCTGCTTTACCTCGTATGTTGTTACGAAGTAATTTCCATCCACATAACGGATCTGGATAGAAGTATTTTCTTCCGGGTTCCACAGCAGTCCCTCTACGACGAAAGGATTCTCGCCGTCTGTGAGGGTAAGAGAAAGAGGTTCTCCTTCTCCTATGATTCTTGGTTTGCTCTGGTCGCTTTGCCAGAGGTAGCCTTCATATTTTGCATTTTTTATCTGATGTTCCATGCTTACTCTTGTATGTTAAGTGTTCCGATGAATATACCATTTCCTCTGTTGGTACCACCGCCCAGTGGCAGGAGACCGTCGCAGATGTCCTGGAGGGCTTTCTCGAATGCCTTTCTGACATATTCGTCTTGAAGGGCTTCCTTTTCAACCCAGATCTCTTCCACGAGTTCCTGGTTTTCCGCTGTGCTTACCTTTTCCTGGAACAGGGCACCGTCCATCACTCCACCGGTAAACTTATCTACCCTGATGTGAGGAAGAACCTTTGAGTCCGTGTTCTCAATGAAGACATCTGAGAAGATGGCCTTTCCTCTGGATGGTTTGATGTCTCCTTCGTCCAGTGTGGTGCCGAAGATATCCAGGCATGCCTTGTTTCTGTCGCTTGCGATAGCCTCTGCGTTGTCCACAAAGTGCTTCGTAAGGCGGTTCCAGTGGTAGGCTGTACGGTGTGAAATGGCTCCTTTGACGGATGTTGCCGGTATCAGGCTCTTGGCTTCCTTGATTTCTGGCTTGCCGGTTGACCAGTCCACATAGTTTTCCTTGACGGGTGTCATATCAGCATCTTCGTCTCCGAATCCTGATGAGAACAGGAAGAAGTTCAAAGGCTTGAGAGTGAGGGTATATTTGATCCAGTCAGCTCCCTGCAGTTCGTTTGGCTTCTTCTCGATGGCCTCATTCCAATCCTCTTCCAGCGAAGATGACTTTTTCAGGTAGGCATCGAGGTCCTTTTCCTGAGTCAGGTCATAGCTTGCGTACTTCAAGCTCACGACCTTCATGCTTCCGAAGCCGTTTCTCGTTCCGCTGCCGACTCTGAAGGTAGGAGAGGAGATGGTGTTCAGAATGTTCTGCATATTCTCGTCATCCTTCGTTTCTGAGAGGAGTTCCATCTCGAAGATGAATCTGGTGCCTTTATATACTACCTGTTCGTCGAACTTGCCATGGTTGGCACCTGTACCCTTTTCCGTGATTCTTACATGCTGGCGGATTGGCAGTACCTCAAATGCCTTGAGATACTCATCCTGCTCTATGTTCTTAAGTCCGTCCATGGCCTTCTGGTTGCTGCCTAGGAGCAGTGCGTCGGAAATGAGGACCTTGGAGCCTTCTCCCTTGTCTTTATTCTGGTATCCGAAGATAGAGTCTCTCTCCTTCAGGTCTTTTAGGCTGTGACGGATGATGCCCATGAGTGATGTGCCCGGGATATATGGCAGGTCATTCACGTCTCTTGCCACAGGTGCATCTGTAATGATGTCCTTCTCGCCGCTACCCACTGCCAGAGGTGATGTCGCCTCCAGGGTGATGCGCGCGATCATGCGATATTTATATTTTGTCATCTGCATTGCTCTATTGTTTTTTTGCCATTTCTGAGGCAAGGTTCACTAATGCTCTTTGAGACAGGTCTCCATACTCCTGGTTGTTACCCATCTTCTCTATAAACTCTCTGAGGATTTTGCCCCTCTGTTTGTTCTCCCAGTCCTTTTTCTTGATACCATGGGTAATATAGCCACGTTCTTTAATTTGTTGGGTACTAGAATCTGTTGGAGATGCTACACGCTTTTTCAACTCCGTCTTGTCAAAGAGCTCCAGAAGAATCTTGTCCATGGTGGAATTTTGGAGGGCGATGTTGCGGATGGCACCCCATTGAGCGGAGAACTTGCCTTGTGAGAACAATGGCTTATACTTACTGACGAAATTGTTCACCTGCTCATAGATATAGACAGAAGAACTGTTCTTGTGCTTCTTTCTTGCCAGGAATGACAGCAGTGGTGTTCCCTCCAGTGCTCTTGTCTCTGTAGCCTTAGCTTTTGTCTTCTGGGAGAGGCAGAGGTTTGTCTGTCCGTTTTCTCCTGCCTTTTGCAACAGGTTCCAGCCATAGATAACCTTGCCGAATCCCTCATTCTGATAGTTGCCTACATAGGAAGGGAGCTGTGAGGCTGTTGGCTGTTCATCAAGCTTGACAACGAAGACACTGCCTTTTTCGATACCCACACGGTCTGCATCTCTGGTTTGGCGCTTACCATTCCAGGGAGCATATTGGAAGGTTCTGATCTGTGACTTCTCCCAGTCGATTTCTCCGTTGAGTCCCAGCATCTGGGCTGTTGGCTGGAAGGTTGCCGTTCCTGTTTCATCCAGGAAGATGAGTCTGCCATCGGCATAGACCGTGATATAGTTGCTTCCATTGATAGAGAACTGGGATGCTGCAGATGGAATTTCCTGGAAGGAAGCTTTTGTGATTTCAATGAGGCCATACTGTGCAGTCTTGGATCTGCCCACATGTTTTCTTCCTGTCAGCTTTTCCTCGATGATAGGGGCAAGAGCTTCATTGTCTATCTCTACAGAGAAATAGAATTCGCTTCCCTTCTCCAGTCCTTCATATCCGAACATCTGGCTGTCCTTACTCTTGCGAAGGGTTCTGTCATAGGCACTCTTGATGGTAAAGTTCTTCAGACTCTCTACTGCGTTAGCCTCGTTCTCTGCAAACTCATAGTAGCCTTCGCGGCATTGTTTGAGCTGCTGTGGCTGGCCATTAGCACCATTCTTGTCATCTGAGCGGCTATAGAAGTGGTGGATGTAGCTTTCCTCACCCAAGGATTTGAGCTTTGGGTAGAAGAGGGATGCCGGAATATGGAGGCTTCTTGTCTTGGCGTCCTTGGATGCCGGATGTGCGTCCCCGAATCTTACATGTCCGCTATGGAAGATTTCTGCCTGCTCATGGGGCTGGAAGTTCATGTAGTCTTTAGCTACGATGCCCAGGAAGCAGTTACCTGGAATGAAGGTCAGGGATTCCTGGTTTCCTTCTGTGGCTGCTCTCTGGTTCAGGATGACATCTGAGAGCAGTTTACATTTGAATTGAAGAGTTTTCATGCCTTACCTCCTTTCTCTATGCTGAATTTACATCTGCCCAGGCCTCTGTTTCTGCCTGTTCCCATATGTTTGATGAAGCCAAGTGCCGCTTCCAGTACGCTTTCCATGTCATCATCAACATAGAGGATTGTTGCATAGAGCGTGCATGGAATGGTGGTTTCGATGGTGCGAAGGCTATGCTCCTGGGTGATTCCGTTTTTCTCATCAATGGCTGTTGCCACTTTATTTATATATAACAGGTCTTCTACATGGTTGGAAAGGATACTTTTAGCCTCGTCTTCTTTGAGGGTAGCATTGGTGAAGAACAGGGTGCCGGATGGCAGCGCTTCTTCAGCGGTAGCTGCCTTGCCGAAGGCTTTCTCCAGGTCCATGTCCAGACCTCTGAGGGCAGCATAGTCCTCTACGGCTTCTCGAATGAGGCCTTTGATCGTCTTGCCGGGAATATATGGCAGGCCATTGGTGTCCTTGATGACGAGGGAGTCTGCGTCTGCTCCGGCAGAGAGTCCCGACCCGCAATGCCATGGTGAGAAGAACTCTATTTTTATATTTAAGTCTTTCATTGCTTTATCCTTCCTTTGTTTTTTGGGTGAGAATTGTATTTAAGTCCAGCAGATCCGCTGCAGGATAGAACGCATCTTCAGACAGTGTTCTCTTCTGAGGGGTGATGGCTTTTTGGAAAATTCCCTTGGTAGAAGCTGAGAGCATGGTATAGCTGCGATTGGCTGCCTGCTTGGCCATTTCTGTGTTCTGGTGCATGGCGGTCATCCATTTTCTGATGCTGGTCTTGGCTACGTTGCCCTCTTTACCATTGAGTTGATTGGCTGCATCTTTTAGGTCTTCTATCGTCCAGTATTCCTCCGTCTGGTGTAGGAAATAAGGTCCGAAGTTGAAGGATAGTCCCTTTTGTGGGGTCTTTTCCTTCAGAATCATATTAGGATAGCTTTCTATGAAGCTGCCCTGTACCTTATAGAACATCACACTCGATGGTGCATTTGGTGCATCTTTCTGGATGAGTGGATTCTTTGAAACGACTTTGGCTTGTGTACAGAGGGTTTCTGCCAGGTCATATCCGTAGTGGAATGGATAGGAAGACTTGATGAAGGCAATACCTGCGCATGCTGTGAGTCCATTCTCTGCGCCCAGCTTTTGCTTGGTGGCATTCTCGAACTCTTCAAGATAGACCTTCACGTAGTCAAGGGCAAGGCTTGCTCCGCATATCATGGTCATGTCATCTCCACCCAATACTACAGGGCGGAAGGGAATTTTTGTTTTGTTTTGTTTTGGATTAACCTTTTGAAAAGCATTGCGTGCTGCCTGGCAGGTTGCTTCGTTCAGCTTTTCAGAGAAGTCGTGAAAATCTTTCTGTGAACTGATGAACTTGGACAAAATTTGTCCCAGACCATTACCGTCAGCATGGATAATGGCTATCCAGTCATTATTGTAAGTGAGGTTCTTGATGTCCAAGGCGATGTCTTTAGGGGAGAGATCCTTGATGCCAAAGCTCTTTTCTGCCAGGGCGATGGTAGCCTTTCCGCCGATTGATAAGTTGCGTTTCTTGAGAGTTCCCTCATCCAGGTACTCCTGGCTTTCCTGGGTGACGGCAGGAAGACCTGTGGTTCTTGAACGTTCTACGCCCATGAAACCTACAGTCATGCTCTTGGAAGGTTTGTTGCGTTGGATCTTCAGCTTTTTCTCCAGCTGATCCATGCAGGAAGCGAAGTTGGCTTTGAACTCTTCCTCCGTTACCTTTACTACAGCCTGGCTGATGGTGATACCGGGCACTGCCAGCATCACTGTTTTGGGAAACTCCAGGACGGTTTTCTCACATTCCTGAAGGTTGTCATAGACACATTTGATGTTACCGGCAGCTTTGATGATTGACGTGCCCCCTTGCTCATAGGTGGATTCAAACAGAGTGGTACATACCTTCCAACCAACTCACTGCCACCAACGACATCTTTAAGTGAGTTGGTAGAGAAGATAAATCCTTGAATGCCCTGTATGGAGGCTCCATATATGTATTTATTTTTCTCCATCTTGTTTTTTTTAAGATTGTGGGTGTAAAAGTATAAAAAAAAGATGGAAAAAACTATTTTTTCAGCAAAAAAATGCGTTTTATCGGATTTTTTTTGTATTTTCGCCACAAAAACAAGAAATGGAAGCAACTAACATCGCCATATTGAGATTGAAGGAGTCCTTGGGTTCTGTAGAACTCAGGTGTTTTCGTGGTGCCATTGTAGATCTGGTAGGTAGGGAAAATCCTTATTTCCATAATCATGAGGCAAATGGACTGAGATATGGATATCCCCTGGTTCAATACAAGGTGATAGACTCTCATGTATGCCTGATTGGAATAGCGGATGCTGCCATGCTAGTTATGGCACTGGTGGGAAAGTTTCCTATAAGTCTCAAGATTGGAAAGAAGGAGATGGAGTTTCATGTACAGGATTGTACGCTGACTCCATATTTCCCTCAAATGGAAGTGACACCTAAACTTTATCATCTGACCAACTACATCGCCCTTACTGATGACAACTTCATGAAATACCATTCCATGCTGGCCCTTACAGACAAGGTGACTTTTCTGGAGAAGGTCATTACAGGCAACATCCTTTCCTTTCTGAAGGGCATCGGCTATCATGCTGCTGAGCAGATAGAATGTGCCATCACGGAGATGAAGGAGCCCAGGGAACAGAGCTACAAGCATGTGAAGTTTGATACTTTTGATCTGATGTTTGTCAGCAACATGGAACTGCCAGATGGCATAGCTCTGGGAAAAAGCGGAAGTGTGGGCTTTGGTACGCTTTCCAGAAAGGAACTTCCGGAGAAATTTAAAAACTTTAATCAGTAATATTATGGCAAAGGTACTCATTTCATTTATCGGTACAGGCCCTCTGGTGAACAAGGGGGCACTGGGGGAGGAGAAGTCTGCCCGTGAATATCGCAGGGCTTCTTATCATCTGGGTGAAGAGAATCTGGGTGAATACTCTTTTATGGCGGCTGCTCTTTATGAGACGCAGAACATAGACAGGGTCATCTTGATTGGTACTGCCCATTGTATGTGGGAAGAGGTATATCGCTATTTTCAGGAGAAGAACGGCGGTGTGATCGACGAGGATGTTTATTGCGAGATAGCAGAGCATTGTGAAGCAGCTACCAGCAAGAGTGATCTGTATATTCCTCATGTTAAGGAGATTGAGGCGGCTATTGGAAAGGATGCCCATCTGGCATTGATAAGATATGGTGTGAATGAGGAGGAAATCAATGAGAACATCAACATCATCCTGCAGTTGAACAAGTTGCTCTCTACGGGTGATGAACTCATTGTGGATGTCACTCATTCTTTCCGTTCATTGCCTATTACCATCATGAACCTGCTTCTTTATCTGAAGAATGTCAGCAGCAAGAATATCAAGATCTCTCATATATATTATAGTATGATAGAGATGAACAAGGAATATGGTTATGCTCCGATTGTGGATCTGAAGAAAATTCTGAAGCTCAATGATTGGATTGTGGGAGCCATGGCCTTCAAGCAGTATGGTAATGCCTATCAGATTGCAGGACTCATTCAGCAGGAGGATCCGGATGTGACCAATCGTTTGAAGCATTTCTCGGATGTGATGAATCTCAATCATCTTTATGCCATCTCTCAGGAGACCCAGTCTTTGAGAGCTTTGATGAAAAAGGATTTTGATTCTATGCTGCCTGAAATGATTGTGAAGCCGGTGGTGAAGGATTTCCTGAATAACTTCAAGGGAACAGAGCAGAATCCTGCGCTTTTCCAGTATCAGCTGGCCCAGTGGCAGTTCAGGCACATGAACTATACGGCAGCCTTGATTTCCTTGCAGGAGAGCATTCTATCCTATGCATGTCAGATTGCCAATCACAATCCTTTTGATAAGGATGAGCGACAGAGTATCAAGGATGTGATTTGCAGTGACAAGGAATTCATTCCATTTGAGCTGAGAGGAGTATATTTCGAGATTACCAAAAATCGAAATGTAGTGGCTCATGCTTTGGAGAGTAATTTCTCTTCGGGCAAGATTATTGAAAGTTTAAGGACCTCGCTTATAACGGCGGGAAAATATATTAACTAATAATTTAAAGATTATGGGAAAAGGTATCATGACGTATCAGAAGCGCTTGAATCTCATCGATGAATGTCTGCGCAAGTTTGACCATCCGATGAATATCAAGCAAATTCAGGAATACTGTAATAAGAGACTGAACAGAAAATTCACGGATCGTACTTATCGATATGACCTTGAAAAAATTGAAATGGAGAATGAGATCAGTTATCGTGTGACAGTTATTAATGGTTTTCAGTGCTTTACGTATGCAGACGAGAGCTTTTCTATTAATAACGATGCTGTTGTCAACCAGGTTGATTTATGCAATTTCCGTAAGATAAAAGAAGCATTGGGTAATTTCCTGGGATTGGGTTTGGAATCTTCTTTGACCACCATGACTGATGAAATCAACAAGTTTCTTGGCTATGATGAGCAGCAGCGTCCTGTTATTTCTTTTGAGAAGGTTTTGCTGGAGTCTCATGGTAGGGTGAAGCCTCATGATTTGCTGGAGCCTTTGCTCAAGGCTATCATACAGCATCAGACCATGGACATTAAATATGAGGTCCCTGGAAGAGGTAAGCGTGAGTGGACTGTATTCCCTCAGTTCCTCAAGCAGTATAACCAGCGATGGTATCTTGTAGCCACTAAGCACAGAGATGAGGTAGAGGGAAAAATCTACAACCTGGCTTTGGACAGAATTCTCAAGATGGAGGCTAACCAGCATATTCCTTACAAGGAGTGTGGTATTGATTTTTCTGACTTCTTTGAGGATGTTGTAGGTGTAACCAAACCGGATGGGGCAGAACCGGTAAAGGTGAAGTTACGTATAGACCGTGGTGAGTATCCATATATAGAGAGTAAGCCTATCCATGTATCTCAGAAAGTAATTTCTGAAGATGGAGAAAACAAGGATTATGTTTACGTGTCTTTATATGTGTATGACAACTATGAGTTGAGAAGCAAGATCTTGTCATATGGAAGCAAGGTTACTGTCATGGAACCTCAGAGTTTAAGAGATAAGATAGTTCATGATTTGAAAAAGACTTTGGAGAATTATCAGAATAAGCAAAATGAGTAGAAGAGTTTTTTTATCTGTATTGGGAGTTGCTTTCTATGAGACCTGCCGATACAGAAAGGATGAATTCACGGGAAGTGAGACTCTTTTTGTACAGAAGAGTTTACTCGAATATCTGCAGCAGCAGGAGAACTGGGGAGGAGAAAACGACCTGGTTCTTATGCTCCTGACAGATTTGGCACGGAAGAACAACTGGGACAAGAATCTGGAGACCCGTTTCTGTGCCAAGCTCCAGAAGGAGGTTGCGTATCAGGGATTAGAGAAGATTTTGCAGGATATGAATCTCTCCTATCAGGATATAGCGATTCCGGATGGAAAGGACAGTGAGCAGATGTGGGAGATATTTGAGGTTATCTTTGATGAGCTTCAGGAGGGTGACGAACTGTATCTTGACATCACCAATAGTTTCCGTTATCTTCCTATGCTGCTGGTGGTGCTTGTCAACTATGCCAAGTTGCTTAAGAATGTGAAGGTAAAGGCTATCTTTTATGGCAATTACGAGGCTCGTGACAAGGAAAGCAACATCGCGCCTATCATGGATTTGCTGCCACTTTCTGTTCTGCAGGACTGGACGTTGGCGGCTTCTGATTATTTGCGATATGGTCAGGTAGAGAAGCTTTTTGAATTGTCAGAGTCTTCACTTATTCCTATCTTGAAGAATACAGAAACCCGTACGAAGGACACGGAAAAGTTACGAGCTTTTGTCAAGAGGTTGAAGGAGATGGTTGAGGAACGAACTACCTGTCGTGGCTATGCCGTCATCAATAGCGAGAAAGTGAGTGATTTGAAGCGCACCGCAAGTGGAATACAGAAAGTGACGATAGTTCAGCTAAAGCCTATCTTTGAGAAGATCAAGCTGTCATTGAATGATTTTGATGCCAAGGAGAATGTATTGAACTGTATCAAGGCAGCCAAGTGGTGTTGTGACAATAAACTATATCAGCAGGCTACTACCATGTTGGAAGAAGGTTTGGGTACTTTCCTGTGTTGTCATTATCAGCTTGACTATAAGAACAAGAAGTATCGTGATACTGTATTCAGCTGCATAGCTATCAAGACAAAGAAAACGGCTACAGAAGTATTGGATGCAGACAAAGAGCTTGTAGATAAGATCTTGGCTGATGATAGTGTCTGGGGCAACAAGACCTTTGTGACCATCTTGCAGAAGGTTGTTGAATTACGCAATGACTACAATCATGCGGGATTCAAGGAAAATCCTTTCACTGCCCAAACGGTAATAGAAAGAATAGAGGAGTTGTTGGATGGTATTGAGGAGGTCTTGTCTGAGATATAGTGTTTGGAAGCACCATTTTAAATGGCTTTAGGTGCTGTTTACAATGGTGCTTTAGTTTTTGGGGGATTGGGTTGAATATTTTTGTGAAGGAATGTTAATATTAAGGGATAGTTTGCTCAAATATTTAAGAATAATTGGCTTGCATATCTCGAAAAAAAGTCGTATCTTTGCACCCACTAAGAAATAGTTAAATTTCAGTTAAGAAAGGTGAATGTTTCTTTAGCAAAGTTCTTTAACTTATTGATAATCAGTAAGGTCTTGTAAGGTCGAGTACGAGACTATCTTCCACTACAACAAGGATTAAGACGCAAAATTGCCAGCAATCATCACGTGGTTACCTCCACGTACGAGACTATCTTCCACTACAACAAGGATTAAGACTCATACCTATGACAGTAATGAATTGCTGCTGACTTGTACGAGACTATCTTCCACTACAACAAGGATTAAGACTGTGTGTGACGGATGTCGCCGTCACGTCCGACTTGTACGAGACTATCTTCCACTACAACAAGGATTAAGACAATAAATTATATTATTCTAAAATACCCTAACTATGGAAGTACGAGACTATCTTCCACTACAACAAGGATTAAGACTCTAGCTTCTTAGCTAGTCTAGCAGCTTCTACACGTACGAGACCATCTTCCACTACAACAAGGATTAAGACTTATCTCTCGCTGATACAACTGGTGTACCTGCAAGAGAGTACGAGACCATCTTCCACTACAACAAGGATTAAGACATTTCATCTTGAGTAAATACTCCGATGTCACATAGTACGAGACCATCTTCCACTACAACAAGGATTAAGACTACTTACCAGTGACTTTGAGAGTGTAACCTTTGTCAGTACGAGACCATCGTCCACTACAACAAGGATTAAGACTATCGGGAAGAGCGCACAATATTTATACTTTAACGTACGAGACCATCGTCCACTACAACAAGGATTAAGACCGTGTTATTGACCTTTCTTGCAAACTGGTACGTATCTGGGTACGAGACCATCTTCCACTACAACAAGGATTAAGACTCTATTGTGCATGTTGAGTAAGCCTCAATGTCCACGAATGTACGAGACCATCTTCCACTCCAACAAGGGTTAAAATTATACAGATACCTTTGGTATTTTATTAGTTTGTTTCTTGCTTTTGATAGCTTCTAATCATCTTGAAAGTGTAAAAAGTCAAAAATATTAGCTAAAAATTTGGTGGTTACTCTCGTTTTTTATACCTTTGTGGTGGCTATGCTATTGGTATGGAATGTGAATGGTATTCCTCTTTTAAGATGAATAGTTATAATTGATGACCTACTATATCTAATAAGGTGTAAGGTCTGGATTTTCGGTACATAGTTCTTAGCATGTAGTTTCTTGTTAAACTAGGGAACTTTCGTAAAAAACTTTTAAACTGATATGTAATGAGTCAAGAAGAAGTAGATGCAGCTAACAGATTAATCATAGATTTAATCTCTAAATACAGAGTCATCATAGCTGGATGCAGAGATTTCAATGACTATGAGTTGTTGAAAGAGAAGTGTGATTATTTTCTTCAAGATGAAAAGAAGGAAGATGTTGTAATCATCAGTGGTCATGCCTCTGGTGCTGATGCCTTGGGTGAACGATATGCTCAGGAGCGTGGTTTCCAGTTGGAGACTTTTCCGGCTGACTGGAAAGCCCATGGCAGGGCTGCTGGTCCAATCCGTAATGCAAGAATGGCTAGTGCTGCTAATGCACTCATCGCCTTTTGGGATGGGAAAAGCAGGGGTACGAAAAATATGATTGAAAGTGCTAAGAACCATAACTTGAAGGTGGTTGTAGTTAGATATTAACAATTTAAAAATTAGATATGGAACAGAATGAAAATGAAATGAAGGGAAAAGAGTTATTCGAGTTGTCTCTTACTTTTCACGAAGGTAAGGAAGAAGGACAGTTTGGTGTTGACATGAAGGCTAAGAAGGACGGACAGGAGACGGATCTCAAGCTGTTTGATAGTGACTTCATCGGTATGTGTTACAATGG